>Ga0137379_10002943_pt1 | contig 15870 bp, 15 predicted proteins | sample SagtaG_18_FD_104812 | JGI IMG/M metagenome (GOLD analysis project Ga0137379, IMG submission 104812) | Vadose zone soil microbial communities from Sagehorn Ranch, Mendocino, California, USA - Sage2_L_80_16 metaG | ecosystem: Environmental > Terrestrial > Soil > Vadose zone | place: USA...
AAGGAGATCGACCTTGAAGAAGCATAGCAAGTCTTCGCAGCGGAGTGAACCAACCTTGAAGTGGACGAAAGCGCGAGGTCCAGTGCAGCGAGATGCGAAAGAAGTACTCGCGGAAGTCCTGGGAAAGTTGACGGGAAAACTCCGGTAGGCAAACACGGTGATAGGGGGACCAGCGAAGTGGAAGTGGTACGTGCCGTCCTCGACGTGCGGGCCGACGCTTTCGAGTAGCCGACTCACCAGGAGTTGAGAGTCGGTGTAGAGTGACACAATCGGGGTTTTCCGCGGTGGGAATAATAAAGAAGCAATCGATCGTAGCACTTGTCCTGCTCCTGCTGATTCCCTTGGTCTTGGCGCTTGGGGGAATACTGTCCAACCGAATTAATCCCGAAGTTGCGGCAGGTCATCCGAACTATGTGCAAAACTACCACCGGCTCAGTCTGCTGAAGAACATATCCTTTTGGGGATCTGGCGCGGTTGTGGCCGTCTTGTGGCTGCTGGTGTGCCTTCTGGTAATCCGCTCCAAGAAGCGATCCCACCTATGGCTGTTTCTAGCCGCATTGGGGCCCTTCGGGTTCGGCGTCCTAGCGATGCTGAACGACCGGGCGCCGGCGGAGACAGACTGGCATGCTCGGTTCGTGTGCAGCCTGAACAGGTTTGTGCGCGTCGGCTACGAACTTTCCACCTTCGTGATGGTATGGGTGCTCGCCTATGAGGCCATGGTTCTCAAGCGCACGCTGATGATCAGGTATGAGGCCGCCACCACTGGAGTTTCGACCGCGCAGATCATTGATCGCCGGAACGCTTCGGCTGGAATGTGGGCATTTGCCGAGGGGAATGAAGTGATGTACCTGGTGGTTCTTCTCTACCTGCTTTGGCCTATCGTGTTTGGCATGGTGGGTCGTGTGGCAGCGATAATGGCATCGCCCAAGACACGCTGAGTCTCGTGCGCCTCAGTATCCGGACGACCGGCGGGTGGCCCACTCAAGCCTGCCTTTGGCTTGAGTGGGGCTGTCCACGCTGATACGCTGACGAACTGCAAGGTGAGTTGTTATAACCAAAGCGCGAGATGGCCTTTCACTGTTGTAAACAAGGCGATTACACTCAGGGCGTGACCTACTTAGGCAATCATCGAATCACAACTGGCACATCCGCCTTCAGCGCCCAGACTAGCGCAATCACCCAACCAATCGCCGTCCACCCCAGAAAGAAATTCAAGACCAGGATCGCACCCGCGTCCCGTTTGCTGCGAGCGAACGCAAGGATTGCCGGCAGAAAATAAAGAACGAATCCAAAGCCGAAAATTGGCGGAAAGAAAAACGCCAAGAGGTGCATGGCTAACCCTCCTGCTAAGTCTTACACAAATATTAATACGATTCCGCAACCGCCCAGGTTCCTTCTTCCACGACTTTTGAAACTAAGACAGTCCGTGTCTGCCAACTTATAAGTCAAGCCAAGCTGTCTGCTTTGAATAGTTTACGCCCTGAGCTTGCATTGTTATGCAATTGAGAGGCTAGGCATTGATTGATTTCGTCCTATGTTGCAGACTAGCCATGAAGGAGACACCCTATGGCCGCGCCCGACTGCGCGACACGATCATCACCCCTCATGTTTACTTCCGCCGCAAGGCTGCAGCGGAGCCTCACAGCTTCGCTGGAGAAAAGGGCCCTGATCTGGCTGGCGAAGCGAACTCCGCGCACCATTAACTCCGATCACCTGACGCTGCTGGGGTTTGCGGCGCAGTTGCTCGCGGGAGTCAGTTATGCCCTGGCGCGCTGGAACCGCTATGCCTTGTTGCTGGTCATCTTCTTCCTGGCGTTGAACTGGCTGGGCGACAGCCTGGACGGTACGCTGGCGCGAGTGCGCAATTGCCAGCGCCCACGTTATGGGTTTTATGTGGACCATATTGTGGACACGTTTTCTGCCCTCTTCTTGATGGGTGGACTGGCGCTGTCGGGATATGTGCATCCTGCGATTGCATTCGGGATGCTGGTCGCGTTTCTGATGCTTTCAATTGAGTCGTATCTGACAACTTACGTGCTGGGAGAGTTTCAACTTTCACATTGGATTTTTGGCCCTACGGAAATCCGGTTGTTGCTGGCCGTGGGAAACCTGGTGCTGCTGCACTCTGCGAACATCAGTGTATTTGGATTGCGGCTACGGTTGTTTGATGTTGGAGGCATGATCGCAATTACTGGAATGATGGTGATGACGGTTGTTTCTGCCCTGCGGCACACGAGGACGCTCTACACTGCGGAGCGGGTTGATGACTGATCCACATCGTACGTCCTCATTTTCGTCGCCTGTGAAGTTCATGCTGGTCGGCATGCTTGGGTTCGCCATCCAGTTGCTGATGATCCAGGTAATTACTGCCCTCACTTCGAACTACTTGGTTGCAACCGCAGTCGCTGTGGAACTCACAGTGCTCCACAATTTCGTGTGAGGTTCACCTGGCAAGAGCGGGCTGCGGCCGGCGTTGGTGGCGAGCTGAGGAGGCTGGTCCGGTTTCACATCAGCAATGGCGCTACTTCGATCGTGGGGAATCTCTTGCTGATGCGGCTGCTGGTGGGCGGAATGCACATGCACGTCCTTCCGGCTAATCTGCTGAGCGTGACCGCGTGCGCGGTGGCAAACTTTCTCTCCAGCGATCGGTGGGTATTCACGCGTCCCGTCGAACGCTGATCAGATTTAGTCGCAACCTTTCTTTCGTCCTTTCAGGGCTTGTTCATCCCCGTGTCTACCCAGGGCTTGCGCCCTGGGCTGTGTTCTTCCGCCGCTTTGCGGCTCGCATGGAGCAGGTTTGCAGGTTCTCGAAAAGGTAATTGAGCATGCGACCGGAGCTTCAGTCTGGGGTCGCTTTCGCCTTAATGGGACCGAGAGCTTCAGTCTGGGGATCGCTTTCGCATTAACAAGAGTGTGCGTTGCGAGAAGGGTACGTAGATCAAAGCCGCCGTTGCTGCCAGGGCCAGGCCGATTCCGATTTGTGGAGCCAGCAGAAGTGGCGCGAGCGCCCAGACTTCATCGAGCAGGAATATAGGAACAAAGAGTTTGCGGAATTGTGCGCTCAAGTTTTCGATGCCAACACCGAAGATAACTCCGGAAATCAGATACAGCCGGATAGGAAGACCGACCAGTGCTGTGACAATGGTTATGCCGAGAGTCCATGCAGAAGGTCCGAAGGTTTGTTCAACCACGCTCTCTAATGTACGGAGTCGCGCCAGCGCCACAATATAGAAGCTGAGATACATGATCTGGATCAACAGGAAGGGAACGCGGACATACTGCGACTTCACAATGGGCAAATCTTCCGCCGCGGTTAAAAAAGTGCGATGAATAATTGGAATGGGTAGTTTGGTGGGGTCGCTTTGCGGCGAGGCTTTTTGCGGTGAGTCCACAGCCACGGCCTCTGGTGCAACAATCTCGTATAGAGCGGCGCTCTGGGTCACCGGTGAGCGATCAACAATTTGCACGGGCGCTACAAATCGGTAGCCGCGGCGCGCCAGGGTTTCGATAAATCGAGGGTTGCCAGCCGAGTCGCCGAGAGCCTCGCGCAGTTTGTTGATTACGGTGTTCAGGCTGTGGTCAAAGTCAACGAACGTGTCCGCCGGCCAGAGCCTTTGCCGCAGCTCTTCTCGGGTGACAATTTCACCGGGACGCGCTAACAGTGCATCGAGCACCTGACATGCCTGGTCCGGCAGACGAATTCTGACCCCGGATTTGCGCAGCTCTCCGGAAGCTTGGTCCGCCTCGTACGCCGCGAATCGAAACACCCGCTTGCGGTCCTCTACAGGCACGGCAGCATATTAACGCAAGCGGGATCAGTTTTTTCCCCAATTTGACGGCTTCCTATTGCGGATTCGGCAATGGTCCAGTGCTACCGCACTGGCCGGAGCCCGTGCCCTGGGGTAGTGCGAACGGCGGTTGCTCGTCGAAGCACAGGAACGAATAGGTTTTCGCGGGCAGCGCAAGACCATTCCAATTGCTATTTAGAACTCCAAAGCTGTCATTCCCGTTTATCGCCCAGTAGGTCCAGTTCACGGGCTGGAGGGTGAAGCCCGGGTTATTCGCGGTAGTGAGCGTGTAACTGCTGTTGACGAGGTTGATCAAGTCGGTAAACCACTGGCCTTGTGATCCCGCACCGGTCGAGCTGATGTCGCGGCTGCTGTTGCCGGTGCCGAATTCGCCGAGCCAGATGGGAGCGCTGGCGTAGGCTGTGGCTCCGGTGTTGCTCCAGGGATAGGAACCGTGGCCGGGCCAGACCGGGTTGATTTGGCCGAGGTTAATGAACCCCCAATGAGTCTTCCAGATGTCGGCCAGGCTGTGTGGCGAGCAGCCGCTGGCATAGCAAGTGTCAGTGGTGAACCAGGGTTGCACAAACAGACTTGGGCCGTAGTCGTGTGCGGAATAGACAAGCTGGTTGCTGATCGCGGTGCCGAGAGAGCCCGATGTGCCGCCAGCGTTCAGAACGATGGGCGCACCCGCATTTCCAGCGTTTCCGTTGATGCCTAGAAGCTGGCCGCCATCCCAATAGAAATCGTAAGGGCCGTTGGCCGGGGTTCCGGTGGCGGTGGGGTATTGAGAAATTCCTTCCACGAAAATAATAGGTAGATCCCATCCGTGGCTGGCAGCTTCTCCCAGAATGCTGTCGCCAGCGCGCTCGGCTGCCAGGCGCCAGTCGTGGCAAGTTGAGCTCGAAATGCATGTGGGCGCGAAAGGATTGGGATTGGGGTTAGCTGACGGATCAATGCCATCGCCGGCGCCCCAGGTTGAGCCTCCGAGATAGTTGCATCCGCTGCGGCTGCAGACGGTGTGAGGCTCATTGCGAAGGTCGTAGCCGATCACAATGGGAAAGCCGTCAGAGGCGAGATAATTCACCGCTATGGTGTCGGTCGCGCCCTGAGTTTGCTGGATGCCGTGAACCCAGTCGATAACGTGTACCCAGTCGTTGGTCCAATTGGACTCCGGGTAGCTGGTATGACCGGTTATATACCAGAGCCCATTGGCTTCGGTGGAGTTGCCGGCTTCTGAACGGTGGTTGTCAACGATGACGTGCAGGCCGATGGAGCCAGCATAGTTGATGATCATCGCTAGGATGTCGCGGGCATGCTTGCCTTTGCAGGAAGGACAAAGCCCCACGAAATGGTTCGATGGAATGGGATCGCTCTCCCACATCTGGTTGGAATAGGGCAGCCGGATCGTGTTAAAACCATTTGCTTTGATTTCATTGAGGATGAAGGGGTAGTCCTCGGCCCAGAGCCCGCTGGGGGTATAAGCCGTGGTTTCGGCGCCGTACCAGTTCACGCCGCTGACAACGAACGGCGCCCCGGAGGGATTGTCAATTTGGGTTCCGCTGGTGTGCCAGCCAGTGGCGCTGAGCGGAGTGGCTGCGAGCATTAGGAGGCAGGAGAGGACGAGATACGCGCTCAACCGAGAACGCGACAGAGATTTCATCGCAAGCGACGAGGTTTGCGGCATGGTGCGTCTCCTTTTTGAGAACCACGTTCGATGTGAGACGAGAGTGACACAAAAAAAACGTCCAGAAGCATACCACCGGGCTGGCAAAAGATGCGCAGAAAAGCTGAGTAGTTGCTTTTTTGGAACAAGAGCGGCGCCGCGAAGTCGTGCGGCTCTTATCGGGCTTAGAATCGAAACCTTATGGCGCGCGGATGGGAGAGCAAATCGGTTGAGCAGCAGCAGGAGCTGGCTGCTTCCGAGCGCCAGGAAGGAAAGCGTCGGCTTACTCCGGCACAAATTGAAGTGGAGCAGCGGCGGCAAGCTTTACGACTATCCCGCCAACAAATATTGCAGCAACTTGAAGTCGCTTCCAACCCGCGGCATCGCCAGATGCTCGAAGCGGCGCTAGCTGACCTTGACGAACAGATCAAAGCCGAAGGGTAAGGTCGTATTTGCGACTCCGTTCGTTCTCCGAGAGGCGGGAGCCTATCAGCCGGGTACAATTGTTTTGTGAAGAAGTTTTGGGACAATGCGGCGGCCACTGCTCCGGGCCAGGTTTTGTCGGACAAGAGTGTCGGACCCACGCCGGCACGGGTTCCAGGTTCCGTTCAGATTGGGTCGGTGACAATTTCTCCTGCCACTGTGCTGGCCCCTATGGCTGGAGTGACCGATACCGTTTTTCGACGCTTCATTCGCAACCTGGGTGGATGCGGGCTGATCATGACTGAGTTCACTTCAGCCGACGGAGTGCTGCGGGCGAAGGACCAGAAAGCCAAGCGGTATTTGCATTTCTACGAAGACGAGCACCCGATTTCGGCACAGCTGTTTGGCAGCGATCCGCAAGTGATGGCGGATGCTGCACGGATTGTCGAGGATCTCGGATTTGATCTGGTGGATTTGAATCTGGGATGTCCAGCGAAAAAAGTTGTGAAATGCAATGGAGGCTCCGGGCTGCTGCGTGACCTACCGCGTATTGGCGGGATTTTTGAGGCGGTGCGCAAGGCGGTGACGATTCCGTTCACTGTAAAATTCCGCGCGGGATGGAATGACGAAGAGATTGTTTGCGTGGAACTCGCAAAGATGGCTGAAGCCTGCGGACTGTGCGCCGTTGCCTTGCACGCGCGTACTCGCGAGCAAGGTTACAGTGGAAATGCCCGCTGGGAGTGGATTGCCGCTGTCAAAGATGCGGTGAAGATTCCCGTGATTGGGAACGGCGATATCCGCACTCCGGAAGATGCCTGCGCGATGGTCGCGGCGACAGGCTGCGACGCGGTGATGATTGGGCGGACAGCACCGGCGAATCCCTGGATCTTTCGGCAGATTCAGCAGAATTGTGAGTTTGACCTGGCTCAACCCGATGATGAAGGCTATCCGGAGGGCGAAGGTCGGGAAAGCGATGTTCGGGAGGGCGATGTTCGGGAGGGCACGGCTTCCAGCCGTGCCGGAAATGCCACAATTTTGATGGCGGCTTCAGCCGCTGAGGCACGAGGGGCTAAAGCCTCGGATTCCTTGGGCGCCGTTTACGGCACGGCGGAAGCCATGCCTTCCCGAGTCCTTCCTTTGTCCCCAGTGCCATCCGCCATCAAGCCTTACGACGAGCCATCTGAATCCGACCGCTACGAAATGATCCGCACATATTTCCGCATGCTGATTGAAGAAGAGCTGCCGGATGCGACGGGGAAGATGAAGCAGTTTGCCTCGTGGTTCACGCACGGAGTTCCGGGAGGAGCAGCCCTGCGCAAGGCGATCTACGATTCGAAGACCGCCCCGGAGATTTTGGCGAGGGTGGAGGAGTTCTTTGAGGCTCGCCTGCATCCCGAGAGGGCGGAAATCGTAGTCCAGTGATTCGCCTGCCACGAATCTCCCGAAACGATCCCCGACTTAAGAGCAAAAGCTCTTAACCGCAAAGGCCGCGGAGAAAGGCGTTTGAGATTTTTCTTTGCGACCTTTGCGCGCCTTTGCGACCTTTGCGGTTAAAAGCTTCTTTGTCTCCCCTCCCGGTCACGTGCATCAAGGTATTGTTCTTGCCCTCATCTTTCCACGTTCATCTCTTTCAACATACGCCCACGGAATCTCCGGATCGTGGGTGAACATCGTCAGCCATTTTTCTGGCATCGCGCGCGAGTAGTAGGATTTGCGGCTCTCGATGGTTTCCAACGGATAAAGATCGAACGCCATCACCCAGTTCAACTCGAGGTGCGCGCTGCTGGGGATCAGATCGGAAATGTAGCAGGCAGTCTGGCCTCCGCTCTGGATGATGACGGCTTGCATGTCGCGCGTGTGTCCGGGAAAAACCTTCACTGAGATTCCGGGGACTATTTCCTGATCGCCACGTAGGAGTTGCATTTGGCCACTCTCCACTAAAGGATCATAGTTGTCCGTGAGGTAGCTGACCGCGTCACGCTGGTTCTGGTGCGCGTGCTCCCATTCGCCGTGCTGGACGTAGTACTTGGCCTTGGGGAAGGTCGCAACCATTTCGTTGTTTTGGCGGACCGTGTTCCATCCACAATGATCGAAGTGGAGGTGGGTGTTGATGACGATATCAACCTCATCGGGTGATACGCCAGTGGTGCTCAGTTGGTCGAGTAGTTTCGCAGGCTGGCCATAGATTTCGACCATTTTCTCTGGAAGTTTGTTGCCGACCCCAGTTTCGATCAGCACATTCTTGTCGTCGCCATGCACCAGGATAGAGTTCAGGCCGGTCGGCACCCGATTGTTGGCGTCCACCTTGACCTTCTTCGACCACAGGACTTTGGGCACAACTCCGAAAAAACCGCCGCCGTCGAGGTAGTAGATACCGTCGGAAAGCGCGGTCAGCTCGAAATCGCCGATGGTGATCTGCTGCATCGCTTTGGGTTCGATTGTAGCGATTCGGTCGGCGCCCGCAAAAGCCTTTGACCGCAAAGGACACAAAGAAAACCCGCAGAGATCGCAAAGAAAAGTCTTTCTCCGCGACCTTTGCGCATCTTTGCGAGCTTTGCGGTTAAAGGCTTTTGCGTTGTTTTCACATGCTAAAATAGAGCAAGATGAGTATTGTCTTCCGATGTCTCCTGAAATAGAGCATTTAATTTCGCTGCAGCGTACTGACCGCGAAATCCAGCGGCTGAAGGCGGAAATCGCCGAACTCCCTAAACGCGTGGCAGTCATCGAGCAAAAATTAGCAGGGACGAAAGCTGGCCTGGAAAAGGCCAAGTCCTCAGTCAAGACCGACGAAGCTGCGCGGCGGAAATACGAAACCGCGATCACCGACTTGCGGCAGAAAATCTCCAAGTATCGCGATCAGTCTCTGGACGTGAAGACCAACGAGCAATACAAAGCTTTGTTGCACGAGATCCAGTTCGCTGAGCAGGAGATCGCTACTAATGAGGACAAAATTCTAGAGCTGATGGTAAACGCCGAGGCGCGAGACAAAGAAGTCAAGGCGGCGGAAGCTGAGTTGAAAGAAGAGATGGCGGAGATCGAGAAAGAAAAGAAGATTGCGCACGACCGAACCGCCGAAGATGAAAAAGAACTTGCTGAATGGACGGCAAAACGGGATGCATCGCGGTCGGCCGCCGACCAGGACATGCTCCGGCACTATGATCGGGTGACCAAGTTTCGCGGCTCAGGATTGGCGGAAGTTCTCGACCAAAAATGCACTGGATGTTCTGTGGTTCTGCGGCCGCAAACGTATAACGAGGTTCGCAGCGGCAAGCTGATTTATTGCGACACCTGCCAGCGCATTCTTTACTACGATCCCTCGAAAGAGGTGCCCGCGGAAGCGCAAGCCGAGCGAATCACGAAGCGGAGGGCACATCCCAAGCTGGATGCCAGTCAGGCTTGGTACTATCGCGCCGAATTCGGCGACAGTGGCGAAGTATTTTTAAGCTTTTCAAACACTGCTGGAAGCGCACACCGCAGAGTTTATGACGCTGCCAGCGGACGCCGGCTCAGGGACATTCTAGTTCGCGATGGCGGCTATCGGCAGGCGTTCCCGGAAGACCTCTCCGACACCATTCGCCTGAATGGTAACTGGAGCGAGACTGAGTTGGATGAGTGGGGAGATGAGCTCCCCAGCTTTGTGCTCGACCTGCTGCAGCGGGACTTGGATCTGGCGAGGGCGGAAGCGGCGAGCCATCGCCACAAAGAGCCGGTTTCGGCGTAGTCGAGAGTGGCGAGTTAGTTGTTGCGAAATCAAACCGCTTCCAAGCCGACCCCAAGCAAGATTTCCAGATCCTCGATCCGAGCTGTGATGCGTTGCATGTGATCCGGGATCCTGAGGTTGCGCTTGACCGCTGCAGGTATAGTGCGGACAGGTTTCAGCTTCTTGCCTTTTTTTGAAATTACTTCCTCCAAGATTTTCCCTTCGCCGTCGAGTAGTTCGATAACGCAAAAATCGCTGTTGGGAAATTGGGCCGAAGGATAATAGTCTTGACCAGAAATAAAGACAATTTCCTCGTTGTTAACCTGAAATGCGTAACGCGCGCCCTCGTCCTCCACTTCTTCAATCTCAACCATCTCTTCTGACAAGATTCGGGTGACACGCGCTTCATTTCGAAGTAAGCCACTCTTCACGCGGAGCAGTTTTGCAGATACGTCGCGCCTCGCATCGCGGTAAGCCCAAAACGACACCGCCATCCCGATAGTCGCCCAGAAAGCCGTGACGAGTAACCACTGATGCCGGACCGCCAGAATTGTGAGGGCCCAAAGTGCTCCGAAAGCAACCGATTCGAAAATTACGACTCTACCGAGCATCAACTGTAGCCGCCGTTGCTCTCGAGAGAGAGTTCGAGAGAGGACCCTCTTCTCTGCGGCGCTAAGCGAGCGGGTAAATTGTTCTATCGCCATTGGAAAAATGGGGGCGGCTTTAACGGATTAACATCCTACTATGACTGAAGCGCAATCGGAGACTGGAGGGCGAGTCACTATCTCCCGCCGTGGGGCTGATCGTCTGCGGGCCGGCCATGTTTGGGTTTATCGCTCGGATGTCATCGAAGCCAAGGACGTTCCTCCCGGCGCGATGGTGCTTGTCCAAGAGTTGTCGGACAAGAATGTCCGACCCACACGGGCTCGACCTCCGCGAGTACTCGGTTCGGCTCTCTATAGCTCTGCTTCCGAAATCGCGGTGCGCATGATTTCGCCGAAACCTGTTGATGATCTCGCGCAGCTTGTGCGGGAACGGATTCGGGCGGCGATTGCTCATCGCGAACGTTTTGTTCAGGACACGAATGCCTATCGCGTGATCTTCAGCGAGGGGGATTTTCTTCCTGGGCTGATCGTGGACCGCTACAACGATCTTTTGTCGGTGCAGGTTCTCACGCAGGCCATGGATTCCGAGGCACTCCGGAACATCTTCGTTTCCGAGTTGCGGGAATTGCTGCAGCCGGACTCAATTGCTGAAAGAGTTGACCCGAGGGTCCGCAGGCTGGAGCAGCTTCCGGAGAAACAGAGTGGCCTGATTTTCGGCACAAATACCAGCACTGAGTTTCAGATGAATGGGATTCACTTTCTCTACGACGCGATCGAAGGTCAAAAAACCGGGGCATTTCTGGATCAGCGCGAGAACTACGCGGCGGCAGCGCACTACGCGCGTGGTGAGGCTTTGGATGTCTTCTGTTATCAGGGAGGATTTGCGCTCCACCTCTCCCGAAACGGTTCCAAGGTCACGGGCGTGGATAGCTCTCGTCCAGCCCTGGAAATAGCGGAAAAGAATGCCGGGCTTAATGGGCGAGAAGTCGAGTGGATCGAAGCTAACGCCTTCGACCTGCTCAGGGATTACTCGGATGCCGGCCGGCAGTATGACTGCATCGTGCTGGATCCACCGGCTTTTGCCAAAAGCAAGCAGAACCTGCCCACCGCACTGCGCGGCTACAAGGAGCTTAATTTACGCGCACTGAAGATGCTGCGCCCGGGAGGAATTCTCGTCACCTGTTCTTGTTCTTATCACGTGAGTGCGAATGACTTGCTAGATGCGGTCTCGGCGGCGGCGGTCGATTCCCACAGGATTCTTCGCGTTCTGGAAAACCGGGGTCAGGCAAAAGACCATCCGACAGTGCTCAGCATACCGGAAACTGTGTACTTGAAATGCCTGATAGCAGTTGTAAGTTGAAGACATATAAGGCATATCATGTACTTGACAATAAGACACTAAGATTTTATGCTTGGCTTGTGATTAAGGGACGCTAATTACAGCAGCTGAGCCCTTCAACTAACATTTTAGGAATTCTGATTCAGGAGGATTGTTATGACCGTGCTTACTCGCTTTGAACCATTCCGTGAATTCACCACATTGCAAGACCGCATGAACCGGCTCTTTCGCGACTCCTTTGGCGATACGCGCGAAGAGGCATTGAGCACCTCGACCTTTGCTCCGCCCGTGGACGTTTACGAGGACGAGCACAACATCACGCTAAAGATTGAGGTTCCGGGAATCGATGAGAAGGATATCGATGTCCGGATTGAGAACAACACGCTAGTCGTGCATGGCGAGCGCAAGTTCGAGAAGGAAGAGAAAGAAGAGAACTTCCGCCGGGTTGAGCGGCAGTATGGCAGCTTTACCCGCTCGTTCACGCTCCCAAATACGGTTGATACTGATCACGTTCAGGCCCAGTACGACAAAGGGATCTTGAAGGTCCAGCTTGCCAAGAAAGCGGAAGCGAAACCGAAGCAGATCAAGGTCAACGTAGGAAGCGAGCGCGTCCTCGAGGGCAAGGGCGCCGGCAAGGCCGCATAAGACGGCAACGATGACGATCATGTAGGGGCAGGTGCCCTCACCTGCCCAGCCGAGCAACGCTCGGCAATTTTCGATGGGAGGCGGAAGATCCAGGCGCCTCCCTTTCTTAATTGGTCGGTCGGGGTGGAGACGTAGCAAGGTACGTTGTACACCAGGAGTAATAAATCATGCCAATACGTTGGGACAAATTCACATTAAAAGCGCAGGAAGCGGTCCAGCGCGCGAATGAGCTCGCGTCCGAGCACGGTAATCCTGAACTGCTGCCCCTACATTTGTTGGCGGCGCTGCTGGAGGACAAGGAAGGCATCGTTCCTCCTGTGCTGGAAAAAATCGGCATCGGGCCCCAGTTAGTGCTGAACGAGATTTACCAGGAAATCGAGCGGCTGCCGAAGGTTTCTGGTGAGGCAGCGCAGGCAGCATTGTCTCAGACGGCGAATCAACTGCTGGATCGGGCCTTCAAGGAAGCCGACAATTTCAAGGACGAGTATGTCTCGACTGAGCATTTGCTGCTCGCCATCACCCAGGTCAAACGCGATCCGGCGCAGGAGATTCTGGCGCGGCATGGCGCCACGCACGACGCGATACTGAAAGCGCTGACGTCGGTCCGCGGATCACAGCGAATTACCGATCAGAATCCCGAAGCCAAGTATCAGGCGCTGGAGCGCTATGCCCGCGATCTGACGGAGCAGGCGCGACGGGGCAAGCTCGATCCCGTAATTGGACGCGATGAAGAAATTCGCAGAGTGGTGCAGGTCCTCTCGCGGCGCACGAAAAACAATCCCGTGCTGATCGGCGAGCCCGGCGTTGGCAAGACCGCGATAGTGGAAGGCCTAGCGCAAAGAATTATCTCCGGAGATGTTCCCGAAGTCCTGAAGAACAAGCGCGTAGTTGCGCTGGATCTGGGCGCGATGCTGGCAGGCGCCAAATATCGCGGCGAGTTTGAAGACCGGTTGAAGGCGGTATTGAAAGAGATCGAAGACTCCCAGGGGAAGATCATCCTCTTCATTGACGAGCTGCATACGCTGGTAGGCGCGGGTGCCGCGGAAGGCGCGATTGACGCTTCCAACATGCTCAAGCCGGCGCTGGCACGTGGCGAGTTAAGGGCGATCGGCGCGACGACTCTGAACGAATATCGCAAGCACATTGAGAAAGACGCTGCCCTTGAGCGGCGCTTTCAAATCGTCTTCGTCGGCGAGCCGAATGTCGAAGACACAATCGCCATTCTTCGCGGATTGAAAGAGCGGTACGAAGTGCATCACGGCGTGCGGATTAAAGATTCTGCAATCGTGGCGGCGGCAACATTGTCGCATCGCTACATCTCCGACCGCTTCCTTCCCGACAAAGCCATTGATCTGATTGATGAGGCGGCCGCGTCTCTGAGAATTCAGATCGACTCAATGCCGACCGAGATTGACCAGTTGGAGCGGCGGGCAACGCAGCTTGAGATCGAAAAGCAGGCGCTGAAGAAAGAAGACGATCCAAATTCGCGTGAGCGGCTGACCGTCATTGATAAAGAGCTGGCGGGTATTCGCGAGCAATCGAACGCACTCAAGGCACGCTGGAAGCAGGAAAAGGATTTGATTGCACGGGCGCGACAGTTGAAGGAGAAGATCGAACAACTCAAGATTGAGGAGCAGGCTGCCGAACGCAAGGGAGATCTGCAACGAGTAGCTGAAATTCGTTACAGTTTGATCCGTCAGGCCGAGCAGGAATTGGCGAAAGTTACTGGTCAAATGGATGGCCAGTCGGACAAGAGTGTCCGACCCACACAGGCCAAACCAGCGCGCATGCTGTAGGAAGAAGTGGACGAAGAGGACATTGCCAAAATCGTCTCCAAGTGGACGGGAATTCCGGTTTCAAAGATGCTCGAAGGCGAAGTCAAGAAACTCGTCAACATGGAAGAGCGGTTGCGGCAGCGGGTTATAGGCCAGGATGCTGCGCTCGAACGTGTGGCCAATGCGATCCGCCGTTCCCGAGCTGGCCTGAGCGATCCTAAACGCCCGATTGGCTCGTTTATTTTTCTCGGCCCGACAGGCGTCGGAAAAACCGAACTCGCCCGCGCGTTGGCTGAATTCCTCTTTGATGACGAGCATTCCATGGTGCGCATTGACATGTCCGAGTACATGGAACGGCATGCAGTGTCGCGGCTAATCGGCGCGCCTCCGGGATACGTGGGTTATGAAGAGGGCGGTCAGCTTACCGAACAAGTGCGGCGCCGTCCCTACGCGGTCATTTTGTTCGACGAAATCGAAAAGGCGCATCAAGATGTATTCAACATCCTGCTGCAAATTATGGACGATGGCCGCCTGACCGATGGCCAGGGACGAATCGTGGATTTCAAGAACACAATCATCATCATGACCTCGAACCTTGGGTCGGCGTTTTTGCAGAACCTAGGGGCGGACGCCCCATCCCGGACGAAGGCTTCCGGGGCTGCAACAGCGTTTGACGAAGCTTCAAAGCAAGTGATGACCGCGCTTCATGCACATTTCAAGCCCGAGTTCCTGAACCGCGTTGACGACATCATTATCTTCAGTTCGTTAGGGAAGGAACAGTTGGTGAAGATCGTCGAGCTGCGCCTCGAAGATGTGCGCCGCTTGCTGGCAGATCGAAAGATCTCACTCGAGCTCACCGATGGGGCACGCGATCTGCTGTTCACCGAAGGCTACGACCCGAACTTTGGCGCCCGACCGTTAAAGCGTGCGATCCAGAAACTGATTCAGGATCCGCTGGCACTGAAGATCCTCGACGGCGAGGTGCTGCACGGGGATCACGTGGTAGTGGATGTGGACAAGAAGACAGGCAAGATGAAATTTGAAGTCAGCGCCCGAGTCGAAGCGAAAACACCAGCGGGAACTCGAGAGTAAGACTAGAAAGTAAGCGTGGGGGGCGGCTGTCCCCATGTGATCTATTTCTGGAATCTCTCCGCGGTCCAACTCTGCCATAGATACCAGACCATCATCATCCGAATGACCAACATTGAACCAGCGAGAAAGAATTGTGGCGAAATGTCAGCGGCGTCCGCGGAGAGTTTGGGAATCAGCATGACAATACCGGCGAACCCAATCATGATGGCAGCGCGGCGGGCGAGATTATTCAGGCTTAGTAGTCCATACGCGACGAGAATACCCACTGCTGCGACCAGCAAGAACATGTATGGACCAGCGAGTTGAAGGCCATGCAGCAGCGGCGCACCAAGGCTCATGGAAACCGTGCCGGGCGATAACAACATGATTAGGCCCAGCACGAGGAGGTAAGCTGAAGCTCCGAAAAAGATGACTGCGATTGCGGTGACGCCGCGTGGGCGCTCAGTGGTTGGATTTTCAGTCAATCGCTTCTACGAAGAGCTAAATCACTTTGCCACAAACGCGGGCGAGGGCGCCCGCGCCACATCTTCTGAGCCCAAGCCTGAAGCCCAGGCCTGAAGCCCAGAGCCCGGTTTCAATACTTCGGCATCTTCGGATCCACGCGATCAGCCCAAGCCAAAATTCCCCCCGCGAGGTTGTGGACCTTCTTGAAGCCCGCCTGGCGTAAAAAGTTCACCGCTTTCGCACTTCGCACGCCCGAGCGGCAGTGGGCCACAATTTCGCGGCTGGAGTCGAGTTCGTGCACGCGGTTGGGGAGATCGCCCAGCGGAATCAGGTGTCCGCCAATGTTGCAGATCTGGTATTCGTGCGGCTCGCGGACGTCGAGCACGAACAGGTCAT
>Ga0137379_10002959_pt1 | contig 15813 bp, 16 predicted proteins | sample SagtaG_18_FD_104812 | JGI IMG/M metagenome (GOLD analysis project Ga0137379, IMG submission 104812) | Vadose zone soil microbial communities from Sagehorn Ranch, Mendocino, California, USA - Sage2_L_80_16 metaG | ecosystem: Environmental > Terrestrial > Soil > Vadose zone | place: USA...
ACGTCGTCGCGGTTGACGGCGCCCCGCTTGTCTACCTAGGTATAGGAAGGCGCTTCGGAGGCGCGAGGCATGCCCGAGGTACCGCAATGGGCTCGTGTGCGCGGCGACCTGAACTGCCACGTGTTTGCAGTGGCGTGGGATGATCCGTACTGAGGCAGCTGTGAGGCCGCGGGCGCAGGGTACGGCGCGCCCGCGGCTCTCCGTTTAGCGCTCCTCGATCGGCTTCAGCTGGCCGATCTTGACCCATGACGGATCGACTTCTCGAACCAGGAACACGTAGATCATCCCGTCGCGCATCTCTCCGCTGGCCCCCGTGCGCGCCAGCTGAGCGTTTACTTGTTCTGGTCGCACGTGGTAGAGCCCGCCGGTGCTCGCGTCCACGATGAGTCCAATACGCCTAAGCGGGCTCGGCTCCCGTTAGCAGCCGGTACCCTACTTTGATCTGCTGCGGCTGACCCACCACAACGAGCACGTCACCTGCCTCCAGCTGGAAGTCTGCGCCGGGGGTCGCCAAGTCGTTCTCCCCTCGCCGCACCGCCAGGATCAGTGCTCCCGTCTTCGAACGGAGCGCCGTTTCGGCGATGGTCTGACCCGCCGTCGGCGCATTTGGGCCCAGGATGATCCGCTGGACGTGCATCTGCGGCATGGCCCCGAGCGTCCCGCTCAGTGTGAGCCGAGGCGGGGCGCCGGGCCGCAGCGCCTGGTAGTGCGACGCCCGGATCTCGCTCACGAGCCGCTCGATCTCGTCGCGCGGCACGTTGTAATGCGCCAGCACTCTCGAGAAGATCTCGATCGATGTCTCGAACTCTTCGGGGATGACGACGTTGGCGCCGAGGTGCGTGAGCTCGGGAATCTCGATGACGTACCGCGTGCGCGCGATGATGTAGACCTTGGGATTGATCTCCCGGGCCACGCGCACCATCCGCCGCGTCGCCGCCGGATCGGAAATCGCGATCACAAAGAGGCGCGCGCGGTCGATGCCGAGGGCGCGCAGGATCTCGTCGCGCGTCGCGTCGCCGTAAAACGCCGGCTCCCCCTCGGTGCGCGCCATGCGCACCGTCTGCGCGTTCAGCTCGACGATGAGATACGGCGCGCTGATCGATCGCAGCGCCGCCGCGAGGTTGCGGCCATTGAGCCCGTAGCCCGCGATCACGACGTGATCCTTGACCTGCTCGTGCACGGGCGACAGGTCGCGCGGCCGGAATCCCGGCAGCAGCCGGTCGAGCGGTACGACCTTTTCGAGCGCATCGAGGATCGCCGGCCCGCCCTGGAGCAGGAACGGGGTCACCAGCATCGTCATCACGGCCACGCCGAGAAACTGCTGGTACAGGAGATTCGGCAGGAGCCCCGCGACCCGGCCTTCTTTCGCGAGGACGAACGAGAATTCGCCGATCTGCGATACCGCGACCCCGGCGAGTAGCACGACGCGGCCGGAATACCCCAGCAAGGCGGGCCCCACCGCGGCGGACAGCGTCTTGCCGCCCATAATCACCGCGACGGCAATGAGGGTGAGAACGATGTGGTCTCGAATAACGTCGAGCTGGACGAGCATGCCCACGGCCACAAAGAACAGCGAGATGAAGATGTCGCGGAACGGCATGAGCTCCGCGAGCGCCTGGGGGCCGTAGTCCGACTCGGAGATGATCAGGCCGGCGAGAAAGGCGCCCAGCGCGAGCGACGCGCCCGCCGCGGCCGTGCCCAGCGCGGTCAGCGTGCCGATCAGGATCACGGCGATCAGGAACAGCTCGCGGCTGCGCGTCTTGAGGATCTCGCGCAGCGCGCGCGGCACGACAGTGCGGGCGGCGAGGACGACGCCCACCACGACCAGCGCCGCTTTCCCGAGGGCGATGAGCAACCCGACGACGCCGCCCTCGGATTTGCCGGCGAGGAACGGCAGCACGAGCATGATCGGTACGACGCACAGATCCTGGAAAATCAGCACTCCCGTCGCCAGGCGGCCATGCGGAGCGTCGATCTCGCCCTTGTCCGTCATCACCTTCAGCACGATCGCCGTGCTCGACAGTGCGATCAGGAATCCCAGGAACAGCGCCACGCGCCAACCGTCCAGAAACGCGAGTCCCACGGCCAGCGTCGCGAGGATAGTGAAGCCCATCTGCGAGAAACCGCCCACGAGGATCTGGCGGCCCATCTCTTTCAGCCGGCTGAGCGAGAACTCGATGCCGATTGTGAACAACAGCAGGATCACCCCGACCTCGGCGAGCCCTTCCACATCCCGCGGATCGGACACGAGCCCGAAGGCGTTCGGGCCGAGCAGAATGCCGGCGACGATGAAGCCGGGGAGCGCGGGGAGCTTGAGTCGATGGAAGACTAGAATGACCAGCAGTGAGCCGGCGAAGATGACGGCGAGGTCGCGCAGGATGTGCAGCTGTGCCACGGTGGCCTAAAACTAGGAGGACCCGTAACTTTGGCCACCGTGCGCGACTGGCTGCAGGGTCGTCTTGGCTTGAGTCCGGCGGTACAGACACACCTGCTGGTCACGATCATCGTGATCGCGGGGCTCTGGATCATCGAGCGGGTCGTCCTGGCGGTCGTCTACCGGCGCGTCACCGATCCCTGGACGCGCTACCGCTGGCGCAAGACGATCACCTACCTCACCCTCGCCATCGCCGTCCTCGTGATCGGCCGGGAATGGCTCGAGGGCTTCGGGGCGCTCGGCACATTCCTCGGGCTCGTGTCCGCCGGGATCGCGATTGCGCTCAAGGATCCGCTGACCAATCTCGCGGGGTGGGCGTTCATCGTGTGGCGGCGGCCGTTCGAGGTCGGCGATCGCATCGAAATCGCCAAGCACAAAGGCGACGTCATCGACATCCGGCTGTTCCAGTTCACCCTGAACGAGATCGGCGTGTGGGTGGATGCCGACCAAAGCACGGGCCGGATCGTGCACGTCCCGAACCAGCAGGTCTTCACCGAGCCCGTCGCGAACTACGACAAGGGCTTCAAGTACATCTGGAACGAAGTGCCGGTGCTGGTGACCTACGAGAGTGATTGGCGGAAGGCGAAGGAGATTCTCACGGCCATCGCGTTTAAGCACGCCGAGCATCTGACCGCGGAGGCGGAGCGCGACCTGCTCGCGGCGTCACAGCAGTTTCTGATCAACTACAGGAAGCTGACCCCGATCGTCTACACCAGCACCGCGCCGTCCGGCATCGTGCTCACCATCCGCTACCTGATCGAGCCGCGCCGCCGGCGGGGCACCGTGTCCGCGATCTGGGACGACATTCTCACTGAATTCGGAAAAACCAAGGACATCGACCTCGCCTACCACACCGTCCGGTCGTTCAGCAACCCGATCGAAGGCAAGATCATCGGGACGCCCGATCCGGACGCCTAGGCGCCGCGCAGCACTGCGGCGCCCGTTTCGACGACCGCCTTCACCAGCAGATCGAAATCCTCGCGGCGGCTGCGATGATTGGTCACCGCCACGCGGATCGCGAACTTGCCGTTGAGCATGGTCTGCGAAGGAATCGCCAGCCCGCTTTCCTGAATCCGCAGCAGAATCTCGGTGTTGAGCACGTTCAATGTCGCCTCGTCCGCCCCCGACGCCACAAACCGGAAACAGACGACGTTCAGCGGCGCTGGCGCGAGCAGCTCCAGCCGCGGATGCTTCGTCACGAGGCCGGCAAGATAGTGTGCCTGGCGGACGTTCTGATGGATCAGCTGGGCGAAGGCGTCCAGGCCGTGCGTCTTGAACGACATCCAGACTTTGAGGGCACGGAACCCGCGCGAGAGCTGCACGCCGCGCTCGGCGAACGGAAAGCCGCCGGCGGCGATGCCCCGGTCGAACGACGCGAGATACGCGGGGGTCACATTGAACGTGGCGCGGTGCGCGTTCTGATCGCGCACGAGCGTGCATCCCACCTCGTACGGCATGTACAGCCACTTGTGCAGGTCGAACGCGACGGAGTCGGCCTGCTCGAGTCCTCGGACCAGCGGGCGCAGCTCGGGAACGAGCGCCGCGAGCGCACCAAACGCGCCGTCGACATGGAGCCACAGTTTCTCGGCGCGGCAGATTTCCGCCAGCGCGCGCAGGTCGTCGGTCGCGCCGGTGTTGACGGTGCCCGCGTTGCCCACGATACAGATCGGGCGCCGGCCCGCGGCCTGGTCGGCGGCCAGCGTCTCGCGCAGCGCCTGCAGGTCGATCGCGTAATCGGCAGTGACCGGTATCGAGCGCAGGGCATCATGGCCGAGCCCCAGCAGCTCGACGGCTTTGCGCACGGAGGAATGGGTTTCGGTCGAGGCGTACACCGTCAGCTTCGGCCCGCCATGCACGCCGCGCTCCCGAATGTCGAACCCCGCGCGCGCGTTCCGTGCGACCGCGAGCCCCACGAAATTCGCCATCGAGCCACCGGACACGAGCAGCCCGTGGGTGCCGGCAGGAAGTCCCAGCAGCTCGACGAGCCACCCGATCACCTGGTTCTCCACCACCGCCGACGAATCGTCGAACTCCGCGACCTGCGGATTCATGCCGGACGCGAGCATGTCTGCGAGCATCCCGAGCGGCGTCCCGGTGCCGATCACCCAGCCCCAGAAGCGCGGGTGAATGTTGCCCGTGGGGTAGGGAAGCACATCGCGCTTGAACTCCTCGTACACGTCCGCCGCGGTCGTCGGCCCGCGCGGCGCGGGGCCGGACAGCCGCCGGCGCACGTCGGCGGGGACGGGTCGCCAGACGGGCCGCTCCCGCGCCGTGCGCAGATACTCGAGCATCTCGTCCACCATGCGATGGCCGAGCTGGCGCAGCTCCTCCCACCCCGTCGCGCCCTGGGGGTCGAGGCTAATCTCCGGCGAGGACTTCGTAGTGGTCGACGAAGGCCTCGAGCCCGACGAGGAAGTCGCGGTCTTCCGGGTAGTAGTGGGCTTTCTCATAGTCCTCTCCGGCAAAGCGCCGGATCGCGTCGAATGAATCCCACAACGAGATGAACGTGAACTCGGCGCGATCCTGCTTGATGCGCCGCAGGACGTAGACGCCACGATTACCGGGGGTCGCGCGGCACTCGCGAGCGCCCGTGCGCTCGAGATAGTCCGCGTACTCGTCGGCTCGCGCGGCGTCGGTCACGCCATGCCAGATGCGGGCGATCAATTTAGAGCCGATCGAGGTTGGCGACGGTGCGTTCATTGCGAATGTTCCCGGTGTTCAGTGTGGAATTCGGCTCGAACAGCAAGACATGCGTTTCTTCCTCCGCGACCGGCAGATGCTCGACGCCGTGCGGGACGATGACGAACTCGCCCGGCTCGATCACGAGATCGCGGTCTCGCAGCTTCATGCGCAGCCGGCCCTTTACGACGAGAAACAGCTCGTCCTCACGCTCGTGGTGGTGCCAGACGAACTCGCCCGTGAGCTTCGTGAGCTTCACGAGACTGTCGTTGACCTCCCCGACGATCTTGGGACTCCACTGATCCTGAAACCGGCCGAACATCTCGGTGAGATTGACCTTGCGGACGTTCATGAGACGCGCTCCAGTACGGTCTTGGTATCCAGCACGGTCGAGAATTCGCCGTTCAGGTCCGCGAGGGCGACGTCATGCACCAGGTCCGATGCGTAGCGTTTGCCGTTGGGCCCGATGCTGTCGAATGTCGCGGTCGCGTCCGACACGACGTAGGTGGTGAAGCCGAGGTTCCCGGCCATCCGGGCGGTCGTCGAGACGCACATGTTGGTCTGCATCCCGACGACGACGAGCGTCGTCCAGCCACGACGGCGCAGATCCGCTTCGAGGGCGGTGCCGATGAACGCGCTGCTGACCGATTTCTGCACCACCGGCTCTCCCGGAAGGGGCCGCACTTCGTCTTTGATCTCGACGCCGGGTTGTCCGGGCCGCAGCGGCGATTGGGACTCGGTCGACAGGTGCTGCACGTGGATGATCGGGCGGCCCGACTTGCGCCACGCGGCCTGCAATCGCGCGATGTTCCGCTCGAGCTCGGGGTTGTTGCGGTTGTACTGCTTGGCGTAGACGTCCATGCCCTTCTGGACGTCGACGACCAAGAGAACCGCATCCTGAGGGAGCTTCGGACTCATGTAGTCGCCTCGGGCTCGGGACCGACGGGCGGTCGGGCGGATGGGCTGATGGGCTGTGGTGGCTCCGCCGATCCGCCCATCCGCCCATCAGCCCGGCGCAGCTTATACGAGAACTGAATCCAGATCACCGCTCCGAGTATCATCGCCATCGCGATGAACGTACGGCCACCCACAGGTTCGTGCAGCAGGAGCCAGCCGAGCAACACGGCGATCACGGGGTTGACGTAGGCGTACGTGCCGACGATCGTGGCGGACGCATGGCGCAGCGCGTATGAATAGGCGCTGTAGCCGAGCACCGATCCAAAGACCACCAGATAGGCGATCGCGCCGATGCCGCGCGCGCTCAGGTGCCAGGACGGCCATTCGCCGAGCAGCGTGCCGATGAGCGCGACCGCGCCGCCCCCGACGATCATCTGAAACGCCGCGCCCATGTACGGACTGGCCTGCGTGGGATGCCGCTTGGCGTACACGGTGCCCAGCGACCAGGACGCACTCGCCATCGTCAAGGCGATCGGCCCGCGCTTGTCGGCCGCGAGGATTTCGGCGGGCGTCGCGCCCACCAGCAGCAGCGTGCCAAGGAAGCCGAGCAACAGACCGGCGATGATGCGCCAATTCAAATCCGACGATCCGCCGGGGATGACCGCGTCGAACAACGCGGTCCACATGGCGACGGTGACCACGAAGATGCTCGCGATCCCCGAGGCGATGTACTGCTCCGACCAGACGACGAACGCATTACCCCCCGCGAGCAACAGCAGGCCGACGATCGCGAGTGTGCGCCAGTCGTTCTTGCGCGGCAGCGGGTCGCCGAGCGCCCGGGCGATGGCGAGAAGCACGAGACCGCCGGTGAGGAAGCGCAGTCCGGCGAACAGAAATGGCGGCAGCTCCGTGACGCCGATCTTGATCGCGAGATAGGTCGAGCCCCAGAAGACGCAGACGACCAGGTAGGCGATGAGCGCTTTGCCCTTGAGCGCCGCCCCCATCAATCGGGCTCGGTGGGGATGAAGCCCGGCTTTTCGAACAGCGTGGACAGCACGATCGTCGTGCGCGTGTTCATCTGGGGGTTGGGCCCGCGCAAATCGCGCAGGATTTCCTGGACGCCTTCGAGATCGGGCGCCACGACCTTGAGGATGTAGCAGTCGTCACCGGCAATGTGATGGCATTCGAGCACGCCGGGATGCTTTTCCATCTCCCGCATGCGCGGCTCGTCGCCGACGTAATCACTCGAGCCATACCGCACCGCCACGAACGCCGTCACCGGCAACCCGACCTTGCCGCGGTCGAGCTGTACGCGATAGCCGCGGATGTAGCCCGACTCTTCGAGACGCTTGACGCGCTCCATGATGGCGGGCCGGGAGAGACCGACTTCATCGGCGACGGCCTGGTAGCTCGCGCGTCCGTCTTGCGCGAGGATGCGGAGAATGCGTCGGTCGGTCGCGTCGAGCTCAGTCTTGGTGGCCATTTGGGAAGCTCCCCGCTCGATTATCCGACTATCCGTTGCTGGAACGGTCTGTCGTTGAACGCATCATAACTCTAATGAGTTCCTGCCCGACGGAATATCCGGTTTTGACAAACGAATTGTCCTTGGATTAGGACAGTGGCGGGAGTACTATTCCGCCCATGGAGTCGCTGCGCGCCCTGATTCGCGAGCTTCCCTCGGTCCTGCTGGGCTATTCGGGCGGAGTGGATTCGGCGCTTCTCGCGGTCGTGCTGCGGCAGGAGCTGGGCAAGGATCGGATGCTGGCCGCGATCGGCCGCAGCGCCTCGTATCCGGACGCGCAGTGGCGGGTCGCTCGCGATATCGCGGCCCGGTTCGACGTCCCGCTCGTCGAGATCGCGACGCATGAGCTCGAGGACGCGAACTACCTCGCCAACCCGACGAACCGCTGTTTCTACTGCAAGACCGAGCTCTGGCAGCGGCTCGTGCCGCTGGCACGCGAGCGCGGGTTCGCGGTCGTGTGCGATGGTACGAACGCCGACGATCTGCGTGAGCATCGGCCGGGGAAGGCGGCGGGCGTGGCTGCCGGGGTGCGATCACCGCTCGCCGAGGCAGGACTCACCAAGGCCCAGATCCGCGCGGCGTCCCGCGAGCTGGGTCTGCCCACCTGGGACGCTCCCGCGGCGCCGTGCCTCTCCAGCCGCGTGCAGTACGGACTCTCCATCACGCCCTCGCGTTTGAAACAGGTTGAAGCGGGCGAAACGTATTTACGCGAGCTAGGAGTCACCGGTGACTTGCGCGTGCGGCACCTCGGTGACCGCGCGCGGCTGGAAGTCGAGTCGCAGTGGATTCCGTGGATCGAAGCCCGACGCGCCGCCATCACGGCTCATCTCACGACACTGGGATTCGCGCAGGTCGAGGTCGACCCGCGCGGGTACCGCCGGGGGAGCCTGTTAGAGCGTTCGTCGCCCTGAATTTTCCCGCGGGCGTACGCCAGCAGCTCTGGGACGCCCTCGCGGCCCTGCGCCAGCGCCCGGAGCAGCTGCCGGTGAAGTGGGTGCGTCCCGAGAACATTCACCTCAGTCTCAAGTTTCTGGGCGACGTGGAGGAAACGCGGGAGCCGGAGCTCCGCGAGGCCCTGCAGCGCGCCGCGGGGTCGGGCCCCGAGCCCCGTCCCCTGACGCTGCAGATCACCGGATTCGGTGTGTTCCCGGACTATCACCGGCCGCAGGTGCTGTGGGCGGGTGTCACCCCCGACCCCGGACTCGAGCTGTTGCAGCATGGCGTGGAACAGGCGTTCGCTCCCCTCGGCTTTCCGACCGAAGCGCGGGCGTTTCGGCCGCACGTGACGCTGGGCCGCGCGGCTCGCGATGCGCGGCCGCGCGATTTCAAGGGACTCGCGGAGATTCTCGACGGCACGGATTTCGACGCCACGGTCACCGTTGCAGAGATCGACCTGATGCAGAGCATCCTCAAACCTGGTGGGCCGGTGTATCACGTGAAATACCATGGACGGTTGTCTTAAGGGCGTTTTCAAGCTCGGCTGCGCCGTCGTCGTGATCGGCGCGCTCGCGCTCGCATGGTGGTTTCGCGAGCCGATCATGCAGACCGTCACGCACTGGTTCGGTGGCTCGACCGCGCTGCCCCCCGTCGCCGACACCGCCGTCGGCGCTCCGACACCCAAGGCTGTTGCGTCGGGGAAGGCCAAGGTCGGGAACCTGCGGACGGCCACCGGACCCGACTCCGTGGTGCTCACGCCGAACGAGATGGCCTCGCTGATCGGTGCCGGAATCGATTGGAACGTGCGGAAGATGTACGACTCGCTCCGCGTCGAGCTGCAGGAGGACAAGCTCATCCTGCACGCCCGGCTCGACACCCGCGCCTTGCCGCCCGGCACGCTGGGACCGTTCGCCGGCATGTTCGGCGAGCGGGAGCCGTTGCGGATGGCCGGCACGGTCTCGATCGGGAAGCCGGGCACGGCGCTCTACGACATCACCGAGATCAGTTTGCGCGGCTTCGAGATTCCCGGCCCCTTTGTGAAGCAACTCACCAAGCAGATGGCGGGCGCGTCGACGAGCGGGGCGGTGCCGGTCAAAGTCGATCCTGCGGTGACCGACGTGAAAGTGCATTTGACCGGGGTGGTGTTGTACAAGCGCCGAAGGACCGGCACGTGAGTCGTCGCCGCGTGATGATCGTGGATGACGAGAAGGGGATCCGCGAGGCCCTGAAGCAGGTCCTCGAATACGAAGAAATCGAGGTGCAGTCCTGCGCGTCGGGTCACGAAGCCATCCGCGTCTATCCCGATTTCAAGCCGCACCTCGTGTTCCTCGACGTAAAGATGGAAGGGATGGACGGCCTGGAGACGCTGAAGCGCGTCCGGGACCTCGATCCCGAGGCCCAGGTCGTGATGATTTCCGGCCACGGCACGATCCAGACGGCCGTCGAAGCGACGCAGCTCGGCGCCTACGACTTCCTCGAGAAGCCGCTCGACACCGATCGGATCCTGCTGACGCTGCGGAATGCCCTGCAACACGTCGTGCTCGTCACCGAAAACGTGCGGCTGAAGCAGGAAGTCCGCGCGCAGTACGAGATCGTCGGCTCGAGCAAGGCCATCCGCCATGTGATCGGGCTGATCGAGAAGGTGGCGCCGACGCCGGCGCGCGTCCTGATCACCGGCGAGAACGGCACCGGCAAGGAGCTCGTGGCCCGCGCGGTCCACGCGCTCAGCCCGCGGGGCTCCGGTCCCTTCGTCGAGGTCAATTGTGCCGCGATCCCGACGGAGCTGATCGAAAGCGAGCTGTTTGGCCATATGAAGGGCAGCTTTACCGGCGCGTTCGCCGATCGCGCCGGGAAGTTCGAGCTCGCCGACGGCGGCACGCTGTTTCTCGATGAAATCGGTGACATGAGTCTCTCGGCGCAGGCGAAGGTGCTACGCGCGCTGCAGGAAGGCGTCATCTCTCGCGTCGGATCGGGGAAGGCGCTGCCGGTCGACGTGCGTGTCATCGCCGCCACGAACAAAGACCTCAGCGAGGAAATCGAGTATGGCCGGTTTCGCGAAGACCTGCTGCATCGGCTCAACGTCATTCCGATTCACGTGCCGTCGCTGCGCGAACGGCGCGCCGACGTTGCGCAGCTCGTCGCGTACTTCACCGCGGAGCTGACCAAGGGCGGCGGGCTGCCGGCCAAGGAATTCGACGCCGCGGCCGTCGAGCGGCTCACCGCGCACGACTGGCCGGGCAATATTCGCGAGCTGAAGAACGCGGTCGAGCGGCTGCTGATCCTGGCGTCCGGTCCGGCGGTGACGCAGAGCGACGTCGAGCGGCTCGTGGGGAGAGCGGCCGACGCGGGACGGCTAAAAGGGCCGAGCCTGAGCGCCGGCGGTGACGCTGCCTGGTTGCGCGCCGCAACGTTCGAGGAATTCAAGCAGTCAGCGGAGCGCGCCTTCCTGCTCGGCAAGCTGCAGGAGCACGACTGGAACGTCTCGGAGACTGCGCGCACATTGCAGATGCCGCGCAGCAATCTCTACAAGAAGATCGAGCGATACGGATTGGCCCGCGGTGGGGAAGGAGGGGGGGCCGCGTGAAAGAGAAGGAACAAAAAGAGCGCGACTGGGATCGCGAGATGCGCGAAGTGGACAAGCTGCTCGCGAAATTGCCCGAAGCCGATCCGACGCTGGGCCGCGGGGTGCCGACCGTGCCGGTCTCGCGCCCCGCGGTCCCCGGCACGGCGGGAGCCGGCGCATTCCAGCCGGCCGGTCCCGCCCGGGGCGGCGCGTGGCTCACCACATGGATTCGCGTCGGGCTCGGCGTCGCGCTGGGTGTGGGGATGCTCTTTTGGCCCTACGCGCACGGGTGTGGCTGGGCCCTCATCGTCTATCTTCTTGGACCGACCGCGGTGACGGTCGCCGGGGTGTGGAGCGGCCTGACATCGTGGAAGCGTCGGCTCGGCATCGCCCACACATTATCGATCATCCTGATTATCTGGGGTCTAGCGCTGGCGGGTCGACAGCTGCTGCCTCGTGTGTACGGCAAGACACCCGATCCGTTCTTCTGTCCCAAAAAGTGAGATCCATGGCTCATCCGGAATTCAAGAACTTCATCGCCGGCGACTGGGTCGTTCCCTCGACGGGCGAGTACTTCGAGAACCGCAACCCCGCGGACTGGAACGACGTCATCGGCCGCTTCCCGCGCTCGGGGCCGGATGACGTGAAGCGCGCGATCGCGTCGGCCAAGCGCGGCTTCGCGCAATGGTCCAAGACGCCGGCGCCGATTCGCGGGCAGGTGCTGCAACGCGTCGGACAGCTCCTCGTTGAGCGCAAGGACGATATCGCGCGTGCGATGACCCGTGAGATGGGGAAAGTGCTCGCGGAAACGGGCGGGGACGTCCAGGAGGGCATCGATACCGCCCTCTACGCCGCAACGGAGGGCCGCCGCCTGTTCGGTCGCGTCGTGCCGTCGGAGCTGCGCAACAAATGGGCGATGAGCTATCGCCGGCCGATCGGGATCGCGGGGCTGATCACGCCGTTCAACTTCCCGCTCGCCATTCCGACCTGGAAGATGTTTCCGGCGCTGCTGTGCGGAAACGCCGTGATCCTCAAGCCTGCCGAAGACGTCCCGCACACGGCGCATCTGCTGGTCGAGGTGCTGCTCGAAGCGGGGCTGCCGCCCGAGGTCGTCCAGCTGGTGCATGGGCAAGGCTCGGTCGTCGGGCGCGCACTCGTCGAGCACCCCGAAGTGCCGGTGATCTCGTTCACGGGGTCGACGGAAACCGGATCCGTCATTGGCGCCACCTGCGGCCGGATGCACAAGCGTCTCTCGCTCGAAATGGGCGGGAAGAACGCGATGATCGTCATGGGCGATGCCGACCTGGATCTCGCACTGGACGGCGTCCTCTGGGGCGCCTTCGGGACCACGGGGCAACGCTGCACCGCGACGAGCCGGCTGATTCTGCAGGAGAGGATCCACGACAAGTTCGTGCAGCTCCTTACGGATCGCGCCGGCAAGTTGCGCCTCGGTCCCGGGCTCGACCCGAAGACCGAGGTGGGTCCGCTGATCCACGAAGAGGCGCGCCAGAAGGTCGCCGAGTACGTCGGCATCGCGAGGCAGGAGGGCGCCAGCGTCGCCCTCGGGGGACGGATTCCTCAGGGCGACAAGCGTCTGGAGTGTGGCTGGTTCTACGAACCCACCGTGCTCACCGGCGTGAAGCCGGGAATGCGGGTGGAGCAGGAAGAGATCTTCGGACCTGTGCTGGCGGTCATCAAGGCGAAGGACCTGCCGGATGCGATCGGCATCAACAACGGCGTGAAGTACGGGTTGTCGAGCTCCCTGTACACCCGGGACGTCAACGGCGCCTTCCAGGCGATGACCGACCTCGACACCGGCATCACCTACGTGAACGCCCCGACGATCGGCGCCGAAGCGCACCTTCCCTTTGGTGGGGTGAAGCAAACCGGCAACGGCCATCGCGAGGGCGGGTGGGAAGTGTACGACTTCTACTCGGAGACCAAGACCATTTACGTCGATTTCTCCGGGCACCTGCAGCGGGCGCAGATCGATACGGAATAGAGCCCTTGACGGCGCCGGAGCAGCGGGGCTAGACTACCGCTAGAACTGAAGACTCGTGGTGATTTGCCGCGTATTGCCGCCACGTTAAACAAAGTGCTAAAAAGCGACACGCCCGCGGCATTATTTGTCCGGGCGATGGTGTTTCAGGGAATCGCTTCCCGCGGCCGCTCACTTGAGCGGTCGTTTGCGTTTCGGGGGTGGACCATGTCCGTCGTCCCTGCCAGTCGAGTCACCGCCCTCTCGGGCGAAGGTGCGTTCGAGGTGTTGGTGGCGGCGCGCCGCCTCGAGGACGCCGGCCGCCACGTGGTCCACCTCGAGATCGGCGAGCCCGATGGGACGACTCCCCCCCCCGTAGTGGAGGCAGCCGTCCGCGCCCTGCACGACGGCCACACCCGTTATGTGAACCCGGCCGGGCTCCCCGCGCTGCGCGATGCGATTGCTGCATCGCTCGCGTGGCGGGGTATACGGGCGGGGGCGGCGGCAGAGAACGTGGTCGTCGTTCCGGGGGCCAAGCCGATGGTGTTTTACGCCCTGCTCGCCGTCCTCGAGGCAGGCGACGAAGTGCTCGTGCCGGACCCGGGCTTTCCGATCTACCCGTCGGTCGTGCGGTTCGCCGGGGCGGTCCCGGTCCGCTACCCTCTCGATGAAGTGGGGGGGCTGGATGCTGAGCGCATCGCCCCCTTGATCGGCTCGCGCACTCGCGCGTTGGTCCTGAATCTCCCCGGGAATCCCACCGGCGGTATCGCCACGACCGATGCTCTGCACGCAATTGCCGAGCTCGCGTTGCGTCACGACCTCGTCGTGGTCTCGGACGAGGTGTACGGCCGGATTCGGTACGATGGGCGTTCGGACAGCATCGCGGCCCTGCCGGGCCTGCTCGAGCGCACCATCATCGTGGACAGCTTCTCGAAGTCCTACAACATGACCGGCTGGCGGCTGGGCTTCGGCGTGCTGCCCGCGGCGCTGGTTGAGCGCGTCACGACGCTGGTGGTCAACGGCACGTCCTGTACGCCGCCGTTCGTGCAGTTGGCGGGACTGGCCGCCCTTACCGGGCCACAGGATTCCGTGACGGCTGCAGTCGCGCGCCTCGAGCGCCGCCGCGATTGGCTGGTCGACGGGCTCAATGGCCTACCAGGGATCCGATGCACGCGGCCAACCGGGGCGTTCTACGCGTTCCCGGACGTGCGGCAGGTCGAGGAGCGGGCGGGGCTCTCGACCGACCAGCTCGCCGCGCTCCTCCTCGAAACTCACGGCGTGGCCGTCCTGCCCGGCACCGGCTTCGGGCCAGGTGGCGCCGGCCACCTGCGCCTGTCGTTCGCGGTGTCGCCGGCCGATCTCGATCTCGCCCTCGAGCGACTGCGCGAATGCGTCAGCGACCTCGCGGTCGCCTCTCTGACTGATGGAGGCATCCATGTCGGTCCGTAAAGTGACCGTTGCGACCCTCGCGGGATTGAAGGCGCGCAACGAGAAAGCCGTCTTTGTCACCGCCTACGATTATCCCACAGCGACGTTCGCCGACCGCGCGGGCGTCGACATGATTCTCGTGGGTGATTCCGCGGCGATGACGATGCTCGGGCTCCCGAGCACGCTCCAGATCGGACTGGACGAAATGCTGGTGTTCATTCGGGCGGTGACGCGCGCGGCGAAACAGGCGTTCGTGATCGGAGATCTGCCGTTCCTGTCCTATCAGCCGTCCGACGAGACCGCGATTCGGAGCGCCGGGGCGTTCGTGGCCGCCGGGTGCGACGCGGTGAAATGCGAGGGCGGCGCGCGGGTCGCGCAACGAGTGCGCGCGATGGTCGATGCCGGCATCGCAGTCATGGGGCACCTCGGCCTTACGCCACAAAACCTCGGGCAGCTCGGGGGCTATCGAGTCCAAGGAAAATCGCTGGCAGCGGCGGAGCGGCTGCTGCGCGATGCCGAGGCATTGGAGCGGGGGGGTGTGTTCGCGATTCTGCTCGAGGCCGTACCTGCTGAGACGGCGGCGTTTGTGCGGGAGCGCCTCGGCGTCCTCGTCTACGGGATCGGCGCCGGGCCACACGTGGACGGGCAGCTCGTCATTTCCCACGACATGCTCGGCAACTTCGTGGGGGACATCTCCCCCCGGTTCGTGAAGCGATACGCCGAAGTAGGAACGAATGTCGAGCGCGCGTTTCGCGAGTATGCGAGCGACGTGCGAGCGGGTGTCTTTCCGGGTCCCGAGCATTGCTATCCGATCGATCCTGCCGATGAGGCGCTGATTCGCGCGGCTCGGCAGACCCGTAAAGCTCGACCGGCGGCACGATCGGTCCCGGCAGTGGAGGCCCGGCCATGACGACCAGCGTTGCGGCACCTGCCGTACGCCCAAGGCCGCAGGTATGCCGTGCCTGTGGAGCATTGCACGAGCCGGCCCCGATCGCGGTGTGCGAGCAGTGCCTGGGCCCGCTCGATCCCGTCTTCGATGCCGCACGTGTGACTCCCACGCGTGACGCGATCGCGGCGCGCCGGTGGTCGCTCTGGCGCTACCGCGAGTGGCTGCCGTTCGACGGTGAGCCCCTGCTCTCGCTCGATACCGGCGGCACGCCGCTCGTCGAGGCGCCGCGACTCGCCGCGCTACTCGGCGTCGCGCACGTCTGGGTCAAGAACGACGCGGTCTCACATCCGTCGTTGTCCTTCAAGGATCGCGTCGTCGCGACGGCGATCAATGCGGCCGCTGCCTTCGGGCTCGACACGATCGGCTGCGCCTCCACCGGCAATCTGGCAAACGCCGTCGCTGCACAGGCAGCCCGCGCCGGTCTCAA
>Ga0137379_10002972_pt1 | contig 15761 bp, 18 predicted proteins | sample SagtaG_18_FD_104812 | JGI IMG/M metagenome (GOLD analysis project Ga0137379, IMG submission 104812) | Vadose zone soil microbial communities from Sagehorn Ranch, Mendocino, California, USA - Sage2_L_80_16 metaG | ecosystem: Environmental > Terrestrial > Soil > Vadose zone | place: USA...
GATACCGTCCGCGGCGATCACGATCCGCCGCCGGTCGAGCCGGTCCGACAGCACCCCGGCGTACAGGCCGAACACCAGCGGCGGCGCCCATCGCAGCCCGCCCCCAGCCGCGCCGGTACAAGACCCTCGACGACCCTGCTCACAAGGACAGGACCCTACGTGTGCCGCCACCGGAGCCGCACGCCGATATTCGGTTACCGGAAGCGGGACACCAAGCGGGGATGTCGTACATCTGCCTGATGACATCCATGCCCTACAGACCCGGGCCCACCCGCAAAGGAATCGGTCAGAGCGCCTGCATCGCGTGCGTCGGTTGTGCGGATGTCGAGATCCGTTGCTCAGCTTCGATCCAAGGGCATGAGTGGAGTGAACTATCTGGCGGTCGTGGTGGCGGCCGTCGCGGCATTCGTCATCAGCTCGGTCTGGTACGCCATCTTCGGTAGGCAGCTGGCGCGGCTCGGCAGCGCCACAGTCGGGATGCGGCGGCCACCGCCGTGGGTACCGCTCGTCGAGGCGGGCCGGAGCCTTCTCATCGCGGCCGCGCTCGCCGGGTTCGCCGCGCGGCTGGCCATCACGAGCTGGACGGGCGGGGTACTGCTCGCCCTCGCGGCCTGGACCGGGTTCGTCCTGTGGCTCTATTCCGGCTCGGTGATCTGGGAGAAGGTACCGTGGCGGCTGGCCGCGATCCACGCCGGCGACGCGCTGGTGAAGATGGTCGTCCTCGCGGTCATCGTGAGCATCTGGCGGTAAGCCCACCGGTCCATTGCGCGGCTGGCGGAGATCCTCGCCGATCCGCGTACCCTGCCGGTCGACGAGGCCATCGCCCGGACCGAGTACGCGCTGGCCGGCCGGTTCGCCACCATCGGTACCGTCGAGGGGCTGACCGCCGCCTGACGTACTCGCTGACGCTTCCTTTTTGCCCGAGGGGATGAACCGGGGCACTGCCGACTTTGTGGGTCGGTCTATTGTTTGAATGTCACCGAGTGGTACAGCCTCGATGCTTTGGGTATGTACCGCTCCTCGCCCATCCCCCTGTGAGGTGACAACGTGGAAGCCTGGGTCAGCGTGCCTGGCGACTCCAGAGACGATCTCCGGTCGTTGCGCAACTGGTTGGCCGACGAACCGTCGGTACGCCGCCACGGCCGGCTCGCGGAGCGCGCCGAACGGCCCGGGCCGGATGTCATGGGCGTCTCCGACATCCTGTCGGTCGTCGTCGGCAGCGGGCTCTCGCTCGGCCAGTTGGTGAACCTCATCGTGACCTGGCGGGCCAGCCGTCCCCGGCCGGTACTGGTCCGGGTACAGGTCGGCGACCGGACGGTCGAGGTGCGGACCGCGGATATCGGCGATGTCCCCGGGATTGTCGAGGAGTTGGAGGCGACCATCCACGGCACGCCGGAAGTGAGCTGATCGTGCCGATGCTGTCTGACCCGCGCCGTTCCCGCGTGGTTCTCGTCGGGGCCAGTTCGTACCGGAAACTTCCGCCGCTGCCCACCGTCGCCGGAAACCTCACGGCGCTGGCGGCCGTGCTGTCCGATCCCGCGCGGTGGGGGATCGCGGGCGAGCACTGCCGGGTGGTCCGGGATCCGGAGGACCCGTCGGTGGTGGGCAGCGCTCTTCAGGAGGCGGCTGAGGCGGTCGAGGTGGACGGGCTGTTGCTCGTCTACTTCGCCGGACACGGCGTCACCGACCCGCGTACCGGCGAGTTGTACCTGGCCGTGGCGCGCTCCGACCCGCGGGCGTTCTACGCGACGGCCGTCCCCTACGAGTGGGTGCGGCGCAGCCTGCTCGACTGCCGGGCCAGCCGCCGGGTGGTCATCCTGGACTGCTGCTACGCGGGGCGGGCGATCAACGGCATGGGGCAGGCGGACTCCGTGGTGGCCGAGGTGGACATCGACAAATCCTGCGTACTCGTCGCGGCCCCGGCCAACCGGGCCGCCCTGGCGCCGCTGGACGAGACGTACACCGCGTTCACTGGGGCACTGCTGGATCTGCTCAGCCACGGCGCGCCCGGGCGGGCCGACCCGCTGGACCTGACCACGATCTATGAGGAGATCGTCCGGGTGCAGCGCTCCCTGGCCCGGCCGCTGCCGCAACTGCTCGCGCGCAACGGTGGCGAGCGCATTCCGTTGGTACGCAACGCCGCCGCCCGGGGCAACGCGACCGATCCCTACGTCGGGCAGGTCTTCCGCGCGGGCTCGGGAACCGCCGATCCGGAGCTGTCCGGCGCCACCCTCGCGATCCTGGCGCACGCACCGGCACGCGGCGCTATCGGCGTCCGGCTGGACCGCCCGACCACCCGCTCGCCCGCCGACGTGATCGGGGAGCCCCGGGCGGCCGCACTCGACGCGCCCGCGGTCTTCGACGGCGGGCCGGTGCGCGACGTGGTGCTCCTCCTCGTGGCGGTCCGCTCCGGTGCGCCCCGGCCGGCCGGGTTCACCCCCGTCTCCGGCGACGTGGGCACGGTACCGCTGTCGTCCGACCTCGCCGCGGTACCGGTCGATGCCGGCTACCTCTTCGTCGGGTACCTCGGCTGGGGACCGGGGCAGCTCGAAGCGGAGGTGGCCCGCGGCGAGCTGGTCCCGGCGGGCGTGGCCCTGGCCGACTGGTTGACCGATCAGGCCCGCCCGCGATGAGCGGAGGAACGGTGATCGCCGACGAGCAGAGCCTGGTCCACCGGCTGGCCAACACGGTACGGCGGGGGCGGCGGGTCGCGCTGGTGCTCGGGTCGGGGGTGACCACCACGGTGGTACCCGGGGTGCCGCGCATGCTGGACCTGGCCGACGAGTTCGCCGCGCAGATCCACAAGAACCCGGACCTGTCCTCCGCGCTGGCCAACGCCCGGGCCGCCAACCCCGACCGGCCGGCGGAGACCTACGCCGCCTACCGCCGCATCTTCACCGCGCTCGTCTCGCCCGAGGAGTTCGACATCGTGGTGCAGCGTGCCGTGCTGGAGGCGCACCGGCCGCCGGGCTCGGCCGATCCCACCTGGGAACGGATCGGCTTCCAGCGCGGGATGCAACTGGAGGGCAACCTGGAGTCCTGGCGGCTTCCGGACGGCGTCGCCGCGCTCGGCGCGATCCTGGCCAGGCTGCCCGCCGGCTTCGGGCACCGGGTGCTGACCACGAACTTCGACCCGCTCATCGAGATCGCGGTCCGCCGGGCCGGCGGCCGCGCGCACAGCGTCTCCGTGGTGCGCGACGGCTCGTTGCGTGCGGTGGTACCGGAGGAGGGCGCGGTCAGCGTAATCCACCTGCACGGGTACTGGCGCCCCACGAACGAGACCGACCAGCGGGCGCTGCTGCACGACCCGGAGCAGCTCAGCGCGAACCGCCCGACCATCTCCCGGGACCTGGCCGACATGCTGCGCGACGAGACCGTGTGCGTCGTCGGGTACAGCGGCTGGGACGACGTGTTCACCCAGGCGCTGTACCACCTGAGCACCGGCCGCGACGTCGACATTCTCTGGGCCGTGCACCCGGAGCCGGGGGCGGCTGCGCAGGTGCCGCCCCGGCCGGCCGACTCCGCACACGTGGTGCACGTGTATCACGGCGTGGACAGCGACCGGCTCTTCACCCGGCTGCGCGACGCGCTGGCCGTCGCACCGCCGGCACCACGGAACGCGCCCGAGGTGGAGCAGGTTCACCTGCCGGCGACGGCGGCCGCCGGCCATCGGGTCCGGCTGCGGGAGCTGGAGCACCTGCTCGGTGCCGAGGCGTCCGCCGAAGAACTGCTGCGCGAGCTGGACCGCGAGTTCGGCTGGCGGGTCGACCGGCCGTCGGGTACCCCGCTGGGGCTGGTCTACTGGCCGGTCCAGCTCCGCCAGCCGACGCTCATCTACGCCGTCCAGGCGCTGGTCGCGGCGGCACTGTCGGCCCGGGGGGTACCGGTGGTGCTGTGCCTGGACGACCTCACGCCGGTAGCCCACCGGGACGAGACCCGCAACCTGTTCGTCGAGGAGGTACTGCGCTGGTTCGCGCTGGTCGACGGGGCGCAGCCGCCGCAGGTCGAGTCGCTGTTGTCGTTCTGCCAACCGGAGCGGGTGGCGGCCCGCCTGCTGGATCCGGAGCTGCTCGACCGGCCGACCCATCCGTGGGCGGTGGAGTACGAGTACTACAGCAGCGAGCGCACCGTCTACGACGTGGTCCGCGGCGCCAAGGCGGTACCGGACGCCGAGGCCGAGCAGGCCGATCCGCTGGAGATCCGCAGCCTCCTCACCACCACCCGGGCCGACCGCCTGGTGAGTACCCCGGCCATCTGGGCGTACCTGCACTACCTGCTGCACGACGCTGATCCCGAGGCCGTGCTGACCCTCGGCGGCGAGGACGAGGCGACCATGTGGCGGTACTGGCACGAGGCCTTCCCCGAGCCGGTCTGCCACCTGTACAACCCGCTGCTGGCCAACGTCCGGCAGGACGCGGCGATCCTGCGCGAGCGGGCCTACGCCGGGTTGCGCCGATATCTGGAGGGTGCGTGCGAGCTGCCCGGCTGGGATCTGGAGGGACGCTACCTGCACTGGACCGTGCAGAACGCCGTTCTGCTGGGGCGGTACCTGCGCAACCGTCCGGCGCGGTTCGCCGCGGGGCGCCGGCTCGACTCGTGGCCGGTGGTCGCTGAGCTGTTGCGGGATCACCGGACCCGACCCGAGACGATACAGGTCCTGGCGCGGGAGGTTTCGTCCTTGTTCCTCCATAGCCGCGACTAGCGTCTTGTCACCGACTGTGAACCTGGCGCAGCGGGACCTCGACACGGGCGCGTACCGTCAACGTGTGGACCAGTATCCGCGGCCGAACGGTACGGCCCTCCAGGAGATCTCTGTGGCGTCCGCTGTCGATGCGGGTCTGGCCCTCTGGGGACCCGATCTCTTCGCGTACCTTCTCGGCGCCGGGGTGAACCTCCCGCTCGCGCAGTGGCGGCTGGATGAGGTGCTGAAGGACCAGCTCACCCGGGCCCGGCTGCGGACCGTCCAGGACCTCGCGGCGCAGTTCGAGAACAACCCACCGGCCGCCCGGGCCTGGGTCCGCCGGCGCAACCCGGAGCTGGGCGCGCGGCCGGCCGAGGTCATCCGGCGGGGCACCGAGGATGATCTCCAGCAGGTACGGGAGCTGGCGGAGCGGCAGGTCCGGAAGGCCTGACCGGCCGATCACCGACATCCGCGTGGCGGAGCGCAAAGCTTGGTACCGGCAGCTACGCTTCCGCCTCATGTGCGGCGCCGATGCGGGTCGCCCGCGCATCGGCGGCTCCGTCCGGGCACCGCGGATCTCGAACGCAGAGTTGCTACGGAGGGCTCCCTGTGCAGGTTCGCCGCCCCAGTCTGGCCGCCGGTGACTTCAAGCTCCGCAGCATCGACCTCTACATCACGGCCGCGTGCAACCGGAAGTGCGGGTACTGCTTCCTGTCCGACGAGTACCTCGGGAGCCAGGTGCACATGACGGTACCGATGGTGCGCGCCATCCTGGCGTGGGCCGCCGCCGGTACCGTCGACGAGATCACCCTGCTGGGCGGCGAGCCGGCCCTGCACCCGGACTTCGCCGGCATCGTCGCGGCGGTCGCGGGCGGGCCGGTCCGCCTGCGGACGGTCACCAACGGCAGCCGCCGGTTCCGCGAAGCGCTGGACCGGGATGAGGTACGGGCGGCGTTGACCCGGGTGGCGGTGAGCCTCGACGCCGCGTCGCCGGCCGTCGTCGACCGGTTGCGCGGGCGCGGCGCCTTCGCGGATGCGCTCGCCACGATCGAGTTGCTCAAGCAGGCCGGCGTTGCCTTCGACATCAACTGGACCGCGGTCGCGTCCACCCTCGACGGCGTACCGGACATGCTGCGCTTCGCGGAACGGACCGGGGCGGGCCGGCTGAACATCCACTGGTTCTCGGAGATCGGTCGAGCCCGCCGGCACGCGGCCGGCGAGGTCGTCTCCGCCACCGAGTGGCGGGCGAAGGTGCTGGACCCGGTTTCCCGGTACCGGCCGGAGCGCGCCGACTTCGAGTTGGACTGCGAGCTGGCCTTCGCCTACGGCCTACCCGGGGAGGATCCCGGCCGGTGCGCCGTCCGGGACATGACCAACCTCCAGTTCTTCCCGAACGGGTCGGTGTTCTCCTGCGGGATGCTGGTCGAGGAGGACACGAACAGCGGGTACCTCTTCCGGGACGGCGCGGTCCTACCGCGACCGGGCGACTCGGAGATCACCCGTACCGCGGACGGCTGCCCCGGCTGCCCGTTGCGCGCGAGCGGCGACGGCCTCGTGCCGGTCTGCATCTACAACCGGCTCGCGCTCAACTGAGCCGGCCACCACCTCGATATCGTCGCTGGTCTCACCCAGGTAACGACCGATCAGTTTCGGAGAAGCCGCCGCCGCCGCGGCGCCCTAACATGAGGGTCGTCCCCATCAAGACCCGCAGGGGAGGGAAACCTGCAATGAAGGACACGCAGAAGTCCGCCAAGAGCACCTCCGCGATCGAGAAGAAGTTCGAGGGATTCACGGACGAGGAACGAGGCGCGATGAAGGAGCGCGCCCAAGAGCTGAAGACAGCCGCCCGCCGCGGCCCGCGCGCGGCCAAGGCCGACGGGGAAAGCGACGTGCTCGCGAAGATCGCCGAGATGCCGAAACCGGATCGCGCCATGGCCGAGCGGCTCCACGCCGTCATCAAAGCCAGCGCGCCAGCCCTCTCGCCCAGACTCTGGTACGGGATGCCCGCGTATGCCAAGGACGGCAAGGTCGTCTGTTTCTTCCAGAGTGCGCAGAAGTTCAAAACGAGGTACGCGACGCTTGGCTTCAGCGACGAGGCCAACCTCGACGACGGCGCCATGTGGCCGACCGCCTTCGCTCTGACGAAGTTGACCGCCGCCGACGAGGCAAGGATCGGCGCGCTCGTGAAGAAAGCGGTGAGCTGAGGACTGAGCCAGCCACCGGGCGAAGCCTCTTTAGAAGACCGCGTCCGCGAGCCGGTCGATCTCGTCGAGCGACGCGATGGTGGGGACGAAGACCAGTTCGGTGACGCCGATACCGGCGAAGTCGCGGGCGATGTCCTTGGCGGCCTGCGGGCCGCGGACCGCGCTGTCCACGATCGCGTCGACCCAGTCGCCGAGGAAGGCGTAGTACCTGCGCAGCGACGCCTTGGACGCCTTCTCGTCGCCGAGGCCGAAGTACGTCAGCGTGGCGATCCGCGGCTCGCCCTCGCGTCCGGCCTCCTGCCAGGCCTGGCGGACCTTCTCGACCATCGGCGCGGCCATGGCCGGTCCACCGCCGCCCGCCGTCCAGCCGTCCCCGTAGGCCACCGCCCGGCGGACGGACGCGTCGGTGTTGCCGCCGATCAGCACGGGTACCCGGTTTCCGGGTGGCGTCGGGGCGACCGGGAAGTCGTCACCGGTCACGTTCTCGCCGGCCCAGGCCCGGGTGAGCAGGTCGAGCGTCTCGTCCATCAGCTTGCCGCGCCGGTTGAACGGCCGCTCCAGCGCGGCGAAGTCGTCCGGCCGGCCGCCGACGCCCATGCCCAGGGTGAGCCGGCCGCCGGACATCGCGGCGAGACTCGCGGTGACCTTGGCGAGCAGCACCGGTTGGTACAGCGGCGTCAGCAGGACGTCGGTGAACAGCCCGATCCGGGACGTCGCGCCGGCGGCGACCGCGAGCGAGGTCAGTGAGTCGTAGCTCGGGTACACGATCCGGTCGATCGTCGCGAGCGTGCTGAAGCCGCGTTCCTCGGCGCGACGCGCCCAGTCGACCACGACCGGTCCCGCCACGGTCAGCGTGTTCGGCAGCCCGATACCGATGTCCATGTGCCCTCCTTGCGCGACTGGCTGGGACAGCGTAATCCTGCCAGGTCTGTCACGCGGGCTAGTGTACGATACCGTTCCGTACACCGACGTGGAGGGGGAGATGGCTCGCTGGACCGCGGACGAGATTCCTGACCTGTCCGGCCGTACCGCCGTGGTGACCGGGGGAAACAGCGGCATCGGGTACCACACGGCGCAGGAGCTGGCCGGCCACGGGGCGCGGGTGGTGGTCGCCAGCCGCAGCGCCGACAAGGGACGGGCCGCGGTGCGGGAGATCGGCGCCGGCGCCGAGTGGGCGCCGCTGGACCTCGCGGACCTCGCGTCGGTACGCGCGTTCGCGGACCAGTTCTCCGGTCCGCTCGACCTGCTCGTCAACAACGCCGGCGTGATGATGATCCCGCGCCAGCTGACCGCCGACGGGTTCGAGATGCAGTTGGGCACCAACCATCTCGGCCACTTCGCGCTCACCGGCCTGCTGCTGCCCGCCCTGCTGACGTCCGGCGGCCAGCCGCGCGTGGTCACGGTGTCCAGCGGCGAGCACCACAAGGGCAGCATCGACTTCGACGACCTGATGGGCGAGCGGTCCTACGGCCAGATGCGCGCGTACCAGCACTCGAAGCTGGCGAACCTGCTGTTCACGTTCGAGTTGCAGCGCCGTGCCGACGCGGCCGGCGTCGACCTGCTCAGCGTCGCCGCGCACCCGGGCTTCGCCAGCACGAACCTGGGGCACAACGCAGCCGGTGCGTGGCGGCTGGTGGTCCGCATCGCCCAGCTCACCGCGCAGCCGGCCGCCCGGGGCGCGCTGCCGACGCTGTACGCGGCAACGGCTGCCGGCGTGCGTGGCGGTGACTACTTCGGGCCGGACGGCCGGGGCGAGCAGCGCGGGTACCCGAAGCGGGTGTCGGCGTCGGCCGCGGCGCACGACGCGGCGACCGCACAACGGTTGTGGACGGTGTCGGAGGACCTCACCGGCGTGCGGTACGCGGCCTTCGCGGGCACGTGAGCAACCTCAACCCCGCGCGGGAGCAGGCGATCCTGGACGCGGCGCTGGCCCTGCTGACCGAGGTGGGCTACGACCGGATGTCCATCGACGAGGTGGCCCGGCGGGCGCGCGCCAGCAAGGCCACCATCTACCGGCGGTGGACCGGCAAGGCGGCCATGGTCGCGGCGCTCATGCACCGGCTGGCGCTGGACTACCCGCCGCTGCCGGACACCGGGTCGCTGCGCGGCGACCTGATCGCCGGGCTGACCACGTTCTGCCGCGTGGTACGGCGCAAGCACGCGGTCGTGGCCGGGCTCACCACGGCCATCCGTACCGATCCGGAGTTGGGCCGGCTGCTCAACGACCAGCTCGTCGACCCCGGGTTCGTGGAGGCGAGCCGGCTGTTCGAGCGGGCCCGGGCGCGCGGGGAGGAGGTCGGCGACCTCGATCCGTCGACGTTGCTCGAAGTGTGCGAAGCGCTGGTGTGGCACCGGCTGCTGCTGTCCGGCGAACCGCTGGACGACGCCTTCGTCACCCGTACCGTGGACGGCATCATCCTCCCGCTGCTGCGCCGTTAGGAACCGGCGCAGCAGCGGGAGTTAAAGGGTGTCAGTGGCGGAACAGCTGACCGCGTACCGCGCCGCCGGGGAACTGCGCGGTGTGCAGGTTGGTGTAGAACGACTTCGGGTGCTCGGCGATGTCCTGCACGAGAGCGGCATCGACACCGGTGACGGTACCGGAGACCGCGACCACCGTGCTCGGGATCGGCGTGCTGAACAGCGGGACGACCACCGGCCCGTTGACGCCGAACGGCGCCTTGTGGATGTGCCCGAGGGTCGGGTTGATGCCGAGCCAGGCGAAGGAGTACCCGACCTGGGTGCCGTGGGCGTTGATGTGCGCGACCGCGCGGCCGGTCGGGTCGCCGACGGCGGGGCCGCCGGCCACCGGTACCTCCTGGTCACCGGAGAGGAACGCCTTCTCCACCCCGCCGTTCAGCAGGTCGAGCAGGTCGGCGGGCCGGTTGAGCCTGGTCAGCTGGCCGCGCACGGCGCCGCCGGGGAACTCCTTGGTGTGCAGGTTGAGGTAGAACCCGGCCGGGTTGGCCCGGAGCGCGTCGGCGATGGCCGGGTCGCTGACGGTCAGTACGCCGGCGGCCGCGGTGACGGTGTCCGGCATCGGGGTGGCGAACAGCGGTACCTTCACGTCGCCGTTCACGCCCGCCACGCCCTGGTGGATGTGGCCCAGCGTCGGTGCGCTGATGCCCTTCCAGGAGAACGCGAACGTCACCCGGTCACCCTGTACCCGGATGAGCCCGGTCGCGCTGCCCTTCGGGTCGCCGACCGGCGGCTTGCCCGGTACCTGTACCTCCTGGCGGCCGTCCAGCCTGGTTTCCAGGAAGACCGGCTTGAGCCGGGACCGTTGGATGGCTGCCGAACGGTCCTGCGCCGGCGAGGGGGTCGTGGCGGCCGGCGCCATGGCGCCGTGGTCCATGCCGGCGCCGTGGTCCATGCCGGACATGTCCATGCCGGGCATGTTCGGCATGGGGGACGGTGCCGAGGTACCGGAGTAGGCGGCGAGCGCCGGGGTGGCCGGCGTGGCCACCATCGCGGCGGCGCCGACGAGGCCGATACCGAGCGCCAGGGTCGACAGCGCAAGGCGAGGAACTCGCATTTTCGTGTCCTTTCGCGACAGCGGTGCCGGGCGGAGGTGCCCGGGACATCGGCGGTGACACGAGCTGATCGTGGGCCGGGTTCAAATTCTCTGGAACGAATCCAAAATTGAACCGCCGCGGGCCGGGCGCCGTGTGGGTCACCGAATCGCCACCTCACCTGTTGAAGGAGACCCTCATGCGCACCCGGATCATCCTGCTCGGGGCGGCTCTGCTCGCCGGCGTCACCGGCTGCGGCGCGGCCGGCCACGGTCACCACGACACGCCCGCGGCGGCCGATCAGAACAAGAACCAGAGCGCGGTACGCGTCCAGATCGCCCAGTCCAGCCTCGGCCCGATCCTGACCGACCAGAACGGGCGCACCCTCTACGCCTTCACCAACGACAAGGCCGGCACGAGCAGCTGTACCGGCCAGTGCATCGCGACCTGGCCGGCCCTGGTCAGCCGCCAGCCGGCCGACGCCGGGGCAGGCGCCGACAAGGCCCTGCTGGCGCAGACCACCCGCGCCGAGGGAACCGCGCAGGCCACCTACGGCAACTGGCCGCTCTACTACTACGTAGGCGACGTCGGTCCCGGCGACATCGACGGTCAGGGTATCGACGGCGTCTGGTTCGTCGTCGGCGCCGACGGCAAGCTCATCAAGAAGGACTCCTGACCGTCAGGCCGGGCCGGCCAACTGGGCCGCCAGTACGCTGACCTCGCCGCGCAGCTGCTCGGCGCGGTCCGGCCGGCCGGCCCGGTCGTACTCGCGCGCCGCGGCCTCCCGCTCGGCCAGCTCGGCGCGGACGATGTCGGCCACCTGCGCCTCCGTCAGTATCCGCCGCGGGGCTTCGGCCGCGCCCAGGCCCCGCGGGATCTGGTCGATCCCGAGCCGCTCGTCCACCGATGGCGACCGGTCGACCGCCTCCGCGTTGTCAATCGCGGCCAGCGTGGAGCGCAGCGCAGCCACGGCAATGCGGTCACGCGCTTTCACCGCGGCCGGCAGCGCGTCACGCAGCCGCTGTCGCAGGGGTACCACCGGATCCGGTGAAGTCGGCACGGCGGCGACTCAGTCGATGACGTACTGGAGTCCGACCGCCGATTCGAGGGTGGCGCTCGCCGCCTGCAGCGAGACCGACCAGATACGGTCGCCGACGATGCCGTCCGCCGCCACCCCACCCCACTGCTGGAAGGCGACCACCGAGGTTCGCGTGTGCGGTCCGAAGACTCCGTCGACGCCCTGGGGTGTCGTATTCCACTGTCCCGGTGCACCGTTCGTGAGTACCTGCTGAAGACTCTCGACGACGTTACCGGTGGATCCCTCCGCGAGCGTCGGCATCGGGCCACCGTCCGGCAACGCGTTCCAGGTCAGCGGGCCGACGATCCCGTCGACCGCGAGCCCCGATGCCAGCTGGAACTCCTTGACGGCGCCTTCGGTCGTGGGTCCGAAGATGCCGTCGACCACAATGCCCAGGTCGGGCGTACGGCGCAGGGCGCGCTGCAGGCGCCGTACCGCCGTGCCGGTCGCGCCGGGTCCGATGGTGGGTTGTCCTGGGTTAGACATGCTGCCAAGCCCAGCACGCGTGGTATGCGTGGGCAATCGAAAAGGCGACTACCCCGTGAAGGTAGGGTCGACCTGGTCGAGCCGGGCCTGGTCTACCCCCGCAATGGCGGCCGGAACCCGATGCCAACGAGTTGGACGGCCGGGCCGAACGCTCCGCCACGCTCGCCGCGGTGGGCGTCAGGACCTGAGCCGCCGGGCTATGCGGCGGCGGCCGCCGGGCCGCGCGCCAGCCGGGCGAGCAGCTCGGTGCGGTACAGGTCGGCCACCGGGGCCAGCAGGTCGGGGTGGCGCAGCAGTACCGCGGCCCCCCGGTCCCGGTCGTCGGGGCTGGTCAGCCGCCGGAAGTCGCAGTGCAGCCCGGCCGCGTGCTCGCCACCGGCCAGCGCCGCGACAGCCGCGTCCGCCAGGGCCGGCTCGGCGAGCAGGCACGCCGCCCAGCTCGCCAGTACCTCGTCCACCCAGGTGCGCCAGGGCTGGGGCTCGCCGGCCGGGTCGGACTCCGCACCGACAAGCCAGTCAAGCCGGCCGGAACCGCCCGGCCCGACGACGCCCAGCAGCCCGGCATCCATCGCCGTCGGGTACCGCAACCAGGCCGCCACGGTCACCGCCTGCCGCGCCTGTACCTCGGCCAGTGTCCCGGCCAGCGCCCCGCCGGGCGCGGGGTAGGCGCGGACCAACCACTGTGTGGTGGCGGCGATCACCCAGGCCAGGTCGGCGGACACGGTACCTCCAAGTAACGGCGCGGTAACGGTACCCGGGTCGGCCGCCGTTGACCAGGCGCCGGGAGCGGCGTTGCATGGGGGCATGGGCCGCTATGCCGATGCTTTTGCGCGCAGTACCACCGATCCGGAGGGGTTCTGGGGGGAGGCCGCCGCGGCCGTCGACTGGTACCGGACCCCGGCGGTCGTCCTCGACCGGTCGCACCCCCCCTTCTCCCGCTGGTACCCCGACGGGATCATCAACACCTGCTTCAACGCGCTGGACCGGCACGTTGCGGCCGGCCGGGGCGAGCAGCCGGCGCTGATCTACGACAGCCCGGTGACCGCGGCCCAGCGCACCTTCACTTACCGCGAACTGCTCGACGAGGTGGCCCGGTTCGCCGGGGTACTGAGCGAGCTTGGCGTGGGTACCGGTGACCGGGTGGTCATCTACCTGCCGATGGTGCCGGAGGCGTTGATCGCCATGCTGGCCTGCGCCCGGATCGGCGCGGTGCACTCGGTGGTGTTCGGCGGGTTCGCGGCCAACGAGCTGGCGCTGCGCATCGACGATGCCGCCCCGAAGGTCGTCGTCTCGGCGTCCTGCGGCATCGAGGTCGCCCGGGTGCTGGAGTACAAGCCGATCCTGGAACGGGCGATCGAGCTGTCCAGCCACAAACCGCAGGCCTGCGTGATCCTGCAACGGCCGCAGGCGCAGGCGACCCTCGTGCCGGGCCGCGACATCGACTGGGCGCAGGCGATGGCCACGGCCGAGCCGGTCGACTGCGTACCGGTCGCCGCGACCGACCCGCTCTACATCCTGTACACGTCCGGTACCACCGCGCGGCCCAAGGGCGTGGTGCGCGACAACGGCGGGCACGCCGTCGCGCTGCGCTGGAGCATGGAGCACATCTACGACACCGGGCCGGGCGAGGTGTACTGGGCGGCCTCGGACGTCGGCTGGGTCGTCGGCCATTCTTACATCGTCTACGCGCCGCTGCTGGCCGGCTGCACGACCGTGCTGTACGAGGGCAAGCCGGTGGGTACGCCGGACGCCGGCGCGTTCTGGCGGGTGATCGCCGAGCACGGGGTGAAGACGCTGTTCACCGCGCCGACGGCGTTCCGCGCGATCCGCCGGGAGGACCCCGCGGGGGAGCACATCCGCCCGTACGACCTGTCCGGCTTCCGGTACCTGTTCCTCGCCGGCGAGCGGCTGGACCCGGAGACGTACCACTGGGCGAGCGACCAGCTCGGCGTACCCGTGATCGACCACTGGTGGCAGACCGAGACCGGCTGGCCGATCGCCGCCAACCTGCGCGGCCTGGAACCGATGCCGGTCAAGCCCGGCTCGCCGACGGTACCGGTGCCGGGGTACGACGTGCGGATCGTCGACGCGGCCGGTGCCGAGGCCCCACCCGGGGGCGACGGGGAGATCGTGGTGAAGCTGCCGTTGCCGCCCGGGTGCCTGCCGACCCTGTGGGGCGACGACGACCGCTTCGTCGAGTCGTACCTGAGCCGCCATCCCGGCTACTACACGACCGGCGACGGCGGCAACCGCGACGCCGACGGATACCTGTTCGTCATGGGCCGGATCGACGACGTGATCAACGTGGCCGGGCACCGGCTGTCCACCGGCGCCATGGAGCAGGTGGTGGCGAGCCATCCGGCCGTTGCCGAGTGTGCCGTGATCGGGGTGCACGACGACCTCAAGGGTCAGGTACCGCGCGGGTTCGTGGTGCTCAAGGCCGGCACGCAGATCGACCCGGAGACCCTGCGGGACGAACTGGTGAAGCTGGTCCGCGACGAGATCGGGCCGGTGGCGTCCTTCCGCGACGTGGCGATCGTCCCGGCGCTGCCCAAGACCCGCTCCGGGAAGATCCTGCGCAAGACCATGCGGGGTATCGCCGCCGGCCGCGACGAGCCGGTACCGTCCACCATCGACGATCCGGCGGCGCTGGACGCGCTGCGGCCGATCCTGCTCGACAAGGGATAGCTCAGTTCCAGCCGGTCCACTGTGGACCGATGGCGGACCACGCGACGTGCCAGGCGTCGAGGCGGTAGCGGTCCAGTATGCGGCGCAGCACCCACCATCCGGCGGCCAGCAGCATGGTCGTACCCAGGACGACGCCGAGTCCGGTGAAGAACGCGTGGGTCCTGGGGTTGCTGTTCTGCCGCGGGCGCAGGACCGGGGTACCGGTGGCGTCCGTCCACACCGTCACCGCGGTACCGGCCCGGGTTCCGGCCGGGACCTCGATCACTCCACTGTGGACGGTACCGCTGCGGGTGCTCCACCGCGCGTGCGCGGTGGCCGTCGGCAGTACGACCGTGGCGTAGTTGCCGGTGGGGTAGGGCGCGTCGGTGACCAGTACCGCCTGGGTGGCGGAGCGCTGCGACTCCTCGACCCGCTCGGCGGCCGCATCGTGCCGGTAGACGTGCCAGCCGGTGCTCCAGGCCAGGATCGGGCCGCCGACCACGAGTACCGCCAGGACCACGAGCCTGGTCCAGGCCTCGACCCGGTCGACGGCGCGCCGGAGCGGGTTGCGGTCCAGCCCCGCCCGCCGCAGCAACCGCGCGCGCACCGACGGTACCCGGGACATCGCCGCCTCCATCCGTCCACCGGCAGGCTCGGCCGGTGGACGGCCAGAGCCTAACGGCCGGTGTCCAGTGACCTGGCTCACGGGCCGGCCTGGTCGGGTACGCGACAGCCGGTTGCGACCTCCGGCCGGTCCACCTGCGCGTCTACCCGGTGACGCTGAACCCGGAGCCCGAGGAGCCCGCCATGAGCACCGCACTGTTCGACAGACCGCCCCCCACCCGGCGCTTACGAAGGTGGTGGTGGGCGGTCGCCGCGGTGGTGGCGGTGCTGCTCGCCGTCCCGGCGGTCGCGCTGGTCCTGACCCGCTCCGGCAGCCACCAGGCGGCCGCCCCGCCGCAACCGTCCACGGTACAGACGACCGCGCCGCAGGTACCCTCGCCGAGCGCCAACCCGAGCGCCAACCCGAGCTCCGCGCCGGCCCTCCCGGCGTTCAACTTCCTGCCGCTGTGGCCCTTCGACAGCGTCGCCCAGGCGGTTGCCTGGCAGGAGGAGGCGCGCCCGGGCGGCCACCA
>Ga0137379_10002973_pt1 | contig 15759 bp, 18 predicted proteins | sample SagtaG_18_FD_104812 | JGI IMG/M metagenome (GOLD analysis project Ga0137379, IMG submission 104812) | Vadose zone soil microbial communities from Sagehorn Ranch, Mendocino, California, USA - Sage2_L_80_16 metaG | ecosystem: Environmental > Terrestrial > Soil > Vadose zone | place: USA...
GAAGGCGCCATGGAGATCATTTTCGGTGCCTATGGCCTGAGCGATCCCGACTTCTCCGAGCTGCTCCTTACCGGCTGGATGCGCGCTCGTCACGACAAGCATCATCGGCTCGCCCTCGCCTGGCAGCGCGAGCAGCTTCGGCTCTCCCTCGAAGACATTCTCGTGGCCGGCGCGGCGGGGGGCGCCTTCAGGAAGGAGCTCGATGCGGGCGCGGTGGCCGCGGTCATGCTGGGGACCGCCGAGGGCTGCCTGCTCCAGGCGGCGACCCAGGGGGGCGCGGTACCACCGGGCGAGCTGGTGAAGACACTGCTCGGCTTGGCGGTCAGCGGGGCTTGAGCTCGATGAGGTAGCCGTCCGGATCGCGAATGTACAACGACGGCCCGGTGCCGTAGGCTCCGCGCCGCTCGACGATGTCTCCCTCGATTCGTACGCCCTGTCCCACCAGCGCCTGCCGCGCCGATTCCAGATCCGCGCACCGGATGGAGAGGCAGAAGTGATCAAGGCCTTCGGCCGAGGGCCGTCCCGGCAGCAGATCGATCATCTGCTCGCCGAATCGGAGCTGCAGCAGCGAGATGCGCTCGTTGAAATGATCCACGCGACAACCCAGCACCTCGGTGTAGAAGCGGCGCGAGGCGTCCTGATCGCTGACGCGCAGGACGACGTGATCGAGACCCAAGGGTTCGAACGGCTTCATCGGGGGCGTACCGTCTCCAGCACGAGAACAAGGATACCTGACGCCATCACGATCACGTTGAGAATGCCCGACTGGCGATGAAGGCGCGCGAAGCCGGCCGCGGCCGCCGGATCCGCGCCCGCCGACCGTACCGCCTCGCGCGCGGCGTGGGCCGCCGGCAATACCACCGCGCCGGCGTACAGGGTGAGCGCGAGCATCAGGAGCACACAGCCTCCGGTGAGCCAATCGAGGCTGCGCCATCCGCCCCCCGCCCAGCGCACGCCGAGTCCGAAGAGAGCGACCAGTCCCAAGGCCAGGCCCACCGCGTAGTAGCGCGGAAAGACCGCGCTCACGAAGCGGCCGGCCGCTTCGCGGTCAAGGGCGCTGAAGGCGGCGGGCGCGACGATGAAGGCGAAGAAACCCATGGCGCCGAGCCACACCGCCACCGCCGCCAAGGTCAGCTGCCGCATGGCGTGACCATAGATGCATACCTTAGCGGCGGTGACCCATCACTTCAAGTTGACACTCGGCGCCGCGACTTCTAGCATCGGACTATGCGCGCTCTCCTCGCTGGATTGACGCTGCTCGCCGCCGTGGCGACGGCCTGGGCCGGATCGTCGCTCGTCGGCGAGCTCCAAGCCTTCTCCACTCGCTACCACGAAAACCCCAAGAAGATCGACCAGCTCAAAGCCGCCCTGGAGAAAGCCGCGGAGACCGAGCCCGACTCCGACACGCTCCTCGCCCTCGCCCAGGTCTGCTTCATGTACGGCGACGTGCGGGCCACCACAGAGGACGCGAAGCTCGCGGCCTATGATCGGGGGCGTCAGGCCGCGAAGCGCGCCATCGAGCTCGCGCCGAAAAGCGCCCCCGCGCAGTTCTGGTACGGCACCAATACCGGCCGGTGGGGGCAGACCAAGGGCATCATGCGATCGCTGTTCCTCCTTCCCACGGTCAAGGAGGCCATGCAGACAGCGCTCGCTCTCGACCCAGGCTACGCACCCGCCTATGCCCTCGGCGGCAGCATCTATTACGAGGTGCCGGGGTATGCGGGCGGCGATCTGGACCGGTCCGAGGCCATGTTCCGCAAAGGCCTCGAGCTCGCCCCGCGGGATACCAACATGCGCCTCGGTCTTGCCCGCACCCTCCTCAAGAAGGGTCGCACCGCCGACGCCCGCCGAGAGCTCGAGGCGGTGCTCGGCGAGAAGGCGCCCAGCAATCCCGCGGACTGGACCATCAAAGACGTGCCGCAGGCCAAAGCCATCCTCGTCGAGATCAAGGGGCGCTCCTGACCGCCCGACGGCCCCCCGTCGCGATCGGACGGGTCATCCGCACCCTCACCCAGCTCGCCCCGAGCTGGCGGAGCACTGCCCTCGCCGAGGTGGCGGCCGAGCGCGACGACCCTTTTCGTGTGCTCATCGCTTGCCTGCTGTCGCTGCGCACGAAAGACGAGACGACGGGGCCGGCCTCCGCCCGCCTCTTCGCCCTCGCGGACACCCCGCGCGCCATGCTGCGCCTCACGCCGAAGCAGATCGAGCGGGCCATCTTTCCCGTCGGCTTCTTCCGCACGAAGGCGCGCGTCATTCTCGGCGTCTGCCGGGATCTCATCGACCGCTTCGGCGGGCAGGTGCCCGATGAGATCGACGCCCTCCTCACCCTCAAGGGGGTGGGACGCAAGACGGCCAATCTCGTGGTGACCCAGGGATTCAACAAGCCGGGCATCTGCGTCGACGTGCACGTGCACCGCATCTCGAATCGCTGGGGCTATGTGAAGACCCGCAACCCGGAGGAGACCGAGATGGCCCTCCGGCGGCGCCTGCCCCGCCGCTACTGGATCGGCTACAACGATCTCCTGGTCGGGTTCGGCCAGAACGTCTGCCAGCCACTCTCGCCGAAATGCTCCGAGTGCCCGGTAAGCCGGAGCTGCCCCCGGCTCGGCGTCACCCACTCCCGCTAGCGCGAAGCCGGCGCAGGAGGGCGAGGGCATCGCGATCGGCCTTGGGCTCGGGATCCTTGGGCGTCTCGAGGGCCATGGGCACCCGCGCGAAGCGGCGATCGTTCATCAGGAGGCGGAAGGCGGCCACGCCCATCTTGCCACGGCCGATCTTCTCGTGGCGGTCGAGGCCGGAGCCGCACGGCGCTTTGGCGTCGTTGAGGTGGAAGGCGCGCACACGCCGGATGCCGATGAGCCTGGCGCACGCCCGCATGGCCGTCTCGTAGCCCTCCCGGTTCCCCACGTCGTATCCCGCGGCGAAGAGGTGGCAGGTGTCGAGGCAGACGCCGACGCGTTCCGGCTCCTTGACCGCATCCAACAGCGCCGCCAGCTCCTCGAAGCTCCGGCCGATGGTGGCGCCGCCCCCCGCGGTGTTCTCGAGCAGCACCATGACCTGATACCCGCGCGTTCGCTCCAGCACCAGGTCGAGGGCCCGGGCGATCCGGGCCACCCCCGCCTCGAGTCCTTCGCCCCGGTGAGAGCCGGGATGGATGATCACGAAGGGCAAACCGAGAGCCTCGCCTCGCTCGAGCTCGTCGTGAAACGCCTCGACTGCGCGCTGCCATTCACGCGGCTCGGCCGCCGCGAGGTTGATGAGATAGCTCGAGTGGGCGAAGACACTCCTGATACCCGTCCGCTTCCACGCCGCTTTGAACAGCGAAATGTCCTCGCTGGCATAGGGCTTGGCGGCCCACTGGAGCTGATTCTTGAGGAAGATCTGCACCACCGAGCAGCCGACCTCCACGCCGCGCTCGAGAGCGCGGTAGAGCCCGCCCGCGATGGACATGTGGGCCCCCAGGAGATCGGGGAATACCGTCGGACTCAAGCGAAGCGCTCCCGCAAACGCGCCTCGCGGAAATCGAAGAGCGCGGCGATACGACGCCCCGCCCCGAGCGCGTGGGCGGCCCGGCCCAAGAGTCCCCACGGCAGTCTGTACGTCACGCGGTCTTCCATCCACGTGCCCACCTGTCCCTGCCCATCCGACTCGGGGCCTTCCAGGAAGCGATGCCGGTGCTCCCAGCGCGCGAACGGCCCCCAGAGCTGGACGTCCACGAAGCGGAAGGGTGGGTCGAACTCGCGTACCATCACACGCCAGCGCACGGAAACCCCCGCCATGCGCACGGCAAAGTCGAGGAGCGCGCCGGCTTCGAGCCGGCCCGGCGGCTCGGCGAGCCAGACGGGCCGTGCCCAGCTCGGCTGCACGGCGCCGAGATTGCGGGGGTCGACGAAGAATGCGAAGACGTCGGGGCGCGGCCGGGGCAGCCAGAGACGCCGCTCGATGATGTAGTCGGCCATGACGGACGCGCTATGATAGGCGGGTGCTCGGTTCGGGTCAAACCGGCGCCTACACGGCGCTGTCGCTCATCGCCGCCCTCTGGGGCTCCTACCCGGCATTCGCGAAGCTCGCCCTCGTCGCTTTCCCGCCTCTCGTCCTCGTCGTCCTCCGGTGCAGCATCGCCTCCATGTTCCTCTGCGCGCTCCTCTTCCGTCGCGGCGCATCGGAGTTCACCGCCCTTCGCCTGCGCGACCTGGGCCCCCTCGCCTTTCTCGGCTTCGTGGGTATCTTCATCTCGACGGGCGGGACCTATCTGGCCATTGCCTTCACCACCGCGTCGAGCGCGGTGCTGCTGCAGCCGGCCACCCCCGTCATGGTGGTCATCGGCGCGCGCATTTATCTGGGCGAGCGGCTGAGGCCGTCACAGTGGGCGGGAGTGGCCTGCTCGGCCGCCGGGGTCGGGCTCATCATCACCAAGGGCAGCTGGCATGCCGTCATGCACCTCGATCTCCGGCCCGGCGACTTCCTGCTTCTCCTGAGCCAGGTGGGTTGGGCGACCTACACCGTCTACGGCAAGCGGGTGCTTGCGCGCCACTCCCCCGCCGTGGCCACCACCACCGCGTATGTGCTCGGCTCGCTGATGCTCCTCCCGCTGCCCTTCCTCACCGCGGGGCTGTTCCCCGCGCCAGATTTCGCCTCGCCGGTGGCGTGGACGGTCGTCGCCTACCAGGCGATTTTGGGCTCCATCGCTCACATCTGGTGGTACGAGGCCGTGCACCTCGTCGGACCCAGCCGCTCCGCCGTCTTCCTGAATCTCCAGCCGGTGATCGGCGTGCTCCTCGCGTGGGCCATGCTGGGAGAGCGAATCGGACTCACGGGCGTGCTCGGGGGAGCCGCCGTGCTCGGGGGCGTGGCCCTCACCACGCGCAGGGCACCCGCCGCCCCGCGCGCCTAGCGAACAGCTAGCCGAGCTTCTTCACCTCGGCGAGGATCTTGTCCGGGTCGGGCAGGTCTCCTTGGCCGTAGCGCTCGACGAAGGCGATCTTTCCCTGCTTGTTCACGATGAAGGTGGCGCGGAGATTGGCGTTCCAGGCCGGCCAGTAGACGCCGTAGTCCTGGCTCACCGTCCGATGGGTATCGGAGAGAAGCGGGTAGTTCGAGATGCCCACCGACTTCGCCCAGTTCTCATGGCTGAAGGGACTGTCCGTGCTGATACCCAGCACCTGGGTATTCACCGCCTCGAAGTCTTTCACACGCTTGTCGAAGGCGGGCATGCACTTGGATCAGCCAGGGGTCCAGTCGAGTGGGTAGAACAGCAAGACGACGTTCTTGCCCTGATAGTCCTTCAGGCTGACTTCCTTGAGCCCGATCGTCTTCATGGTGAAGCCGGGCGCCGGGTCGCCGACGCCGAGTGTTTTCGCCTCGCTCACTCGATCGCTCCTCCTCTCGCTCGCCGCATGTCACGTCTGCTTTCGATCATAGTCGACCGCTCCGGCCTCTTCAATCGAGCCGGCATGGAGGAGGCGGGCTTGCGCTTTCCCGCCCACAGGGTCCGACGCCTGGATTCGAGGGGGGCATCATCCATTCCGAGGAATCCGGCCGCCGTCACCACCCTGCCCGTCTGCCACAGCCGCTGGAGGCGATCAGGGTAGCTCGGGTCTCGCAACGCGTGATGATCGAGAATGACCCGGCAGCCTGTCTGGTCCACGACTCGCAGAAGCTGGTCCACGCCCTGGTCGATCAGCGCCGAGCCAAGCTGGCTCTCCAGATAGGCAGGCGGCCCCGAGAGATAGAGGAGATCGGGCCGCTCGCGAATCAAATACGCGGCGGCCACCGCCGACAGCGGCCCCTGCACGTCCGAGGCGTGGACGAAGCGCTTGCCCTCGCGCAGGTCGGTGACGGTGAGGGCGACGACATAGCCCAGGCCCGTACCCTCCACGCCATGCGCGAGGGGCGGCGAGGCGCACAGGCGCGCCTCCGCCGTCTCCATAACCCTCCCCTCCGCGGAGTCGAGGCGGCAGGTGGCGCCGATCGACTTCCAGAGCTCACCCGCGCGCTGAGCCTGACGGGGGTTGATCATCCGACGGGCATCCTTGGCCCAAACCGTCCGACCCTGATAGAGGCCGGGATCGTGCCGAAAGTGATCTTCGTGGTAGTGGCTGAGGAAGATGATCCCCGCTCGGGTCGCATAGGCGGAGATGCGATCGTTCGCGCGCTTGAGGGCTTCCCACTCCTCGTCGGCGGGCGCGAGGCCGAAGCGGTTGGGCGCGAGCACGGCCCCGGGATCGATGAGTATCCGCGTCTGTCCGCATTCGACATACGTGGCCATCGAGCGGACACCCAGCGAGTCCGCGGCCAGCGGAACGACGTTCACGCGCAGCGGCCGCCGTCGACGATGAAGGGGCTCCCCGTCACCATGGCCGCATCGTCCGAGGCGAGGAAGAGGGCGGCCTTGGCGAGGTCGTCGGGACGGTTGAGGCGGCCAAGCGGGACGGTGGCCGTATAGCGCTGCATGCCCTCGGAATCCACCTCCTTCTTCCCCATGAAGGTCGGGAGCATGGGTGTCTCCGTGGCCACCGGTGCGATGACGACCACGCGGACGCCGAACGGCGCGAGCTCGACGGCCAGGCTCTGCCCCATCACGGTCACCGCTCCCTTGGACGCCGCATAGCATTGGCCACCCGGCCGCGGCTTGAAGGCCGCCGTGGATCCCGTGATGAGAATGACCCCGCTCTTTTGCTTCTTCATAACGGGGGCCGCGAACTTCGCTCCGAGGAACACCCCTTTCACGTTCACGGCCATGATCCGGTCGAAGGTGCTCTCGTCCATGTCCTCGACCGCGGTGGGCCACTGGGGCACCCCCGCATTGGCATAGAAGACGTCGAGGCGTCCCCAGCGGGCCACGGTCTGCGCGACGGCGTCGCGGTTGTCATCGGAACGGCTGACGTCCGCGGCCAAAGCGAGCGCCTGGCCACCGGCCTTTTCGATCTGATCGGCGGTGGCCCGCGCCGCGTCGGGCTTGAGATCTACCACGGCGACCTTGGCCCCTTCGGCGGCGAAGAGAATCGCCGTGGCTTGCCCGATGCCCGACCCGGCGCCCGTCACGATGGCCACCCTGTCCTTGAGCTTCATGTCGGCTCTCCTTTGAGGGATTTCGGCTCCTTCACGTCGGCCACGCTTCCCCCCGTGGCCTTCAGCAGCTCGCCGGGCGTGAGGGGGAAGACGCAATCGGAAACGCCCCCCGCAGCGTATATCAGATCGTGACGCAGGAGATCCTCGTCGATCCAGATCCGGAGCGCCGTCTCGTGGCCGAGGGGCGGCACGCCGCCTATGGTATAGCCAGTGGCCCGCTTAACGGTGTCCGCGTCGGCGCGCCGGACGTTGCCCCCCGCCAGCGTGGCCAGCTTTCGCTCGTCCACCCGGTTCGTACCGGAGGCGATGACCATGACGGGGGCGCCGTCCACCGTGAACACCAGTGACTTCGCGATCTGGCCTACCCCCACTCCCACCGCATCGGCCGCCTGCTGGGACGTGCGCGCCTCCACGGGCAGCTCGATCACGGCGCGACGCAGGCCGAGGGCGTCGAGGGCGGCCTGGACACGGATGACGGCCGGCTTCATTGGGCGCTAAAGCGCCAGCTCGGCCATGAGACGCAGGGCCTCGACCTGGCCCACGCCGCAGATCATGGTGGTCACTCCCGACGTTTTCCAGATCTCGAGGCGCTCGCGGATGCGTTCCTTGGGGCCGCACAGCGCGACCTCGTCCACGAGCGCGTCGGGCACGGCGGCGGCCGCGTCTTCCTTCTTGCCCGACAGGTAGAGATCCTGGATGCTCCTCGCCGCCGCCTCGTAGCCGTAGCGCGAGACGAGGTCGTTGTAGAAATTCTTGCCGCGCGCTCCCATGCCGCCGACGTAGAGGGCGAGGCGCGGCTTGATCATGGCGCGGCAGGCGGCGACATCGTCGCCCACCACCACGGGCACGGTGGGAGCGATATCGAACCTGGCCAGGGACTTCCCGCCCCCCGCCCGGGCGAAGCCTTCGTCGAGCGAGCCCTTGAGCACACCCAGGCGCTCTGGAGAGAAGAAGATGGGGAGCCAGCCGTCGGCGATCTCGGCGGCCAGCGCCACGTTCCTGGGTCCGATGGCCGCGAGGTAGATCGGGATGTCGGCCCGCCCATGGAGTATGGACTTGAGCGGCTTCCCCAGTCCGGTGGCGTCCGTCCCCGCATAGGGGATCTGGTAGTACTGCCCCTTGAACTCCACCGGCTTCTCGCGCCGCCACACCGAGCGGATGATCTCCACGTACTCGCGCGTTCTCGCCAGGGGCTTGCCGAAGGCCACGCCGTGCCATCCCTCGACGACCTGGGGCCCGGACACGCCGAGACCGAGGAGAAAGCGCCCCTCGGACATCTGGTCCAGCGTGATGGCCGTGGTCGCGGTGAGGGTCGGCGTGCGCGCCGGGATCTGCATGATCGCGGTGCCGACGTGGATCCGCTTCGTCAAGGCGGCGACCCAGGTGATGGTGGTGACGGCGTCCGAGCCATACGCCTCCGCCGACCACACGGAATGAAAGCCCAAGCGGTCCGCTTCCTGGACCAAGGGCACGTTGATCCTCAAGGCGGAGCCGGAGTATCCCATGTTCAAGCCGAGGCGCATGTCATCCTCCCTGTCGACGAAGTCGCTCTGCGATCTTCCGGGGCCCCGCCCAGCGAAAGCGTTGAAGCGGCACGCGGCCGCCGCGGAGGGCCACCCCCTCCTGATGGAGCAGGATTCGCTGGGTCATCATGCTGCCCACGGCCGCCCGCCGGCTGATCTCCCCGCGCGCGTTCACCACGCGATGCCACGGCAGCCCCGACGGGCAGCTCCGTAGCGCGCGTCCGACCATCCGGGCTCGCCGAGGCCAGCCGAGCCACACCGCGATCTGCCCATAGGTCGCCACCCGTCCCCGCGGGATCTTCGCGACCTCCCGCCACACCCGTCGCTGAAAGTCGATCAGCTCCCGTCCCCTCCGAACTGCAGCTCGTACAGTCGCGCATAGCGCCCGCCCTGGGCCAAGAGCTCCGCGTGGCGGCCCGCCTCGCGGATCCGGCCCCGATGCAGCACGAGGATGCGGTCCGCCGTGTGAATCGTGGACAGCCGGTGGGCAATGGCCACACTCGCCCTCCCCTGCAGGAGCTCCTCCAGTCCCGCGCGGATGAGCGACTCCGACTCCGGGTCCACGCTCGACGTCGCCTCATCCAGGGCGAGAACGGACGGATTATAGAGGAGGGCCCGGGCGATGGCCAGCAGCTGTCGCTGCCCTTGGGAGAGATTCTGTCCACGCTCGTGGATTTCCTCCTCGAGCCCGCGCGGCAGCGCGGCGACCACCCGGTCGGCTCGCGCGGTGCAAAGCGCGCTGTCGAGGGCGGAGCCGGACGCGGCCTCTCCGGCCCCCACTCTCAGGTTCTCCTCGACGGTGCCGGTGAAGAGGAACACCTCCTGGGGAATGACGCCCACGTGGCGGCGCAGCGCGTGAAGATCCCACTGGCGAACGTCGTGACCGCCCACGAGCACCTGCCCGCGCGAGACGTCGTAGCCCCTCGTCATCAGCCGCACGATCGTGCTCTTGCCCTCGCCCGTCGGGCCCACGAGGGCGACGCGCTCTCCCGGGGCGACGACGAACGAGCAGTCCCGCAGCACCCACTCTTCCCCCTGATAGGCGAACCACACATTGCGGAACTCGACGGCGGGGGCCCCCGGCACCGGGGCCCCGGCGCCACCGGGCGGAGCCTGCACCGCCGGCTCGCTGTCGAGGAGGCCGAAGATGCGCTCGGCCGCGACGGTGGCGGCCTGCATCACGGTGTACTTGGCTCCCAGATCGCGGATGGGCAGGAAGAAGCGCGCGGTGTACTCGAGAAAGGCGACGAGGCCGCCGAAGGTCAGCGCCTGCGCCATGACCTGGCCCCCGCCGTACCAGAGCAGGAGCGCCACGGCCACGGATCCAATGGCCTCCACCCCGGCATAGAGGAGCGCGTCGAAGAAGGTCGAGCGGAACTGGGCCCGGCGCAGGTCCGCGTTGAGCCGGCCGAAGAGGTCGGCTTCACGACGCTCTCTCGCGAAGAGCTGTATCACCGCCATGCCCTGGAGCGACTCCTGAAGGAAGGCGTTGAGTCGCGCGAGCCGCGTCCTCACCGCGCGATAGCTGTCGCGGGCTTTGAGCCTGAAGTAGGCGGCGCCAAGGGTCAAGACGGGCACGAGGGCGAAGGTGACCAGGGCCAGCTCCCAATTCAGCACGAGCATGAGAGCGACGATGCCGCCGAGGGTCAGGACATCGCTCACCACGGCCATGGCCCCGCTCGCGAAGAGCTCGCTGATAGCTTCGACGTCCGTCAACACGCGAGTCATCAGCCGGCCCACCGGGCTCTTGTCGAAGAAGGCCGCGTCCTGGCGCTGAAGATGGGCGAAGAGCGCGGCGCGCAGGTCGTGCATGACCCGTTGCCCGAGCAGCTGCGTCAGGTACGAGGCACCCACCCGGAGGCCGTAAAGGCTCAGCAGGCAGGCGAGGTAGGCCGATGCCACGCGGGTCAGACCGGGCCAGTCGCCTACGAGAATGTGGCGGTCGATGGCGATCTTGACGAGCCACGGCTGCAGCAGCTCGAGGGCGGCGATGCACGGGAAGAGGAGCACGGACAGGTAGACGAGCCGGCCATGCGGTCGCACCACCCGCCAGAGACGGCGCATGAGACGAGGATCGTAGGCTTTCCCGAGGAGATCGTCGTCGTCCGGATGCGGGGGCCTCGACATGGCCCCCGCACTCCCCCCTTCTCGCGTCTCGTCTCGCCCTTTCGGGCTCGACGGTTCTGCGGTCTGGTCCTGGCGCTTGCTCATTCACGCTGCCCCGCGACGGCGTCGCCTTCTTTGCGGGTGCTTCTTTCCGGCTATCGGCACCGCGTGGTGGGCGTGGTGGTTATTCACTGGCGAGCTCTTGTTCGATTTGCTGGATGCGCCAGAGGCGGGCATAGAGGCCACCGGCCTCGAGGAGCTCGGCATGGGTCCCCTGCTCCACCACGCGCCCTTCGTCGAGGACGACCACCCGGTCCGCTTCCTGGGCCACCCGGAGCCGGTGCGTCATCACCAGTGTGCTCCGTCCGGTCACTGCGGCACGAATCGCGCGGAGGATTTCCACTTCCTTGCCCGCGTCCACCGCGGAGAAGACGTCGTCCAGCACGAGGATGGGCGCCTCGGGCACGAGCGAGCGCGCAAGGGCCACCCGCTGACGCTGGCCCCCGGACAGGGTGAGCCCGCGCTCGCCCACCACCGTCTCCCATCCTTCGGGGAAGCCCTCGATCTCCGGCCCGAGCCCGGCCGTCTCGGCCGCGGTGCGAAGGCGGGCCTCGGGGGCGAGCTCGTCGCCGAGGGCCACATTGTCACCGATGGAGCGCGAGAAGAGAAACGCCTCCTGGGGAACATAGCCCATCGAGCGCCGCAGGCGCGCGCGCGGGAGATCGCGGACGTCGACGCCGCCCACGAAGACCGTCCCCGGCGGCGGCTCGTAGAGACGGCTCACGAGGGCACCCAGAGTGGACTTGCCGCTGCCCGTAGGCCCAACCACCGCGACCAGCGAGCCTCGGGGGACGGTGAAGCTCACCGCGGCGAGCGCCGGTTCCCGGCCGCCATAGGCGAAATCCAGCTGCCTGAACTCGATGGGGCCGGTGAGGAGCGGCGACGCCGGCGCAATCTCGGGCTCCGCGGCATGGCCCGGCTCGTCCAGAATCTCCGCCACCCGGACCATGGCGGCGAGCCCGCGCTTGAGGTTGGCGAGCGTCCAGCCGAGCGCGATGGTCGGCCAGGCCAGATGGGCGAGATATCCGCTGAACGCCACGAAGGCGCCGAGAGTGATGCGCCCGTCGAGGACGGCGCTGCCCCCCGCCCAGAGCACGATCAGGCCGCCCACCCCGGAGATGAGACCCAGCATGGGAGAGAAGGCAGCCTGGGTACGGGCGAGGCGAAGGCCGCGCGCGAGATACTCGCGATTGAGCCGCTCGAAGGCGCCGATCTCGCGCGCTTCCATGGTGTAGGCGCGCACCACGGCCATGCCGGTGAGATTCTCCTGCACTTTGGCGGACAGCGCGCCCAGCTGCTCCTGGAGCTTCGTCGACTCGATCTCCACGCGATGGTTGAAGCGCCGGGCGAGAACGACGAGCAGGGGCGACGGCGCGAGGGCCCACAGGGTCAGGCGCGGGTCTATGGCCCACATGGCCGCGAGGGTGCCCGCGAACGCGAAGCTCGTGCCCGTGAGCATCACCGTTCCGAAGCCCGCCAAGGCGCGCAGGGCCTGGATGTCGTTCGTCGCCCGCGACATGAGATCGCCCGTGCGGTGGGTCAGGTAGAAGGCGGGGGACAGGGTCTCGAGGTGGCGGTAGAGATCGCGCCGTACGTCATGCTCGACCCACTGCCCGGCGCCGAGCATCGTGAATCGCGAGCCCAGCCTGGCCGCGCCGTGGAGGAGGGCGAGGACCACGATCACCCCCGCATGGTAGGCGAGACGGCCATCGCCGGCGCGGAGGCCGTCGATGGCCAGCTTCACCTGCCAGGGAATGCCCAGCGAGAAAGCGGTGGCCAAAGCCAGACACCCGATGCCCAGCGCGTAGCGCACGGCGTACGGACGGAGATAGGCGAGCAGGCGGCGAGCGGGAGACACCCGCTCAGTATACCGAGCCTAGGCCTTGACTGCCTCGGGCGGGCCGTCCAGATACGGCCGCAACGCCGCGTACACCGCGAAGAGCGTGGGCGTCGGGATGCCATAGCGCTCGCCGAGCCTCACCGCGTGACCCTGGAGCGCGTCGATCTCGAGGCGCTTGCCATGCATCAGGTCGTAGTGGAGCGAGGAATACCCGTCGGCCCCGAGGGCGTCGAGGTAACCCAGGCACGTGTCGACGATGCCGGGCCCCAGATCGGCACCGGCGGCGCGGGCGAGCGCCGACATCTCTTCGAGGAGGAGACGATAGAGGCGTCGCGTCTCGGGGAGAGCCCGGATAATTCCGGCAGGACAACGCGTGAGCGCCGTCATCCCGGCATGGGCGACGAGGTACACGTATTTTCCCCACAGCGTGCGCAGGACATCCTTCGACAGCTCGCAGGGGATCTGGGCGCGGCCGCAGGCTTCGAAAAAGGCCCGCGCGCGCGGCGACTCGCGCCCGTCCATCTCCCCGAACTGTATACGTCCGAGCAATGTGTGCCGGATCACCCCCGGGGATTCGATGGTGGCGAAGACCTGGGCGATGCCGCCCAGCACGCGTCCCTTGCCCACGATGTCCTCGAGCTTCTCCTCATTGTCCACGCCGTTCTGGATGGACAGCACGCCGGTATCCGGGCCGAGCACGGGCATGATGGCGCGCCCGGCGCTCTCGGTATCGAAGGACTTGACGCAGAAGAGCACGAGGTCGGCCGGGGCCAGGCCGCCGAGTTCGTCGACGGCGGGGGCTTTCACCACCCACTCCCCGTCCGGCGCGGACTTCACGCGGAGCCCCCGCGTCCGGATGGCTTCGAGGTGCGCGCCGCGTGCCACGAAGGTGACGTCCTCGCCCGCCCGCGCGAGCTTCGCCCCGAAGAAACCGCCGGTGCCTCCCGATCCCATCACGACGATGCGCATGGCTCTCCCTCGTCTGCGTGAAGTGTGGTGGCCCGCCAACTCTCGTCGAGCGTCACCCCGCTGTCAAGACGTGCGTATGCTACCCTTCACGGGACATGGCCGATCCCTTTCTCGAGGTAGCCGTCGACGCAGCCCGGCGCGCCGGCGCCCTCCTGCTCGAGCGCTTCGGCTCCCTCCGCCAGATCCGCTACAAGGGCAGCCCGAGCAATATCGTGACCGAGATGGATCGCCAGGCTGAAGCGCTAGTCATCGACTGCATCCGAGGGCGTTTCCCCCATCACGCCATTCTCGCCGAAGAAGGCGGGGCAAGATCCGGCTCGACCAGCCATCGCTGGATCGTCGATCCCCTCGACGGCACGACCAACTACGCGCACGGGATGCCCTTCTTCGCCGTCTCCATCGCTCTCGAAGTCGACGGTCTCGTGCAGATCGGCGTCGTCTTCGATCCGAACCGTGACGAGTGCTTCACGGCCATACGGGGCGAGGGCGCCTTCCTCAATGGCCATCGGCTGCGCGTCTCCGAGACGCCCACGCTGGACGAGAGTCTGCTGTCGACGGGCTATCCGTACGAGATCCGCAAGATCCGGGACAATAATCTCGCCGAGCACGCGGCCTTCATGGTCCGCTGCCGGAGTGTGCGCGAGATGGGGTCGGCGGCCATCAATCTGGCTCTCGTGGCCGCGGGCCGGCTCGACGCCTTCTGGGAGCTCGTCCTCGGCCCCTGGGACGTGGCCGCCGGGTGTCTCATGGTCGAGGAAGCCGGAGGTCGCGTGACGACTCCCTCGGGAGGTCCGGTGAATCTCGAGGCGCCGTCGGTGGTGGCGTCCAATGGCCGCATCCACGACGAGATGCTGGCCACCCTCCGGGACGTCCGCGGTCAGGCACCCAGCGGGTAGCGCCTGCCCCCGACCGTCACCGTGGCGGGCGCATCTGCTGCGCCGGGCTCCATGTGCTGGAGGAGCTGCCAGGCCGCGGCGCGACTGAAGCGAGCCTCGAACTTCCCGTCCTTGATCCGGCAATACGGCACGTCCCCCGCCCCGAGTCTCAGCGAGGTCGGGTCGAGGGGCTCGCGGCTCAGATCGTTCAGGGTCAGCGTGAACCCGTCCCCTTCGGGCTCCAGCCGGACCACCGAGAACGGCGCGTCCTCGATCTCCACGGGCACGCGCACCGGACCGATCTGAATGAAATGACCGGTGGCGTCCACCTGAAGCGCGGCGCGCAGGCTGGCGAGGATGCCCTCGTGGGTCACCTCCTCGTCCTCGTGGAACCAGCCTCCATCGCGGTCTATGCGAAGCCGGGGAAGCTTCCAGGTCGAGGGATCGCTGGCCGAGGTCACGAGAACGCCGCCGCGCAGTAGGTCACCGCGCCCTGGGGATCAGGCCACTGGGTGTAGCGGAGCAGCTCGCCGCCGCGACCCGGGAGCGCGCGCAGAAAAGCGTAGATGGGCGAGAGCCCGCAGATGCGGCGGCTGTCCCCGTCGGCGGCGACGGAAGCGAAAAAGGCGGCGGGCTCCGACGCCGTGACCGCCGCCAGCATTCTCCGGTCCTCTGCCTCCACCCGCTCGAGGAAGGCGGCGGTATTCGGCTGCGCGTCGCCGAAGCGCGGCCCCACGTGCGCGAGGTCCACGCCGGCGATGACGCACACCCGGCGCTCCGAGCCGGCGATAGTCTCGGCGAGGGCATCGAGGAAGCGCGGAACCCGCGGATCCGCTTCCGCCTCTCCGCCCGACCACACCGCTTCGTGCAGGAACGACGCGAGCACGGGCAGAACGGTAAAGGGCCGGCTCCCCAGCAGGCGCCGGAGCATGACGGCCTGGAACTCTATCGAGTGCTCGCTGCGATGGGCGGTCTCCGACCCGAGCAGGTCGTGGCCGTAGCGGCGCTGGAGCGCCTCGAAGAAGTCCCGATCGGTCTGAGCCGCTCCGAGTGGCGTGTCATAGGGCTTGAGAGTCGCGGCGAAGGGATCCTCCATCCCGGCGTGGCAGGTGCCGAGGATGACGAAGAGGTCCGCGTCCGACCGTTCTACCAGGGCGCGATAGGCCCAGGCGTAGGTCGGGCCGCCCCGGTGGAAGTCGATGTGCGGAGCGAGGAGCCCGCGGAGCTTTCCCGCCCCGGCCTGGGCCGCCGGAAAGCCCGGCCCGTCGGCATGGGCGAAGAAGCCGTCGATCTGCCCCTTCAGGGCCTCCGCGTC
>Ga0137379_10002976_pt1 | contig 15751 bp, 35 predicted proteins | sample SagtaG_18_FD_104812 | JGI IMG/M metagenome (GOLD analysis project Ga0137379, IMG submission 104812) | Vadose zone soil microbial communities from Sagehorn Ranch, Mendocino, California, USA - Sage2_L_80_16 metaG | ecosystem: Environmental > Terrestrial > Soil > Vadose zone | place: USA...
ACAGAAGAACATAGTAGATGGGGGCATACACATGAATGGTTGGGATAAGCCTAGAGCACGTAGGCTACAGTCGGTGGATGCAGTTACCAAGATCAATACAGGACTTTGGGCGTTCACTGAAGAGTTAGCTAAAACATTATAGCTTGTCAGATTGAAAATTTGGGAGAGGGGTATACCAGTACCACTTATTCTCTAGCTCTCCCAGATTTCAATTCTAGCGCGATTATGGGCATCCTAGAGTGAAGGACACACTATGAAAAGAGCGGCATTTATTATACTTATGCTTCTAGGTATCACTAGTACGGTAGTGGGACTGTCAGAAGAGTATACGGCATGTAAGACACAACAAGTTAAGACATCCCCAACACGACCCACTCCCAAAGTTAGTGTTGTGCTTTGTGCATCTTTAGTGTGTGAGTGGGGCAGAGCAGGAGTCAGAGAGCATACGGGGATAGAGATACAGTGGCTAGAAAGAGCAGGCAGGCGTGACGCTGGGTCGCCACCGCCGCCTACCAGTCAAGAGTTTAGCGTGTCCATCAACGGCAAGCTGTGGGTGATGCAACGATTTCAGGGGTATACCTATGTTCACGACCCCCTACTAAACAGGGGCCAGTTTTACGACAGTGGTGGTAGTCCAGCATTTGTCGTGAAGGGATGAGTTATGTGGGTTACACTTACTATCATATTCAAAAGATCACTCAGTCAATTTGAGAGAGACCAACTGATAGCAGCTATAGATCATAATGGCATGACAGTCATTGATGAAGAGTCTGTAGTGTTTTATCGTGTGTGGAGACTAAGCGCGCGTAGTATACTTCGTAAACTATCGTCTGTGACAGAGAGCTACACCATAGAGTAATGAGTTTTGATATACTCTACACCATCACGTTGTTGTAGTATTCGCAATCTCAAGCAAAATAACATATAGGTTAAGGAATAGAAAATGGAAGAAATGATCTATCAAGGCAGAATTGTAGAGGTTAAAATTGAACCGCACCTGCAACTCTTAGAGTCTGGGACGCTCTTTGGTGTGGGGTGCTTCGAGGAAGAGATGTTCACAGCAATTAAGCGAGCGAACGATACTTATTGGACAGTAAATAGATTATGGAATAGGACGTGTAAAGATGATGAACGCAAGTGAGGAACTATCATATAAACTTGATTGGCTTTACCGTGTACTAGTAGATGGGGTAGAAACTTATCGCTCCATGGACGTGTTCAACACCAGGAGTCATTGGCTCAGTAAGGTAGGAGATAACCCTGACTCTATTGTAGTGATGATGGATAGAGCAGGGAACATATATGAAAGAAACATTAATGGATAACCTCAGCATCATAATTATACTACAAATAGCTGTGCTTATAAGTGTGGTAGTCTATATAGCAATGCGGAGGTTAAAGTGATAAAAGACGATCAATCCCAAGTACAATTTAAGTACCCAGATAAAATATATCCCAATAAGGAGCCGATCAGCCATGGAGCACTATTCTTCTTTAATGTTTGTTTTATGACAGGGACTCTATTAATAGAACTGACTATATGTGTGCTGTTAGCTGACTTGTACGCGATACTCTCAGCTTACCTGGCGTTTACATTTGTGGTCTCACTTATAGTGTGCGTGCTGTTCGTATTGCCTGTGCTAATCTATAAGGCGTACAATGAAGGTGTGTTTAATGACTAATGCAAAAATCAGTCGTGCTGGCATTTTCAATAGTGGAGCTTCCACTATAGTCAACAAGATACTCACCAAGTACGCATTAGAGGCAGTAGAGGGTAAGCTGACTACGGGGGACGTGGTACGCTCTGCTATCAACGTAAACTCCAAACTGTTGGTGTCTGATGTGTATATTGCCATCTGGTTGCTTGGGCCTTATGGTGAAGATGATTGGGAGTGGTACAATATGATACAAGGAGATGGTAATGGACTTTAACCACGAGCCACCCGTTATAGAAGAGACTATGTTACCGTTTGCTCCGTGTGCGGGGTGTGGCAAGGGATACGATCTAAGACTTTATGGGTTTAAGACTAACGCCTGGGGAGCAAACAGACAAGTCATACCTCTCTGTACTACGTGCGTAAGAGAGATGGCCCTATACTTAGTAAGGAGTGTAGATGTTATCCACCAAACACTATGATACACGAATACATGAGTTGTTCCGTATCATCCATCAACTGCAAGATGAGAAACGATATGAAGCAGCAGGGAAGTACTCTCATGAGGCTGGCAACATCATAGCTTATGCTGGCAGGCTAGGACTCACACTCTGGCAAGACGGAGATGCTTGGTACTTCATGAGGCATGGGTATAACGAGCAAAACGAGCACACAGATACCCACTTCACTCCCGCTTATCATCGACGTAGAACAGATAGTGCCAGAAACTTTAAGCAGCTTGTGAGACACGCAATAAAGGAGAAAGCAATGTCTAAACCAGTTAAGGGAGAGCGTTTGCCCGATGGCTCAGCCCAAGGGTTCGCGGTAGGTGATCGGGTTATAAGCAAGCACACCAAGTCCCCAGGCGTGGTTGACGCAATTGTCGTCCGCTATCGTGTCCTACTAGACTATAAACACGGGATGTCAATAGGGGCAGAATTTGCGGCTGAAGAGTTACTCCCCGTGCCTGAGAAGCTATCAGAGGAAGACGCCTGGCTCTCGGTAGCTACGTTGATAGGTAAGAGGGTTTATGAGTTTACCATTAACCTCTACAATCAGCAAGACTCCGACAAAGAGACCCGCCACCAAGCATATGTCATCTTGGGTAGCAACGGAATAGACGTAGGCAGAACAGGCACTCAAAAGCACGAAGCAATCAAGCAGCGTTTAACCACAATGATAGAGAGGGCCTACAATGCGTATTAGTGTTAAGTATGGTTTGGGGGATGAAGTGACAGACGGCACGCATACAGGGATAGTGAGGTACATCAGTTGGAATAAAGACGAGCTAGGAGAAGACTTGAAATACTTAGTGCAGCCCAATAGGGTAGCTTGGAGGGTGACTATGCGGGAGGAGTCACTAACCCTGATACAGAAAGCCCCACGGAGAAAGGTGAAGCATGAGGGTACTGGTAGCTTGTGAGTTTAGTGGCACGGTCAGAGATGCGTTTACACGTTTAGGGCACGACGCGGTATCTTGTGACCTACTGCCATCGGTCACAGGTGGTCAGCATTATCAAGGGGATGTGAAAGACATACTGTGGGAGACGTGGGACATGATTATCGCGTTTCCCCCATGCACCCATCTTGCAGCGTCAGGAGCCAGGTGGTTCGCACAAAAGAGGGCAGACGGTAGGCAACAAGAGGGGATAGACTTCTTCATGCTCTTTACTGACCTGTCGTGCAGCAAAGTAGCTATAGAGAACCCCATAAGCATTATGTCTACAGTCTATCGTAAGCCCGACCAGATTATCCAGCCCTGGATGTTCGGTCATGGTGAAACAAAGGCTACTTGCTTATGGTTAAAGGGGCTTCCATTGCTACAGCCCACCAATATAGTAAGTGGTAGGGTACAAAGGGTACACAACTTGCCGCCTACCAAAGATAGGGGGATGCTACGAGGTATAACCTATAAGGGCATAGCGGAAGCCATGTCAGAGCAGTGGGGAAGAAAGGAGGCATCATGGTAAAGCGTTATCAATGGGTTTGTGAGAAGTGTGGGTACGTGTATCACAAGCTCTATGGTCACTGCCCTAGATGCAAGCACCCCAGGTAAATCTGTAACGGTAGAGGCAAGACACAAAGCCGTATCCTACCTCTACCCTACGTTGTTTACCTACAGGCCGTTATGGTATTGGTAGTTACCCTGGCACCATACTGATCTTCCACCAGACTATAGGCGTGCATACAACTCCCCCCTGTGGGCCAGTAGTCCATGAATGTGCTTTCCCACGTGTTTGGGTCTGAAAAGTAGTTACCCCCATCTATGGCGTACTCATGACTACCATCGTTACCAGTACCCGTCTCTATTATCTGCTCATCCACAATGATAAACGCCGTTGGCCCAGTATTCTTCAACCCAGACCAGGCAGCAGGACAGCTACTCAGGTTGTTAGAGTCAAACAAGTTAAGGGTGCCTATAGCTACACTATGAGAGTCATAGATGGTCTTGGTATTAATAGAGGGACTTTGGGTTACACAGTTAGTAGGCCCGATAGGTGGTGGTAGTTGACCCTCACACCCACTACCACTACAGGTACTCAACGGCATGGCGTGGGCGGTAGGAGCATGACGGTTCAATACAAGTGTGCCTGATAGGAGGAACAGCAACATGAGGGTAACAACGATAAACTTTTTCAATGTGGCATCTTTCTGATAATTCATCAACAACAGTAACTAATACATTATAACATATTCTAGCCAGCAATACAACCCCACTCCACCCCACAGTAGAGAGTAGGCATTGGTTTGGTGTCGTCCAAGTCAGTGCCCTTTTTTTTTCTTCTTCTGGGGGAGGGGTGTATGTGTGGTTCACATATTACTCATAAGTTACTGTAGGTACACCTACGTATCATATATGTTACCTCCAACCACTGCTAAGTTAATGTAATGTCTATGTATGTAATGTTACTAATGTGTCGGAGCGGCTTCCCACAGCAGAGCTAATCTTACCGCTTTTGCTGCCTGCTACTTCCGTGCTGCTGTGCTTAACTTATACAAGAGCTTATTGTGGCACTTTCAAGAGTCGTGGGTTTGTGCTCAACGTCAAATTGCGGGATGTTATATGTGGATTTGGAGATGTAAGAATTGAGTTTGGGGATGTTAGTTGTGGGCATCTTGACATACTTTGGTTCTTATGGTATATTTTTATTAAAGGAGAAACAAATGTCAAAATCGCTATCGCCTACAATAAGGTGTCGAATTCTTCAAAGGGACGAGTATACTTGTGGTAAGTGTGGTATTAATCCTTCTTTTGACTCTATGTTTGGCGAGGTAGAATTACACGTACATCATATAGTTCCACGTTCCCAAGATGGGGCGGATGAGGATACTAACTTAATGGTGTTGTGCGCTAGTTGTCATTGGGAATGGACACACACATGGCCTGGAAACTCACTTTATGATTTTATTCAGTGGCTTAATATACCCTGCACCGCTGCAAACGTATATAAGGTAGTGTATGATTATCCTTCTTTGTGGCTAAAGGAGTCATTTTCTGAAATGGGGGAGTATATGTTAAGGTTGTTTTGGGGGCACATAAAAAGTAGGCAAGAAGCGCATTGTAAGCTGTATAATGAAATTTACCTTGGTCTATCTGAACGGGATAGAAGTATATTGGTTGATGCCGCTAAAATTTATACTGATTTGTCTTGGGAAGACGGCCTGTTTTTTATTGAAGGGGCATAAAATGTTTGAGGACTTAGGGCCAGTGATTTACTTACGTTATATACCTGAGCAACATTGGGAGTATGCTGGAGGAGGTGCTCACCAACGTTCCGCCTGGTATGTTGGAGAGACCCAAGACTTATCTGTTAGGTACTCTCGTTATGGGTATGATGGAGAAGAGTTGGAGCAGGTTGTGGCAACGTTTCCTGCTTGTTGGGAGAAACACATTAGGCGTTATCAAGAGGGCGAGTTTCAAACCTTTTGTGAGGCGTTTGGCTTACCAATGAAAAGCTCTAGTAACCGTACAGGAGACCCCGATTATGTCATTACTCATTGGGATAGAGTAGTAAGGTGTATGTCTGAGAGGGATGATGAAGGTGTTTGATTATAGGTTGACGCCGAAGCCTAAAGCAAGTTCGCGTGTAGTCAAGCCAGATGGAATGTCTATGACTCTTTACGAGGGTGCAGCCAGTGCAGCTTATGTTTACCTTTTTGTGTATGACGATGATCGGGTTTATGTTGGGTACGGGCATGGTAGTCGTTGGCTGAGTCATGATGGTAACCGCTATGATGGCGGGGATTACCAAGGACAGTATACTGCTTACTTGCTTTACTTCTTTCACGACGATGAAGAGGCTAAGGCATATGAGCGTGCTCTTATAAAGTACTTTGGTGCCATGGCAATAAATCGAGGGCAGAATAAAGTGTACTATTGGTGGTATCACCACTCATCTGGTTTGGGGGATGATTGGAACACCATAAACTATGAAAAGGTGAATTGGGCATATCTACAAAGAGATGTATCGGAGCCGCGATGAAGAAGCTGCAAGTATTCTTGACAGAAGAGGACTATACCCTGGTTGCAACTAGAGCCAAAACTCTTAATGTTTCTGCATCTGCATATGCCAGAGCACTTATACTCCAAGAGTCACTAAGCATACTGCGAACGGCATGTATCAAGGCTGATGAAGCGGATGATCGTAAACTCAAGGTCAAAGCAATCCAAGCCGCTTATGACTCACTCTTCCCCGCTATAGGTAGATATGAGTTTGCTAGGGTTATTGATAGACGCGCTAAGGAATGGTTACGTGTGTTAGACGAGTCTGCTACTGACGTGTATGATGTTCTTATGGGAGAGATATTCAATCACAGAGATGATGAGGGTAACGTTGTTGACTATAATAACCATATATTAGATAACCCCGCTGTATACGCTTCACGTCTATTGCCTAGAGTGCTTGCTGGAATACAGATCGAAGAGCACTCAGCCCAAGGGTACCAAAGACGTGAGCCTAAACACAAAACTGCTAGTAACGGTTATGAGGAGCCTTACGACGTAGCCAAAGACGAAGACTATATCAACTACGCCATGGAGCTTAATGAGTTTATGGTAGAACACAACAAGAAAGTGAAGTTAGATCATGACTAAAGATGAAGCACAACAAATCATAATAGAAGCCAGGGCAGCATTTAATTCTAGGACTAACACTGTGCTAAAGGGCTTACTGCTATTGGCGCGGTTTTATGGGGACTTAGACTTGGAGATTGCTTGTGAGCACGATGTTTTGTACTGTGGCTTGTTTGGTATAGTGGAGCGTATGACTAGGGAGGACGTGTTGGAGTTAGCAGAGCTAGGGTGGTTTGAGGAGAGTGGGAGTTGGGCGAATTATGTTTGAAGTTGGGGGTAATTTTTGAGGCGTTTTATAGGGCTTGACTTAGGGTAACTTTTTGTGTATTATATAAGGGTAGGGATGTATGAGACTTGGAGGGCGGTAATAAAGATACTGGTACTACCTATTACTGAGGAGTAGAAATGTTTAGAGAGGAAAATGTACGCAGGGGGATGGCTCTACTAGATGAGCGGTCTCCTGGCTGGCGTCAAGAGATAGAGGTAGAGTTTATAAACGTAGAGAGTCCAATCGATTGTCCTCTGGGTCAGGTATATAATACATACTATAATGGCTTGAGAGAACTGGGCTTGAGTGTAGAAGAGTCTGTGGCCTGTGGGTTTAGTTTGTATGATGTGGTATATGATCTCCAAATGTATCCAATATATGCAGAGCAAATGAACTTTACTTGGAAGGGCTTATTACGTGTGTAAGTTGGTGCACTACCACGACCTATATGGTGACACTTCGGAGCTTACTTTGGGTGAGTGGCAGTTTAGTGTGTTTATTGATGATGGGGGTCTAAAGACTGATGGATACGACAGTTGGTGGTTACTGGTGTATAATCTGTATACCGGTGTAGCAAAGGAGGCTAATCTAAATGAGAGTGATATCGAGCCAGGATGCCCCGTCTGAGTTAGTGCGCTTTGTGAAAGAAAAGGTACATGCTGATGGTGGGTTTGTTCTGGAGTATGTGGAGGACTATCCCTATTATGCTGTACACGTACAGTTCCATGAGGGTTGTGCTGTGCTGATGCTACAGGAGTTGTTTGGCAAATATATAGTTTTGCGTGGTGCAGACCGGCAGGATAAGCAGTTGCAATATATTGACCTGGTTCATGGTACTATGGGGGTTGGCGACGACCTGAAAGGTTTATAATGAGATTACTTGATATCCAAAATGTTCCTGTGGAGCTTATCAAGTCAGCTAAGTCTGTGGCTGTGTTGACGGACACCGAGATTTTAGGGTACCTGGAAGACACCCCGTTTTATGGCGTACATGTACAGTTCTTGGAGGGCTGTGCTGTAGCTGTATTCAAGTATGATGATAGTACAAACACTTATGTTATAGTACCAAATAGGGAGCGTCTTGATGGGCTGTCTGCTTCTTACACCGAGACCTTTCATAGTGTGGAGAAGGGACACATATGAGGGTTATAGATAAGATGGATGCAGACCCCCAAATGCTTAACGCTGTTGAGTATACATTCTCAAAGGAAAGCTATAAAGTTTTGGGGTATTGTGAGGGTGATGGTGGTTGGTTTGTGGCTCATGTAGAGGTTATAGGTGGCCCTTGTTTTATAGCCGCTTTTAACGAGGAGGAGAGAGGGCAAGAGGAAACGCGCATGGTAGCCGTGGAGTCTCACACACTCTTTCATGGTTCTGAGATGGTGTACGTATGAGGTTACAGGGTGTTTATGTGGGGGAATCCAACACCCTTTATACTCATGGGCAACAATATCTACTAAGTGTAGAAACTAATGCTCTAGGAGGGTTACAGAACAAGCTGCCTTGGTTTCGAGATCAGTACTCGATTACTATACGGTGTCCGGCTCATGAGATGGCTTGTTGCTATAAAACCATAAGTCAGTTCTTGGAGAGTTGGGATGTGAGGCACGCTAAGACTAAAACTTTACGTATACCGTTTCTTCGTGCTTCTGTTGCTGCTGGTGATGCTTTTGAGAGGGTTGCTGAGTTATTCCCGTTGTGGATAAAGGGTAAATTTTTGGGATGTTATGACCGTAAATACTGGTGGAATGTTTGTTTGGAGTTTCATCCTTGGAGGGAAATGTAAGTGTTTAAGACAGATTGGTCTAAAGAGCGACTAGCATCACGCCAGGTGGCCTATCGAGTACGATGGTGTCTGGTGGAGTTATGGGCGTTTAGTCGGGCCTTACTTATAGTGATAGCTGTTATAGCGACGTTCTGGTTGTTAGGGGTGTTACACAAATGATCTTCACGTTAAACAACTCATATGCTTACACCAGTGGGGTCACTGAGACCCATCGAACATTTAGTTTTCTTTTTCGTGAAGACCCTGGTCACGGTGGCCCCGAAGACGAGGATACTGATATAGATGATGTGGGACAGAGTACAGGTGACGAGCACGGAGACCCTGAGCTAGAGGACGATAACACAGATAATGAGTATGATTAAGTGTCCTTTTTGTAGTGAGAGTTTTTCAGATCAAGGGACTCTAAGTGTGCATCGTGCGCCCATAAAGGACAAGAGAAAGTTTAGTAAGTTTTACACTCCGGTTCAAGAATATCTATGTGTTTACTTAGGACTGATCTATAGTAATAGGGTTTGGTCTAAAGACCGACGGAGGAGAGATGACAGAAGAAGAAATGATAGTCACGACAAGGGCCATAGCAGAGGTACAAGCGGGAAGGTGGTACAAGCCAGAGCTAGTGGGAAACAAGAAGTATGAAACCCTGGTCTATATGGTGATAGCTGAAACGATTTATGCTATATTGGTGGGTGCTGGTGTAGACTACAAGCTAGTGGGTATTATAGGGGATGTAGTACTCCGTCCGATTATAGAGAGTGCTATGGGGTCTGTGGGGTTTACATTGGATGAAGAGGAAAAGGTTGAAATCTGAACACAAATCATTAGATGGATTAAGCAGCGGGTTGTCTTATGTGCAGACAGCTATAGCTAGGGTCTCAGGCTTCCTGTTGATGTTGGCATTAGTGGTTGCTATGGTAAACTTCCTGATGGATGACGCCCTATTTCTTAAGCTCCCCTGGTTAGAGTGGTTTTGGGCAGGGGCACAGTCACTTGCGGTGGACTCTAATCTGTGGTTTGTGTTTGTGTTGTTGGTGGCTGCTTGGGGCATAAGGGACTACCCCAAGGTTGTTATATACTCTATAGTTGGTGTGCTGTTAGCTTTTGTTGCGGTGATTATCACTAATACTGAAGCTGTTCGCCAGGCACTCAACCTCACACTTCCCCAAGCGTTTCGGCTTACCAACGTCCCCATACTAGGACTAACTTGGGTGCGCTCTATAGTGGCTGTACTTCTGGTAGCTGTATCAGGGGTTTCACTAACGCAGCTTAGCAGCTCTATACCACCCTCTTCTGTGGATGAGGTCTTGGTGAAGCTGCCTGTTGAAAAGATAATCAAGCCCACTAATGGCAACCTTGTTATTTCCCAAAGGAGCACAAGTAAGCTCCGTTACGAAGAGTATATGTCCAAAAACCCCTCTGCCACAGCAAAGCAAGCTGCCAGTGATTTGGGGGTGTCATATCAAACGGTACTTAGGTATAGAAAGGTTAAAGAAGATGGCAATGCCACAGCAGCCTTACTGGTGGACGAAGTTGGACACTGACTTTCTAAAGAACAAGGCGGCCTTTACACATGAGGAGCTAGTCCAACTGATACACCTGAGGGAGCTTTGGGGGGATAATAAGGACACAGAGGACGTTACATTGTTGCGCCGGTTGGGGTTTGTGCGTTGGCTTGTGGAGCATGGGAAGATTACTGACGACGACTATCGTGCACCAGGGGAGCACAAGCTGTTGACAACTGTGAAAAATTAGTGTATTCTTATTGAGATGGGTGTCTTGTTAAGAGAAAGAGAGAAAAATTATGGGATGTCACGGACACGGTACGCAAGCTGAAGAGTTGTATGAGCTTCATGAGGCTTATGATGAGCGGGCTTTTTCTACACTGTATGATACATCAGGTAACGCTGTGTATCTAGTGGAGGACAGTGATGATGACACCACGTTACTGCTTATGCCGAATGGTGTTGGTACTTGGTACTATCCAAGTAACGCTCCAGAGTATGATATCACCATAGCTGGACAAACTGATGCACAAATCACCAAGTCTATCGCGCTCTATGTGGCTAACGGCAATGGGTTTACTCTGCATCGTAATCCGTTGGAGCAAGAGCCAGCATTAGTGTAGAGCTTTACGAACGTCGTACCCGTTGCCCAAGAGAGAGTAGGGCCGCTCGAAGTTCATCCGCATTAGGGTCGTTAGTGGTCTGCTCTTTAGTTCTGGCGCGGCGTGTGACAGATAGTTGGTCTAGTAGGCTTCTCATCTCAATAGCTGGATGCTGCCTGCTCATGGATAATAGAGAGCCTGTTTCTATCTCTAACTTGAGTAGTCTTAGGAACTGTAAATACTTAACCCCCGCTAACCAGAGAAGTCTATAGTCAGATGTAGTCAAGTCAGTGTATGCATCGAGAAAGTCGTTCATAAAGCCATCAAACAATATGCGCTCCTCTGGAGTAAGATCAAGGATGGGCATAGCTGGACGCTTTCTTGGTCTGCCTACACTAGATGGTGGTTCCTGATCGAGTTGTGTGATGGGTTTGGTGTCGATGCGTGGGTCTCTGGTAGCAGTCATGTGGGAAGTCCTTTGATGTTGAGAAGATGATAATACCTGTAGAGTGTAAACAAGTATAGTTGAGATAGTATTCCAAGAGAGGAATAACCATGCTTAATAGGATAATGCTGATTGGAAACATAGGAAAAGACCCAGAGATGGTAATTACCCCAGATGGCACACAAGTAACCAAGTTCTCTGTAGCCACCAATCGTAAGGTAAAGGGTGAGACAGAGACAGACTGGTTCAACGTGGTAACCTTCGGGAAGTTGGCGGCCATATGTGAGCAGTACTTACACTCTGGCACTAAGGTCTACATAGAGGGCAGACTGCAACAGCGTAAGTACACGGACAAGCAGGGGCAGGCGCGTGTGTCAGTAGAGGTGGTAGCTAACGACATGAAGATGCTAGACTCAAGGGCGACTTCGGAGGACAACGAGTATGACCTCTAGTGAAGACGAGCGAGTTAAGAAGACATTTAACCCAAACGAACACATCACGAAGCTTCCACAAGGGAACAAGCCACCCTCTGACTACCTGGAGGTGAAGTGGAGGCTGGTATGGTTCAGAGATACCAACAAGTCTGCTACTATCATAACTCAATTGGTAGAGCACAACCCAGAGCAGGAAACCACAGCCACCAAGCCAGTATGGAATGACCAAACCAAACGTAAAGAGCAGGTAAAGTTTACTGCACAGGGTTGGGCCATGTTCCGTGCCGTGGTGACGGATGATGAAGGTGCGACGGCTGTAGGTCATGGCAGTGAGGGGAAGGCAGACTTTCTGGACTACATTGAGAAAGCCGAAACGAAGGCTGTGGGACGTGCCCTAGCTATGTTGGGGTATGGTACACAGTTCACAGGAGAGGAGCTATCAGAGGGTGAGCGTATAGTGGATGCCCCTGTACAGCGTACACAAACAGATGCAAAGTTTTGGAAGCCAGCCGACAAAGAACCCGAACCCAAGGTTGGTAAGTCTGAGTTTGTTACTCCTAAAACTAATGGTAAGTTGCCAGCTAACGAGAACCAGACGACCCTTTTGACTGGACGACTGAGGGTGCCTGCTGATTGGGTGCCGCTGCTGGACTTCACCAAGGTCAAGGACGGTACGACGTATGGTACGAGTGTGGGTAATCGTGTAATCAATGCTCTATTGGCGGCAGAGAGGGCAGATCGTGGTGGGTATACTACTGCACCAGAACGCTTCATACAGACAGCGTTTGAGCATGAGGGCCTCGTGGTTCCGACAACGGGATACGAGTCCGACCCTGACTGATTAAATAAAGGTTTAACTATAAAGCCGCCCCAACTAGGGGGATGGGGTGGATTATTTTCTGCCATCGTCTTCTCTACTGTGGGGTGGAGTGGGGAGCAGCAATGAAAACGGCACAGCAGGTAGTCAGGTCATTAAGGGAAGAGAGCAAAGCTGCCCAGAGAAACCCTAGGGAGCTATTCGGATATGCCAACTTCGGGCCTACGTTTCCCAGACTCAATAGGGCTAAGGGAGGGATACAGCCAAAGGAGTATGGAGTACTAGCATCACAACCCAAGACGGGAAAGTCCATGCTTGTTACTCAGGTGCTTCCCTCACTAGCTATGCAGGCACTAGAGGAGGGCTTGGGGAGAACGGTAGACGTGGTGACCTTAGAGATGACAGAGGAGGCGTTCTTACGTAGGGCGGCGGCAATCATGGCTCAAATAAGAGACCCTTTCGATATACGTAGGGGGTACTTAAGTAAGGCTGAGGTAGAGGCATATCAGGGAGCGTTAGAGACGTTATCCAGGTTGCCCATAAGGTTTCTTGCTCCGGCTACAAGTCTAACGGAGGAGCAAGCATTGATGTATGGTAACTCTACGATAGGTATAAAGGAGGTCAGGTCGTTTGTCACTAAGAATACATTCATATGGTTCTTAGATCACATCGGCTTACTGAGTGACCTGGCAACGAGTGACTTACGGTTGGGGTTGGTCAAGTTATACAAAGAACTACAGTACTTAGCAAAGACTACAGCGTCAGGGATAGTAATAACCCACTTGAACCGTACAGCTAATGGGAAGCTACCCAACATAAGCCAGTTGTCAGAGTCTAGTGAGGGAGGGAAGGCGGCTGACTGTATATACCTGCTCTCCAGACCTTTCTCAGAGAAGCGAGACGAACTAACTGAGGCCCAGGCGGCATCGCTCAAGATGGGAGAGCCTGCATACCTTTTGATAGCTAGTCGTGATGGGGTGTCTGACCTCTTCCCGTTGTGGTGGAACGCTCAGGGGGCCTTCTTTACTGAGTTGCCAGAGGGTGCTCCTATCAAGTTACCAGGAGAGGATAAGAAGAAGAAAAAGTAGCCTAGGAGTGGTAGTGTTAGTTAATCCAGAGGACTTACAGAGTTTTCACATAGAGACGAAGAGAGAGGCGCGGATACGTGATGCGGTTGTTGTTAGTCAGAGTATGGCGTTTGACCCGCGTGCTCTCAACGATGCTGCCGGACTCAGGGCTGTGTGGATACTGGTGAGGCGTAATCTATGGGATGACCTGTATGAGTTGGGGGTAAGTCGTGAAGAGTTGGAACCGAAGTTGGATAGGGTGGCTCATTATCCAGAGCATTTGGATGATCGTCAGGTACGTCGTGTGGCTCGACTTTTTCCTGAGCTAGTGATTGCCAGTGAGACACTGAGAGAGCTTTACGTTTTGAGATACTACCTGAAAGGAGGGTTGAAATGACTATGTTGGCACTGACTGCACCCCCGTTGTCGGGCAAGACTACTCTAGCTAGATACTTGGAGCATCACTATGGCTTTGTGTTTGCCGATCACTCTTTAACTTTGGTACGAGAGTATGTGGCATGGCACAACTCTATGGGCTGGCGGCTTTCCACCAAAGAGGTCTACGATAACAAGGAGGCATATCGTAAGTCCTTACAAGAGTTTGGTTATCAGATAGGGTTTAATGGGGAGCACCAGTCTGTTTGGTGGGCAGAAAAAACATTATCAGAGTGGCGTAAGTATCCAGTGGGCACCTCTATAGTGTTCGATAGCGTGCGTGATGTTTACTTAGCAGACTACCTGAGTGACTTAGGGTTTAAGCTGGTGCGAATAGTTATAGGCGGGGCACTTCGTAGACAGCGTGCAGAGAGTCTGGGTAGAGACTATGCGGATATAGAGCAGTCTGTGTTGGCACGTTCTGATTTGGAGCGTGCTTCGTTTCCGGTAGACATTACGCTGTTTGGGCACTTACCTTTGGAGCAACAGGCTCACTCATTGGCGGTACAGTTTGCGTTAGGAGAATATCATTGAAATATAAAAGTTTAAATAAAGAGACTGGCTTGTTAGAGGATATTGATGAGGTACGACATCTGGCGACGGATATGGGGGAGTTCTTATTAGTGTTATTGAGCCATCCCATATTGAAACTAGTCTTATCACCAGGAGAGTTGGCAGAGTTGCTTGTGTTAACTGCTCTGAAGGTGGGTCAGGTCAAGTTTACTACACAGGCAGACCAAATGAGAACGGTAGGCAGACTGTCTGGGATATCGGCGGCTGCCATAGAGAGCGTTGTACGAGAGTTTAACTTAAGTGAGGAGTTTCCTGGTAGCGACGAGCGTTCAGCACAGATAACTTATGACATGCTACCACAGCTAGACCCACAAGACCCTATAGTAAAGTCCTCTCCCGTGTTACAATCTGCACTACAGGAGCAAACAAAGGCCAAGACTCCTTTAGACCCAAGCATAGAGAGGTTCTTAAGTAGGTTGATGGATAAAGAGTCATGATAGAACTAGCACCCAATCCTACACCGGAACTAACCTACATGCGGGGCGATGTCGGATTTGATATCGAGACTACTGGACTCAATCCAAGAGAAGACAAGATTGTTCTGGTATCTCTCAAGCCCAAGGGTTTAAGGGGTCACTACATAGACGCTCGACACATGGAGCCTGGGTTTCTGTCTGCCTTACTAGCTCCTTACTTTGATAGTCCCGATATAACCTTGGTAGGGCACAACATCCAATTCGATCTAGAGTTTATGCTCATACAGCTAGGCTTATACTTAGACAAAACCAGGCTCTACGACACCATGTCAGCAGAGTTAGAAATCTTGGGTCTAGGCAGTGCAGAGGCAAGCAAGCACAAAGAAACCCAAGTCTCTCTTTCTTCTGTGGCGAGGAGGTATGGGCTAGCTGTCTCCAAAGAGGAACGCAACTGGTTTATTGACTTGGATAAGCGACCTGCTTGGAATGAGCCTATTCCTCAAGAGCAATACGTATATGCCAGGCAGGACGTATCAGTCATTCATCGTATCAAGGCTTTGCAAGAGCCGCGTATCAAGAAATTGGGTCTGGAAGAGGTGGTAGAGTTAGAGATGTCTGCCAAGCCTGCTGAGGTGCTCAAAAGCTATTGGGGCCTTAGTGTGGATAAGGAACGCTGTGAG
>Ga0137379_10002983_pt1 | contig 15742 bp, 10 predicted proteins | sample SagtaG_18_FD_104812 | JGI IMG/M metagenome (GOLD analysis project Ga0137379, IMG submission 104812) | Vadose zone soil microbial communities from Sagehorn Ranch, Mendocino, California, USA - Sage2_L_80_16 metaG | ecosystem: Environmental > Terrestrial > Soil > Vadose zone | place: USA...
GGCTCGAACGCGTGCTCGAGCACCCGGGCATTGCCGATCCAGCCGGACTTGATGATCCGCAGCTCCTCCGTCCGGTTGAGGACGAGCGTGTAGAGCTCCGTCGCCACCCTGACATGGCGCGACAGCCGCGTGGACTCGAGCTCCAGGTCCGGCAGCGTCCGCATCCGCGACTCCATGGCGGCGCGCTGCGACCGGAGCTTCGCGGTCTTCTCCGCAAGCGTCGAGGTGTCCGGATGCTGCGCGGTGTGGCGGTGCAGCTCGGCGCCCTGCACCTCGTCCTCGGCGATCGCGCGATCGATCTCGCCGATGCGCTCGAGCATCGCCTCGGCCTCGAGCGACAGGTTCAGCGTGCCTTTCTTCTGCCGGAAGCGGTTCAGGGCGATCTCGGCCTTGTCGAGGCTGGACTTCAGCACGGGGAGCTGCGCCTCCAGGATCTGGAGCGTCTTCGCCGCCTCGGCCGACGTACGCTCCACGCTCTGGTGCAGGTAGTTGGCGGAGACCGCGTCGAGGATCACCGCGATCCGTGCCGGATCTTGCCCCGAGAGCGTGACCTCCACGAGGCCGGTGTGCCTGCCTTGCTCCGCGACGAGGAGAGCCTTCTGGAGCTGCTCGATGACGTCGATGCGGCGCAGCTTCGTCAGGGAGAACTCCGTCCCGGGGCGCGCCGTCAGCTCCGTGACGAGGAGCTGGACCCTCCGCTCCCCGTCGGCGCCGGTCGCAGGCGTCCCGACGTCGCCTCTGACGAGCACCGTCCCATCGCTCGCCGCGACCTGGTAGCGGCCGCCCTCGAGTGCCGTGAGGACGAGGGGCCGTCCCATGAGCGCGCCGGAGACCGTGACCCGTTTCACGCTGATCCTCTCGCCGCCCCAGGCGAAGCGGGCGAGGCCGAACCGGGCCGGCGCGGGCGCGGCCTCGAGGTGGCGCCGGGCGAACGCCTCCCCGATGATGGGCAGCGTGCGAGGACGCGCCTCGACGTCGAGTCCGAGCTGGTCGATCACGGCCTCGAGGAGCGTGCGCGACTTGATGATCCGCATCTCCCCCTCGGCGGGTGTCTCTGCGTCGAACAGTGGGGCGAGATCCTGGAAGCCTGCGACGGGCCTCGCCCGGGCCTCCACCTGGATGAGGATGCTGGACTCGTACACCGGCGGCGCGAGCACGAGGTAGGCAACGGAGACGGCGAGCGCAGCGCCGAGGACCGCGACGACGGTCCACCTTCGATCGATCACCGTCCAGGCGAGCTCCCCGAGCGTCGGGTCGTGCGACGCACGAGCCGCGTCTGCGCGTGGCGCGCTCTTGCGGACGGGGTTTGGTGCCTCGACCTCTGCGCCGACAATGGGACGGGGTGCTTCGGGTTCCTGCCTCGAGCTCGGCATCCTCTTGCCTCCTGACGCTTCACTCCCGTGGTGCGTGTGCGGCTACGGGCCGGGCGCGAGGGGCGCCCGGGTCGGATGGTCGCTCGCCGGCCGCCGCGCCGCCCGCGGCCGGGAGGGGAAAACCGATCTCGCCGATGTCCTCAGTGACGGAGACGCCGGAGCGGCGGAGCACCTGGATCACGGTCAGCGCGAGGATCCGGAGGTCCAGCGCGAGGCTCCAGTGGTCCACGTACCAGAGGTCGAGCTTCAGCCGCTCGCGGAACTTGAGGACGTGTCTGCCGTTGACCACAGCCCAGCCGGTCACGCCCGGACGCACGTCGTGCCGGCGCTTCTCTGCAGGCGTGTACTCGTCGAGGTACTCCATGAGCAGTGGACGAGGTCCGACGAGGCTCATGTCACCGCGGAGGACGTTCCAAAGCTCGGGAAACTCGTCGAGGCTCGTCACGCGTAGGAAGCGTCCGAGGCGCGTGACGCGCCGATGGTCCGTCCGGTACGTGTCCTCCCCGGAACGGAGCGAGCGCATCGTCCGGAACTTGAAGATCGTGAACGGCTCGCCCCGGAGCCCCGGCCGGACCTGACGGAACAGGATCGGCCGCCCCTCGGCGATGAGGATGGCGAGCGCCGTCACGGCCAGGACGGGCGACAGCAGCACCAATCCGAACAGGGATCCGACCACGTCGATGGCGCGCTTCACTCCGAGCGCAAGCCTTCTTTGAACCCCCCGTGATGCTGGGTGCTGCATCGTGCGCCCCCCGCGGCGGTGCATCCGCATCAGCCGCGCGGAGAGCCTGTGCATGGGCCGCTGCGCGGACCGCTCCCCTTGCGAAGCAGCACACCAGAAGAGGCGTCCGTCGCCGGAGGTGAGCTCCGGATCGGGACGCGGGCGCCGCCTCGCGCGAGCCGTAAGGCCAGTCGGCCGCTGGCGGCTTGTCCGCTGCAAGTCGAAGCGGGAGGCCGGGCGCCTGCACGAATGCCCGCAGTTGCCCGACGAGCATCCCGGGTAAGCCGCCAGGATCACTCGTTTCCCTTGCCCCGATCGGCCGTTGCGTCGCCGTACGGACGAGCGCCCGAGGTACGATGTAAGTCGCCGTACCTGTGGGGGTTTTCGGCACCGTGTCTCCTTTGGGCTTACCCAGAAGGGGAATATCGAGTCCCGCGTTCGCGGTTCGGGATGGAGAGAAGGCGGTCGCCACCCAGCACGGTGTACGAGCGCATCCTCCCGTGCCCTACGGGCACGTACCGAGGTACCTGGCGGGCTACCGCCAGGCGAGCAACCCGGTGCTCCTCGAGCGCCCCCCTGGAGAAAGGCACAACATTGAAGACTCCGCGAAGCGTATCGACCATGCTCGGACTGGCAGCAATCCTCACCGCCCTGTCGGCCTGCGGCACCGCCGATAATCCGGCCTCGCTCCCCGGGATCACTCCGGCGTCGCCCGAAGTCGCGCCTGGTGAGAACGTGCAGTTCACGGCCCCGGTCGCGCCGGCGGTTCAGGTCGCCTGGGCCGTCCTGGAGCCGGCCGGCGGCACGATCGACAACTCGGGCATCTACACCGCCCCCCTGAGCGAAGGCCTCTACACGGTGACCGCCTCGTTCACCTCGCTATCCTCGGCGACCCAGGTCCGCGTGAAGCGCAACCTCCGGGTCGACGTGAGCCCTACCACCGCGACCGTCGCGGCCGGCGAGACGCTCGCCGTGAGCGCCACCGTCTCCGGGTGGGTGAAGACCGTCAGCTGGTCGGTGGCGGAGGGAGCGGCAGGCGGCATCGTCACTGACGCGGGCGTCTACACCGCGCCGGCGACCGCGGGCGTCTACCACGTCGTGGCGACGAGCACGGCTGATCTCACGAAGACGGGCAGCTCCGAGATCACCGTGACCGCCGCGGCTCCGGCTCCGGCGCCCGCGCCGATCACCATCGCCATCTCGCCGCAGACCGCCTCGGTCGTCGCGGGGAACACCGTGCAGTTCACCGCGACCGTCTCGGGCTCGACGAACGCCGCCGCGACCTGGTCGGTCGCCGAGACGGGCGGCGGCACCGTGAGCGGCGCCGGCCTCTACACCGCTCCGGCATCGGCCGGCGCGTACCACGTCGTCGCGACGAGCAGCGCCGACACCTCGAAGACGAGCAGCGCCACCGTCACTGTGACCGCCCCGCCGCCGTCGGCCGGGTCCGTGTACGTCGTCCGCCCGCAGTATGTTTCACCCATCGCCAACCCGCTCAAGGGCATGACGGGTTCGGGCTTGAGCGACGCGCCGTCGTGGAGCACGGTTTCGAAGATACCCGTGCCCTGGAACTTGCTCGAGAACTACGAGACCGACGACACCACCAAGATTCAGGCGTACACGGACAGTCTCCTCAAGTCCTACCCTGCGCTGAACAAGAAGGTGTCGCTCCGCGTCACCCTGGAGGACAACTCGGGCACGCACTGGCCCGCCGACATGACGACCGGGGACTATTCCAGCGCTCAGTTCCAGACCCGACTGAAGCGGCTGATCTCGCGTCTTGGGCAGGTCTGGGACAACGATCCACGGATCGCCTGGGTGGAGACCGGTATCTACGGCAAGTGGGGGGAGCAGACGCAGCCGACGCCATTGACGGACATCCAGGCGATCACGGTCGATGCGTTCAACGCTGCGTTCCGCAACAAAAAGCTCCTGCGCAGGGTCCCGTACATGTTCACCACGAGCGCATGGGGCTTCTACTGGGATTCTTTTGGTGTCGTTGAGAACGCTGGCCTCACAGCGCTGGGTGAAGCCTTCTGGAACACGGCAGTGATGCAGGGAGAGGTCGCTTACGACTTCCGCACAGCCACCGGGGCAACCTCGCCCACGCAGGACGTCACGATCGCGTCGTATATCGACACCAACGAAGCGCTCATCCGTCAATACCACACGACGAACCTCAGCTGGATAGCCGCCGCCCCCTACAATTCGGACACCAAGCCCGGCATGGACAGGCTTCAGCGCGCCATGGGATACGAGTTCACCGTGGACGAAGTTGGATATCCGCAGACGCTCCAGCCTGGTCAGCCCTTCACGATCACCCTCAAGGTACGAAACACCGGATCGGCCCCGTTCTACTACCCGTGGCCCGTGGAGGTGAGCCTCCACAATCCCGCCGACAGGTCGCTGGTTTGGAAGCAGACACTCTCCGGCGTGGACATTCGCGCCTGGAGGCCCGGCAGCGCTTGGAGCACGACCGCGCGTGCCTACTCGAGCCCTCCGGCGACGACGACCAATCAGTCCGCCGTCACGCTGAGCAGCACCGTTCCGGCAGGCAAGTATGTCCTTGCGATCGCGATCCTCGATCCGGCCGGGACCCTTCCCAGCGTCCGCTTTGCGATGCGCAATTATTGGATGGGCGGGCGTCATCCCGTCGGCTATGTCGGCGTGGGGACTCCGATCTCGTCGGAAGTCATCGACGGCGCGCAATTCGATGACCCAGGTGTCGCCGACACGACCCTCCACTATGTGAAGTGAGAGATCCCGCTGTGTGGGGCGGGCTCGCCGGCTCGCCCCACACGGCCGGCGCGTACAGGGGTGTCTCCCCTCGTGGTCAAGCGCCCTGGTCGGCACGAGCATGTACAGGCCATTGGTCCGCGGGGGCAGCGACTAGCGCGATAGTCAAAAGCGCATACGTGCCTTCGAGCAGGGTGTGGCTGAAGAACCCGGCTACCGCCAACACCAGTGCGACACCGAGGCCATCACGATGGGACGCATAGATGGCGAAGCCCAGGGCCGGAAACGCAAGGAGCCCCAGGAAACCGTGCTCGGCAGCGAGCGTGAGATACATGCTGTGCGCGTATTCTGCCTCGCCCCACAGCATCGTCGCCCCAATCCCGTTGCCGATGAGCGGTGAGCGGAGGAACAACGCCCATGCCTTCATGGTGAGGTAGACTCGCCCGCTGTCGTCCTGGGTGAACGCCAGGCGCGCGGCCGTATCCGTGTTCAGCCATCCCGCAGACTCGAGAAGGGCCGGCGCGTAGGCCAGGACGAGGACCGCACCGGCGGCAACCGTCGCGAGCGACCAGCCCCAGTGCTGCCGCAATGCCAGCCACAGCACCAGCACCGCGAGGCACACGAAGGCGCCTCTGGAGAACGTGGCCGTGATGCCAGCGAGGCCGACGAGGAGCATGGGCGCGCGCAGGGCGCTCGGGACGTAGCGCATCGACACGGCCAGCCCCAGAACGATGGCGATAGCGGACTCGTTGGCGTTCATGAAGAAGCCGGATGCCCTGCCTGGCGTGGGCGAGGGAACCGCAGGAAACGAGAAGATGCCGACCAGATCTCCGATGTTGATAATTGAGATTCCGATCGTCGCCAAGCATACAGCTATTATTCCCGTCTGGCGGACGCGCGGCTGCGCGAATAGAACCAGCAGCGCGGACAGGAGCGCCATGGACCTATACCGGTCCGTGAGTGTCTGGATGAGCCTCTGGTCGTCCTTAATGAAGATGCCCCACGCCGTGGTGAGGAGGAAGTAGAACGCAAGCCATCCGACGATCGGCGACCGGAACAGAGGTTGCCCCCGGCCGACGTTGCTCGAGACGATGAGCAGTGCGATTCCGATGAACGCCAGGATGAGCTTGACGGGCTGAGGACCCCCGGCACTTCCGATGTAATTGTCGAGGCCCATGAAGAAGTACAGGACGGCCGCCACGCCAGCGGCGCTCTGCACACCTGTGCGGAGGCGAAGTGGTCTGGCTTCCGCCTCGAGGAGGGTCATGGAGGGCGAATCCCTCGCGCCGCAGCGCGCGACTCCCTCCCCACGGGGCAGAGCGACCATGTGAGGGCACTCCACGTTATTTCTCCCGGTGCGATGCCGGGAGTGCGACCGAAGCGAAAAATGGGTACGAAGTGTTACGCGCAGCTGGCTTCGACGTTCCAGACCAATCCCCGGCGCGGGTCGTGCTCCAAAGGCCGCTTGACGGATCGTTCCCGCGTTAGTTCTATGGTGATCGCTCGCGCGACCCTGGCGAGGACGTCAACCGGGCCGTTCTGCGGGGGCCGCGGGCGAACGGCAGCGTGGCCGAGCCGACGAGAGCAGGATGAGGCTAGCGATCGTCATCCATTCGATGACTTGCGGCGGCGCCGAGCGTGTCACGGCGAATCTTGCCAACGCGTGGGCGGAGCGCGGCTGGACGGTGAGCCTGGTCTCGCTCGCCTCGCAGGCGCTCGACTTCTACGCCCTGGGCCCCCGGGTACGGAGAGTGGCGCTGGGCGTCGCCGGTGACTCCTCGGGCTTCGTCAGCGCCGTGCGGGCCAACGCACGGCGGCTCCGGACGCTGCGGCGCGTGCTGCGAGCCCTGGAGCCGGACGTGGTCCTGGGCATGATGAGCCCGGCGGCGGTCCTGGGCATCCTGGCCAGCGCCGGGCTGGGCTGCCGCGTCGTGGTCGCGGAGCACACGTATCCTCCGATGCTGCCCGTCGCGCCGCTGTGGGACTTCCTGCGCCGGCTCACCTATCCCCGGGCGCATCGGGTGTCGATGCTGACCTCCGAGGGGCTGCGCTGGCTCGAGGATCGGATACCGCGCGCGCGCGGCACGGTCATCCCGAACCCCGTCTCGTACCCGCTCCCGGCCGGCACTCCCGTGCTCCCGCCGCAGAGCATTGTAGCCGACGGGAAGCGGCTCCTCCTCGCCGTCGGGAGGCTCGACGACGGCAAGCAGTTCGAACGCGTGATCGCCGCCTTCGGCGGCCTCGCACCTCGATGCGAAGCCTGGCACCTTGCCATCCTGGGAGAGGGGCCGGAGCGGTCCTCGCTGGAGCGGCAAGTGGCGGCCCTGGGGCTCCAGGGCCGGGTCAGCCTCCCGGGCCGAGTCGGCAACGTGGGTGAATGGTACGGCCGCGCCGACCTGTACGTGATGAGCTCCCGCTACGAGGGCTTCCCCAACACGCTGGCCGAGGCTATGGCGCACGGCTGCCCGGCGGTGAGCTACGACTGCGATACCGGCCCGCGGGACATCGTCCGCCACGAGGTGGACGGGCTCCTGGTCCGGCCGGTGGGCGACGTCCCGGCGCTGGCCGCGGCGCTGGAGCGGCTCATGGCCGACGACGCGGAGCGCGCGCGGATGGCTGCCGGTGCGGTCGAGGTGCGGACCCGCTACTCCATGCCGCGCATCCTGGACCTCTGGGACGAGGTCCTGGGCGCGCTGGAACCGGAGGTCGCGGCGGCTCCGTGAGCGCGGCCGCTCGGCGACGGACCCCTGGACAGACGCTCCTACCAGGGGGTCCCCACCAGCGACCCCACGGCGACCGCGCACGAGAGGACGTCACCCGGCCCACACGGTGTGGTGAGGAGGAGGGCGCGCCCCCCGGCCACGCGTGCGTCAAATCGGACAGAGCATTCTCAGCTTCCTCAGCGTGCGCGGCGAGCGCGCGTACCAGAGGCAGGAGAGGAGGCTCGCGGCCACCCCAGCGTAGTGGCGCCGCTCCCAGTGGCTCACCGCCTCGCGCAACGCCGTGGCCGCGCGCGCCACCTCGAGCTCCCGCGTCCCGGGCTTGAAGTGCTTGCGCGTCACGCCCTCCCGGCTGTTCCGCATGAGGGCCCAGTTCCGGTGCGACTGGCGGGCGTGCAGCCGGTAGACGGCGACGGGGCCGGGAAGATATGAGAGGGCGCCGCACCCGCTCGCGCGGATCCAGTAGTCCCAGTCCTCCGAGCCGCGAAGGCTCTCGTCGAAGGGGCCCGTCCGCTCCACCAGGCGAGCCCGCATGAGAGGCGCCATGGGCGCGAACCACGTGCCGTACACGAGCACCTCGCTCATGGGGAGGCGAGGGGGCTCGCACCGCCAGAGGAACAGGGGCGTGAGCGTGCTGTCGCCCACGTACCAGTCGGAGAACACCAGGTCGCAGCGCGGGAACTGATCGAGGAATGCCACCTGCCGCTCGAGCTTGTCCGGCAGGAGGACGTCGTCCGCGTCGAGGAAGCAGATGAGCTCGCCGGCCGCCGTCGCGATGGCGGCGTTCCGTGCCGAGCTGGGCCCCCCGCCCGCCTTCCTGTGGATGACGCGGACGCGCGCGTCCTTCCGGGCGAACCCGTCGGCCAGCTCCGCCGTCCGGTCCTCGGAGCCGTCGTTCACCACAATGAGCTCGAGATCCTTCCACGTCTGGCGCAGCACGCTGCCCACGGCGTCGGCGAGGAACTTCTCCTCGTTGCGCGCGGGGACGATGACCGAGACCCGAGGCCGGTTGCCCATGACCATTACCTCCGCGTGAAGCGCGTGATGACCGCGCGGAGCATGCCGATGCGCCGCGCGTGGAGCACGGCCATCGCCGTCCAGACGGAGATGCTCAGCGGCAGGATCGGAGCCGGCGCGAGGCCCGCCCTCGTCCCCGCCCAGGAGAACGCGGCGACCAGCGCCGCCCCTCCGCCGATGGCGAACAGGTTCCGCGCCTCCACCGCCATGCGATATCTGAACCGGTAGACGGCGAGGTTGAGCACGAGGTGGACCCCCGCGGCCCCGAGGTAGCCGAGCACCACGGCAGTGCTCCCCAACCGATCGACGAGGGCCACGGCGAGGACCAGGCGCAGCGCGGCAAACAGCAGGTCGAGCGCGAGCCAGATCGCCTTGTCGCCGAAGGCGAGCAGCGGCGCGCCGACCACCCAGGCCGCGGCCACCAGGAGGTCGGCGGAGAGGATGAACGGGAAGAGGGATGCGGCCGGGGCGAAGGCGCTCGAGTACAGCAGGGTCAGCGCGCGCGACCCCAGCAGCCCCAGGAGCCCCAGCGCCAGCACGCCGATGGGGAGCACGGCGCCGAGCATCCCGTTCACCACCGCGGAGACCTCCTTGCGGTCCGTCCGCGGGCCGATCGCGGCGAGGGAGAAGCTGCCGATGCTGGCGAGCAGGACCCCTCGCACGGTGATGGACAAGACGTAGGGGGCCTGGAGCAGGCCGTTGGCCGCGGCGCCGGCCTTCTCGATGAGGCTCGTGCGCACGGCCGCGTCGGCGAGGTTCTGGGCGAAGGCGCTGGCGAGCGACACCATGCCGAACGTGGCGAGCCGCGCCACGAGCGTGCGGTCGAGCCGCACCGCCGCGGGCGCGTAGCCCAGGGCGTGGCACCGCCACCCGAGCAGCAGGGCGGCGAAGGCGCTCAGCATGAAGAACTGGATTGCCGCGCCCGGCACGCCGAGGAACCAGACCACCGGCACCGACAGCACCGTGGCGAGCAGCACCGCCGCGCTCCGCCCGAAGGCGAGCCCGCGCACGTCCATGATCCCCTGGAGCAGGGCCAGGAAGTTGTGCTTCACGCCCTCCAGCGGGACCGCCGCGATGAAGATCAGGCAGGCGACGGCCGCCGTCCCGGTGTGCGAGAGGCCCGCGAGCGGGAGCAGGCGGCCAGTGAAGAGCAGGGTCACCCCGCTCGCCACCGCGGCCGCCGACAGGCCGAGCACGATCCCGTTCGCGTTCGAGAGCAGGCCCTGCCGCTCCCCGAGCGCGGTGGCCCTGGCGGCGTTCCTGCTCAGGCTCACCGCCATGCCGAACGAGACGAGGGAGCCCGCCACGGCCATCAGGGCCGCAATCTGGGAGACCTCGCCGAAGGCGGCCGGGCCGAGCCTCAGGGCGACCACCTTGTTGCGGACCACCCCCGAACACGCGAGCACGAGCTGCATGACGGCGAACTGGCCGAGGACGGACTCGATGCGCGCCTCGAACCCGCGCGCCTCCGCGGGCGTCGTCCCGATGTCGGGGGCGAAGGTTCCGCCGCGCTCCTGTCCGGCGCTGGCCAAGCGTTCACACCCCCCGCGGGGCTCGCCTCGCGAGCACCTCGCCGTCCTCGTAGACGAACCCGGCGCCCTCCGCGAGGAGCCTGGGCATGGCGAGCGGCCTCGGAGCGGGTGCGGTGTTCGACATGCGACCTATCCGTGCCGAGGCAGCCCGAGACCGGCCCGGGCGGCGCTGCCTTGGCGGCGGGCGCTCACCTCGGCGTAGAGCGCCTCGTACGACCGACCCATGAGCGAGGCGTCGAACCTCGCCGCCGCGATGCGCGCCGCCGACGCGCCCCGGGCCCGGGCCAGCGTCGGGTCCGCGGCGACCTCGTACATGGCGGCCTCGAGGGCGTTCACGTCACCGGGCGGCACGAGCCGCCCGGCCTCGCTCGCGACGAGCTCGGGGACGCAGCCGACGCCGGTCGCCACCACGGGCTTGCCGGCGGCCATGGCCTCCATCACGGTGAGCGGATTCCCCTCGTAGGTAGACGCGAGCACGAAGACGTCCGCCGCGGCCAGGACGCGCGCCACGTCGGAGCGGACGCCCAGCAGGTGGACCCGTTCGGCGACGCCGAGCTCGGCGGCGAGCCTCTCGAGCTGCGGGCGGAGCTCGCCATCGCCCGCAAGGAGCAGCCGCGCCCCGATCTGCGCCAGGCGCGGCGACGCGAAGGCCCTGAGGAGCAGGGCGTGGTTCTTCTGCGCCCTGAGGCTGCCGACCGTGACGAAGACGGGCGCGTCCGGCGGCAGCCCGAGCGCGCGCCGGCCCTCCTCGCGCGCGCCGGCCTGGGAAGCGTACTGCGAGACGGGGATCCCGTTCGGGATGACGTGCGCGGGCGCGGGCCCGTACGTCTCCCAGATGCTCCGCGCGACCCCGTCGCCGATGGCCACCGGGACCACGCGCGCCCGGAAGGCCACGTTCTGGAGGATCCGGCTCGGCCGCTCGACCTCATGCTGGGCGAGGTTGTGGACCGTGTGCACCACGGCGCACCTCCTCCACGCCACCAGGGCGGGGAGGGCGTACTTGAGCACGCCCATGTGCGTGTGGAGGACGTCGGGGCGGAAGGCCCGGAGCACGCGCGCGACCCGACTGATCATGCGGAGGTCGAGCCCGGACCGCTTGGCGAGGAAGTACAGCGACACGCCCGCGGCCCGCAGCTCCGCCTCGATCCACGTGCCCGGCGGGTCGAACATGGACGCAAGCGCCGCGGTGTAGCCGGACTGGTGGAGGTGCACCGCCAGCAGCGCGGCCATCCGCTCCGCGCCACCCACCCTGAGCGTCGGGACGAGTTGGAGCACGCGCATGAACCCGTCCCTCCCTCAGAGGCGCGCCCGGACGAGCGCGCCGGGCCAGGTATCGCATCTCGTGACGCGCAGAGACACGGCTCCCCGTCGCGCAGATGTTGTGACCTGGGGTGAGCAGCCGGGAGCATCCACTGATGGCTTGCCACACGAGGGTTCGCCGTGGCGCGAACGACCCGTGAGACCGCCGTGGTCGCTCACCCCGCCTGCGCGGTCCCAGCGCGTCCCGGACCCCGCGGAAGGAGCGAAGTGGGGGCTCCTCTCATTGCGTCGTGGCAAGGCGTAGGAGAGGTCCCGATATTGGCCCGAGGCCCGGAATTCCCCCCCTGCGCGTCCTGCACATCATCACCGGTCCCCTGGCCGTGGGCGGCGCCGAGGTGATGCTTCACCGGCTGCTGGAGGCGTCGAATCCCGAGGAGATGTCGCACGAGGTGGTGTCCCTCACCGAGCTCGGTGTGGTCGCCGACCGCATCCGCCAGCTCGGGATCAGGACGCACGCGCTCCGGATGGGCCGCAACCGGTTCCGGATCCCCGACCCGGTGAAGGTACTGCGTCTCATCGAGTTCATCCGGGCGTCGCGCCCCGACGTGGTCCAGACCTGGCTGTACCACGCGGACCTGCTTGGAGGTCTCGCCGCCAAGCTCGCAGGGGGCGCGAGAATCTTCTGGGGCATCCACAACAACACGCTCGACACCGACCTCATCCGGCGCACGACGCGCTGGACCGCGGCGATGTGCGCCAGGCTCTCGCGTTCGATCCCTGACGCCATCGTGACCGTGTCCCTGGCGGCGCGGGACCTCCACGTCGCGGCGGGGTACGACCCGCTGAAGTTCGTGTTCATTCCGAACGGCTTCGACGTGTCGCTGTTTCGTCCGGACCCCGGGTCCCGGCGCGAGGTGCGCGAGGAGCTGGGATTGGCGCACAATGCCACCGCGATCGGTCTTATGGCCAGGGTCGATCCGCAGAAGGATCACCTGAACTTCGTGCGGGCTGCTGCGCTCCTCGCGCGACGCGAGCCGGACGTCCGCTTTCTCCTGTGCGGCGAGGGCGCGACGCCGGACAATCACGAGCTCGTCGGTGCCATCACGCGGCACGGGTTGGTCGAGCGCGTTCTCTTGCTGGGTTTCCGAAGCGACATGCCGCATATCCTGAACGGGCTCGACATCTGCACGCTGTCCTCGGCCTCGGAGGCCTTTCCGGTCGCGATCGGGGAAGCCATGGCCTGTGGGATCCCTTGCGTCGTGACCGATGTCGGTGATTGCGCCTACCTCGTGGGTGACACGGGACGGGTGGTCCCCCCTCGTGACCCCGAAGCGCTGGCCGAGGCCTGGGACGCGCTGGTCCGGCTGGATCCTGAGGGCCGTCGCCGGCTCGGCCTGGCGGCTCGCGAACGGATCGCGGCGCACTTCAGCCTTCCTCGGACCGCGGACGCCTACGCGGCGCTATACCGCCGGGCGCTCGGAGGAATGACTCCCGCGTCAGTCTAGCCGCGCCCGTCGCGGGGGAGACGCTCCACGCCCTACCCGTACATCGGGACGAGTTCGCTGTGGAGCCTGTCGATGTCTCACATGTTCGATGCGCACCAGACACCGTGCCTACCCGTCACCGCCGCCCCTCCGCTCCACTCCGAGCGAGCCTCGAAGACGATCGCGCCCGCGCCGCCCGCTCGATGAGGTCGCGGTACTCGGCCGCGTGCGCTTCCTGGATCGCGTCCTGGCTGAATTCCGCCAGGACCCGCCTCCGCGCCGCCGCGCCGTGCGCCGCGCGGAGCGCGGGGTCCCGGAGGTACCTGCGGATCGCCGCGGCGAGGGCGCCGCCGTCGCGCGCCGGAACGAGCGTACCGGTCACGCCGTCGCGCACCGCATCGACGCAGCCGGACACGGCCGTCGCGACGAGCGGCAGCCCCATCGCCGCCGCCTCGAGCGCGATCTGCGGGAACCCCTCCCGGTAGGTCGGCAGGGCGACGACGTCCATGGCGGCGTAGCGGGGCGGCGTGTCGTCGACGACTCCGGTCATGTGAACGCGCGGGTCGGCGCCCAGGTCCGCCAGGAGCTCGCGCGGCAGCATGTCCGTCGGGTCCACCGGGCCGACGAGGAGCAGGTGCAGGCGAGGATCCGCCCGCAGCTCCCGCCAGGCGAGCGCGAGCTCGACGATCCCCTTGTCGCGCGCGAGCCGACCCACGAACCCGACGACCAGCGCGTCATGGGGGATCCCTTGCGCCGACCGCGCAGCGGTCCGTACCGACTCCGGCTGCGGCCTGAAGCGGCGGGTCGCGTCGACGCCGTTCACGGTCCCGCCGAGGAGCACCGCAATCTTCCACGGCGGGCAGAGGCCCTCCTCGACGGCGATGTCCCGGACCGACGGGCTCACCGCGAGGACGCGGTGCGCGAGGCCGCACGAGATCCGCTCCGTGAGGCGCAGGAGGCGCCGCTTCCAGCCGGAGGTGGTGATGAAGCGAAGCCCGTGCAGGTGGTAGACCCGCACGGGCGTCCGCGCGAGCGTTGCGGAGATCATGCCGAGCAGCCCGGCCTTCGGGGTGTGGGCGTCCACAACGGCGGGGCGGATCTCGCGGAGGAGCCGCCAGAGACGCCACAGCGCCGCGAGGTCGCGGAGCGGCGCGATCTGCCGCGCCATCGCGACGGCGTGCACGGGCACCTTCTCGGCGTCTCCGAAGGCGCGGAGCTCCGGTCCCGGCGAGGCGATCGCCTGGACGCCGAACCCGGCGCCGCGGAGGAACGCGGCCTGTCCGCGCAGGAACCCGAGCGTGGCCGGGCTGGTGGTGACGTGGACGAGGCGCGCGCGCGCCGCGTCGCCTGGCGCGCTCCGGCTCGCCGCGTCGGCTCCGACTTGCCCTGCCGCCGCTGTCATGACCGCGCCACCTCGTGAGCGCCGCGTCACGCCGTTGCGGGCGAGGATGCCTGGCCGGCGGCGGGAGCGGTCGCCCGCGCCTGGCGCCCTCGCGCGACGGCGCGCACGACGTCGATCACGAGGTCCTGCGCCTCGGGCGTGAGGCTGCTCGAGCTGGGAAGGCAGAGACCCTGCTCGAACAGGCGCTCCGAGACGTCCCCGCCATATCGCTCGCACTCACGATAGAGCGGCTGCAGGTGCATCGGCTTCCACAGCGGGCGCGCCTCGATGTCGAGCGCGCCGAGTGCGCGCAGAACGTCATCGCGGGACGCGCCGAACGCCCCGCGATCCACGAGGAAGCTGGAGAGCCAGTTCGTGTGGAGCCCGTAGTCCGCCTGGGGCATGAGCGAGATGCCGGGCAGATCAGCGAACGCGTCGCGGTACCGGAAGGCGACGGCGCGCCTCTGGCGCACGCGCTCGTCGAGCACCTCGAGTTGGCCGCGCCCGATGGCGGCGAGTACGTTCGACATCCGGTAGTTGTGACCGATCTCGGTGTGGTGGTAGCTCACGCCGGGATCGCGGGCCTGCGTGGACCAGAAGCGCGCCTTCTCCACCCACTCCTGCCGCTGCGCCACGAGCATCCCGCCGCCGCTCGCGGTGATGATCTTGTTCCCGTTGAACGAGAAGGCGGCCACCTCCCCGAACGAGCCCGCCGGCTTCCCCTTGTAGAGCGTCCCCATCGCCTCCGCCGCGTCCTCGAGGATCGGCACGTCGTGGCGCCGACACGCCTCGAGGATGGGATCCATGTCGGCGCTCTGACCGCACAGGTGGACCACCAAGACCGCCCGCGGCCGCCGGCCGCGGCGGACGCGGTCCTCGAGAGCCTCCGCGAGGAGCGCGGGGCTCATCATCCAGGTCTCGGGATCGCTGTCCACGAGCACGGGCCGCGCGCCGAGATACCGGATCGGGTTCACGCTCGCGACGAAGGTGAGGTCGGAGACGAGCACCTCGTCCCCGGGTCCAACCCCGAGAAGCCTCAGACCGAGGTGCAGCGCGGCGGTGCCGCTCGAGAGCGCGACCGCGGGGCGCCCGATGCGCTCGGCGAGCGCGCGCTCGAATGCGTCGAGCTGCGGCCCCACGGTGGAGATCCAGTTCGAGGCGAACGCCTCGCGCACGTACCGCTCCTCGTTTCCTCCCATGTGCGGTACGGACAGGTACACACGCGCCATCCCCGCCCCTCCCTCGATTCAACCGGCCCGCGACACTCACCGCCCGGGAGACGATGGCAATTGGGCGCGGATGAGGCCCCGTCCATTGCGGGCTCTCACCGATGGTTGACCTCGTGCCGCATTCCACCGCAGCCCGGTCAGGTCTTCGCTGATCTGCCAGAGCCGCGCGGCGGCCGCCTCGTCGCGGGACGCCTCCGAGGAACGGACCTCGCGGCACTCATGAAAGTAGCGACCGTTGACCCCTTCCACCTCCGGAGAGCCGGCGAGGTAGATGCTCGTCCTCGCGCCC
>Ga0137379_10002984_pt1 | contig 15742 bp, 18 predicted proteins | sample SagtaG_18_FD_104812 | JGI IMG/M metagenome (GOLD analysis project Ga0137379, IMG submission 104812) | Vadose zone soil microbial communities from Sagehorn Ranch, Mendocino, California, USA - Sage2_L_80_16 metaG | ecosystem: Environmental > Terrestrial > Soil > Vadose zone | place: USA...
CATGACACCAGTCTTCGCCGCATCCACGTGTAGCCCAGCAGGCACCACGGGTCTAACAGCCATGATCATCGCCAAGCCCCATCAGCGAATAACCGGAATGGTCAACGCAGCAGGCTGCGACCTGGGAATCTACATCGGCCCGGGAATAACACACGTCACAATCAAACACGCCACGATAACAGGTGCCAATGACCACGCCATACTCGCACAAGACACCTCCCACCTAACCATAGAGCAAAGCATGATCACCGGCAACGGCGTAGCCCCCCACACCTGCTCCGCCCTCCAAGCATCAACCCACTGCATAAACGAGGATAAGGCGGTCGAGCTCGACGGGACAAGCCACTCAATCATAAGAGACAACACGGTCACGCTCAACGTTGCCGACGGTGGAATCGGCATAACAGACGACGGCCAAGTAACACCCGGTGCCCTCAACTCGGGCCAGCCACTCATGAGCACCCACAACATAATCATCAACAACACACTCAAAGACGACACTGGAGGCTGCGAAATAGTAGTCTCAGCCTACAACGCAGGCGGAGGCGACCGTGACAACCTCATCCTACACAACACAATCCTCGGAACAAGCCCCGGAAACGGGCCCTTTATCGGCCAAATAGTCATCGCCACCGACGGGCCCAACGCAACCATATCCAACACACTGGTCGAAGGCAACACGATCCACGGCAGCCTCCTGCCAGGGATAGTAGTCCACAGCAATGCCCCAGGCGACAAAATCACCGAAACCCGCATAATCAATAACGACATCAGCGACAACGGCTTCTACCCACCAACCTTCGCCTCGATCCACACCCCTGTAGCCGACAACGGGACAACGGGCATCGCCCTCATAGCCGAAGACTTTCCAGGCGAACCCTCCGCACCAGTCCTAACCCACACCCTATTGGTCTCGAACACTATCACAAACGACATGAACGGAGTCTGGCTCTGCAATGCTTCCCACACCCGCATAGTGGACCTCGACGGAAACGCGACCCGTCCAATAGTCAACTGCTAAGCCGAAAACCTCCACCCCTCCTTTCTTTTTTTCCGCAACTCCTGCCTCCGCTTCCTCACCCCAGACGATCAAGAGACAAATCGGGGAGTTCTATAGGGCTCGATTTCTGAAGCAAGGGTCTATACTTTTGCGTCCTTGGGGTGGGCTGCGTTGAACCCGAACTGTTGCTCGATAACCGCGATAAAGTGCCGGTCGAGTATGTCCGAGTCAGCAGTCACGAAGTTGTCGATCTTGGTTCTCAGATTGCTGATCAGCCCTGCATAGGCCAGGTGGGGGAGGTCCAAGGTTTTCAGCCTCAACTCTCCAGCTCTCTTCAGGGCTTCCGAGTATTCCAGAGGCATGTTCACTGTTGACCCTGCAACTCTCACCCTGGCGGTTAAAGGCAGACTCTCCATTCTCAATTGGAGGAACCTAACGAAGTACTCGCTGAGGGCTCTGATCCTTCTCACCCCCGTCTCCTTAGCCATGAATTCGGGGGTGTCAAACCTAATGTTCCCCCCAGACAAGACAGCGTTGATTTTCCAGTCTACGAATGCCCAGCGAGGCGGATTGTCGCGGTCTACTTTGACGACTTGAATGGAGATGGTGTCTCCGATCTTCGCATCAGCAGGTAGGTGCTGAACAAAGAGAGTGAACCTGGTGGGCTGGTTAGTTTCTGAGTGGATGGCGTGAGCTACGGGTAGGCTGGCCTTGCCGTGTCGTGGGGGTGGGTCTGTCTCTAAGACTACTGCGGAAAGAACTTGACCATTAGAAGGGAGTAAGCGAATGACTTGCATTGAAATCCCGTGTCCCTTACATCCCAGTTGAGAAGTTGGTGCGTCCGTGGCGGTTACTGATGGACTTCATTCTTAGAGTGGCTTGATAGCGGTAAGACTTTGCGGCTTCACGGAGTTCGTCACGCTTTTGCCAGTTACCCTCAAGTTCTGCCCTTCTACTCTCGCCTTCGAGATGTGAGGCATACTCTTCCAGTTTGGTGGCTTCTGATTCATCAGCCTCATCCAAACGTTCTTCGTTCTGCAGGTGCTGAGCTACGTTCAGAGCCGGGACGTTCCCGAGAGCCTCATCCTCTTCTTCCATGGACTTCCTCACAGTTTCACCCGTGACAGAAAGACCATTCTCAATGTAGGTGTAGTGAACGATACTCTTAAGACCCGAACTTCCTGTGAGAAGCGGTCGTCATTGAACAGAATTTCCAAGTTCACGGTTCTCGCCAGTTTAGCTCTCCTAACTATCAGTCCGACAATACCAAGTTCTGTGTTTGCTCTGGTTCAACAGAATGCCTACGTGAACTCGGCACACAAGTTTTCCATAAACCCACCCAACGCGTGGAGTACAGATGAAAGTGGTTCGTTTGGAACCGTTGTGATATTTTATGGTCCAACTGACTCAAATTTCAGAGTGAACATGAACGTTGTAGTCGAGGCAACGTCCCTAAGTCTTGCCGATTATGTCTCTGCGTCCAAGTCGCAGCTTTCCTCAGGTTTGACCAATTACAGTGTAGTCTCCGAGGGACCCATTACCATCGGAGGAGTGGGCGCCTATCAGTTAGTAGCCACCTTCACACAAGGGGCCTTCAGCATCAAGAACATGCAGGTTCTCTTTGTCGAAAACCACGAGGCGTATATCGTTACTTCCACGGCGTTACAATCGAATTACGACACCTATTCGCCAGTTTTTACCGAGAGTGTTCAAACCTTCAAGCTAACCGGGCCAGAGTTCCCTTGGATTCTCGTAATAGTTGGCGTCGCAATCGCGGCAGGTATCGTCATAGGATTAACAGTAATTCTCCGAAGAAGGAAGCTTGCCGTAACTCCCACGGCTATTCCCGAGACCGCGCCTGCTTCCCCCATTTAGGTCAGTGGAAAATTCGAAGGAGTGTTTCGAGCCGGGAACAGTCTTCAACCAAGACACAATCAACGCCACGGTCACGGTTGGACTGTTCCTTCAGAAGTAAACCTAAGAGGCTGGCCCAATCCCCCTTCCCTTTTTCTTTCTCCGCACTCTAATTCCTCGACTCGACAACCTGCCGGTTCAAATAGCCATCGTGGCTACCGTTCGATAGCTTCGAAAGGGGGGTGATTGATTGAATAGAAAAGAAGGTATTGTTGTGGTTGCTGTTCTACTCTCAACGTTCATTGGGGGAGTATTTGCCCGCCCAGAATGTCCCGGCCATCCAACAGGTCTTCGTAACTAACTTTCCTAAGAACCAGAACGTAACGGTAACGAATCCCACGACCACAAGCATCACCGTAGCCCCGCAACTGCAAACCTCGTCACTCGTCATTATTCCCTACAACACAACGGCACGGTCAGCTGCGGCTCTGTTTCCGAACCTTCTACTCCAACAAGGCTCCGGTAACTCAGCACCTACTTCAGGTCCACAACTCTTAACGTTAGTCAGTGGAAGGAATACCGCTCATCCATTTTCGCCAGCTTTCCCGGCTTTCCCGGCCACTACATACCGTGGAACCTTTCCCAGCCGCTACCCGATTTGATAATTAACGGATGCTTCCGCATTCCAACATTCCCAGCCAATCCCAGTCCCTACTGCTCTGGTCCCAATATGGATTTTCAAATCGCCATTTACGGTGCCACTTACACCAACTCAACTGGAACGTTCATCTATCTCACTGGGTCCTCGGGCGGTGGAAATTCAATCTCTCAGATGCAGGGCAATCTTGTGGACATAGTCCTACAATATAACAAATCGGCAGATTCTACTGGACTATTGGACTCAGTCAGGTTGGGATTAGCTCTGTTTCTGAGGCGTTAAGTGGTCCACACTAATCCCCATTTTTCTTTCTCCGCTCTCTCAGAGCTAAGTCCAAAGTCCTCGACTCTAAAATGCCGGATCGGGGATACCACCAATGTTGCGTGGCACCGTTGGCTCGCACTCCCCGCTCTTCCGGCTCTAATACAGGGGACTAAGCGGCAAGATGCCATTGTGGCTGGACTGTTTCAGCAAATCTTAGAAGTCGGGGACTCGTAACACTAATCATGTTATGCTAAGAAGAGTGGTCCTCTTCGTTGGAAGAGGTCTGTCTTTAGGGGGAGTAATCTTGGGTTTTGTAGCTCTCATGATTATGTTTGAGCCTCTGATAGCAATGGCCTACTTCCCTATCAGCATCGTTTACGGTATACGCCTCCTCATACCTGCTGTTCCTGCGATTCTACTGGGGAGATTGTTTCAGTGGTTAGTGCATGACGACTGGTTCTGGAAATGGGATGCTTGAGCGATTCTACTGAAGAGATAGACGTAGTTGGAAGTAGCAAGGCAGATTGGGGCGGGGCAATCGCTTTGGGCATAGGGGATTGATGATGCTACCATGGCTGTCCACGGGCGGTGAACCAATAGTGTACTCTCACGCTGCTCCCTATGTAGTACTCCTTGCAGCAGGTGGTGCAGTTGTCACGCTTGTGGGAATTGTCTTAACCATCTTGGCAAAGAGAGATGTTGATGGAGTGAGTTCCAGCAACACTCCAATCCCTGACCATGACCCAGCAACCGCCTCAGAGTCCATAGCATCCCCCTTCACCGCCGGAGAAGAAGTGTCTGAGTAACCGTATGATAATCACAGTGGTCGTTGTAGTGGCAATAGACTTATGCCTCTGACACCAAGGAAAGACGAAGCCATTCTGTGGGAGAGCGGGGCGGCTCCATTGTTCATGGAAGAATGGGCAATGCGAGGAGCCTTCGTTATGGTGTTGTTCCTAATGGGAATGTCTTGGTGGTCTTCTGGAGGATATTTTGGTATACTGTCGGTCGTGCCATTTGTCTTGACTGTGATTCTTTTGACAGCCATTAATCTTGAGTTATGTTTCGCTGCGGAACGCTCACTACTACATAACAAACCAGAGAGTTGTGTGTGAGAAGGGAACGGTCTCGATGAAGACCAGGGAAATTTCATTACAGCATCTTTCGTATGTGGACTTGTTCTTTAAGAGACAATTGAACCGAACGCGTGACATCGCAAACGTTGATTTTCACTCCACAGATTCGAGAAAACTAACACTTTTTCTACAACTGCCTGTTTGTAGGCACAGAGCCCCCTCGGCCCAGCCCTAGCGCAGATTACAGTCGAATAAATTGTCCCGCTCGCGGGCTTTAGGGAAGGGCCGAAACAATCAGGACCTGAACGCTTCTCATCCCGAGCCTGCTATTACAGCAGTCCCGTCGTCCTCAAGATGACTTCCAGCGAAGAGCAGCAACTCCACCCAGAGTGCTTAGAGTGGAGCCAAGGAGTGGAGGGAGGTAAACGTAAGGGTCCGTGTAGAAACTTTCCCCCAACTGTCAAAATGACAAGGGTTGACGCGAGCTCCGCGGTTGAAAGAGACGTTATCAAAGCGCCCAGTGACACGTGCCGGCCGGGCATTTCGAAAAGCAGCACGCTCACCACCATAATCACGAAACCAATCGAGAAATTATTAGAGGTACCCGCACGGAGCAGGGCAAAAAGCGGGAAGGCATAAGGAACCATGCTCACAGTTCCCCCAGCAAGAGCCAAGACAAAACCCCGAACCGGCTTAGGGGGCAGGTCTCGATTATCCTGACGATCAGCTATGCTTGTGCCAGGGTTCAGGCTCGACATTTCTTCAACCCTACCACTCTGGCACGATAAATGGGTCGGAACTTACGTCTTTAGAATGTTCCCAGTCACATGAATCATTGAACGATCGCACTCGGCAATCTGGGTCCGGAAGCTGGGCCAGTTGCACTCCGAAAATCCCGGAAGACTCTCGCGACTGAGTGTCCAACTGGCATCCTGGACTATTCATAGACTGTGCTTAGGTTACCGGAAAAACCGAGCAACCATTAATCGCACATTCCAAGCCCTAAATCGGAGAACCCGGGCAGAATCAGCCCAGACCCGGAATCCGAGCACGCAGTTTCGCGTTACGGCACCTTTGTTCCGGGTTCGGGGAGCTTCCTTGGGGACTCTCCCCACTCGAGATAGGCATGTTCCAGCCCCTGAACCGCCAAAAATCCCCAAATCACCACCCAGACAGAGAGTCAGTCCGGCAAAAATAGTATGGGCCTCCGCATCCTCAAGACGTGATAAGGAGAACTCGGGAGTCGGAGACTACGCCTGCTCGCGATCAAAGCTCAACCGATTCCGGGAAGTGCGCGAAATCTTTTTTCGGAGATTTCTTTTTTTAAAGAATTCTTTTCTAGACCCCCCGGGGGGGTGGGTCCCATCACGCCACGGTTCCGAACTGCAAATTAGCCTCGCCGCCCAATAACACGTGGGTTGAACCGTTCCAGAGCCCTACCAGCACTCCTCCTACTCCTAGCCCTAGCAATGCTCCCGTATGGCCCATTGTCCGTCCATGCTAACACTCCGCCACCCTGGACCCTGAGCCTCGACGCTGACAGCACAAGCACCAGGGACGCCAGCATCCAAGCCATCAACAACCCCACCACCAGCTTCGTCACCATCGGCGTCATCATCAACGCCTCCAACACACACCCCCTCAACAACGTCTACGGCTGGCAGTTCACCATCCAATACGACAACATCACCGTCACACCTGAAACCAGCGGAAACGGGCCCCAGAACGGCGTCCAGTACGGTGCTCAGACCGGAACCGGCAACCCCAACTGGGCAGGACAACTAAGCGCTGGGAACGCGTTCGGATTCTCAGCCATAAGAGACGTTGATACGACTCACCAGAACATAACAGTCCTCTTCATATTCCACAGCCCCAGCCCACCCGTCAGCATAGCCCCCACAGTATCATCCTCTATCCAGGGGAACCTCCTCGCCAACATCAACTTCACAATCCTCCACATCCCAACCAGCCCCCTCACATTCACCATAACCGACTTGATCTTCGCTGATAACAACGCCAGCAACATACCCAACATCAACCCAGGCCCCTCGATAACGGAGTACGGCACCACCAATCCTCCTGGAGGGCCGCAAGGCCAAACCCCGACCCCAGAACTCGTATCCTATCTCATCTACATCCTCATACCAGCCTTAGCGGCGGCAACAATCGCGACCCTGCTAGTCATGAGGCGCAGAAGAGGAGCCCGGAAGACCCCGCCACTCTAATCATCTAACCTTCCCAGAGGCGTCAAGCCTGAGAGGATGACCTAACCTCCGAATTCTTCCCCGTCTCCGGCCGCTTCCCACCCGTTCGAGTCCTTCCCGACTTCTTCTCCCTTGCCTCCCTATTCCGTTCAAGGGACGATCCTCCTCCAGGCGCCACATCCCCCGTTCCCCTAGCCGATTCTCCTCTGCCCCATTCACTCGGCCCGCTTGCGGCCTGCGGCTTCCTCACAGCATCCCGGACAGCATCCAGGGATCTCAGGATAGGCGGCAGTTGCACATCGAAAGACTGCGGGGCGCCAATCCGTTTCAGAGCCGGAGGAGTAAGCCGCGTCTGCTCCACCTGCACAGGCTCCCGGGCTAGCTGCAGCCTCCGAATAACAGGGTAAGGCTTCGGAGCCAACGAGTCCTCAAGAGAACCCTGCACCGGCTCAACATGCTTCAGCTCTCTAGGAGGCCTCCACTCAGAAAAGATACTGGTAAGATCCAGCCCAGGAACATCCTGGACCGTCAGCCCCTTACCCCCACTGACAGCGGGTACGCCCGACAGAGCCGGTGAATAGACAGAAACACTCGGCCTCAACCCAAACCCAAGACCAGGCTTCGGCCCTAGTGAGGGAACCGATTCGGGCTTCAAAGGCTGACCACTAACACCATTCACAGCCTTCAGCTTCACATAGGCTTCACTTACACCGACACCGAGGACAAGAGTTGCAAGAAACGCGTAGACTGGAAGGTACGACCAAGCGTTGTTCTGAAGATATTGCCGCAGGTAGAGATTGTTCTCGTACTCCTTGCCTATCACGAAAGACAGGCTCGCCATCGCGAGGCTCTGGAACAAAACCACCGTCCTCGCAAGTCCTCGGAACTCCTTCCGGTGAAGCGATTCAGAACCAACGCTCAAAGCCATCTCGCCAATCAAACACTCATTGCTACTAGGTGGAAACCTGGCCGGCTCCCGTTAAGCAGAATGAAACTCGACGCTGGCGGCACTCGTACCCGCTGAACTGCTCGTTGAGGGCTCGCCCGGGTCCACCCGCCGTCAAAAGAACGACCAGCGGCGTCGCCCCCCGCGCAGAAAAAGCAGAGCCGGCCAGCCTGCAACTACTTGTTCTCGTAATCTCGTTGTTCCTCGTCCCGTTTCGAAGCCGGCTTTTGACCTGGCCGCTTCTCCAGGAATCCAAGCGCAGGGCCTGTCTCTCCTGGAACCAGCCCTAGCTGGTTATCCGATAATCCTGGAGTAACATCCTGTCCCGGCGCTTGCTGTTTTTGGTCCTGCACGGACCTTACCCCCGCCAGCTTGTCAGCCACAGCCTGAATCGGTTCCACCCTTCTCAAACCGGATAGTGACTCCTGGCCTGACAGCTTGCTACCGGGCGCCTGAACAGGCCCAACCCGTTTCAGCACTGTTTGGGGGTTCTGGGCCAAAGGCCCTCCAAAAGCGGAGCGCCCCGGTTCGGGCGGCCTAGGAGCAATAGGAGGGTTAATCGGGAAAGGCCTGTCCACCGGACCAACACCAGTATTCTGCGGTTTCCCCGGCTCCCACTTCTGTGGGACCGGGCGCTGCTCTGGTCCCTGTCTAGTCCCCATCGACCCCGGTCCAATGGGAGGCTGATGCGGAAACGGCCTCTCCCTAGAGCCCTGTCCAATAACACCAGTCACAACCGTCGAAGGACGTGGTATCGGTCCTCCCGCTTGAATCCGCCCCGGCCCAGGCTCCGGAAGGCTGGGGCTTGGGGGGAAGGAGGGCCGATAACCGGCGTCTCGAATAGTAGCAACATGTTCAGGAAACGGGGGAGGTGACTGAAATACAGGCCTGTCCAGAGCGGACGGTCTAGGCGCATCCTTCTCCAGCAAAGAACGCTGGGACGACGGCCTTTCACCAGGGACAGGACCCTGCTCTACTCGTTCTAAGACGGGCATCTGGCTCGAATCCTTTCCGGTCGCGCTGACCGGAGTCTGAGCCGGCTTCCGGGCCGATTCGTAGTCACTATTCATCAGCTGCGCCAGAGTCCGATCCGTTAACCTAGGCTCGCTAGCCGACAGGTCAGGCGCGAAGGACAAGGACTCTTCCTTCTTGGCCGTGCCCCTCCTAGTCCTGGCGAAGGCTCCAGCCCCGAGAACTAGCATGAAAGCCACCCCAAGGCTGATCACAACTATGTTAGTTTGAACAGTGCTGTTGACGTACTGCTGGAAGTACAGGTTGTTCTGGTACTCTTCGATAGCCCAGAATGATAGGAAGCCGATTACAACTGCCTGGAGCAGCATGAAGACCTTGGCTGATCCAGGAATCCCACCTGTGTGCGATGATGTTTCACCCACGTGCCTCTAACCCCTGTTGACAGACGGTACCGTTGAGGCGACTTGTGTTAAGGAGTATGAAACCGGCTGTGAATAAGCCGAGTAATTACCATCCAACTACGTCTAGTCTGGGGAGAGGTTGGATTTTCGAAGCAGGGTCCCTAAAACCCAGAGCGAGTAGGGTAATCACAAGTACGAAAACTCCATCGCCGAAGGAATTTAGCCTGAGCAGTTCTCTTCAGGAGATCTGAACGCCCGCGGCCATCAGCTCTTCCAAGTTGATTGACGGATCGTGCTTCTGCCCCAATTCGACGGGATGATTCAGTGTCTGGATAACTCCTCGCCTCTCTCACGTCTTGGAAGGCCGTTGATAGACCCCGGTTTTTTCAAGAACCGTTTTCTGTCCGGCAGGGATAATCGGCGATTTTCCCGTTTCAGGGCGTATTGTCTGCCTGTTTCGGGTTTTGGCGACCCCCTGTTTTCGCGACATTCTCCTTGTGACCGCTAGGTGGGTGAATGTAATCGGGTCTCAGACCGGGAAAACGGGCTGGTTATGGGCGATTTTGCATGAACTGGTACCGAATGCGACGGCTCGGCTCAGACTGCTCCAGTCGCCAATTACAGAGTGCCCTTCGACAATCGCGGAGGCGACCCACGCTAGATGGGCATATGCTTGTGCATGGATTCGAGGTGCAATCTAACACGCCTAGCCTTGCCCTTCTTCCGCCAGGGGTTCGGCGAGGAATGTCAAGACTAGCGTGTTTGTGTACCGGATGACTTCTTCGCTAATACTCCTGTGGAATATTCTTCCCCAGCCGCTTCGGATGCGCCGCTTTGTCAACAACACAACAGTGTAGCCACCGTTATTGGCCTCCGCGATTATTCCTTCCGCAGAATCTCTGGCAGTGACCACCTTGGTCTCTACCCGGTAGCCTTCCGCCCTCAACCACTCGGCAGGCTTGGCCAGAAAATTCTCTGCCGCTTTGATATCATCCTTCCAGACACCAGGGTCAAGTGGAGTGGTCCGGCGCGGTACTTCTACCACTCTGAATAGAACGACCACAGGGTTCTTGAGGTTCGATAGGACTTGAAGTGTCTTGAAGAGCCTAGTCTTGTCGACGAAAGTGGATACTGGTACGAGTATTTTTGTTGCGCCTAGATTTTCCTGTGCCAAGGTCACTCTGAGACCATTTGCCCTTCCCTCTTATGGGTGTAGAGGACCACTGAGGAAACAGTACTCTTTACCCCGTTGATCTTCAGAACCTTGTTCTTCAACAGCTCCCGGAAGGCCAGCATGTTTTCCAGCTTTAACATTACAACAATATCATATTCCCCTGTCACCTCAAACACATCGGTTACCTCGCGAAGCTTGGCCAGGCTTTCGGTAACCTTCTCAAGTTCTTGGGATTCAACGAACAAGTTAAGGAAGACTCTAACGTCTTTTGTCATGAACCTCGACCCGTCTTACAACCATCAGCTTACCGGGGTATTTAGAGAGAACTGAATAGACCGAGTCCAGTCTCTCCTTCTCAACGTCACCCTTGGCCGCCTTCCTCTTCAGGAGTATTAGAGAATCGTTTGCTTCTGACTCCGCCTCCTGCCTTAAGACTTCGAGAAGGGGTCCCACGGCTATTCTCACCTGGACCTTGAACCCTTCTCCCCGCAATTTACCAGCTATCTCGTTCAAATCCTCCCTTTCAGCATCCTCCATTCGTTTCAGAAAGTCGTAGTGTCCAATTTCCCCTGGGGCGGGCGTCATATGGGTCGGGTCTATCACGTTGAAGAGGGTTAGGCTGAAACGAGGGTCAAGGGCTTTTTTCAACGCCCGAGCTACGGCGTCGGGGTCCTCAGGAGTTCGGATGAAGGCGAGCGCGTTCATTGTGTAGCCGCTGGGCTTGATCTGCAACCCTGTTTCCCTTGAGAGCGCCGGAAGCCTGATGACTCGTCTGTACAGGAGAAAGCCCAGGATTCCTACGAAAAGCCAGGTCACGCCTAGCAGCCTTCCGAGCGGATGGTAGATTACTATCAGTAACCATATGACAGTGCAGCTTAGTGCACCGATCACGCTGATTGGGGGCACGCGGATTCTTTTGCCGCGCCAATGTGTCTCGAGTTCTCCTGGGACTTTCCAGGACCGGTAGGTATCTGGTTCCGTATTTCGCAGGACTATTAGGCTGATATTGACCATGATGTATGATAGTAGAGCTCCGAAATTGTAGAGGTTAGCAACAAGCTGCAACTGTCCGGTTAGGGCCAGAAGGCCCCCGACTGCCCCGAAAATGAGGATTGACCGAACGGGGGTTCGAAAGACCTTGTGAACCTTGTAAAACCAGCGGGGCAGGAGCCGGAATCGGCCCATGGAAAATACGACTCTAGAGACTCCAATTATCCCCGTGTTGGTGGACACGTAGCATAGGCTGAAACCGGTAAAGGCCACAATAGGTGCTAGGTATGCGCCTAAGTTGGGGATCGCAAGAGCCATGGCAGTCACAGGGTTGTTAATGTTGTTTGACGAATACAGGGCGGTCGGTCCGATTCCGCCGATTCCTGCTACCGATAGGCCGATTGCGAATATGAGAACGAATACGATTGAGAGCTTGTTCGCGCGGGGTATCCACCGATGGGGTTTCTTTGTTTCTTCCGCAGCCTGCGCAATCGACTCGATGCCGATAAATGAGGACATCGCCAGGGTGACCGCAACAAGGAAGTTTTGGAGCGGTATGTTAGCCAAGCCAGCCACATAGTCCGTGTTCACCAACGTCGCCCCTATTCCCCCGTGCAATAGCTGTTGAACAAACATGTTCCAGCTGAAGTTCAAGGCAAGTGAGACGATGAGTATCGTTGCTTGGACCGTGATTCCGACCGCAACGAGGACCTCGTTCAGAAGGGAGGAGCTTCTGATTCCAATGATGTTCAGGAGCAATAGAAAGATGACAAGGAGGGTCGCGACAAGTCCAAGCCAAGCCACTTGCAAGTTGGCAACCGTGACCTGTCCTGTGGCGAAGACTGGGGGGAGAAAATATGTTAGGTAACCCGCGGACGCTATCGAAAAGAGAGCTATGTCCACGGTATAGTCCAGCATGACGGCCCACCCGGCTACGAACCCTGCTAGATCATTGAACGCTTTCATCGAGTAGATGTGTGCCCCGCCTGCATAGGGGTAGGTGGTGGCGAGCTCTGCATAGGCAAGCCCGGTTGCGACGTAGGTGACCGCGGCTACGAGAAATGCTACTGGGGCTCGTCCCCCAGCGTAGAGGGTTACGAGGCCCAGGGCGATGAAGACGTCTGCACCCACATCTGCATATCCCATAGAAAAGGAGCCGTACCAGCCGACATCTCGCTTCAGCACCAGCTCTTCTTCTGTCACTGAGGGTGCACCGTTGTCGAGGGGCAACCTTGAACGGTGGTATTAAACCAGCGAGTTGCTAGAGAACCAATAGACTCCCAAATTACGCCAGGCAGTATCGCAGAACCTTCCGGAGTATTAGGCAGGGACCCACTGGTGGCTTATTCTTGAGAAAGCCAGCGCAAGCTACGGTAAATGGGGGGCCTCAGCTTTCCAAGCCGTCAGTCGGCTTCAGTTTTCAGAAAGGATAGTTTCAGCTGCATCATGCCCTTCAGGTTTCGAAGCCTCCGCTCTAGACTCCGAACCTTTTCCACTCTGCCCCTTACTACCAAGACCTTGAGACAGTGCGCTACTCCCAGGTGCATGTGGGTTGACGAAGCGATGATTTCCCGGTTCTCATGTTCTAGGTCGGTTAGCCGGGAATCGATGCCCCTGGTCTCATGGTTGTAGACCATCAGGAGGGCGCCTGTAATCGAGACCCTCTTCATATGTACCTGCTGCTGTTCAGTGATGAAATCCCTCATTGTGGCCTGCAGGGCCTTTGACCGATCCTTGAACCCTGACCCTTTAGACACGCGGTCAAAACTCTCGAGCAGCCTGGGGGGTAACGAGAGACTGACTCTTGCTATCGTTTCGCTTTCCTCCAAACTCGACAGCCCAGTCTTAGGGTTTCATGGGGTTCTTATTAGGTTGGAACAACGACACGCCGGAGAGGCGATGCTTAGCCGGGGCGTTGGGCATTCATTCCTCCCGTTGCCCCTGGCCAGTATTACTGAAATAAATGTTTTTAATAACCTCTTTCGATTCTCTCATCTGTGTTTCTGCCCGGCTTAGTATTCTTCCTTGCCAGCGCGCCCGCAATGGTTTTCCTGGGCATGCGCCACGCCGTGGACGTGGACCACGTAATGGCCATCGACAACCTGGTCCGGATGAACAACGCTACGGAGTCAGCCCGTTGGATAGGGACAGCCTTCAGCGCAGGCCACATGTCAGCAGTGCTCTCTGAGATGGTGGCGATAATATTCTTCGTCGGAACACTGGCAGGAAATGGCACGGGAACGCTGGCAGGGACCGGGGCGGTTACTCAGATCCAGTTTTGGGGCGCAATTGTGGGAGCCTTGGCACTCGGAATTATCGGGCTAACCAACATCTTCAGCATGAGGAAATGGGGAAAGACCGGGTCGTCTATCCTAGCTGGAAAGATTTTCCGAAGAACCGGCTCTCTAGGAACAATGGGTTCAGGGTTCGCAACGGGTTTCGTCTTTGGACTTGGCTTCGACACTGCAACCCAGGTATCGGCGCTAATTTTCTCTGTCGTTGCTTCGGCTACTTCTGGAATCCTCGTCGCCCTTATCCTCTTCGGGTTTTTCGCTGCTGGGATGATTCCCGTGGATACCCTGGACAGCGTCTTCCTTAGAGAAGGCTTCGCTAGGATTGTGCGGACTAGGGCCTTTCGCCTACTCTCCTACGGCCTCAGCGCTATCGCGCTTCTAGTGGCGTTCTCTGAATCCTTTGAAGTCTTATTCAACACGGCGATTCTTCCCTCCTTTACTGGCGCCGTCCTTGCGGTAGCCCTAATCGGGTCAACCTTCGTCTACGCCTATTTGCGGGGGAGACAGGGCCGAAGCCGAGTTTCCCTAGAACGATTCCCCCTGGAGACCGGCACCTCTAGGGCTAGGCGGAAGCTCGCAGCCCTTTTGTCAGAAGAAGCCGAGCAACGCCCCGATGACGTATAGGAGCCCGGAGGCTGCGACTCCAACTGCCAGGGTCTCAAGGCCGCCCCTCCAAAACCTTCTACCCGCTATCCTCCCCTTCCAGCCCCCGACCAGGAACAGGAACATTACGGAGATTACTAGGGAAGCGATGATTGACTCGTTACTTGTCGAAAGTACCAGGTAGGGAACGAGGGGTATCAGGGCTCCTGCCAGAAAGGAGCCGCCAATTACGGCCCCGGACATGTACGGGTTCTCCAGAGTGGTCTCGTGCATATGAAGCTCGTTAATCATTAGGTCTTCCAGGAATTTCTTCTTGTCGGAGGCGATTCGTCCAACTACCATCTCCGCCTCCTCCAGGGTCAACCCTTTGCCGAGGTAGAAGTCTCTCAGTTCCCGTTTCTCCTCTTCCGGCTCCTGTTCTATCTCCTTTGCCTCCCGTCTCACATCGGCTTGGAAGAGATCTGCTTCTGAGCGACCCGCGAGGATTCCTCCGAACAACATGGAAATGCTTCCCGCTACCATTGCTGCTATTCCGGCGATGCGGATTAGGCCTAACCCGGGGAAGACGCCTGAGAAGCCTGTTAGGAACGCGAGGTTGGTGACGAGGCCGTCGGATACTCCGAGAGCTGCTTTGCCAATGAAACGTCTGCCGCGAATGTGTTTGTGTAGCTCAAACCTGTCCTCGCTCTTCAAATCTGCCACCCTGTGCTTATCCTGGTTACCAGATTCTCTGGAGGGGTTTCTGGCCGAAGACTGCGTTGACGAAGTCGAGGATGATTAGGGGTGGGGCTAGGAGGCAGTAGATTGCGCTTCGCAATCTTCCCCTGGCGATGTCGCGTCCTGCTTTGAGGAGGAAGAGGACGACTAGGCCGGTGGTTGGTATTCGGTATGGTAGTACGAGCCTGTCATGTTCGAGGAACCGGAGCCGGTCGGACCCGAACCTTTTCGCCGCGGCCCGGGCCAACTCTTCCAGTTTGGCTGATGGATGGCCGCTTCTGTCGAGGAACCTTTGCTCGGTGGCTAGGAAGAACAGGTAGGAGTCTCCGATGCCGGCCTTGTCGATTCTATCTGTGAGTTGGTCTGTGGAGCAGTTTTGGATGAGTTTTGGAAAGTCGATGACGTCTGAGAGTTTGAGGAAGTTGTGGCGGTACATGGCGTGGATTACCCGGATGAATACCCGGTCGGTGTCTGACATGAGCCAGACGCTTCGGTCCCGGACTTGGCCCTTGGTCCTTCTGGCGAATACCTCGTTAGGGTTTAGGTATTCTTCGCCTAGCTGGCTTACTGTGGGGTAGATTTCAAAGTC
>Ga0137379_10002985_pt1 | contig 15739 bp, 16 predicted proteins | sample SagtaG_18_FD_104812 | JGI IMG/M metagenome (GOLD analysis project Ga0137379, IMG submission 104812) | Vadose zone soil microbial communities from Sagehorn Ranch, Mendocino, California, USA - Sage2_L_80_16 metaG | ecosystem: Environmental > Terrestrial > Soil > Vadose zone | place: USA...
CTGGCCGACGGCACGCTGCCGATTTTCGGGATCTGTCTCGGACACCAGTTACTCGGCCTGGCACTGGGCGGCGAGACGGTGAAGCTTCCCTACGGACACAGGGGGGGCAACCATCCAGTGCGGGATCTCGAAACAGGACAAGTACTTATCACGTCGCAGAACCACGGCTTCGCGGTGCGCGGCGACACCGACGGCGTTCCCGGTGCGAACGCGCTTCAGGTCACCCACCTTAACCTCAATGACGGTACGGTCGAAGGGGTGAAGCATCGGGAATACCCAATCTTTGCCGTGCAGTATCATCCGGAGGCGTCACCCGGTCCGCACGACGCACAAGGGCACTTCCAGCAGTTCCTCCAAGCTCTTGACACACAATAGGTAAGCCCGTATGTTGGCCCCTCGTCTTGACTGCCCTTGGGCCCTTCAAGGGGGACGGATGACGAAGGCCGACCTGGTCGAGAAGGTCACCGCACAAATCGCACGCACCGCCGGTCCCCTCATTTCCAAAAAGGACTGCGCGCGCGTCGTTGACTCTTTTCTCGACGCGGTGAAAGCCGCGCTGGCCGAACAGCATAACATTGAGATACGCGGGTTTGGGACGTTCAAGATCCGGCAGCGCAAGACCCGCATGGCTCGCAACCCGCGCACCGGCGATCCCGTGGAAGTCGCCGCGCGTCCCGTCCCTGTGTTCAAGCCCAGCAAGGAGTTGCGAGCGTTGGTGGCGGAGGCGAGCGAAAAGGTCACGCCCTGACGAGTGGCACACCCGCGCGTTTGGCGGCCTGGACTAACCGTCTGGGCCGCTTTGTTTTGCACGGGGTACTGACGGTCACACCACTCCTGGAGCGCACCGGTGCGTCAGCTGTTCGCGTTGCTCATCGCCGTCCCATTGTCGGCGCAAACCGTCAGGTACGAAGTCTCGGTCCCGGCGCCCGCGGCCAGACTGTTCCACGTGACAACGGAGTTCCCCACGCGCGGGCGCGACACGCTCTATCTGTCGCTGCCGGCGTGGAGTCCGGGCGCGTATGAAATCCAGAACTACGCGCGCTATGTGCGCCACTTCGGCGCGAAGAGTCCGGCGGGCCAGCCGCTGTTCTGGGACCGCTTCGACAAGGACACGTGGCGGGTCACGACCGCGAAAAGCGATCGCGTGACCGTGGAATTCGACTACCTCGCCGACACCATCGATCTCTCGCTGGCGCGCATCACCGGCGACTTTGGACAGTTCCTCGGAACGAACCTGTTCCTCTACGAGGAAGGCCAGCTGCAGCGCCCCGCGGAGGTCCGGTTCAGTCTTCCGGCGGGCTGGCAGGTGACGACCGCGCTCAAGGGATCGGGATCGGGTCCGTACACGGCGCCGGATTATCACGAGCTGGTGGATGCGGAGACGTTCGTCGGCAAGTACAGCCTCGATTCGCTGCAGGTCGACGGCAAGTGGATCCGCATCGCCGTATGGCCCGCGGACGCCTACACGGCGGCCGTCGCGCGCAACATGCGCGCCGACCTGGAGAAGCTCGCGAAAACCGAGAACGGGACCATGGGGGGACCGCCGTACGATAATTACACGGTGTTCTTCAACGTCATTCGCGAGCCGGTCAACTTCGGTGGCGGCCTGGAGCATAGCGCGGCACAGTTCGACATCATGCCCCAGGGTGCGTTCGCCGACGCGGCCGGCAACTTCGGCGACTTCATGGTGCCGCTCATGTCCCACGAGTACTTCCACCTGTGGAACGTGAAGCGGATCCGCCCCGCCGAGATGTGGCCGTACGACTACCACGGCGAGCAGTATACGCCGCTGCTGTGGTGGTCCGAAGGCGTGACCGACTACTACGCCGACCTGGCCAACGTGCGCTCCGGGTTGTGGACGCCCGAACAGTTCTTGAACAACGTGGCGTCGGACATGCAGCAGGTCGAGTCGGCCCCGGAGCCGTGGAGCGAGGAGGACGGCAGCGTCGCGACGTGGATCAACGAGGTCTTCGTGAACAGCTCCCAGCTGTATTATCCCAAAGGGGCGCTCACCGGGATGCTGCTCGACCTGTCGATTCGCGACGCCACCGACAACAAGAGCGGCCTGGACCATGTAACGCGGGCGTTGTACGCCCGGTTTTATCAGAAGCACAAGGGGTTCACGACCGCCGATCTGCTGGCGCTGCTGCGGGAGTTCGGGATGCCGGATGTCGATGGCTTCTACCAGCGCTACGTCAACGGCCGCGAGCCGTTGCCGTACGAAGCCGTGTTCTCGAAGGCCGGAGTCGCGGTGACGCGAAAAACCGCATCGGTCCCCTTTCTCGGCGTGAACGCCCAGCCGAACGAGCAGGGGAAGCTGGTGGTGCAGGGAGTCGTCCCCGGGAGCTCCGCCGAGGCCGCCGGGCTGCAGGCGGGGGACGAACTGGTGAAGGTAGGCGAGGTCGAGACCCGTCCCGATGACGACTGGGCGTCGAAGTTCCGGCAGCGGTACCGCGGCCAGGCGGGCGCGCCGCTCACCATCACCGCGCAGCGCGGCGGCCAGACCGTGACGCTGAACACCCAAGTGCGGGAGCGCAGCACCACCGTGTTCAGCGTGACACCGGCGTCCGGTGCGAGCGCAAAGCAAGCGAAGCTCTGGCGCGGACTCACCACCGGTTCCACGGGAGGGTGACGCGCGCTATCTTCCCAGCGGTTATGCGGCTCACCTCGCCGTCTGGACCGTCCGGGACGATTCGCGTCCGCTTCTTCGCCCGCTACGCGGAGCTCGTGGGGCGCACGGAAGCCGCAGTAGCGGTGCCGCTCCCCGCCACGGTCGGCGACGTGGTGCGTCGCGTGCGGGACCAGCTGCCCGGCGCCCGTGACATCCCGGAGCGCCCCCTCGCGGCAGTGAACCTGCGGCACGTGAAGCTGGACGCCAGCGTGCGCGACGGCGACGAGGTGGCGCTGTTGCCGCCGATTGCGGGAGGATGAGCGTGCAGCCCACCAGTGGCCATCGGCTGTGTTCCCAGGCTCAAGCCTGGGCTCGGCACGGCACTGTCCTTAAGGACAGTGATTCGCCGAGCACACCCTTCAGGGTGTGAATACTGGGGTCGGGACAATGTACCTCACTCGGAATCCCATCGCTCTCGCGCAGCTGCTCGCCGAAGCGTCGTCCCCGGCGTGCGGCGGCACGTGCGTCTTTCTCGGCACGGTCCGCAGCGGCCCCGAGGAGCGCGGCGTGACGGCGATCGAGTACTCCGCCTACGAGGAGATGGTCGAGGGGGAGCTCGGTCGTATCGTCGCGGAGGTCGGGGAGCGCTGGTCCGGAGCCCGGGTCGCCCTGCGCCATCGTCTGGGCGTGATCGCCGCGGGCGAAGCGAGCATCGTGATCGTCGCGGCGGCGCCGCACCGTGCCCAGGCGTTCGAAGCATGCCGGTATGTGATCGAAGAGGTGAAGCGCCGCGTGCCGGTGTGGAAGAAGGAGCTGCGGGCGGATGGAACCGAGGTGTGGGTGGATCCCTCCGGCCGTCCCACGACCCGGCCAGCCCATGTCTGATCCCGTCGTACGCGACACGTTCGGCCGGCCGCTGTCGAGCCTGCGCCTCTCGGTCACGGACCGCTGCAATATGCGGTGCCGCTACTGCATGCCCGAAGACGATTACGTCTGGCTGCCGCGCGAATCGATTCTCACGTTCGAGGAAACGGCGCGCCTGGTGGGGGTGTTCGCCCGGCTGGGTGTGCACAAGGTCCGGCTCACGGGCGGGGAGCCACTGCTGCGACATGACCTGCCGAAGCTGGTTGAGATGATCGCACGCGACGCACGAATCACGGACCTCGCGATGACGACGAACGGACTGCTACTCGCGAAGCACGCCGCAGCGCTGCACCAGGCGGGCCTCCAGCGCCTGACGGTCAGCCTCGATACGTTGCACCCCGAGCGCATGCTTGCGTTTGCGAAGAGCGAGCGGCACGGGGACGTGCTCGCAGGAATCGCGGCGGCACGCGCCGCGGGCTACGACCGCATCAAGCTCAACAGCGTCGTCATCCGACGCTTCAACGACGACGAGCTCGCCGACTTGATCGAGTTCGGCCGAGCGAACGGTGCCGAAGTCCGATTCATCGAGTATATGGACGTCGGAGGTGCGACCCGGTGGTCGATGGAGCAGGTCGTGTCGCAGCGGGAGATGCTCGAGCTGCTGCACCGCCGCTACGGGCCGATCGCGCCGGTCCCCGGCGACCCCGCGTCGCCCGCGCCGGCGGAGCGGTTCCGGCTGCGCGACGGCACCACATTCGGCATCATCGCCTCGACCACGGCGCCGTTCTGCCGCACCTGCGACCGCAGCCGCGTCACCGCGGACGGCACGTGGTTCCTATGCCTGTACGCTTCCCGGGGGATCGATCTGCGCGACCCGCTACGAGGGGGCGCCAGCGACGCGGAGCTCGCCGACATCGTCCGGCGCGCGTGGGAGGGCCGCAGCGATCGCGGCGCGGAGGAGCGGCTCGAGGTGGCGAACCGCGGGGCGCTCTACCGCATCGATTCGCTGCGGGCCGACCCCCATCGCGAGATGCATACCCGCGGCGGTTGACGGTTCGTCCGCTCTCCGGCCGGCCCCCTTCGTTTCTGTCTCCAGAATGGCCCCCCCTCGAACGGCTCACCGATGCAGCAGCCGGGGCCGGCTGGCCGGACATTCAGAGTCTTCGCAGCGTTGCCATGGTGGGTGTTCTCGGGCTCGGCGCGTTGTTGGGATCGCTCTGGCTGGAGCACAGGACCGAGCTCACACTGCCGCCACCCACGGGGCCATTCGCCGTTGGCCGCGCGATCTATGATTGGACCGGTGACGCCACGCTGGACACGTTGGCGCCGGTTCCGGGAACCAAGCGCGAACTCCTTGTCTGGATCTGGTACCCAGCGGCGCCAGGGCCATCAGGCGCCGTAGTGGACGACTACCTTCCCGCGCAACTGCGAGCCCCGGCCCGTCGGGCTGGCGGCCCGCTGCTACTCAGACTTCTGAGCCGGATGTTCGCACTGTTGACGCGGGATCGGTCGAAAGTTCACGGGCACAGCGCTCGGGACGCCGACGTGTCGCCGCAGCAGCGATCATATCCTGTGGTGACCATGAGGGCAGGGGCTTCTCTCGAGGTGTGGAATTACTCGACTCTCGCCGAGGATCTGACCAGTCACGGTTACGTCGTCGTGGGCTTCGACGCTCCGTATCGAACGGGTGTGGTCGTTTTCCCTGACGGCCGGGTGGTGAGGCGGATTCCGCAAAACGACCCCGAACTCTGCCTCGAGAAAACGGGCCCGGAGCGGGACCGTTGTGCGAACAGGCTGCTGACGGCGTGGACTGCGGACATTGCGTTCGTCCTTGATCGGTTGAAGCAGCTGAACGGCTCGGATGCATCCGGCAAGTTCACGGGAAGGCTCGACCTGGCCCGCATAGGAGTCTTCGGCCACTCCTTTGGCGGCGCCGCAGCCGCACTGTTTTGCCACGAAGATTCGAGGTGCAAGGCAGGCATCGATGTGGACGGCGCTCCCCACGGCAGCGTGATTCAAGCAGGGATCCGGCGGCCGTTCATGTTCCTGCTGAGCGACCACGGCCATGAGTCCGACCCGGAAGGCGGTCAGATCGCGGCCAACCTGCATTCGATTTACGATCGCCTGCCTCCGGATGGACGGGCGTTCATAGAGATTCGTGGCGCGAACCATTTTCTCTTCAGCGACGACGGAGCTCTGTTGAAGAGCCATATCGTGCTGCGGGCACTCCGTACGTTAGGAATTGTGGGTATTGACGGACGCCGCCAACTTGCCGTGACGGCGCACTGCGTGCACACCTTTTTCGACGCGTACCTCAAGGGGGCAAGTGTTTCGCCGCCCCAGATTGCATCGCCGCTTTACCCAGAGATCGTGGTTCTCCAGTGAAGCACCTGCGTCACCCCTGACTCCGGCTCCACGTCGCGGCCGAACCCCCTGACCCCCTCTCGACGTTGTGGAGAGGGGGAATGAGTCCGTAGCTTTACTGCATGATGAACAAAATTGCCGTCGTCGGCGCCGGTAACGTGGGAGCCACCGCCGCCCAACGCCTCGCTGAAAAACAGCTCGCCCGCACCATCGTCCTCGTGGACGTGATCGAGGGCGTGCCCCAAGGGAAGGGGCTCGACCAGTGGCAGTCCGCGCCGATCGAGGGGTTCGACACCCGGATCATGGGCGCGAACGACTACACGCCGGCGGCAGGAAGTGAGCTCGTCGTCGTGACGGCCGGAATCGCGCGCAAGCCCGGCATGAGCCGTGATGACCTGGTGCGCACCAACGCCGACATCGTGAAACAGGTGTCCCTGCAGATCAAGCAGTTTTGCCCGCAAGCGATCGTGGTGGTGGTCTCAAACCCGCTCGATGTGATGTGCTGGGTGACCATGCACGTCACAGGCTTCCCCCGTGAACGGGTGATCGGCATGGCCGGCGTGCTCGACACAGCGCGGTACCGCGCCTTCCTGGCGGAAGCGCTGGACGCCTCGGTCGAGGACATCCAGGCGATGGTGCTGGGGGGCCACGGCGACATGATGGTGCCGCTGGTGTCATACACGACCGTCTCGGGAATCCCCGTCAGCCAGCTGCTCGACAAGGCGAAGCTCGACCAGATCGTCGAGCGCACGCGCAACGGCGGCGCCGAGATTGTGGGCTACTTGAAGACCGGCTCAGCGTACTACGCGCCGTCCGCCGCCGTCGTGCAGATGGTCGAAGCGATCGTGCGGGACAAGAAGCGTATCCTGCCGTGCGCCGTCTGGCTCAAGGGAGAGTATGGGCTGTCGGGGATGTACTGCGGGGTGCCAGCCAAGCTCGGGCGTAAGGGGCTCGAGCAGATTCTCGAGGTGGACCTCACCGCCCAGGAGCGGGCCGCGCTCCAGAAGTCCGCGGAGGGGGTGAAGCAAACCATGGCCGCGGTGAACCTGTGACCACCTCGCTGCGGGACTTGCAGGAGCGCGGCATCGGCGCGACGCTGCGACGCGATGCCTGGTGGGTGGCACCCGCGCTCACGGCGCTCGTGCTCGGCAGCTTCGGCATCTACGCCACTTGGGCCGCCTGGACCGGCGCGCACTACGAGTGGGGGCCGTACTTGTCTCCGTTCTACTCCCCGCTGCTGCAGCCGTCCTGGTGGCCGCTCTCGCCGGCGTTCCTGATTCTCGTCTTCCCACTCGGCTTCCGGCTGACGTGCTATTACTACCGCAAGGCCTACTACCGGGCCTTCTTCCTCGACCCCGTGGCCTGTGCGGTCGGCGAGCCGCGGCACGGTTACCGAGGCGAGACCAAGTTCCCCTTCATCCTGCAGAACGTGCACCGGTTCTTCATGTACGCCGCTGTGGTGTTCATCTTCATTCTCTCCTACGACGTGTTCCTCGCCACCCGCTGGCCCGTGAACGGCGTGCTGCCGGACGGCGCGATGGCGCCCGGCCCGCGCGAGTTCGGCGTCGGCATCGGGACGCTGGTGATGGCGGTGAACGTGATCCTGCTGGCGACCTACACCTTCGGGTGCCACTCGCTGCGTCACCTGGTGGGCGGCGGCGTCGACTGTTTCTCCTGCGCGCGCGGTGGCCAGGCGCGCTACCGGCTGTGGCGCGGGGTGACCCGGCTCAACAGCCACCACATGCTGTGGGCCTGGTGCTCGCTCTTTTCGGTGGCGCTGACCGACGTCTACATCCGGCTCTGCGCGATGGGCATCATCCACGACGTGAGGCTCTTCTAGTGGCGACGTCAGACCTTCGCACCCACACCTACGACGTCGTGGTGATCGGCGCCGGTGGCGCCGGGCTGCGTGCTGCCATCGAAGCCAGCGCGCAGAAAGCCAAAGTCGCCCTGGTCTGCAAATCGCTGCTCGGGAAGGCCCACACCGTGATGGCCGAAGGGGGCGCCGCGGCGGCGCTCGGCAACGTGATGGAGGAAGACACCTGGCGCGTGCATTTCCGCGACACGATGCGCGGCGGCAAGATGCACAACAACTGGCGGATGGCCCAGATCCATGCGCAGGAAGCGCCCGACCGGATCCGCGAGCTCGAGGCGTGGGGCGCGCTGTTCGACCGGACGCCGGACGGGCGCATCAACCAGCGGCCCTTCGGCGGGCACACCTACAGCCGTCTCGCGCACGTCGGCGACCGCACCGGCCTGGAGATGATCCGCGTCCTCCAGGACAAGGCCGTGCATTCCGGGCTCGACGTGCACATGGAATGCACGATTGTGCGCTTGTTTGTAGTGAGCGGACGAGTGGCCGGAGCGCTGGGGTATTTCCGCGAAACCGGCCGCTTCGTGCTGTTTCGCACCGGCGCCGTCGTCCTGGCGACTGGCGGCATTGGCAAAGCGTGGCAGATCACCAGCAATTCGTGGGAGTACACGGGCGATGGGCATGCTCTGGCGTACGAGGCGGGGGCCGAGCTCATCGACATGGAGTTCGTGCAGTTCCATCCCACCGGCATGGTCTGGCCACCCGGGGTGCGCGGCATCCTGGTGACGGAAGGGGTACGCGGCGAAGGCGGCGTGCTGAAGAACTCCGCCGGCGAGCGGTTCATGTTTCGGTACATGCCCGACATGTTCAAAGGCGATTTCGCCGAGACCGAGGCGGAAGCCGATGCGTGGGTGAAGGGCGATCGCAAGAAGAATCGCCGGCCCCCCGAACTGCTCACGCGCGACGTGGTGGCACGAGCGATTGTGCGCGAAATCGCGGAGGGCCGCGGGAGCCCGCACGGCGGCGTGTTCCTCGATATCGCCTCGAAGCAAAGCACCGACTACATCAAGCAGAAGCTGCCGAGCATGTACCACCAGTTCAAGGAGCTCGCGCACGTCGACATCACCAAGGACGTAATGGAGATCGGTCCGACGACGCATTATGTGATGGGCGGTGTGAAGGTGGATGCCGAAACGCAGGAGTCCACCGTCTCCGGGCTGTTCGCGGTCGGCGAGGTCGGGGGCGGGATGCACGGCGCCAACCGGTTGGGCGGGAACTCGCTCAGCGACCTGCTCGTGTTCGGGCGCCGAGCCGGGCTTCACGCCGCGGTGAAGCGCGGGGCGCCCCCGTCCATCCCCGACGCCGAGGTGGAAGCGACGATGCGCGACGCCCTCGCCCCATTCGAGCATGAAGGCGGCGAGAATCCGTTCGCCCTGCAGTCGGCGCTCCAGGCCGTCATGCAGCGCAACGCGGGCATCATCCGCGACAAGAGCGGCCTCGAAACCACGCTCACTGAGCTCGAGAAGTTGAAAGAACGTGCTCGCAAGGTCGGGATCCCCGGGAGCCGCGAGTACAATCCCGGCTGGCACACCGCGATGGACCTGCGCTCCCTGCTCGTCGTTTCGGAGGCGACCGCGCGCGCCGCGCTGGAGCGGAACGAGAGCCGGGGTGCCCATACCCGCAGCGATTATCCTGACTCCGACGAGCGCCAAGCGCGCGAGCAGATCGTCATAAAGACGGAAGGGGACCGTATGCTGGTACGACGCGAGGCGCAGCCTCCGCTGCCGGCGGACTTGATGCAGCTCATCAAGGAAGGGGCCTGACCGTGACAGATCGGCGCCGCTTGCGGCTGTTTCGGGGGACGCGGGAGCGTGGCGAGCTGAAGGAGTACCAGGTCGCCGCGGGCGAGGGGTGGGTCGTGCTGGATGCGGTGCACGCCATTCAAGCCGAGCAGGCGCCCGATCTCGCTGTCCGCTGGAACTGTAAGGCAGGGAAGTGCGGCTCGTGCTCGGCCGAGATCAACGGCAGGCCGCGGCTGATGTGCATGACGCGAATGTCGGACTATCCCGCCGACGAGACGATCACGGTCATGCCGATGAAGGCCTTCCCCGTGATCAAAGACCTCGTGACCGACGTGTCGTGGAATTACGAGGTCAACCAGCGGATCCCCGCCTTCAAGCCGCGCGCCCCCGACGCGCCGGATGGCACCTGGCGGATGTATCAGTACGAGGTCGAGCGGCCCCAGGAATTCCGCAAGTGCATCGAGTGCTTCCTGTGCCAGGACGTGTGTCACGTGCTGCGCGCGCACGAGAAGCACGCCGAGTTCATGGGCCCCGCGTTTCTCGTGCGCGCCGCGGTGTACGAGATGCACCCGCTCGACGTGGAGGACCGCCGGTCTTATCTCCGCGAAGCGGGGGGGATCGGCTACTGCAACATCACGAAGTGCTGCACCGAGGTCTGCCCCGAGTCGATCACGATCACGGACAACGCGATCATCCCCCTGAAGGAGCGAGTGGTGGACGCGAACTACGATCCGCTAGCGGCGCTGTGGCGCAAGCTCTCGGGGTAGCCCGGACACGCCGTCCGTTCGTCGCCGCGGACGCGCTGCTCAAGGCCTATTCCGCGAGCGCGCGCGTCAATCAATACCTGGTTCAGGAGCTGCCCGCCGCGGTCTGGCGCGCGCCGTCGCCGCTTCCCAAGGGGCGCACCATCGCCGCCCTCGTGGCGCATCTGCACAACTGCGGCCTGCGCTATCTCGAGCGCACGGCGCCGGGCATCACCGTCCCGGCCGAGCTGGACCGGGTCCGGGTGACGCCGGCGCAGGCTGCCCGGGCCCTCGGCGCCAAGCGCCGGGCGGTGCTGGCAATCGTTGGAACGGCGCTGAAAGGCGACGGCCGCATCGTCGGGTTTCCGTACGACGCGGCGGGATATCTCTCTTACTACATGGTGCATGACGCCCACCACCGCGGCCAAATCGTCCTGCAGGCCCGGCTGCTGGGCCACCCGATCCGCCGGCAGACGATGATTGGGATGTGGCAGTGGAGCAAGCGCGCCAAGGAATAGACGCGATCGCCGCCCAGATGTGAGCGACTACCGAGACCAGCAGCACAAGCGGGAGGTCTTGCGACACGCGGTCGGCGAGGTTAGTTGGATCGGGGAAGCCCAGCACGGAGGTACACGATGCGGACCGGACGGGTTGTGGCCGTCGTGGCCGCGGCAGTGGGGGCGTGCCTGGAAGCCTGCCACAAGGATGCCACCGGGCTCACGCCGAACGACGTGGCGGGACATTACGTAGCTGCCACGTTCACGACGACGCAGGCCGGGACCAGCACCGACCAGCTGGCTCGGGGCTCCTTCATCGACCTCACGCTGGTCGAGGGCGGCGGCAGCACCGGCCGCCTGTTCATCCGAGCCCCCAAGCCGGGCACCGCCGACTTCGACGCCAGCCTCGCTGGAACCTGGACCCTGGCCGCGGACACCGTGACCTTGACGCACGCCGCAGACACCTTCCTGCGCGACATGCCACTGCGTGTGACGGGTGCGCGTCTCGCGGGCGACAAGGCCTTCAGCGGCGTCCAGATCGTCGTGGTGCTGCAGAAGCAATAGCGCAACGCAGAAGCCGCGAGCAAGCGCTACCCTGCCGCGCCCGGCATCGTATAGCTTCCGACCATGGCCGACGTAACCACTCCCACGCAGCCAGGGACCGTTCTGCGCGACCACACCGCGGCGGCCGAGCCGCGCGCCTCGCGACGGCCCACCGTCGTGATCGTCGGCGCCGGGTTCGGCGGTCTGCGCGCGGCGCGCGCCCTGCGCAAGGCGCCCGTCGACGTCGTGCTGCTGGACCGTCACAACTACCACCTCTTCCAGCCGCTCCTCTACCAGGTGGCGACGGCGGGACTCGAGCCCGAGCAGATCGCCAAGCCAGTGCGAGCGATCCTGCGCGGGCAGCAGAACTTGGAGTTCCGGATGGTGCAGGTCACCGGGGTCGACTGGGTGGCGCGCCAGGTGATCACCGACACCGGCCCGGTGTCCTACGACTACCTGATCCTCGCGGTGGGCGGCGAGACCAACTACTTCGGTATGGACAGCATCCTCCGTCACGGGTTCGGCCTGAAGGGTGTGGTCGACGCGGTGGCGATCCGGAACCACGTGCTGCGATGCTTCGAGCGGGCGATGCTCGAGCCCGATGCGGAGCGCCGGCGGGCGCTCCTCACCTTCGTTGTCGTGGGCGGCGGGCCGACCGGCGTGGAGATGGCCGGGGCGCTTTCGGAGTTGATCCGGCTCGTGCTGGTGAAAGACTACCCGCGGCTCAACATCAAGGACGTGCGCGTGTTGCTGCTCGAGGCGACCGACCGGCTGCTCGCGTCGCTGCCGGAGCGACTGCGCGAGGCCGCCGCCGAGACGCTGTGGCGCAAGCACGTCGAGGTGCGCTTCGGCGCGGCCGTCCAGGACTCGGACGGCGCGCGCGTGACGCTGAAGGGCGGGGAAGTGATCCCCGCGCGCACGCTCATCTGGGCGGCGGGCGCGCAGGCCGTGGCGCTCACCACACAGCTCGGGCTCCCAACCGCGCGGCAAGGACGGGTGGCGGTGACGCCGATGCTCGAGGCACCCGGCCACGCCGAGGTCTTTGTCATCGGCGACGCAGCGTATCTTGAGTACGAGGGTGCCCCGCTGCCGATGATGGCGCCGGTGGCGATCCAGATGGCCGAGACCGCGGCCCACAACATCGAGCGTCGGTTGCGCGGCGAGGCGCCGCTCCCCTTCCGATACAAGGATCCGGGGTCGCTGGCCACGATCGGCCGCAACGCCGCGGTCGCCTACATCGGCGGGATCGCGTTTAAAGGGTTCCTCGCTTGGGCGGTGTGGCTGATCGTGCACATCATCCAGCTCATCGGCTTCCGCAACAAGCTGTTCGTGCTGATGAACTGGGCCTGGGACTACTTCTTCTACGAGCGGGCGGCCCGGCTGATCACGAAGGAATGAGCGGGCGCCGCGCCGCGCGGTGACTGGGCGCGGCGCGGACCCGGCGCACGATGCCGTTCCAGCCGCACTCCACGCACCAGCGACGTTGCAGCACCGGGAGCAAGCGGTCGAACAGCCGGTTCCGGATCGCCGCCATGTCGGCGCCGCAGTGCGGACACGGAGACCCGCGCGGTAGCAGCAGGTACGCCACAGCGGTGATAATCGCGACGCGCATCAGTACCGTCGCCAGCAGGACGACCACGACCAGCATGCTTCATGATAGTGCGCGCACGGGCGACCTGCCACACTCGACCCCCCTCACCCCCCGGCGCCCCCCCCCCGCACGAAGTCCAGGATACGCCCCTCGAGCTCGCCCAGCTCCAGCGGCTTCACCAGCACCCGCTCGCGCGCCACCGGCGTATTGCCGGGCTCCGACAGCTGGGAGATGTCTCCCGACAGGAACATCACCCGGGCCGCCAGCTCGGGTCTGGTCTCCTCGAGCCGCTCGTACAGCTCCACGCCGCTCATGCGCGGCATCCGCAGGTCGACCAGGATCACGTCGGGGTGCTGCGCGCCCAGCCGAGCCAGGGCGTCCGCGCCGTCCGGCGCTTCGTCCACCTGGGCGCCGCGGCGCGCGAGGAACCGCGCCATCGGGCGACGCACGGCCTCCTCGTCATCCACGATCAGCACGCTGAGGCCGGCCAGCGACTCCACCACCCGGTGGCGCCCAGCTGCCGGAGCCCCTCCGGCGTCGGGCGCGGCCTCCGCCGGCTCGGGCGGGGTCGGCGCGGCGACCGGCAACGAGAGGACGAAGCGCGCGCCCGCTCCGAGGCCCCGGGTGGAATCCAGAATGAGATCGCCTCCCGCCTCTCGCGCGACCTGGCGTGAAATGTACAGGCCGAGCCCGGTGCCTCGCCGCCCCTTGGTGGTCGCGAACGGCCGGAACAGCCGCGCCAGGACGTCCGGTGAGACGCCCCGGCCGTTGTCCGTCACCGCCACGGACACCCGCCCGTCCTCGAACCAGGTATCCACGCCCAGCTGCCGGGGCGGCTTGATGCCGCGCAGCGCGTCGATCGCGTTGGACAGGAGATTGACGATCACCTGCTCGAGCTTGATCGCGTCCCCCTGGACCGGGAGAAGATTTGGATCGAGGCGGCCGCCGACGACGATCTCGTCCACTCCGAAGCGGTAGGACACGAGGTCCATCGCGCTGCGCACCACGTCGTTGAGATTGACCCGGCCGACCTCGCGCTCCGTGGCGCGGACAAAGCGCAGCAGTCCGCGCAGCAGTTTCGCCGCGCGCCGCGCCTGGCGGAGGATCTGCTGCATCTCGCTGCGCTGCTCTTCCGCGATCGCCGGGTCGGCGACGCGGTTCTCCGCATGCGCGGCGATCGCCATGAGCGGGTTATTGACCTCGTGCGCTACCCCAGCCAGCAGCTCGCCCGCCGCGGCGAAGCGACCCTGCTCCTCGGCGCGATCGCGCAGCACCCGCGTCATTTCGTTGAAATGCTGCGCCAGCCGCGCCAGCTCGTCAGAGCCGGGCACCGCGACCGCCGTGGTCAGATCCCCGTCGGCGACGCGTGCGAGCCCCGCCTCGAGATCGGCGAGGGGGCGCCACATGCGGCGGCGAATGAGAGAGACGGCGATCGGGACGCACAGCGCGCCCAGGACGAGCCAGAGGATCGTGTCGCGCAGCACCTCGCTGGCGGCCAGCTGCAGCGCCTGCTGCCGAGCCAGCAGGTCGCGGCGCGCCAGCTGGCCTTCGGCGAGCATTTGCTGGTCGACGACCTGCGCAAGGCTGTCGAGCGTGCGCACCCGCCGGGTTGCGTCGTCCCAGCGGCCGCGCTCGAACAGCGCGACCTCCTCGGCGAGCGCGCTCCCGAGGCGCGTCATCGCGTCCTCGGCGCGCGCCAGCGCGACCCGGAGCGGCAGAGGAACGGTGGCGTACGCCCGGGCCCCGGAGCGGGCGCCCCCAGCCGTGACGAAGTGCCGGATGGTGTCGGTGTCGACGGCAGGACGCGTGCGCGACTCGACCAGATGCTTTACCATGGAGCCGGCGTGGTCCAACGCGTCGTTGCGGCGAGCCAGGTCGTCCTGCAGGGCGACGATCGCCGCCGTCCCCTCGCCCAGGGCCAGCGCCGCCGCGCGCACTCGAAAGAAGAGGTAGAGGGGGAGGACGCCGGCATACAGCCCCGCGGCGAGCGTCATCAGCAGCAGCGTGGTGCGCAGGCTCACGGGCTCGCGGGCGGCGCGAGCCACGCGGCGGGCGGCGCGCCTCACAGCGAGCCTACCTGCGAGGTGGAACTGGCCAGCGGCGGTCTACATCCCACGGGAGCGCCCCTTGGACGCGATGCGCGGCGCATGACAGGCGGTAAGATAACCCGTTCCTGAACGCCCCACCGGTCACATGTCAGCGCACCCGGGGTGAGCCGGGTGCTGCGCTAGCGGCGCCACCGGTCGCACCGCAGATTGTGTCCGTCGCGGCATCTCACCGAGAGGGCTCCCGCTATGACCACCGATGCCACGGGGCGGATGAAGATCGTCATCTACTACGCGATCTGGGCCACGATCTGCGCCGCGGTGGCCGGACTCGTGATTACAGGGCTGCACACCTGGTTGTTCAGTTACATCCCCAACCGATCGGGCCTCCTCGTCACAGTCTTGAGCGACGCCGTCACCGCGCTGGCGATCGCGGCGGGGCAGGGCGCGGTGGCGCTGGTGACCGGGAGCGTGCTGGCGCAGTTCGGCAAGGGGCTGCAGCGGACCGTGCTGCTGGGCTTGCTCATCGGGGCGTTCGACTTCGCGATGTACCTCCTGCAGATGGCCGTCCCGGCGACGGAGCTGGGGTGGAGGCCGGACCTCGTCATTCTCGCTCTGGCGAGCGCCACGATCACGCTGCTTGGCGCCAGGTCGAGCGGCGGCTCGGCAGCGTCCTAGGGCCACCGCCGCCTTCTCGTGACGACGCTGCGCGACGTCTGGCGCGACGTCTTTAGAGCTTCGGCAGGGTGATTCCCTGCTGCGCTTGGTACTTCCCCTTCTTGTCCTTGTAGCTGACCTCGCACTCGTCGCCCTCGTCCGCCGTGAAGAACAGCACCTGGGCGATGCCCTCGTTGGCATAGATCTTC
>Ga0137379_10002986_pt1 | contig 15738 bp, 5 predicted proteins | sample SagtaG_18_FD_104812 | JGI IMG/M metagenome (GOLD analysis project Ga0137379, IMG submission 104812) | Vadose zone soil microbial communities from Sagehorn Ranch, Mendocino, California, USA - Sage2_L_80_16 metaG | ecosystem: Environmental > Terrestrial > Soil > Vadose zone | place: USA...
CCGTTTCAATCTTCGGAATCTCTTGGTGGTTACGCAAATCGGATTATCAGTTGTGTTGTTAATTACTGCCGGTTTGTTCTTGCGTAGTCTGCGCCACGCCCAGACGATTGCTCCGGGTTTTGACGCCGAGAAGGTTGTGACGGCGCCGCTGAACATTAATCTTCTGCGGTATACCAAGCCCCAAGGTCGCGAGTTCTACCGGCAGGCAGTTGAGCGAGTCGAGGCGATTCCCGGAGTCCAATCGGCGAGTGTCGCGCGGCTCGTTGCGCTCGGAGGGGGCTCGTCAGTTCGCAGCTTGGCGATCGAAGGAAGGGCCGGCTCAGATAATCAGTTTCGAAGTGAAGGTGCGGGATCCTCAGGAAGCGACTCAAACTCCGTGAGCGTAAATGTCGTCGGTCCTAAATATTTTCAGACGATGGGGATTTCATTATTGCGTGGACGCGACTTCAATCTTCAGGACACGGAAGACAGGCCGGGCGTCGTGATTGTTAACGACTCGTTCGCCGAGCGTCACTTTTCCGGACAAGAGGTTATCGGACGGAGGATCAGCTTCAACGGTACGGCAGGACCATGGAAGGAAATCGTAGGCGTGGTTCACGACAGCAAGTATGTCACCCTTGGGGAACCACCGACTCCATTCGTATATCTGCCTCTCCAACAAAATCATGAAACCGGGATGACCTTACATGTGCGGGCAGCCGGCAACCCGACGAGCATCGTAGCAGCGGTTCGCAGCGAAGTGCAGGCACTGGAGAAAAACCTGCCCGTTAACAATCCGACTCCAATGAGTGAATGGATCGTCAATTCACTCTATGCGGCCCGAATGGGTGCAATTCTGGTCGGCGTCTTCGCAACCCTGGCGCTGGTGCTGGCCTCGATAGGTTTGTATGGCGTCATGTCGTTCGCTGTTTCGCAACGGACGCGGGAACTTGGTATCCGGGTGGCTCTGGGTGCTCAGGCAGCGGACGTCTTCAGACTGGTGTTGTGGCAGGGAACGGGATTGGTGGTCTGTGGTGTTGCACTTGGAATGGGCGCGGCGTGGATCGTGACGAGGTTTCTGACAAGTTTTCTTTACGGCATTAGCGCGACTGATCGCATCACCTTCGCGATCATTCCCGCGGTGCTGGCGTGCGTGGCCGGGATTGCTTGTTACATCCCAGCGCGCCGCGCGACGAAGGTCGATCCGTTGGTGGCGCTGCGATACGAGTGAGCCGTAGGGGAGGAGGGAGGGACAGATGATGCAGACACTTTGGCAAGACTTGCGCTACGCATGGCGCAGTTTGCAGAGGCATACTGTGTTGTCCCTTACTGTACTTGCGACGCTTACCCTCGGCATCGGAGTCAACGCTGCAGTCTTCACTCTGATCAATGCCGATGCCCTTCGGCCCCACGTGAACAAGGATCCTGATTCTTTCCTCCGCGTTCACGCCGCCTACACCAAAGACCCCGCCCATCCAGGTTACCCTGGAAAGGTAACTCTCCGGGACTTCCTGGCTTTCGACGGCCATGCTCGCTCGTGCGACCTAGCGGCACTGGCGCAATTTGATGCCCAACTTGGTCAAAGCGATCCCGTCAGGGTGCGCGCTCTTCTGGTGAGCAGCAATTTCTTTTCGGTTTATGGTCTGGAGCGACCACTACTGGGCCGATTACTGCAACCTGCAGATTACTCAGAGGCAAACCCGGTTGTGGTCTTGAGCGAAGAGCTGTGGCGGAATCGTTTTGGAGCAGACACCCAGATTGTGGGGAAGGTCGCACAGTTCAACGATCAGCCATTGACAGTCATTGGCATCACACCGATGCCGTTCGCGGGCCGGATTAGCCGAGCCAATGCCTGGGTCCCTTATACGCTCCAACCTTATCTGCAACCGGATGCGAATTTGCTGAAGCCTAACGATGCTGACTGGCTTACCGTGGTTGGCCGGCTCAAGCCGGGATTCTCGCGACCGGACGCGTCGACGGAACTCACGCTGGTAGCCAGCCAGCAGGACCGCCTGCACCCGAAACGAAAGACCACGATCACAGTTAGCGATGGCTCATGGTTTCAGGAACCAGATCACCACGATCTGGCTCTTTGGGTGATTCCGCTAATCATCGGCACTCTCACGCTGGTCACGTTGGTTGCATGTGCGAACGTAATCACACTTCTCTTATCGAGGGCCACTGCACGCCGGCAGGAGATCGCTGTCCGCCTGGCACTGGGCGCTGGCAGGATGCGGCTTATCCGCATGCTTTTGACGGAAACGCTGCTGCTTGCGTTCGCATCTGGCCTTGCCAGTTTCTACGTCGTATACCAGCTTCCTCCCGTTGTGTACCGTTTCATAAACGCTCAGCCTGCCGACTTTCCGTTGGACCCCGATTGGCGAGTGTTTTGGTATCTGTCCGGAGTCACTCTCCTTGCGGGCGTGTTGTCAGGCCTCACGCCCGCGCTGATGTCATTGAAGTTCGATGTTTCGGAAGCGCTCAAAGGACGTCAGAGTTTGTTTGGCCGCACCCATGGAAAGAATCATCTGCGCGGCTTGCTTATCGGTGCGCAGGTCGCGATGAGCTTTGTGTTGCTGGTTGGGGCGGGCATCTTCCTTCGTACCTATGAACAAGTGGCCAAGCTCGACCCCGGCTTTGAAAGTCGCCAGGTGCTTGCCTCACTGATGCTAACTAAAGGCCAGGGCCCCACCCGGCGATCATGGTCTGCCTTTCATCGCACGCTGGCCCAACGGGTCGGAGCTCTGCCAGGAGTGCAATCGGTGGCCTTTGCGAGCGCACTGCCATTTGCCGTCAGAGAAACGATCGAGGTCCAGTACTCCAATCGGCCCGCGCGTGAAGTGTTAACAAACGAAGTCTCTCCAGAGTTTTTTGGCGCCTTTGGAATTCCCATTGTTCTTGGACGTGCGCTCGAACGAAGCGATAAGCCCGTTGGAGAAGGCGCCGCACCGGTGGTTTTTTCACAGGAGTTGGTCAGGCAGTTTTGGGGCAGAGAGAATCCGCTCGGCAAAACGCTTCGGACTACGGATGATGATGTCCTTGAAGTTGTTGGCGTAGCCCGCGACACTTCGGCCCGGCGAATCGGAGCCCCGGACAGTCCGCTGATCTACCAATCCTGGAACCCTGATGCTCGACCTTATACACCGCTCGTACGATTCGTGGGCGACGCCGGAACGTTATCGCGCGCCGTCACAGCCTCGTTCGGAGAGATGGCTCCGGGCGCTTCCATCGCGACGGGGACTATCCAATCGTATATGGACGAGCCGCTTGGCCTTTTGTGGACCTTGGAGATACTCATTGGGATCCTTGGGGCCATTGCGCTCGCCCTTTCGGTCATTGGAATTTACGGCGTCGTCTCTTTTGCCGTCAGCCGGCGCACAAAGGAGCTAGGTATTCGTATCGCGCTCGGAGCACAGAAGAGAGACATTTTCCGCTCCGTCCTCGGCAATGGCGCGCGGCCGATCGTCGTCGGGTTGCTCGCTGGCTTGTCGCTCGCTCTGGCTGTCTCGCCCGTGCTGGCACGCGTGTTCCAGGTTGCGCGTTCGTCGTTCCCTGTGAACGTTCGTGATCCACTGGCCTATGCCGGAGTCGCGGTCTTACTGGCCGTCGCGGCCCTGGCCGGGATGCTTGGCCCTGCGCGACGAGCAACGAAGGTGAATCCGCTGGTGGCGTTGCGATACGAGTAGCACAGACTTCAGTCATTGAAGTGTTTTTGTGTTGGTGTCGCCCAGCGGTGAGAAGTCTTGAAGAGCACGGACTCAAATCTGTGCCACTGGAGAGATCATGGAAACACTTTTCAAAGACCTTCACTATGGTGTCCGAAGCCTGCTGAAGCAGCCGGCATTTACCCTGGTTGCGGTGATCACTCTGGCGCTGGGCATCGGCGCTAACACCGCAATCTTCAGCGTGGTTGATGCAGTGCTGCTGCGTCCGCTGCCTTACCCCGACGCGAACCGGCTGGTTTTTTTATGGTCGACGATGAACGGGCAGGGAGTTCCTCAGTCAGGCAGTGCCTTGCCCGACTATCTTGGTTGGCGCGATCAGAATCAGGTCTTCGAGGGTCTGGCGGGTTTTTACTACGGCGACTTTAACCTCTCCTCCGACAGCGCGGCGCCCGAGCGCATACAAGGCGCTTACGTCTCCGCTAATTTTTTTCAAGTGCTAAAAATTTCACCTGCACAGGGACGCTTGTTTGCGAACGACGAAGAGCAGTTTGGCAAGCATCGCGTCGTGTTGCTCAGTCACGCGTTGTGGCAGCGACGCTTTGCCGGCGAGCGCGACATCGTCGGCCGCCAGATCAGATTGGCCGGCGAAAGTTACACCGTGGCCGGCGTGATGCCGCGGGGACTGCCATTCTTTGACAACTTGCCGGAAGTTGAATTGTGGACGCCGATCGCCTTTGCGCCGGATGACAATATGGCGACGCGCAACAATCACTTTATCAATCTTGTGGGGCGGCTCAAGCCGGGCGTTACCCGCGAGCAAGCGCAGGCGGACGTAAGTGCGATCGCGCGACGAATGGAAGAACAAGAGCCCGGCAACAAGGGACTGGGCGCTCTGGTCGTGCCGATGCAAGAACAGATCACCGGTGATTCGCGCAAGGCGTTGCTGGTATTGCTCGGCGCCGTCGCGTTTGTGTTACTCGTGGCCTGCGTCAATGTCGCCAACCTGCTGCTGGCGCGCACATCCGCGCGCGAAAGGGAATTAGCGATCCGCGCCAGTCTGGGCGCCAGCCGCGCGCGCATCGTTCGGCAAGTAATCATTGAATGTCTACCACTCGGCTTAATCGGCGGTTTGTTCGGCGCATTGCTGGCGATATGGGGAATCGATCTGCTTTCGTCATTGTTGCCCGCCTCGTTGCCACGCGGTAATGCGATCACCGTGAACGGCCGGGTGCTTATTTTCACTTTCGCGCTGGTCTTGCTGACGATCTTGATCTTCAGTCTCTTGCCGGCGCTCCAAGCCGCGGGAGGCAACGTGCGTGAATCGCTCAACGAAGGCGGACGGAGTGGAATAGGAAGTCGCAAGCAAGGCCGGGTACGACGAGTGTTGGTGATCGCGGAAGTGGCGCTGGCGCTGATGCTGCTGGTCGGCTCCGGACTGATGGTCCGAAGCTTCATCAAACTGCGGCAAGTCGATGTTGGCTTCACCGCACACAACGTGTTGACCATGCGCGTACCGCTGCCCGACGCAAAGTATCCGATTCCACAAAATATAACCGATCCGCGCGAGCCTGCCGGGTTGGCTTTCTTCGATCAACTACTGACGCGCGTCAAAGCGCTGCCGGGAGTGCAGTCAGCCACCGCCGCTACGATTCTGCCGCTCGGCGCGGGAGATGGCTGGGGAAAATTCTTAAGCATCGAGGGCCGCGCTGCGCCAGCGTCGCTTGATCAGGTGCCGCTGGTTCGCTTCGTACTCGTTAGCCAGGACTATTTTCAAACGTTCGGTGTAAGGCTGCGGCAAGGTCGCGCGTTCACCGCGCAGGATAAGAGCAATTCACAACCGGTCGCGATCATCAATGAAAGATTGGCGCGACGTTTCTTTCCCAATGAAGATCCCATTGGCAAAACGATCTGGATGGGCCCTCCGGAGCATCTACTCCCACCCGAGGCGCAGACGCCGGAGAATCGTTCGCCGCGCCGCACGATCGTTGGCGTCGTTTCTGACGTCAAGGGCGGCAGCCTCAATCAACCAACTACATCGCAAGTCTATGCGCCGTTGAGCCAGTACCGGCGTGAAGGGTGGAACAACGGTCTAATGCTGGCGGTTAGGACCAGCACGCCGGCTGAGACTTTGACCTCCGCGATCAGAGATCAGGTGCGCGCACTCGATGCCGACCAACCCATCACGAACGTGAGAACCATGGACGAGCTGCTCAACCGGACGCTTTCGGACGCAAGGTTTAGCTTGCTGCTGTTTGGTCTGTTTGCCGGCGTGGCGCTCGTATTGGCGGCGATCGGCATTTACGGCGTGATGGCGACCGCCGTCACCCAGCGAACGCACGAATTTGGTTTGCGCATGGCGCTGGGCGCACAGACGCGCGACGTATTGAGACTGGTCATCGGACAAGGAATGTTGCTGGTCGTGATTGGGATCGGAGCAGGGTTGTTGTCGGCCGTGGCGCTGACCCGTTTGATGTCCACTTTGTTGTTCGGAGTAAGTCCCACCGATCCAGTGACCTTGGCGCTAATCACAGTATTGCTTGCCGTCGTGGCGTTGCTGGCTTGCTATCTGCCCGCGCGCCGCGCGACGAAAGTCGATCCGCTGGTGGCGCTGCGATACGAGTGAAAGCATTGCCAATTGCCCATTGAAAAACGCCGCGACCTGAATGTGATGACTTTGTCGACGGTCGCCGAGTAAGACAAGACGAATTTGCAAAATCGGAAATTGGCAATCGCAAATTGGAAATAATTTCTATGGAAACACTATTCAAGGACATCCGCTATGGGATTCGCGGCCTCGCCAAGCGGCCCAGCTTCACGGTCATTGCCGTGATTACTCTCGCGCTCGGCATTGGTGCGAACACTGCCATTTTTAGCGTGGTCAATGCGGTCCTCCTACGCCCTTTACCTTACGCTGAGGCGGAACGACTCTTCGTGCCCTGGGGCAGCCGGGGCAATATGCAAAATCACACAAACGTATCGTACCCGGACTTCGTGGACTGGCAAGCGCAGACAAAGACGCTTGAACACATCGCGGCTTACAACTCATCGGGCACGCTGCTTCGCGAAGGCGACGCCGAGGCGGAGCTGATCGTCGGAGCAGCTGTCTCGGCCGATTTCTTCCCATTGCTTAAGGTTGCTCCCGTATTGGGTCGCCCTTTCACCCGCGCGGATGATCAGCAAAATGCGCCGGCGGTAATTGTTCTGGGCTACGGTCTTTGGCAGCGGCGCTTCAATTCAGATCCGAACATCATCGGTAAACAGATCAGGATCGGGAGCTCAAGCGCGACTGTCTTAGGCATTTTGCCCGAAGGCTTCCGGTTTCCGGCCCAGGCTACAAAGACGGAGTTCCTAAGACCGCTGGCTCCTGCTCTCGGTGATCGAACACAGCGACGCAGTGCTTATTCACTGCGCGTGGTCGCGCGCCTCAAGCCGGGTGTCACAGCGGCCGCCGCCGAAAGCGAGATGCGAGCCATCGGCGCACAGCTTGAACAACAATATCCGGATGAAGGTTTTCGCTTAGGTGCCCGCCTTATTTCTTTGCACGATGAGATAACGTGGGGCTCAAGAACGCCGCTGTTAGTCCTACTGGGCGCGGTCGGCTTTGTATTGCTGATCGCCTGCGCCAACGTTGCCAACCTGCTGCTGGTGCGCGCCGCCGCGCGTCACAAGGAGATGGCCATCCGGGCGGCGCTCGGTGCGGGTCGGCGACGCGTTGTGCGACAACTTTTGACTGAGAGCTTATTGCTTTCGCTCATCGGCGGGACGCTCGGCTTACTGGTCGCGTGGTGGGGCGTCCATTTTTTGTTAGCTGCGAGTCCAATGAACATCCCAGGTTTGAAGGACGCCGGGTTAGACACAACTGTGCTGGGCTTCACCGCCGTCATTTCTGGCCTGACCGGTGTGATCTTTGGTCTGGCGCCGGCGTTGCAGGCGAGCCGGGCGAACTTACAGGATGCACTTAAAGAGGGCGGGCGCAATGCGGCGGGCGGCTCCGTTCGCAATCGCGTTCGCGCGGTCCTAGTGGTCGTGGAGGTCGCGATCTCGCTGGTGTTGCTGATTGGCGCGGGCTTACTTGGCAAGAGCTTTCTGTTGCTGAGTGAAGTCCGGCCGGGCTTTGAGCCAGAGCATGTCTTGAGCACTGACCTCTCGCTGGCCAAAGCCAAGTACCCGCAACCGGAACAACAGCAAGCCGGCTTCGCAGAGATCGTCAGGCGGGCCGCGGCCATTCCCGGTGTCGAAGCCGCGGCGGTCATCTATCCGCTGCCGTTAGGCGGCGATAGCAACTCCAACACTTTCCTCATCGCCGGTCGCCCAGCCCTCAGGCCCGAAGATAAGCCCACATCTAACCATCGCACTATTAGTCCGAATTACTTCCGCGCGCTCAACATACCCCTTTCGCGCGGACGCCAATTCGACGAGCACGACAATCAGCACGCTCCGCCTGTCATCATCGTCAATGAAACTTTTGCCCGCCGCTACTTCGCGGGGACAGAAGCCCTCGGCCAACACATCATTATCGAGGGTGAGAGCGGTGACCACGGCGGGCCGCCTCAGCGCGAGATCATTGGCATCGTTGGAGACGTGCGGCACGAGAGTCTTGATACTGAGTCAGGCGCCGAATACTACGTCCCGTACACGCAAGCTCCTGAGCCCTTCATGAGTTTGGTAGTGCGTTCGTCGGCGAGCAACCCGAGCAGCCTCGTGGCCAGCGTGCGCGAAGTCATCAAGCAGATCGATAAGGACCAATACGTGGCCGCCATTCAGCCGATGACGAAATTGGTAACTGACTCAGTAGCGCGCCGTCGTTTCAACGCGCTGCTCACGGGATTATTTGCAATCGTCGCGTTGCTGTTGGCATCGGTCGGTATCTTCGGAGTTTTGAACTACTCGGTCGCTCAGCGCACTCAGGAGATTGGGTTACGCGTCGCCCTGGGCGCCCAGACGCGCGACGTTCTGCGACTAGTAATGGGGCAGGGCGTGCGCCTGATTCTTTTTGGTCTCGCACTCGGTCTGGCCGCCTCTTTTGCGCTCACGCGAGTGCTCGCGGTCATGCTTTTCGGCGTGACGCCGACTGATCCACTAACTTTTGTGGGCGTTTCTCTGTTGTTAACCAGTGTCGCGCTGCTCGCTTGCTATATCCCGGCGTGGCGAGCAACGAAGGTGAATCCGCTGGTGGCGCTGCGATACGAGTAGCACCAGACTTCGATCATTGAAATTTTTTGTGTTGGCCTCGCCAGAGGTGAGAAGTCTTGAAGAGCACAGACTCAAGTCTGTGCCACTGGAGAAGTCATGGAAACATTTTTCAAAGACCTTCGCTATGGTGTCCGAAGCCTGCTGAAGCAGCCAGCGTTTACCTTGGTTGCGGTGATCACTCTGGCGCTGGGTATCGGCGGCAACAGTGCCATGTTCAGCGTAGTGAATGCAGTATTGCTGCGGCCCCTTCAGTATCCGGAATCAGATCGAATTGTGGTGCTCGAGGGTGTTAACCCGCCGAAAGGAATCACGCAAAGCAATATGTCGATTCCGGATTTCGCCGACTGGCAGAGCCAGAATCAAGTCTTTGAGCATATAGCCGGCTTCATTGCAGGCGGCGTGCTACTCAATAACGGCGATGAAACCGAACGCGTCCACGGCACGGCCGTAACCGCTGACTTCTTCTCGCTCTTCCGCACACCCAGCCTGCATGGCCGTACGCTGCAAGCTGACGACGCGCAACCTGGTCGCGAGCCGGTTGCGGTCCTTAGTTACGGATTGTGGCAACGCCGCTTCGGCGCCGATCTGAACGCTGTTGGCAGCAGGGTCATGGTGAGTGGGAAAAGCACTACCATCGTCGGCGTGATGCCTCCGGGCTACGACTATCCTGTGCAGTCGGAAATATGGGCGCCGCTTCAATTGGATCCGGCAAAGGAAGCCCGTGACAATCGGTTCATGAGCGTCATCGCCCGCCTGAGACCAGGTGCGACCGTCTCCCAGGCCCAGACGCAGATGGACACGATCAACCAGCGCCTGGCGCAAAGTTACAACGAGACCAACAAAGGTTGGAGCGTCAGAGTGATGAAGTTGCAGGAGCGTTTGGTCGGCGACGTCCGTTTGTCGTTGCTCGTGCTTCTGGGCGCAGTTGTTTTTGTTCTGCTAATCGCGTGTGCGAACATCGCGAATTTACTGCTGGCGCGCGCCACGGCGCGCCACAGAGAGATCGCGGTACGGACCGCCCTGGGCGCGAGCCGCGGGCGCATAATCCGTCAACTACTTACCGAAAGCTTGCTGCTTTCATTTTTGGGCGGCGCGTTGGGTTTAATGTTTAGCGTCTGGCTGACTAAGCTGCTGATCGCGATCAGTCCGCCCAACAGTCCTCGCTTTGACGAGATTAGACCAGACGCGCGCGTGCTCATTTTTACGATCACGCTAACAGTTGTCACCGGTTTGGCCTTCGGGCTCGCACCGGCGCTCCAAGCTTCGCGTTCCGATCTGACTAAGGGACTAAAGGAAGGCGTGCGCGGTAACGCTGGCGGCGCTCGCAGCAATCGGCTGCGCGGCTTATTGATGATCGCTGAGATCGCGATTTCGTTTATGCTCCTGGTGGGCGCGGGACTGATGATCAAGAGCTTCCTGCTTTTGCGCGACGTGAGATCGGGATTCAAGACGGACAACTTACTCACCATGCGCGTGGGGGTTCCGCCCGGAAGGTATCGGGAGAACGAAGCGCGCGTTCAATTCTTTCAGCAGGCAATAAATCGCCTTCAGTCGCTTCCCGGAGTTCAGTCGGCGGGAATGGTTTTGAGTCTGCCCCTGGGCGGCGACACGTTCAATGTTTGGCGCGGCTACATCCGCGAGGGGCGGCCAGCCACGCCGGAGGAATCCGACAACGCCGCCTATCTGGCCACGACGCCGGACTATTTCCGAGCTCTGCAAGTTCCGTTGATTGCCGGGCGTGCTTTTACGGATCGTGATACCGACAACACGACCAAGGTGGTCATCGTCAACGAAACGATGGCGCGCCGGCTGTGGCCCGGCCAGAGTCCCATCGGAAAGCACCTCACAATTTGGCGCGACGAAAAATTTCCGCGCGAGATCGTCGGGGTAGTCGGCGAGACCAAGCGATCGCTGGATAACGATCCCAGCCAGCAAATGTACGTGCCCTACGCACAGGACGCGAGCTGGTCCAGCATGTCGTTTGTGATCCGCACCAGCGGCGATCCGGCGAGTACCAGCCCGGCCGTGCGGAACGAGATTCGATCGCTGGATAAGGGAGCGCCGGTATTCAACGTCCGGACAATGAATGATCTGTTGGCAATTTCGGTTGCGCCGCGCCGCACGCCGATGCTGATGCTGAGCGCTTTCGCCGCGACAGCTCTGCTGCTGGCGATGATTGGGATATACGGAGTCACTTCCTATTACGTTACGCAACGCACACAAGAGATTGGTATTCGCATGGCTCTCGGCGCGCAGATGAGCGATGTTCTGAAACTGGTTTTGAAAGGCGGGATGGCGCTCGCAACGATTGGCATCGCCGCCGGTCTCGCCGGGGCTTTCGCTTTAACGCGTTGGATGACGAGCTTGTTGTTCGGTGTCAAGCCGACGGATGGGCTTACCTTCATTGCCGTCGCGATCAGTGTGCTCGCCGCGGCCTCGCTCGCTTGTTATTTGCCAGCGCGGCGTGCGTCGAAAGTCGATCCGCTGGTGGCGCTCAGGTACGAATAGCGAAGTAGCACAGAATTCAGTCTGCTGCGGTTCGTTAAGCTGAATGTTGGATGGCGCACGAAAGACAAGGTAACTAATGAAAACTCTATTGCAGGACTTGCGTTACGGGTTGCGGATGCTCTGGAAGACGCCGGGCTTCACGGTTGTGGCGGTAGTGTCGCTGGCGCTCGGCATCGGTCTCAATACAGCGATCTTCAGCATCGTCAACGTCATACTCATTCGGCCCGTGCCAAGGGTTAAGGAGCAGAGTAACGTCGTGTGGCTGCGCGCGCCTGTTTCTTACCCGGACTATGTCGATTACAAAGAGCAAACGCAGAGCTTCGAAGGGATGGCAGCCGCCACGGGTACGAGCGAGTTTAGTCTCGCACGGGGCGGCGAGTCGGAACTCATTAACGGTGAGTACGTGACAGAGAATTATTTTGACGTGCTCAAAGTTAGCGCCCTCAGTGGCCGCACTTTCGTCAAGGAGGAGGGGCAGATTCCGATTCCCGTCGTCGTCTTGAGCGAGCACCTCTGGCGCACGCGCTTCGACTCGGACCGAAGCGTCATCGGCCGGCAGCTTTCTCTGAACGGACTGGGCTTCACGGTAGTCGGCGTCGCTCCCAAAAATTTCATCGGCACCGAAGTTGGCCTCAACCGCGAGCTGTGGGTGCCGCTTGCCATGCAACCAGTCCTCAACCCGCCCGAGGCTTCCAGGTCTGCGGACCCGGTGAGGAACAGATTCGTCGAACGGGACAGCCATTGGCTGGCGGTTTTTGCGCGCCTGAAACCTGGCGTCTCACGTGAACAGGCCGGCACGGAGTTGACCAACGTCGCGCGACATGTTGCCGAATCCTACCGCGGCAAGGTCAGCGCCGAGACGCTGCGCAGCGTTCAACTTCTGCGCATGAGTGGCGGCATGGACCCGCGGGATCGAGAGGAAGCGTTGCCGCTGGCGGGGATCGTGATGGTCGTAGTGGCACTCGTGCTGCTGATCGCGTGTGCCAATATCGCCAGCCTACTCCTGGCCCGCGCGGCCGTCCGTCGACGTGAAACTGCCATCCGCCAGGCCCTCGGCGCAACCCGTCCTCGTTTGGTTCGTCAGTGGCTGACGGAGAGCATCCTGCTGGGCGTTGCCGGCGGCGGCCTGGGCTTGCTGCTGGCGCTGTGGGCGAATCAGCTACTGATCTCTTACTTGCAGACTACGCCGCTCGCTTCGCTCGAACTCGGATTGGACTGGCGCGTACTCGCCTTCACCTTAGGCGTATCAGTTGCGACCGGCATAGTGTTCGGACTAGCGCCGGCGCTTCAGGCTTCGCGGCTGGACATCGTCATGGCCCTCAAGAGCGAAGACGCGCAACGCGCGGGCTCTCGGCGCTCGCGCCTGCGCGCAGTGTTCGTAACGGCGCAGGTGACGCTGTCAGTACTACTGCTTGTCGGCGCCGGCCTGTTCATCCGTTCGCTGCAAAGCGCGAACACGATAAACCCAGGCTTCCGCGTCGATCACGCGCTGACCATACCAATCAACCTGGGGCTGTTGCGCTACAAGGAAACTGAAGGCGAGAACTTCTACCGCAATTTGCTGGCTCGGGTCGAAGCACAGCCGGGCGTCGAGCGCGCGAGCCTGGTGAGGTTTGCGCAACTCGGCTTCTCTTTTGCGCAGTTCCAGGTCTTCGCAGCGGGTCGTGCCAGTGGGAAAACAGATGAAGGAATCAGCACCGGCTTCAACGTAGTGGGCCCGAACTATTTCAAGACGATGGAAACGCCGCTGCTGCGCGGGCGCGATTTTACAGAAACCGATCGTAAAGGCGCACCGGACGTTGTCGTACTCAACCAGACTCTGGCCGCTACGCTCTGGCCGGGCGAAGAGGCTCTGGGCAAGCGCGTTAGCGTAAGTGGGCCAAAGGGCCCGTTTCTTGATGTCGTCGGCGTCGCCCGCGACGGTAAGTACCGTTCGCTCGGCGAGGCGCCCCATCCGTACATCTATCAGCCGCTGCTACAGTCCTACGATCCGAAAATGACTCTTGTGGTTCGCACCACGGGCCCGCCGCAGTCTGTCGCGACCGCAATGCGCGAACAAATACGCACGCTCGACGCGAACCTTCCAGTCGCGGACGTGAAGACACTACGTGACCAGTTGGATCTGTCACTATTCCCATCACGCGTCGCCGCGTGGACTCTTGGGGGCTTTGGTGTGCTCGCACTGCTGCTTGCCGCGATTGGAGTTTACGGAGTCGTTTCGTACTCGGTCGCGCAACGCACGCGGGAGATCGGCGTGCGAATGGCAATGGGCGCCAGGGAAAAGGATGTACTGAGACTTGTCCTGGGCGAAGGGCTGTTCGTCATCGCGGTCGGACTTGCTCTGGGATTGTTGCTCGCTGCCGCTGCGACTCGCGTGATAGCGGGCCTTCTCTACGGGGTGGAAGCGACCGACCCCCTGACGTTCGCGGGCGTGCCGCTGCTGTTGGGCTTCGTCGCGCTGGTCGCTTCTTACATCCCGGCGCGCCGGGCGACGAAAGTCGATCCGTTGGTCGCCTTGCGCTACGAATGACGATAGGAGGTGAGCTCGTGGAAACACTAATCAAAGACATTCACTACGGCATTCGAAGTTTGCTCGGCCGTCCAGCGTTCACTTTGATCTCGGTGATCACGCTCGCTCTGGGAATCGGGGCCAGCACCGCCATCTTTAGCGTCGTGCATGCGGTGCTGTTGCGCGCGTTACCTTACGGCAACGCCGATCGGCTGGTCATGGTTTGGGAAAACAATGGCCGCCGCGACCCCAAACAGCAGAATGTGATCAACCTCGGCAATTTCTTTGATTGGAAAGAGCAGAACCACGTTTTCGAAGACATGGCCGCGTTCATCGATCGGAACGCGAAGCTCACGAGTGACGGCGAGCCGGAAGAAATTCCCACCCAGATTGCCACGTCAAATTTCTTTTCGGTACTTGGGGTCAACGCGATTATGGGCCGAACGTTTACTCCGGATGATGGACAGCCAAATCAACCGGACGTTGTCGTGCTGAGTTACTCGTTGTGGCAACGCCGCTTCGGAGGCCAAAACGTACTAGGCCGTCATCTCACCGTCAACAACAGAGACGTCACAGTCGTCGGCGTCCTGCCCAGCAACTTCACTTTGCACATCGCCAAAACAGCGATGACCAACAGGCCTGCCGAGATGTGGAGGCCATGGCAGATCTCGAACAAGTTGCGCGAGCGTCAGGGCCGCTTCGCCAGCGCCGTCGGCAGACTCAAGCCCGGCATCACGCTCGAGCAAGCGCAGGCCGAGATGAATACGATCGCAACGCGCCTCTCACAGACGTATCCGGATTTCGATACCAATTGGGGAATTCTGCTCGTTCCCCTGCGGGCCCAATTTAGCGGCGAGATTCGCAAGCCCCTGCTCATCCTGCTCGGCGCTGTCGGATTCGTGCTCCTCATTGCCTGCACGAATGTGGCGAACCTGCTTCTGGCTCGCGGAGTCTCGCGGCAAAAAGAGATCGGAGTCAGAGTCGCCCTGGGCGCCGGTCGCGCGCGGATCGTCAGACAACTGCTCACCGAGAGTTTGATCCTGGCAACTGCTGGCGGCGCTCTGGGTCTAATGACAGCGTGGCCGGGAACGGATCTCCTGGTAGCCCTTAGCCCGCCGGAATTGTTGGGGCCGTCGAATGTGAAGATGAATGCGGCTGTGCTCTTCTTCACGCTCGGCGTTTCGCTTCTGACCGGAATTATTTTTGGCCTGGTGCCCGCATTCGAGGCGACGCGAGTCGATTTGCACGATTCGCTCAAAGAAGGGAGCAAGAACGTTGGCGGCGGCGCGCGGAGTCATAGATTGCGAGGCGCGTTCGTCGCCACCGAAATTGCTCTGGCGCGCATATTGCTCATCGGCGCGGGCTTGCTGATCAAGAGCTTTAGCCGCCTGCAAGCGGTTGATCCGGGCTTCGATGCGAGCAACGTGCTGGCGATGAGCGTCAGCGTACCCCGCTGGAAATACGACAGTGATCGCAAGACCATCGATTTTTTCAAACAAGCAGTCAATCAGTTACAAACTCTGCCGGATGTAGAGTCAGTCGGAGCGATCAGCTTTCTCCCTTTCAATGGGCCACACTCGGGCACCGGCGTTGATATTGAAGGCCGGCCCAAATTGCCGCCGGGACAAGGGCTGGGAACCGGAGTGTGCGTAACTGACGCGAACTATTTCACTGCCATGAAGATTCCGCTTAGGCAAGGTCGTCTTTTCACTGCGGAGGAGGCTACCGATGAGCGCCACGTCGTCGTCGTCAACGAAACCTTTGCGCGTAAGAACCTGCCGGGCGAAAACCCAATTGGCAAGCGGGTGACGATTGACATGAAAGACCAAAACGTGCCGAGCGAAATTATCGGCGTCGTCGCCGACAGCAAGCACATGGCACTCG
>Ga0137379_10002988_pt1 | contig 15730 bp, 15 predicted proteins | sample SagtaG_18_FD_104812 | JGI IMG/M metagenome (GOLD analysis project Ga0137379, IMG submission 104812) | Vadose zone soil microbial communities from Sagehorn Ranch, Mendocino, California, USA - Sage2_L_80_16 metaG | ecosystem: Environmental > Terrestrial > Soil > Vadose zone | place: USA...
CAGCGCGCTGGTGTAGCCGAGCGCCCGGCCGCGCGGGATGATCGTCACCTTGTGCACCGGGTCGGCGTGCGGCATGGCGTGGCCGACCAGGGCGTGGCCGCCCTCGTGGTAGGCGATGACCTTCCGCTCCCTCTCCGACAGCAGCACGCTCTTGCGCTCCGGGCCGGCCATGACCCGGTCGATGGCCTCCTCGAGCGCATCCATGCTGATCTGCTTGCCGTTGGCCCGCGCGGTCAGCAGCGCGCCCTCGTTGATCACGTTGGCCAGGTCGGCGCCGGTGAAGCCGGGGGTGCGCCGGGCGATGATGTCGAGGTCGGCGTCGGGCGCGATGGGCTTGCCCCTGGCGTGCACCCTCAGGATGCCCTTGCGGCCGGCCAGGTCCGGCTGGGCCACCACGATCTGCCGGTCGAACCGGCCGGGGCGCAGCAGCGCCGGGTCCAAGATGTCGGGCCGGTTGGTGGCCGCGATCACGATCACGCCGCCCTTGGTGTCGAAGCCGTCGAGCTCGACCAGCATCTGGTTCAGCGTCTGCTCGCGCTCGTCGTGGCCGCCGCCCAGGCCCGCGCCCCGGTGCCGCCCCACGGCGTCGATCTCGTCCACGAACACGATCGCGGGGGCGTTGGCCTTGGCCTGCTCGAACAGGTCCCTGACCCGGGACGCGCCGACACCGACGAACATCTCCACGAAGTCAGAGCCGGAAATCGAGTAGAACGGCACGCCCGCCTCGCCGGCCACCGCCCGGGCCAGCAGGGTCTTGCCGGTGCCCGGCGGGCCGTACAGCAGCACGCCCTTGGGGATCTTGGCGCCGATGGCCTGGAACTTGGCCGGATTCTGCAGGAACTCCTTGATCTCCTGCAGTTCCTCGATGGCCTCGTCCACGCCGGCCACGTCGGCGAACGTGGTCTTGGGCGTGTCCTTGGTGATCAGCTTGGCCCGCGACTTGCCGAAGTTCATCACCCGCGAGCCGCCGCCCTGCATCTGGGACAGCATGAAGAAGAACAGGAGGAAGATCACCAGGTAGATGAGGGCCGTCGGGATCAGGTCGAGGAGCGCGTTGCTCTTCGGGATGGTGACGTTGTAGCCCTGCGGCAGGTTGCCCGCCTCGGCTTGCTTCTGCAGCTCGGTCTGGAGCTGCAGGCCCTGGCCGGAGACCCAGGAGGCCTCGAGGTTCTGGCCGTCCTTGGTGGTGACCTGGATCGTCTGGTTCTTGTCGGTGATCAGCGCGCTCTTGACCTTGCCCTGATCGATGAGCTGGACGATCTTGGAGGTGTCGACCTGCTTGTACGAACTCCCCGAATTCGCATAGTCGAGCACGAAAAGCAACAGCAGCACCGCCACGGCGATTAGCAGCAGCGGTGCCCGGAAAAAGCGCCTTAGCTCCATCGATGAGCGGTCCCGTCGGCCCGGGACCGTTCCCTCCTGACCAGCCTCTCACTCCCGTCGACCTCCGCCGGGATGGCCATCTTTCAATGCACTGACGCTACACGCATACCGCGTGGTGCAACGCCTGGAAAGTCAACGCTTCCCTCGCCAGATTGTGTTCCCCTGCCGGACGAGCCAGCTCCGACGAGGGCGGCTAGCCGCCCTCGTACACCGCCGGGGCGAGCGTCCCGATGAATGGCAGGTTGCGGTACCGCTGAGCATAGTCAAGGCCATACCCGACCACGAACTCGTCGCCGATGTCGAATCCTGTGTAGGCGACGTCTACTTGCATCTGGGCCGACCCGGGCTTGCGGAGCATGGCGCAGACCGCCAGCGACGCGGGTGAGCGCGAGCGCAGGTTGCCCGCCAGCCACGACAGGGTGAGCCCGGAATCCACGATGTCCTCGACGATAAGCACGTGACGGCCGGTGATGTCGGTGTCGAGGTCCTTGAGGATCCGGACCACGCCGGAGGACTTGGTCCCCGAGCCGTAGGAGGAGATCGCCATCCAGTCCATCTGCACCGGCAGGTGCATGGCCCGGGCGAGGTCGGCCATCACCATGACGGCGCCCTTGAGCACGCCGATGAGCAGCAGGTCGCGGCCGGCGTAGTCGGCGTCGACCTGCGCGGCGAGCTCGCCGATGCGGACCTGCAGCCGATCGGCGGTGATCAGCACCTGCTTCAGGTCGCCGCCCATGTCACGTTCGTCCAACTTCAGTCCCCCTCGCCTGGTCCTGTGCTGCTGAACCACACCTTGCCAGCCTGGCGGCGCGCTCGCACCCCACCCGGCAGGTCCACCCATCGCTGCCCGTGCCACCCGGTGGCCAGGGCGTCGATCCCTGCCACGTGCCCGGCGCCGAGCGCGCCGCGCGGGCAGCCCGCCATGACCGCCGCGTCGCGCAGCACCCGGGCCCTGATCGCGTCGGGCAGCGCCCGCAGCCAGCCGACGTCGAGCCCGGCCGGGGCGGCGCCTTTCTCCGGGCCGCTGCCCCGCAGGTGTCCGCTTTCGGCGAACGCGAGGTCGTCGAGGCACTGGGTGTCGGCGCGCAGCTGGCGGGCGGTCCGGGCCAGCGCCTCGGCCACGCCCGGGCCGAGCGCCGCCTCGAGCGCGGGCAGCGCCTGGTGCCGCACCCGGGCCCGGGCGAAGCGGAAGTCCCGGTTGTGCGGGTCCTGCCAGGGCTCGAGCCCCAGCTCGGCGCACACGGCGGCGGTGGTCGCGCGGCGCACGGCCAGCAACGGCCGGCGGTACGGGCCGCGCCGCTCCGGCATCCCGGCCAGGGACCGGCCGCCAGACCCGCGGGCCAGCCCGAGCAGCACGGTTTCCGCCTGGTCGTCGAGGGTGTGGCCGAGCAGCACCGCCTCGGCGCCGTACTCCTTGGCCGCCACGTCGAGGGCGTCGTACCTGGCCTGGCGGGCGGCGGCTTCCGGGCCCGCGGCCGACGGCGCAACGGTGACCGCGAGGCTTTGCGCCGGGTCGAGGCCGAGGCCGGCCAGCAGCGCGGTGGTTTCCCCGGCCCGTTCGGCCGAACCGGGCTGCAACCCGTGATCGACGGTCACCCCGCCCGCCCGCAGGCCCAGCCGCGGCGCGACGAACGCCGCCGCCGCGGCCAGCGCGAGCGAGTCGGCGCCGCCCGAGCAGGCCACCAGGACCAGGTCACCGGCGGTCAGGTCGGACAGGCAGGTCCGCACCGCGTGGCGGACCTCGGCGACCGCGGCGCCAGGACCCATGCGGCTAGGAGCCCGAGGCGACCCGCTCCACCCACAGGTGCGGGTGGGCGAACTCCTCCTTGGTCGGGAGGGTCTCCGGCGACGTCCAGACCTTGTTGAAGGCGGCCATGCCGACCTCGTCCACGACGGCGCGGACGAACCGGGAGCCCTCCGCGTACTGCTTCATCTTCAGGTCGATGCCGAGCATGCGGCGGATGGTCTGCTCGATCCGGCCGCTCGATCCGCGCCTGGCGTTGAACCGCTCCCTGATCTGCGCGACCGAGGGCACCACCTGCGGCCCGACCGCGTCCATGACGTAGTCGCCGTGCCCCTCCACCAGCGTCATCACCGCGGTCAGCCGGTCCATGATCTCGCGCTGCCGCGGGGTCGCCACCGCGTCGATCAGGCTGCCGCCGTCGCCGCCGCGCACCGCGCCCGCCATCGCGTCTGCCGCCGACCGCAGCCGCTGCAGCATCGCCGCCGGGTCAAGCTCGGAGGCGAGCAGGAACTCGGTCATCTGGCTCTGCACGTAGTCACGCAGCCATGGCACGGCGGTGAACTGCAGCCGGTGCGTCTCCTCGTGCAGGCACACCCAGCGCCGGAAATCGTGCTGGTCGACGCCCAGCTCGCGCTCGACCATCACGATGTTGGGGGCGACCAGGGTGAGCCGGCCCGGCTGCTCGCCGTCGACCGGCGACGCCTCCGGCGGCAGGAAGAGCTCGTACTGCCCGAGCACCCGGCCGGACAGGTAGGCCAGGATCAGCCCGGCCTGGATACCGGTGACCCGGGAGCCCACCGCGGTCATCACCGACCCCGGCCTGGAATCGGACTGGCCGCCGGGCGCGCGCTCTCTCAGCTGCTCGACCAGCGGCTCGAGCACGACGCGGAACCCGTCCACGTTGGCCCTGATCCAGCCGGGCCGGTCCACCACCGCGACCCGGCCGATGGAGCCGTCGCGGGCGGCCGACATTCCTGTGACCTCGTAGACCGGCTGCTGAACGGCGCCGGCGAGGTCGCGTAGCTCTGAGACCGTCCGCCGCGCCTCGGCCAGGCTCACCTGCGGTCCGGGCCTGGCCCACCGCGTTCCGGTGGAGATGGCGAGGTCCCAGTCGATCATCTGCGTGCTGCTCACAGTCCAACGGTACGTGCTGTGGTAAGTGCCCGTCACCGGCAGCCGCAGTTGGCCAGCGCCGCGGCGGCCTCGTCGATGGCGCCGGCCGCCGTCCGCAACATCCCCGCGGCCGGGATCTGGTCGGCCATGAAGGCGAAGGCGAGGGTGCGGCCGGCCTTGTCGGTGACCAGTCCGGCCAGCGCGGTCACCGTGCCGAGGTTGCCCGTCTTGGCCCGCACCGAGCCGAGGGCCGCGCCGCTGATACCGCTGAACACGCTCTCCCCGCCCGACAGCGTGCCGGAGAAGCCGGCCACGGGCAGCCCGGCCAGCAGGGGGCGTACCCGGGCGTCGGCGGTGGCCAGCGTGAGTACCTTGACCAGGGTGGCCGGCGCGATCCCGTCTTGCGGGGACAAGCCGCTGCCGTCCACCAGGTGCAGGCCGGTGCCGACGCCGAGGCGCCGCAGTTCGCCGGTCACCGCCGCAGCGGCCCCGCTGAACGAGGCGGGCATGCCGGTCGCGAGGGCGACCTGGCGCGCGAGGTTCTCGGCGATCACGTTGTTGCTCTCCTCGAGCATCTGCTCCACGATGGCCGCCAGCGGCGGCGAGGACACGCTGGCGATGCCCTGGGCGTGCGCGGGCGCGGCCTGCGCCGCGGGCGGCCCGGTGACGCGGATGCCGTCCGCGGCCAGCAGGGCGGCGAACGAGGCGGCCGCCATGCCCGCGGGGTCGGTGGCGCGCGGGCCGAGGTTGTACGGATCGTCGGAGTCCTCGGGGGCGCCGGCCGCGGTCAGCCGGCCCTGGTCCACCTCCAGGGACACGATCGGGGTGACGTTGCCCGTGCTGACATGGTTGGCCGGCCAGCCGGGCGCGAGGCCCGGGCCGGTGTAGAGCGAACTGTCGTAGCCGACACTGACCGTGGTGCGGCCCGCGGCTTTCAGCGCCCGCGCCGCCGCCGCCGCGAGGCTGGCCAGCGTGGCGGGCTTCGGGTAGTCCCGGGCCGGGAACTTGTTCACCGCGAGCGTGGGATCACCGCCGCCGACCAGGACGATGCGGTGGAGCGTGGCACCCTGCATCACCCGGGTGGTGAACGTGGCGCCTGGGCCGAGCACGGCCAGCGCGGCGACCGACGTGACCAGCTTGGTGGTCGATGCGGGCGTCAGCAGCCTGGCCCCGTCCTCGGACAGCAGCACCCGCCCGGTCACGGGATCGGCCACCACCGCCGAGACCGCGGGGCCGAGCGCGGACGCGGACAGCGGGCCGGCCAGCGCGGCCCGCAGCCCGCTCGCGGTGGGCAGCGAACCGTCCCGGGTCCCGGTGGCCAGCACGGTGCCCGCCCCGCTGACCCGGCCCGCCGCGACGGTGGGAACCCGCAGCGCCGCGAGCCGGGAGGGCAGCATGCGGGCCACCGTGATGCCCGCCGCGAGTGTGAACAGGTTGATCATGGCGAGCGTCAGCACGGCCGCGAGCCGGGTGCGGCGCACCATGACTTACCACCTCTCACGATGCTGGCCGGGCTAGCACTGGAACAATGGAGTTAATCACCCAGACCGGCGTGGAGCGAACCAGTGGACGTTGACGTCATCATCGAGATCCCCATGGGCCAGCGGAACAAGTACGAGATAAGTCTGTGCCTGAGCTGACCGTCAGAGGGTGCCGCGGAGGGCGGAGCGGAGGTCGGCGAGGGGGGCGCGGGCCGCGGCGGCCTCGATGAACAGGCGCATGGTCCGGGGACGGCCGGCCACGCCGGCCTGAGCGGGCAGGGCCGCCTGCTGGGCGGCCAGCACGTGACGGCCGGCGGGCATCTGCAGGAGCCAGACGATGTGCAGCAGTTCGCCCAGCCGCCCGCGCTCGTCCGGCAGCGGCCCGGTCAGCCGGAGCGGCCGGCGCCTGGCCTGCGGGGTGCGGAAAACCAGGTCGCCGGTGCCGCCGTACGGGTCCGCGCCGGCGTAGGCGAGCGCGCCGACGGTCGCCTGGACGGCTGACGCACTAGAACACCACAGCGAACGAAAACGCATCGGGCCAGCTATGGGCATAAGGTACCGTGGGCGAGGTCGCCACTCCGGGCGGCCAGGATGGGGGTTCGGAGAACTGTGCCTCGCTATCGCAGGGTTGTCGTCAAGCTAAGCGGCGAGGCGCTCGCCGGATCGGGCAGCTCCGGGGTGGACCCAGCCAGCCTGTCCCGCGTCGCCGAGGAAGTCCTCTCGGTGCACGATCTCGGCGTGCAGGTGGCGGTGGTCGTGGGGGGCGGAAACTACTTCCGCGGCCGGATGGCCGAGGGGTGGGGCATCAGCCGCGCCGAGGCGGACAACATCGGCATGCTCGGCACGATCATGAACGCGTTGATGCTGCGGGGCGCGCTCACCGCCAGGACCGACACCGACATCCGGGTCATGACCGCGGTGCCCATCCACAGCGTGGCGGAGCCCTTCATCAGGCTGCGGGCGATGCATCACCTGGCCCGGGGCATGATCGTGCTGCTCGCGGGCGGCATCGGCCAGCCCTACGTCACCACCGACTACCCGGCGGTGCAGCGGGCGCTCGAACTGGACGCCGACGCGCTGCTGGTGGCCAAGCGCGGGGTGGACGGGGTCTACGACAGCGACCCGCACCTCAACCCCGACGCGGTGCGGTTCACCCGGCTGACCTACGACGAGGCGCTGGCGGCCGGCGTGCGGATCATGGACACCAGCGCGTTCGTGCTGGCCAACGAGCAGTCCCTGACCATGCACGTGTTCGACGTCGCCGCCGCCGGCGTGATGCGCAAGATCTGCGAGGGCGCCGAGCTCGGCACGCGGATCAGCGTCAAGTAGGGCGGTTTACCTCGGACCGTTCGGTATCAGACCAGGACGGATTCGTCGTAGCCCGCGGCCGGTGAGCCGGAGAAGAGGTTGCGGGCCTCGGTCCACTGCCGGGTCGCGGCGAACACCTCCCTGGTGTAGGGGAGGAAGACGATGCGCTCGCCGGTCCCGAACGCGCGCACGTCCACCTGATCCCGGTACTTCTCAGGCACGGCCCGCAGGTGATAGTGCTTGTACAGCTCCGGGCGCAGGTCGATGTCCATCTGGGCCCGGCGCAGGGCGGCCAGGTACTTGTCGATATCGGCCTTGCTGGCGTCGGATCCGGTCACCAGGAACCCGATCATGAACGTGGCGTCCACGACCTTGCGGAACCCGAAGGCCTCGGCGATGTACAGCGGCACCCCCCACACCGTGGCCGCCTGCACCTCCCGCTGGAGCAGCGCGTCGAGGCGCTCGTTGGGCGGGCCCTGGAAGGTGAGCGTCACGTCGTCCGGGCCGAGAACTGACTCCAGGGCCTGCACGGTGGCGAAGTGGCTGCCGGAGTGGTAGCCGACTCCGATCGGCACCCCGGCCAAGTCCCCGGGCCGCCGGACGGGCGACTCGGGCGGCACCACGATGGCGCACGGCGCGACCGAGTACGCCGTGGTCACGAGCTGGCCGGCCCGCTCGCCCGCCGCGACGTTGGTGGCCCAGTGGCAGGCGCAGCTCACGTCGGCGCCGTCGCGGCCCGCCCCGAACGTCTCGAAGGCACCCGTCTTGATTTCCCCGGCGTCGTCGCGCCTGGTCGTGTGGATGCCGTAGTCGCTGTCGTCGAGCACGAAGGTGTAGTCCAGGCCTTCGGCGGCGAAGAAGCCCTTCTCCTCGGCCACCCATTCCTGCAGCCGGCCGTGCGGCATGATCTTGAGCGGCATCGTGCGCCTCCTTGAACGGGGACGTAGCCAGGCTAACTCGCTGCCTTACAGTCGCAAGAGAGGTAGCCCCTAGGGAAAGGACGTAGCGGCATGTCCCAGCCACCTTCGACCCGGGTGCCTCCGCACGAGCTGCCGGCCTCGCTGCGGGACGCGGGCCTCGATCACTGGATCCGCGAACCGCTGGACGACGCCGTCGACCGGCGGCGCCGCATCATCATGCCGCCGGCCGTGGCGGTGCTGGGCACCCCGGCCAGCGGCTACCAGGGCGCGCTGCTGGCGGAGGCCAAGCACGCCGACACGGTGTTCATGATGGGCGATAACCCGGCGCTGCCCACGATGCCGGAACGGCCGTCGCTGCGGGACTTCTACCTGCTGCGGTTCGGGCCTATCCCGCGCATGCACCTGCTGCAAAGCGCCCGGGTGGCGAGGGAGAACGGGCTCGACGAGAAGGTGATCATGGCGTGCCTGCTGCACGACATCGCCATCGCCGGGCTGGTTCCGGCCAACCATGGCTACTGGGGGGCCCAGCTGGTCGCGCCGTATGTGGACGAGGAGGTCGCCTGGGCCATCGAGAAGCACGAGGCGCTGCGGTATTTTCCCGACGAGTCGGTGGGGTACCGCTACCCGGCGGCGTACATCGACTACTTCGGACCGGACTACGAGCCGCCCGCCTACATCCGCCGGGAGGCCGAGGCGGCGCGGCGGCACCGGTGGTACATGACGTCGCGCCTGGTAACGATCAACGACATCTACTCGTTCGACCCGAACGTGCTCGTGGACTTCGACGACTTCTCCGATGTGGTGGGGCGTAACTTCCGGCAGCCTGCCGAGGGCCTCGGCTTCGACGGATCGCCGGTGGCGCACATGTGGCGCACGATGATCTGGCCGAACAACTTCCTGTGACTGCGGCTTCGATCCGGGAGGCAGTAATGAAGGCGCTGGTGTTCCGGCACAGCCTCGCCCGTGAGGCGGCTTCGGCCGTCGGCGGCCGGGTCGACCGGCGGGCGTTCGTCTCGCGGCTGGCGCCGGTCCGCCTGGAGGATGTCGCCGAGTTGCCGTTGCCCGCGGCGGACTGGGTGCGGGTGGAGACGACCTTCTCGGGGCTGTGCGGCTCGGACGTGAAGCAGATCCTGCTGAACGGTTCCCGGAACAACCCGCTCACCGCGCTGGTGTCCTTTCCGCACGTGCTCGGGCACGAGGTGGTCGGGCGGCGGGCGGACACCGGCGAGCGGGTGGTACTCAACCCGTGGCTGTCGTGCGTGCCGCGCGGCATCGATCCCTTGTGTTCGGCCTGCTCGGCCGGGCGGTACCCGTGGTGCCGCAACTTCCGGTCCGGCGGCCTGCCCGTCTCCATCCACATCGGCAACTGCGCCGCGGCGGCCGGCGCGCACGCGGAGCGTTTCGCCGCGCACGCGTCGCAGTTGTTCGCGATCCCTGCTGGCGTGTCCGACGAGGCGGCGGTGCTGGCGGATCCGGTGAGCGTGTCGTTGCGGTCGGTCCTGCTCGCGCCGCCCCCCGCCGGTCAGCCTGTGCTCGTCTACGGGTCGGGGACGCTGGCGTTCGCGGTGATCGCCCTGGTCCGGTACCTGTACCCGGCGGCGGAGGTGTGGGCGGCGACGCGGCCGGGGGCACGGGCCGCGCTGGCCGCCAGGCTCGGCGCGCACGCCGTGCTGCCGTCCGTGCCCGACGAGCTCGTCGCGGAGGTCGCGCGCCGCGTCGGGGCTTCGCCGCTGACGCCGTGGAGCAAGCGCGACTGGCTGCAGGACGGCCCTGCGGTCGTGTACGACACGATCGGCTCGGTGGAGACCGTGGAGACGTCGCTGCGGCTGCTCACGACCGGGGGCACCTTGGTCGTCTCGGGGGTGGAACCGCCGAAGCGGTTCGAGTGGACCCCGCTGTATTTCAAGGAGCTGCACGTCATCGGCTCGAACGGGTTCGGCGTGGAGGAGGTCGCCGGCGTCGCCAAGCACGCCATGGAGCACTACTTCGACTTCGTCGCCGCTGGTTTCGACCTGACGCCGGTCATCACGCACCGGTTCCCGCTGGAACGCTGGGACCACGCCGTGCTGGCCCTGAAGGACTCGCGGCGCACCGGCGCGGTCAAGGTACTGCTCGAGCCAGGTCGCTGACCGTGTCGCCCCGCTATCCGTGGGCCGGCTGGCCGGCTGGCGGCTATCCGGTTGGCACGCGGCGGGCGGGCGGCCCATACTGGGTGTCGTGCTTGCCCAGGTACGGAAATGGTTTGACGGGGCCGGCTGGTTCGTGGGCGGCGCGGTCCTGCTGTTCATCTTCGCCCTGCTGGCGACGTTCATCGAGTTCCAGTCGCCGGACGCCGTGCTCTGGACCGGCCAGCGAGTGGTCGGCACCGAGCAGCGAGGACTCATCTACTACCACTGGCAGGGTCAGCAGTACACCTTTCCCGTCAATGGCATGGGGAACGAGAAGGCGATCGGCGTCTATCTCGACCCGGGCAATCCCGAGCACGCCATGCTCGACAGCGCTATAGACCGCGTGGTGGCGGTCCTGCTGATCGGCGTGCCGGCGGCAGCCGGGGCGGGACTGCTCGTCATGGGCGGCACCCGTAACTACCGGTGGGCGCGCCGGAAAGCCAAACGCGCGCGCGAGTTCAAGCTGTGAGCGCTCTTTCCGGCCTCCCGTAGCCATCTGGCCTCCCGCGAGCGATGGGTGGTTAAGCCGAAGATAATCGGATACCTGAAGAGCTCTTTGCCTTTAGATCGATCCACGAATCTTCGAACTCAAAGACTACACGGCACTCGGGGGCGTGAAAGTTGAGCAGTTCGCGGCACGCGCCACACGGTGATATCGCGAAGATATCTTCGTCGCGCTTGCATACCGCTATTATCGATTCGAGCAGATAGCCGCCTGCGCTATAGGCGGCCGAAATTACTCCTGGTTCAGCGCATATCGCGGACTTCCGCGACTTGAGGTCGAGTCCGATAAAGATACCCTTATCCGTTCTCACCGCTGCGCCGACTGAGTTTTTATCGGAGCGACCGCGGACACGCAGAACTTCACGCGCCCTTTCGAAGAGTTCCAGGTCCGCTGGGTTCGATGGGTAAATCGGATGCCTCATGTTCCGCATAACCAAATTATACAGTGCCGGACTCGCGCGACTAGCTCCGCCTGGCCGGCCGGAACCAGCGACCTTTACTTCTCGCGTCGGGAGGACGCAGGGAGCCGGCATGCCGCAGCATTCGCCAGCAGGCGAAGCCGACAAGCCCGAGCATACCGATTACTATACCCGTGAAAGCCAGCGGATAATCGTTGGGGAAATTGGCATACGAATTCTTCCCGAGATGAAAGGAAAAGATGACGAGAAGCTCGCCAAGTGGCACCAGAGCGGTCGCGGCTACGATCCCGAACAAGATACCTGAGATTACCCCGATACGGTCCCTCTCGGCGTCCAGCCGACCCTGGAATGTCTCGATGTTACTATATACCTGAGCTTCCAGCCCGAACAGGTTCCGCACGCCTTCGAATTCCCGGTATTTCCGGCGGAATCGCTCGAACATCGTGGCGCTCCAGCCGCCGAGCACGTAGTCATTGGTGAGAGCGGAAATCAGCCACATCCAGTCGGCGACACGCGCGCCCGCCGCGGCCGACGAGTTCTTCGGCATGATCGAGAGCCGTTTCGTTGCTGGCGGCCCAGGCCGCAAGGGTGTCCGGATGTATTTCTCGGCCGCGGAGGATTTCGTGTATCGCGTTCCCGACGACGTCGAACAGCCGGCGGACACCACCGGTCGCGTAAAGCCGGGTATTGGCAATTTGCGCCATCCAGAGCGGAACTTCCTTGCAGTCCGGCCAGGCCGGCAGGTCGTGCTCCAGACGATGCATCGCCTTGAACCAGCCATGAAAATCATGATCGGGACGCTGCATGCCATAGTCGGTGAGGGTCAGGCGCATGATCATGAAACCTACCGACCAGACAAGCACGTGCAAGGTTCCCTTGGCGGCGAACGCATGCGATTCGCTTTTCAGGCGGAGCGACAGCGTTATTCCCGGAAGCTTCAGTCTTGCGATGTGCTTCCTGCGGCTCACCTGAACGTCAAAGAAGTAATCGAGAGAACACTCCTCGAAGCCTGCCGACTTGAGCGTCTCGACGGTATCTGCCGTGCCGCGCCGCAGTCGGACGGGCCGCCCTTGGATATAAGAGATGGAAAAGAACTCCGGCCCCCGGTCAGAAAGCTTTCTGGTGCTAGTCATCAAGCATCAACGACTTTCATGGGTTCCTGCACGGTAAGGCTATCCCAGGTTGTGTTTCGGGGATGGCGGGAGGCGCCATCCAAGCATTGCCGCCACTACATTGATCGCCGAAATCACCGTTCGCGGATCGTGAACTCTCACTATACGGGCTCCTTGCAGTACGCATATGACAATCGCCGCGATTGTGCCCGGTCCGAGTTCGTCTTGCGGAGCGTCGAGCGCTTCGGCTATGAAATCCTTGTTCGACACCGCCACCAGCAGCGGGTACCCGAGATCGTTCAGCTCGCTCAGCCGGCGGGTAAGCTCCAGCGAATGATGGGTGTTCTTATTCAGGTCATGGCCGGGATCGACTATTATCTTGGCAGGATCTATTCCCTGCTCCTGGGCGTAGGCCGATCGTGCGATCAGGAATTCACGCACTTCGGAGACCACGTCCTCGTAGGTCGGGTTTCTGAGTTGTTCCCTAGGGCGCGCCTTGCTGTGAGTGATGACAACGCACGCTCGGGCCTCGGCTATCACGCCAGCCATCCTGGGGTCACTCAATCCTGACGTGTCATTGATGACATCGGCGCCGGCCGCCAGTGCACGCTTAGCGACTTCAGATCGGAACGTGTCCACCGACAACACCGCATCTGTCCGCCCGCGGATATATTCGATGAGCGGGACAATTCGATTTATCTCTTCTTCCTCGTCCACGCTGGCAGCGATCGGAGAAAATGGTACCGCCCCGATATCTATCCAGTCTGCGCCGCTTTCCAGATCGCTTTCGACTTTAGCCAGCGCTGCCTCGAAGGTGAACGTCGCCCCGTGGTCATAGAATGAATCGTGCGTACGATTCAGGATCGCCATGACGGCGACCTGTTTCGAGAAGTCGAACGTGCGCTGACCGATAGTCCTATGCGGATCACCGAGTTCGGGAAGCGACAGAGAATTATTCGGCTGCATCTCGGTGCCCTAGCCATTGCTGTTCTGATGGCACGATTGAACGGCAACGCCTATGAGCTGGCGCTCCCGAAGATAATCCTGGTGTATTTCGTTGTTGCCGGGCGGAAGCATGGAAAAAGCATGGTCTATGTCGTCGAGAGCCGCTGAGAACATACCCAGCATGCGGTAGGCCATGGCCCGCCTGAAATAGACCGTGCCGTCAGCCTCGCCCGCACTGATCATGGTGTCGGCCAGGTCGAGCAAGAGCGCGGCTTGCTCTGGCAACGTGTAAGCGGACCACAAGCCGGCGAGGCACACATGCCGAGCCCGGGTATCCATGTCGTCGAGCTTGAGCACACGATCGAGCTGACTGACCGCGCCTGGTTTCCTGGCGCCAAGCTTGGCAAAGACGCTAAAGCTCTGCACGAGGGCGTCCTGCATATGCGGCAGGCCCTGGTGCCGGTCCAGGAAAGCCGCCAGGCCGGAGAAGTTGAAGTCGAATCTGAAACGTTGCCCGCATGTGTACAGGTGCACCAGGCCGGCGGTGCCCGGGTCGCCGCAGTATTTACCCCCGAGAGGCGCGGGCTGCCCTAGGCGACGGGCGATCCAGGTAAGGTTCGTGGCGATAGAGCGAAGCTGGGCGACAGGAAACCGCAGACGATCGGCCGCCTCGGCTAGTTCGTGTATCCAGGAGTCTGGCTGATGGCCGGCGGCGACGAGGCCCTCGAGGCGATTCGACAGGATCTGGAGATCAGGATCAGAAATCCCGCCCGCTGGAACTGGGGCAGCCACGATGTCACTCTTCTCGGTTTCTATGTCGTGCTGAGGCGAGGGAAGCGGTCCAATCTTACCCTGCTTGAAGCGCCGACGTCGGCGGGTCGGCTCAGATCGCAAAGCGTCCTGAAATAATGGCTGCCTGGATTAAGCGGGTCGCGGTCGGCTCCATAGCGCTGCTAGATTATCGGCTCGTTCTTCTATGATTTTCATTCGCGCTGACCATTCGACCGGGTCAACGTGTGCTGGTTGACTGGTCACCTGGCCTGGCCACTTTCGGTATAGCAGGCCCGTTTCGGCAATGAAGTATCCGGCAGCGACTACATTCAGGGCTATAAGCAACCCGGTATCACCTGACGCCGGAAGTGCCATCCACCCGCCCATCGCAAATAGCAGATCGCGGCGTACGCACAGCGTGGCCGGGTGAACCTGAGCCCGGTAATCATGGGAGCGCCAATGACGGAGAACTTCTCCTCGCTCGATACGCCCCCCGGCCGGGTTATGGTCGAATTCTGTGATCGATCCGTCTTCATGCAGGTCGAGGGCACGGGCCGTGGTCCAGCCGATCTCTGGGTGCTCAGATAGCACCCTGATCTCGCGGTCCAGGGTGCCGGGCGTGAGTTGATCATCAGCGTCGAGGACCTTGATCAGCTCACCGGCGGTGCGTGATAGGCACAGGTTCCGTGCGGTAGAGTCACCGCCTGGCCGGCCGCTGCCGGCGCTGATCCGGGGGTCGTCGGGAAGCATCGCGGCCACTTCGCCCGTTTGGCCATCCTCCTGTACCAGCCATTGCCATTCCCAGCCCGCAGGCAGGTCCTGGCGGCACAGTGACTGGTAGGCCTCGGTCAGGTACTGCGGCACCGGCCGGTAGGCAGGCGTAACGACGGAGATGGTGTGGGTCATGACGCGAGCCACCTTTCGAGGTGCCTTCCGTGTGCCATGAAGGTTTCGGCCACCAGTCGGATATCTCCATCACCGTACGGCCAGCGACGGTCGCCGGCGCCGCAGGGCCGAAGCTCCATGAGACGACGGCGCTCCGCGACACCCAGGCGGTCACGCCCGCCGTCCGACCGTCAGATAGCCAACGAAGGTGGCGGTCAGCCGGGGCCAGCCGAGCGACTCCAGCCGATGCCTCACACGGGCGAGGAATTCGGCGCGTCGGGCCTCCCCGAGTGCGTAAGCGCCTGACTGCGTGGCCAGGTTGGCCAGGTAATCCTCGGCCTGGTACAGAACCTGAAATGGATAGCGCAGGCTGGCTACCTCTTCAAAGAAACCGTCAGCCTCGGGCGGGAAGTGCCGCGGGCCGATCTTTGCGGGCGGTGGCGGCGGACGGCCTTCGAATCCGACGGCCCGGTAGTCCTCCTGCACATCGGTCCAGAAACGCTCGGCTTCGGCTGGCCGTGCCCACAGGCATCCGGCTACGGCCATGACGCCCCCGGAGCGCAAAAGCTCATAGGGCTTTGAGTAACGAAGCTGCGGATCGATCCAGTGCAGGGAGTTGACGGCCACCGCCGCATCAAACCGGGCATCTGCTGAGCGCCAATCCTCAAATGAGCAAGTCACCACCTCTGCGACAGGGAATCCGGTCAAGCGGCGGCGAGCGATGGCGGCCAGCTCTGCGCCCAGTTCCACTGCGGTGACGGCCAGCCCGCGCTCGACGAGCGGCACGGTCGCCTGCCCGGTGCCACAGCCAATCTCGACCACCCGGTCTCCCGCTTGGAGTCCGGCCAGATCGATGTTGACGGCCTGACTATCTGAGCGTCCTGGCCAGGTGCCCGGCCGTGCTCTTTGGCGATGTCGGTGCCCAGCCTGCTGCGGGCGGGTCAGGATCGTGGTGTCCTGGTTGAACGTGAGGGATC
>Ga0137379_10002991_pt1 | contig 15728 bp, 17 predicted proteins | sample SagtaG_18_FD_104812 | JGI IMG/M metagenome (GOLD analysis project Ga0137379, IMG submission 104812) | Vadose zone soil microbial communities from Sagehorn Ranch, Mendocino, California, USA - Sage2_L_80_16 metaG | ecosystem: Environmental > Terrestrial > Soil > Vadose zone | place: USA...
GGTCGACGCGCCGGACAGGCCGAGGCAAAGCGGCAAATGGCGGCGCATGTCATCGAGCTCGGCGCGCACCAGCATGACGAGCCGTTCGAGTTCATTCATCGACAGAGTCAGGCCTTCGCCCGACGTCGCTGCTAGGACAAATCCATCGAGCGGTCCGTTCGCATAGTGCCGGACCAATCGCCGCAACGACGTCGCGTCGAGTTCGCCATTGCGAAACGGCGTGACCAGTGCCGTAAACGTGCCGCGAAACATCTGGAAAAGTTAAAACGTTACAAAGTTACAAAGTCAGCGCTCCGCCGCGTCTAAATCAAATCTCAATCGACCCTTCAAAAACGAATTCAGCGGGACCGGTGAGCGTGACGTTGCGAAAAGCGGTATCGCTCTTTTCAAATCCGACACGAAGTTCGTCTCCGCCACGTGCAATTACTGTAATCGGTGAAGCGGCGTTTTCGGTAGCCGCAAAGATGAGCGCGCTTGCCACTATCCCGGTACCGCATGCAAGCGTTTCGGCCTCAACACCGCGTTCGTAGGTGCGGACGGCAATTTGCTTCGGCCCACGTTTCTCGAGGAAGTTTACATTTGTTCCCTTCGGCGAAAACATTTTGTGATGGCGGATGGCCGAACCCGCTCCCTGCACATCGACATCGCCGAGCTGCAAAACCGGAATGACGACGTGCGGCACACCGCTATTGATGAAGTGTACGGTTTTGTTCTCATCCATCACGCGAAGCGTCGTTTTAAGCCGTAAGTCGGTCGGCTCAGTCATCTGCAGCGTAACAAGATCACCCGCCAGCTTTGCCGAAATCACGCCTGCCGGCGTTTCAAACGAAATTTTTTCCTTCCTGCCGGCAACTTTGTTTGCAAAACGGGCAAAGCAGCGGGCGCCATTGCCGCACATTTCAACTTCTCCTCCATCTGCATTGAAGTAGCGCATGCGAAAGTCGGCATGGTTCGAAGCCTTTTCGAGTAATAGAATTCCGTCCGCGCCGATGCCGCGATGACGATCACAAAGGCACGCAATCTGAGTGCGATCCAAATGGACGTGCCCTGTCCTGTTATCGATCAGGATGAAATCGTTTCCTGCGCCGTTCATTTTGGTGAAGTGCAGCACGGTCAAAATTGTAGCGGCGACCGTGATCGTTGTCATGTCGAGTGTCACATCAGGGCGTTGCCAGATGATGTTTCGGTGTTTAGTTATCCGCCGTGAAAAAATCGGGCCTTGGGGTTGTGATGACGATCCTTGGTCTCACACTGCAGATCTCCTTGGCTGGAGACTACAACGACTTGATTCTCGAGCAGGTCAAACAGATGCCGCAAGGTGGCCGTTATTCTGTTTCGCATTTCGCAAAGATCCGGCTGCAATCGTCGGCGCATTTTGAGTCCGGCAAATTTTTCATTGTGCCCTCGGGGCCAAGCTTCTGCTCGGGCGCAACGTATCTGGTGTTCATCAGAACAATCGAGGCTTTGCGCGCGCGAGGCGAGCTTGGCCTCGACTATTCTACCCTCGAAAGGCTGATCATCCGGGACCAACGCGATGGCGAAGGAGTTTGGGGCCGCTGGAATGCAAATGGGCCCGGCACAGCCCGTCTGTTTCACGAGCTGCAGCTGGGACAAAACTTCGACAACTTCGATCGAGCCAAGCCGGGCGATTTCATGAAAATCTTCTGGTCACGGCAGGTGGGGAGGAACGAGCACGGACACTCTACAATTTTTCTCGGAATGGAAAATCGGGCGGACGGCCAGTACGTCCGTTATTGGTCAAGCAATATTCCGTCCGGCTACGGTGAGAAAGCTGTCCCGCGAGCTAAGATTGCCTACGCAATATTTTCGCGTCTTCAGACACCTGCGAATCTGGCTCGAATCAACAGCGCGCCTTACGTCGATACCTATTTAGCGTCTTTACTTCGGACTCGTTCGAGCATTTCAGAAGCCGGCACAAAGTGCGGGCTGTAACAGGGCGCGCGCGCTTCCAACTGACTCCAAGAGCGTTTCGCATGATGCAAAACGCTGCCCGCAGATGCGGGCACTCCCGGTTTCGCAGCCAAATCGAGCTTGCTTTTATAAAGCTTGCGCAGCTAAAAGGAAACCATGCTTACCGAAACCTTAAAACGCCATTGGTGGGTCCCGGTGCTAAGAGGAACTCTCGCGATTCTGTTCGGAATAATCGCGTTTGCCTATCCTGGCTTAACTGCCGCGACGTTGATCATATTTTTCGGGGCCTGGGTACTGGTGGACGGTGTGTTTCGCGTAATCGCTGCCATTGGGCATCGTGCTTCCGACCCAGAATGGGGATTCCATCTCATCATCGGAATCCTCGGAATCATCGTCGGCCTACTCGCCTTCCACGCGCCCGGGGTAACCGCGCTGGCGCTTGTCATTTATATCGCAGTCTGGGTGCTCATGATCGGCGCCACCGAGATCGCGTTTGCAATCAAAGTGCGCCGGGAAGTTAAAGGCGAATGGTTGCTTATCCTTCTGGGCCTATTATCCATAGCTTTCGCCGTTCTGCTTTTGTGGAATCCGCTCCTGGGCGCGGCCACGTTGATCTGGCTGATAGCATGGTACGCGATCGTGTTCGGAATTCTGAGGATTATTTTTGGGTTCCGCTTGCGCAGTTTACCGATAATCCCTGTGCGCTAGTCGGCGCAACTAATTCCATTCTAGTTTCGTTTTATTCGTCCGCTTTGCTTGCTGAGCGAGCAAATTCGTTCGTTTACAGTCACAGTTTTGTATGGCAACGGACCAAGAGTTCAGGCTCGCATGATGTCGACTCGATCGCCCAATATTTAGTTAACCACGGACGTTAGGGGCGGCAATATCTGCCGTCCACGGTGCGGCTGCGCGAAGTAAGATGGATTTCGCCTCCAGGGGGCGGAGCTTCGGAAAGACGGACAGCAAGCGGGCGAGCAAACCACTGAATACAGGCGCCGCAAAGCTACTTCCAGTCATCTGCTTAATTGCACCCCGATTCCACGGAACTTCTATATCGACGCCACGTGCCGCAAACTCGACAAGATTCCCCGGCTTATAATAGAACCGATGATAGTCAGCCACTCGGGCCATGTTAACGGTGATGACACTAGGAAAGTAGCCGGGCCATTCTGGCTTGGAGAAGTCGTCATTGTTGCAGGCCGAGACGATGTGAACGCCGTGCAGATAAGCTTCATCAACCCACTCTTTGTATTGGAATATGTGCTGCGGCAGACCACAACCGAAACTGCAATTAAGAACTGCGTAACCGCGGTCAAACGCCTGCCGTACCCCCTCACGAATGATTGCCGTGCGGGAATCGAGGTGCTCACCCAAGACGCGTACGCTTCCGATTTCAGCTTCAGGCGCGATCGATCTGATGATGCTGGCGACAGCGGTGCCGTGGCCGAAAAGGTCGGTGCCATTGCCTGGCCGTGCCTCAACGTGCAGCCCCGCATCAACAACGTGAATATCGTCCCGAAGCTTTAAGCCGGATAAGCGAGGGTGGCTGATTTCGATTCCCGAATCAATGACGGCCACGCGTACGCCTCGCCCGGTTCCCTCGTGCAATGCTCGAAGAGCCCGATCCAGCTGAATTACGCCACTACCGTCATCGTCCATCACCTGTCAGACCCAACCAAGTGCCTGTTTGAACAGACGAAAATCGATTAGCTGACTTATCACCCCAACCCCTTTTCTAAAACTGTCCAGATCAGATCGCTCAAAGCCCAGCGGCTCATTGCCCACGAGAACGGGGCGACCGTCCTCGGATGTAATGCTAGTCAACTGCACGCACGAAACAACACCGTGTAAGTGTTCGAGAATGTAAAATGGCACAACCATCATAGCGTAGGTGGTTTTGTGGGTGATCCGGTCGAGATTCGGACTATGTTCGGCATTTTTGAAGACTTGGTTCTCCACGACTGGCTGCTCGGTTGCTGCAACCATGCTCACAATCCCGCGAGTCAGTGGTTGCTTGAACCCAACAATCGTTTCGGCATCCGGCCCGCTATTGTATGCAACGATCAAGTGAGTCTTCGGATTATCTAGCAACCAAATGCTACCCTCATCTGCTCCAACATGCTGAAACGTGTCCTGAAGTATCTGCGATACGTGGGCCCCACAAATGCTAAGAAAATTGGCTGGCGTAATGGCCCGCGAGAGCTCGGCTAAATAATCCTGGAGCAGCGGGCGGCGCCTGGCGAGTTCAGGGTGCGGAAGAAAATTTGCTCTAACTGGCTGCATTATCGTCGAGCAGCTGACCTCGTGAGTTCTTCCACAATTCGTCCATTAAGAAACCCGCGAAGAAAGCCGCTCGAAATCATACGGAATTTTTCATGCCTGTATAGTCACCGGCGTACCGACAGTAGCCGTTTGGAAAAGGAGCTTCGCAACTTGTTCCGGCAATCGGACGCAACCATGTGACGCGGGGTATCCCGGGAGCTGACCAACGTGCAAGCCAAACGACATCCCGCTCAACCGAAGGAAATACTTCATCGGGCAATGGTAGATGGTCGATACGTGATTCTTATCCTTCTCGCTAACAGTGAAACTGCCGGTGGGCGTTGCCCTTCCGTGGCGGCCAGAAGAAATCGGTGAGTCAATGGCCACATCGTTGTCGACCATCAGATAGACGCGTTGTTTGGAGATGCTGACTACGACACTGATATTTTGTGAAGTTGCTCTGTTAAGCACGTCCTCATTAATTTTGGCTGATTCTTGCTGTGCTGTCTGAACTTTTCGTTGTTTTGCAGCACCCAAATTCTGCAAAGTTGATTCCCGCTGTTTTGCGGCGCTTTGTTCTTGAGCGGGCCCGACGCTCTCAGTGCCAGCGCGCGCAACTGTCGCTACAAAAGGCGCCGAACTGATGCCAAATAACACAATCGCCGCGGCCAACTCGCGCATCCCTCGCCCGGAAACTTCATCCTCGGCTGCAATGCCGATGATCCTGCAGGTTTGGAGCCGCTCATCATCAATACCGTACCGACCAAGCCCCGTCGTAGGACGGAGCCAAAAGCCAATGAGCGCGCCAGAAATCTCGTCGGCATTCTGCGACCAGCGAAAGATGGGAATTATAGTGCTATCTTCCTGAGCAGCGAACGGCTCCGATACCTCAAACCGCCGCAAACGCGTTATCTCCTCAGCCAGAGCATCGGCGATAGCACTAGCTGAAGTAGGAAGATTGCCATGTAATCTCTGGCGCAATTCTCGATCAATTCCATCGCTGTTCCACCAAACAAATTCAGATGATTCATCGATGCAAACCGTGCCGCCGTCGTCTGCTTGAGGACGCAAAAGCACCGATTCGAGTGTGACCTCCGACTCTCCCGTAAAAATTTCGAATTTCGAGGCGTCAGATTTCGCAAACCGGCACGCGAGCAAGGGTTTTGTCACCAGCTGATCAACACAGCCGAACAGATCCGGGGCGCGGCCGACCGGAACCTTCAGCGGCGCGTCATCCTCACCTGGCAGCACATCTGCGGGGAGTAAGAACCGCAGTGTTTCTACGCCAAGACCCAATTTCATTGCGATTGCCTATGCGATCGCCGGTCGCATGGGCCTGTGGCAGGCAAAACACACATAAAACGTGGCCGCTCGCGTTTCCTCAGTGTGATTAATTGCCCCGCACCAAGGACACTCGAACATGACTGAGTTCTCGGACGAGCGTCCACGAACTTCCGGCTTAGCCGCAAGCGGCGCGCGTGTTCCTTTAATCGCGCCGGTCAGGTCCACGTCCCCCTCAGCCTTCTGGCCAGTAATTACTTCCACTGATCTTTTTTTCTTACTCATACTCGCTATCCGTTGAATCCACTTCCTCCGCATCAACAGGCGTGGCCAAGCTCTTGTCGTGTCAGTGACCAGGCCCAGTAAACAACAAGCTGGGCGGCGCCGATTTTACGGCGCCGCCTGCTTGCTGCAGGGGACCGTTAGAAGTAGTAATTGCCCCCGCAGTTTCCGCATGTGTACCATTGATAGGCTCTCGTTTCTTCGACGATATAACGAAGAAACCCACAATGTGGGCAAACGACGTACCGCCCTCGCCGATAGCGGCCTTCGACTTCGCTTTCCTTCGGTGGCCCACCGGCGTCTTTTCCTCCCTCGCCCTCTTTTTTTCCTTTTTCTGCGACGATCGCTTCGATCGTTTTTGTTTCTGCCATATGCTGTCCTTTCTCTTTTTGCTCTTTGTTGCTTGCCCGGCTAATGCACCGGGCAAAATCGATTAATTGTTCATAATTGCCTTAGTTTTATCAGAGATACGATTTTAGTGCCCGTACTTGCAATCTTTCTTTGATCAGACCCGTGCAATGTAGGTTGCAATTTCTTTGGTCTTCGGGCCCATTGCTGCCACATAAAGTTGATAAAGCAAACCATCGCGGGAGAGCAGTTCTTGCGCAGTCCCCTGCTCGACAACCCTGCCTTCATCGAGAACGACGAAGTAATCGCAAAACTGGAGCAGCCAGTTAACATCATGGTCGACGACCATGACGGTCTTGCCGCGTGTGCCTTCACGGAGCATTTTGCGAATCTCGAATTTTTCCTCGTTATCCATGCCGACGGTTGGTTCGTCCAGAAACAGCAAAGCAGGGTCCCGCAGCAAACAGCGCGTAAGCGCCAATAGTTTGCGCTCACCGCCAGATAGCGTTTTACCGGCGGCCAAATTCGCGTCTAAAATTGAGCCCGTCTCTGCCGGTGGAAGCTTTTGGCTGAGAATTCTCCAAACTCCCGTGCGTTCGCAGATGGCCTGAAGTTCCTCGTCGGTCGCATCCGGCTTCGCCATCCGCAGATTTTCTCGCACGGTGTCAAAAAAGAATGCCGGAAATTGCGACATCATTGCAATGCGCCGCCTTAGCGTATCGGGGGTGTAATCAGTTGTGGGCCGTCCGCCGACCATGATTTGGCCTCGCTGGGGATCATAAAATCGGAGCGCCAACTTGAAAAAGGTCGTTTTGCCCTGTCCCATCTTCGCTACGAAGCCTGTTGTTTTTTCTGGCGGGACAGTGAAAGTGAGCTGATCAAAAATCTGCGAGGAGCCTGGCTCATAGGAGAAGACAACATTTCGCGCCTCGATCGTGGGCGCTGCCACTTGAGTTTCCATTGTGCCGGGCTGCTCTTCCGTTTTGCTGCGGGATTCCAGAATGTTGATTACCTGCTCGATGTTTGGCCAGGAGCTTGAAGCCATTACGAGATAGCCAGAGAGCGCCTGAATGGGAGACATCAACATCGGTGCGAGCAGAAGGACTGCTACCACGTCGCCTGGGCGCGCGTTCCCGCCCGGCTTAAGGACGAGCCACACTGCGAATCCTAACAATGCAATCTCGATCAACAGCGTAGGCAATCGATTCAGTAGGTTAACAGTCTCAATCGTGATTGTTTGTCGCAAACGCGCCTTGAGGGACCGGTCCAAACTCACATTATGCTTCTCGCTAAAAATGCGTTCTGCTTCCATTGCCTGGATTTCTTCTGGGGACTGCGTGGCGCCTGTGATAAGGCTCGACAAGGACAGCATGTAGGTCTGTACAGCCTTTGACGCGGTGCGAATACGGTCGCCGATCTTGCTGATGAGATAAGGCGAGAACAGCGCCAAACCCACGATCATCGGCGGGATTGCCCACGAGGGAAGCTGGACGCCGAAGATAGCGAGAGGTTCTTTGTGCAGTTGGATAAAATTATAACTCACCAGGCCCGTCGTTCCGGCGAGAACAACAAATTGCAGTATTGGATCGACAATAATCTGCCGAAGAGTCATCTCCGTCTCGATTGTCATTTGGTTGATAACTGCGTTTAGTTGGCCGGGATGGTAGTCGTAAAAAAACTCGGGCGATTGTCTGAGAACGCGATCGAACAGATTCGTGCGCAAGCGGTTCGAGAGTAGTGCGTCCATTTTCGTCGTCACCCATCTCAAAGGAATGGAAAAGCCAACACCGCAAATAGCGAGGAAAACCCAGCCAAGATAAGTCCCCACGATGCGATCAGAGCTGCTAGTACTAACTTGGTTGGTGAGGTAGCCGAAAAGTTGGATTATACCGCGATCAATTGCTTCGTGGGTCAAAGAGAGGATCGCATATAACAATACCAAGCCGCGGCAGACGCCGATAAGCTTCCAGCCGAAACGCAAAAGGGTTTTCCATTTTAGAGAAGAGATAGGTTCGACAGGTTGTCGATACATCTTGGCCGCAGGAGATCCGCTGGGAACCGGGCCGCCTGGGAACTGAGAAAGCGTGGGCCGCGAAGCGATCTTTGTCGCCGCCGGAGACGGCAGATGCCGACTGTTCATATTTTATTGTGGCAGAGCGCTGTGCCCGTTTTCCCTTCAGCACCAGAGGCGGCGATGTTGGGTTTTTGCCATTGGCAAATCAAGACTTAATTTTATTCAGTCGCCGCGCGTCATTTTCCAGTACAATAAACGCCACGTTGTCGAGACACGACAGTTTGCCTCATCGTACCGCGCCAGTAGAATCGGCCGTGGTTACTCAGCCGAATTCAGTTCTGAGCGCCTCAGCTCACGTGAATCAGGTGCTCGAGTTGCTGCGCAAACTGATGGAGTACCGCAGCTCGGACGTACGCCTTCGATTAGAAAAAGTCGGGCAGGCCGCCTCCATGTTGCACATGGATGTTCTACTTCTCATCTATCACTTCGCTAGTTCAGCCCGGGAAATGTCTTTGAGATTGGTCCTTATGTCGGAGGATCGACGATTGCCGCAGCGTATGGCGCGCGCGAATCCAGTGTGCCGAAAAAAATTGCTAGTATCGAGGCCGGAGGAAAATTGAAACATTTCCGTCTCTCAAGCAGCCACATCATCAAAGATTTGAAGAAGAACCTCGCTCGTTTTGGAGTTGCGGAAGATGTTACGCTGATCAATGGGCGCTCCTTCGACGAAGCAACCATACCAGAAGTTCGTCAGGCCATGGATGGTGGCGAAGTAGGGCTCTTTATTTTCGATGCGGACAACAATGTGCGACGCGACCTGGATTGCTACAGCGATTTACTCGCCGATCGTTGCTGGGTCATAATAGATGATTACCTCGGCCCGGCGAAAGCAGCACCGATTCGGGCACAGGTCGATGCACTGGTATCGGAGGGTCGACTTCTCCCATTTGGGTATTACGGATGGGGTACCTGGGTCGGCCAGTGGCAGCGCGCATAGTTTTGCCGCAGGGCGCTCCATCGAAAAGAATCCGATGATGGCATCCACCATTGTCGCCCAGCCGAAAGTAATTTGTGCTGTTGTGGATGAAATCCGTTGACAACGAGGCGCTTCACTCGCAGGATCAACACTCGTTTTTACCATGCTTGCCCCGCAACTTGTCCCGTCCGCCCTTACAAACAGCGTGCCGGTCATTCTTCAATTCCCGATCCCGCCCACGCGGGACTCGGTCCGATCCTTGCGCCATATGACGACACAACTTCTTAACGAAGCAGCCCAGGTGATCCCGAATCAGCAACTTCTGATTAATGTTGTTTCCAAACGTGTCCGTCAGCTTGGATTGGGACATCGACCGTTGGTAGAGACGACACCCCGGATGTCATTGACGGACATTGCGCTGAAAGAAATCATCGCTGGCAAGCTGGCCTACGAGGCGCTAGAGGGTTCGGACGGCGCTTAGTCGCTGACACAAGCTCAGCGCGTCCGCTCGTTTGTCGCGAGCTCGGCGTATGCAAAATGGCGAGCGAATCGATCACCAATCGCAAAGTACTCCGTGACTATCGCATTCTCGAGCGGTACGAAGCGGGCATCGAATTGAAAGGTAGCGAAGTCAAATCGATTCGCGCGGGCAAGGCAAACATCAGTGATGCGTTCGCGCGGATCGAAAATGGCGAAGCTTTTCTTTACAACGCCGATATCCAGCCATACGAACGTGCCAGCCACGAAATTCCGGCGGCGAAGCGCGTCCGCAAATTATTATTGCATCGTCAGGAGATCGATAAGCTCTACGGCGAAACGCAGGTGAAAGGCCGCGCGCTTGTCGTTCTCAAGCTCTACTGGAAAAATGGAAAACTAAAGGCTGAGCTCGGCGTAGGGCAGGGGAAGGTCGCGCATGATAAACGGGCCGACTTGAAGAAACGCGCAGTGGATCGCGAGACGGCGCGCGAAGTCGCGCGGTTCAACCGCAGACACGCTTGAGCGTCTCGTTATTCACGGCCGTTTGCTGCGAAGGTTTCGTATCTCATTGTAAACCGTTGAAATGAATCTTCGCGTTCTGTTAGCCACAGGCGCCATTCTGCTAGCCATCTGGCTAATCGTTCGTCTCATCCGCACCGTAAGTTATCCACTGCGCGAAAAAGTTGTCCTCATCACCGGTGGATCGCGCGGACTGGGACTAGTGCTTGCGCGACACATTTGCGCGCGAGGTGGGAATGTTGCTCTCATTGCACGCGACGCTGAGGAACTGGCGCGTGCAAAGAGCGACCTCGCTACGCGTCGTAGCACAGTAATGACAATTCAATGCGATTTGCTCGATAGCGAACAAATTCAGGCGGCTGTTCGCCGAGTGATCGATCGGTTCGGCAAAATCGATATCTTGATCAACAATGCCGGCATCATCGAAGTCGGTCCACTAGAGCATTTAATGCGCGAGGATTTCGAGCGCGCCATACGACTGCATTTTTGGGCGCCTTTCGAATTAATCTCGCAAATCGTCCCCGAGATGCGCATCTGGGGCGGAGGCCGCATCGTCAATATTTCTTCCATTGGTGGCAAAGTTGCCGTGCCGCACATGGCGTCCTACAGCGCAAGTAAATTTGCGTTGACCGGTTTTTCCGATGCGATTCGCGCCGAACTGGCGCGCGACAACATCCATGTGACAACGGTCGCGCCAGGACTAATGCGTACCGGTTCTCATGTGAATGCGAAATTCAAAGGCAGGCATGATGACGAGTTTGCCTGGTTCGCTGCTTCCGCAGGTGCGCCGCTCATTTCGATGAACGCCGATCGCGCCGCGAGGAAAATTCTCGCTGCCTGCCGTCGCGGGCAACCATCGCTTACGCTCACCTTTGCTGCGCGCAAGATTGTTTTGGGCAATGCTCTTTTTCCAAATCTGACCGGCTACCTGATGAAATTTGTAAATCGGCTTCTTCCCGGAACTGGGGGTGAGCAAGGCAATGAATCGCGCGCCGGGTCAGAGGTCCCTCGGCGCACACCGGGATGGATGACAAAGCTTGCCGATCGTGCGACTCAGAAGAACAACGAAGAAAGAAGCCACGCGCCATAGCGGCAGCCGCACCCTGGGGCTCAATTGGACGTTGGACGTTCGATGCCTGCCACGCCATAGCATTGCGAAGGCGGGTTGAGCGTTGGACTGACCGATATGGCCAACCGTCTCTTCGTTGCGATCGATTTGCCGGACGCAACGCGCCGGTTGCTTGCGGATCTTGACCCGCACATCCGCGGCGTGCGCTGGACCGATCCGCCTCAGATGCACCTGACACTCGCGTTCTTCGGTGATGTCCCGCAGGACGTTGATCTCGCGCTGCGTGAAAAACTTAGCGCGATCGAGTTCGGCGCGTTCTTTCTGCCCGTTACTAGTGTCGGGACGTTTTCTGCAAAAGGTGCTCCGAAAATTATCTGGATCGGTGTCGGCAAAGCGCACCCGCATTTGTTTCAAATCCACAAACGCGTGCAGGAAGCCGCGCTCGCCGCGGGGATCGAGCCGGAGTTGCGCCCGTGGCATCCGCACATCACGATCGCCCGCTGCCGCAATGTCGCACCACAATCGCTGCGAAACTTTTTAAGACTGAATGCGGACTTCGACGCTGGAATGATTCGCGTCGAGGCTTTCCATCTTTATTCGAGCAAACTGACTGCCGCCGGGCCAATTCACACGCGCGAACTGACGGTCAACTGCCGCAAATAGGATTCGCTCTAGCCGCTTCGCTGCCCTGCGGCGCCGTAGCGGCCGCACTAATTCGTTTACCACTAAGGCTCGCGCGTCTCACAGAGACGCGGCTCCCCGGGTTCACAACCCTTTGCTCGAGAGCGGCGCAGCGATGTGCTCAAGCGAGCACCGCTCGGCTGGAATGCCAATCCATGCTTCAATCGCCGCCCCGAAAATCATTAATGCCGCCGCCACCAAATATCCGATGAACAACGCGGTAATCGATCCGATGCCGATAATCCATCCGAACAGTAGCGGTGCGCCGACCCCGCCAATCAGCGTTCCAATTGCATAGAAAATTGCGATAGCTAGCGCGCGAATTTCAAGCGGAAAAATTTCGCTCACCGTCAGGTACGCCGAGCTGGCCGCGGCTGACGCGATGAAAAAAATTATCGTCCACGCAAGAGTCTGTGTTTGTGCTGTGAGCACGCCAGCGCGAAAAAGCCATCCGGCAAGCGCGAGCAAAATTCCTGCAAGGCCATACGTGGCGGTAATCATTTGTTTGCGCCCGATGGTGTCGAACAGATGTCCTAGCAGAAGCGGCCCGAGTACATTGCCGAGCGCAAACGGCAGGAGATAACCGCCGACCTTCTGCTCCGGCACCCCGTAGAATCGCATTAGCACGAGTGCATAAGTGAAAAAGATCGCATTGTAGAAAAAGGCTTGGGTGGACATCAGTACAAGACCGAGAAATGAACGGCGACGATGTTCGTGCACAATCGCGTCCCACATTTCCCGCCAGGGCGTATGCCTGCGCGTGAGAATTGTAATTGGAGTGTTGGACTGGAGGAGCGGTGATGCCCCTATCTTTCGCTCGACTTCGGCAACGATTTGTTCTGCTTCGGAATTTCGACCGTGAATCATCAACCAGCGCGGGCTTTCGGGAATCCAGCGACGAAAGAAGATCACAATGAGCCCCAGAGTTGCGCCGATTCCAAACGCAAATCGCCAGCCTAACCACACGGGCACATGCCGAGGGTCAAGCAATACAAGCGTTGCTACGGCGCCCACGGCGGCGCCAATCCAGTATGAACCGTTAATGATTAAATCGACTCGGCCCCGCACGCGCGCCGGGATCAGTTCGTCAATCGCGGAATTGATCGCCGCGTATTCGCCACCAATGCCAGCGCCTGTAAGGGCGCGAAAGACTGCGTAGCTCTCGAAGTTCCACGAAAAAGCAGACAGCGCAGTCCCGATGAGATAAACCGCAACGGTGATGAAGAACAATTTTTTGCGTCCGAATCGATCTGTCCCGTAACCGAAAAGCAGCGCGCCGAGCACCGCGCCTGTGAGGTAGCAGGTCGCACTAGCGCCGACCTGCGTATCAGTCAATCCAAGCGTCTCATGTCGCGTTAGAATTCCGCCCAACGCTCCAGCCAAGGTAACTTCCAAACCATCGAGAATCCAGATCGCGCCGAGGGAAACCACAATAAGCCAGTGCCACGAACTCCACGGCAATCGATCCAGTCGTGCCGGCACATAGGATTCAATTTTTTTGCCATTTGCCATCGTGGCAGTCTTTCACAATGGGCAACATTACTAGGGCACCTACAGTAAGCACGCTCAAGCTTGACTGCTCGGAAAAAGGCGAATAGTCCGTAGGGGGCTGAATGCAGCATAACACAAACAAGCCGATTTTTGTGGTTGGGTCGCGCTCCGGAACGAGCATTCTAACGTGGTGCCTTGGGGTACCGCCCGAATTTGTTTCCAGTACCAGAGTCAAATTGAATGGGGGACTTCGCGGTCAGCGTTGCTATTGCCTACCAAATTGGCGCAGCCCGCAGCGATCTATCGATTTTAAGTGCCATGAACATTCGGGGATGGCTCTAGCACATTGGATCGAAACAGGATCCCAGTACGAATTTCGCCTCTATGATTCGGATCATACCGAACTGCTGGCAAAAGTTTCTGTCACAAGAACGACCCAGTAATCACGTTGCGAGAGTTTTCAATGATGTCTTGCTTCAGAGGCGATCTCACGCCCGCGGGCGTTTCGCAGCGCCTTGCAATCAAATATTGTTTACCATGAGCGAGGCCACCAGGAAGGCGGCAAACTGGTGGAGCGATCCTCAAAGCGAGGCTCCCGAAACCCAGTGGGTCCGGGTCCCGGGCATTTCGGAGAATATGAACCGGCGGGCTACCGGAGACCCGGCAATCGATTGGATCCATCATTCCGCCGGTCTTCTGCGCAGTTTTGCGAAACCAATTAAAGCGCTGTCGATTGGTTGTGGTTTTGGCATTATTGAGCGGACATTGCGCCGTCGCGACTTCTGTCAGCTTATCCATGGTGTGGATGTCGCTGAGACTGCGATCGAAAACGCAAAGAAAACAGCGCAAGCAGAAGGCTTGGATGGCCTAACCTACGAAGTCGCCGATCTGAACACCGCCGAGTTCCCCGCTGACACCTATGATGTGGTTTACGCGCACGCGTCGCTTCATCATATTTTTCAGCTCGAACACGTTCTCGACCAAATCAAACAAACGCTGAAACCGCGTGGATTGTTTGTCGTTTACGAGTATATCGGTCCCTCGCAAATGCAGTTCCCACGGCGCGATCTCGAACTCGCTGACACCTTTCTTAGACTCATCCCGGAACGTTACCGGAAGTTTCAAAGGCGCGAAGGCATCAAGAAGGAAGCCTTTCGGAAGTCGCTCGAGGCAATGAACAGTTCGGATCCTTCCGAAGGTATCCGTGCAAGCGAGATCGTACCGCTCATTGCGAGCCGCTTTGAAATCAGACACTTCCGTTATGTGGGCGGAACCTTGTTACTCTTAATCTTTAATGAAATTGCCGGCAATTTTAACGAGAACGATGCCGAAAGTATGCGCTTCGTGGATGCGCTGATCAGTCTCGACAATTTCCTCCTCGATAGCGGTGTCCTCCCGTCGTACCACGTTTACATGGCCTGCAAGAAAACGGATAATCCAATGCCCATGCAAACGCGAAATGTCCTCCCACCAGCGGCTTCGGTTTTCCGGACACAGGATTTGCAAGCACTCACTGTAGCACCCAAGCCCTTGGGATTGATCGCCGCTGAACCGAATCCCTTCCGTGCCGATTCACAAGGTGAGGGACGCACCACCGTATCATGGTTGACGTACGCGACAAATAGCGTCGAAGTCCATGTCGATGCCCCCGACGGGCCGCTCTTCGCCAGGAGTGGGCCGGGGATTTTTTCGCAGGAAACCGGCCAGTGGGTACGGGACGGCACGAAACTCTATTTACAAAATGTTTCAAGAGGTCTTGATCTAACGGCCGAGAATACAATTGCCGTCATTACTCTCAGACAACAAGAATAGAGGGACGGTTCCTAAGAGTCCTTCAGGGCTTCGATTTTATGGTTCGCGGTGAGAACTCCCTGCATAACTGCCTTTGCGCGAACGCGATAAGAGAGAAAGACTTTTCCTGTTGAATCTGACTGAATACGCTTGACTCTCGCTCATCTGTTGTTATTTTAACGATCCCGCCGGAAGCGGGACTCTACTATTTTGGAGTGCGTTCTACGTACATCTGGGACTGCAAATTGGAGCTCAATTTTGTCCCGCCTGCCCGCCGTAGCCTTGTGCGAAGGCGGGACACTGCGCGGACGCAAGATTGAGTTTTTTTGTGGTCTGAAATGTACGTGAACGGCTGGTTCTTTGACATCTACATACAGGGTAGTAAGAAAATACAACTTTAAGAGCTGAGTCTGAAATCAAGTCGCTGCCGCAAAGCAGCGAGAGAGTTTCAGTTATCATACAAATCTCGGTCCGGCGTTGCCGGACTGAACAGATTGATCAAGCTACAAAGAGCGCATCATGGATGCCTTGGTGCCAATAGGCGATGAAGGACGTGGTAAGCTGCGATAAGTCACGGAGAGCGGCAAACACGCTTTGACCCGTGA
>Ga0137379_10002999_pt1 | contig 15713 bp, 16 predicted proteins | sample SagtaG_18_FD_104812 | JGI IMG/M metagenome (GOLD analysis project Ga0137379, IMG submission 104812) | Vadose zone soil microbial communities from Sagehorn Ranch, Mendocino, California, USA - Sage2_L_80_16 metaG | ecosystem: Environmental > Terrestrial > Soil > Vadose zone | place: USA...
CCCCAGCACGCCCGCCGCGGCATCACCCGCGTCCGCCGCCGACGGCGGCTGCTGTTCGCCTTCCTCGACCGCACCGGCCTTTCAATATGACCAGCAGTCGCCGTATTCAGAGAAGATCCTCAGGCGGCGTTTCAGGACCGGATCTGGCGCTCCGGGCTGGACCCGCTGCGGAGCCTGGCCCGGTTCCGCGTCGTTCACTGCACCGTGGAAGCGGAGGTGGCCTTTCGGCGGATCCTGCGACGCAGGGAGGATGACCCGCTGCGCCGGGCGCCCGCCGACCCCGGGCCGCAGCACGCAACCGACCACAGGCTGGGGCCCATGGCGGGTTCGATCGGGTTTCGGTGGATGCGGCCTGGATCGAGGTCGATACGATGGACGGCTACAACCCGGGACTTGAGGAGATCGTGGCGTTCGTCAACGGCCTGGACCCGGATGGACTTGAACCGTCGACCTCTTCCTTATCAGGCTGTCTCGGTGGACGCCGTGACTGGGAGATTGCAGGTCGGCGCCAGATCGGTGTGTCCGTGGCTGACCGTGATGCACCATCGATGACTGTCCTTACGGGCACGCAGCGGGCACGAGCCTCTTCGTCCTGAAGTAGCAGCACCCGTGGGGGGGCCGGAACCGCCGACTGGTTCCGGCCGAGGTTTTCCACGGGTGCGACGGGCCGCCCAAAGTGCGACCATGATGCCAGTGGCGGCCTACAGGCAGTAACAGGAGCAGAGGAGTTCAGATCGTGGACGGCGCGACTGTGTCTGTGGCGGTCGTTGACAGCCGCACAGAGGCGGAGCTGATCGTCGGCATGCTGCGCAGTCACGGCTTGAGAGCAGCTGTGTCGGCAGATGATGCCGGAGGACAGTACCCGCAGCTGCAGATCGAGGGTGTTCGCGTGCTGGTTGCCCCCTCCGATGAAGCCTCGGCCCGTCGGCTCCTCGCCGCCGCCGATGACACCCTCCAGTAGGCCGTCAACCCAAGACCTTTCGGCGATGGATGAGCCGACGCGGCCTGACCCGCGCCTGGACGGGCCCACCGCGCGCTGCGCCGACGCGGCATCACCGCGGTCATCCCTGAGCCCGACGATCAGAAAGGCCACCGCCGACGCCGTGGCTCACGCGGTGGACGACCGCCGGTGTTCGACGTCGAGGACTACAAGGGCCGCAACGTCGTCGAGCGCTGTTTCAACCGCCTCAAGGCCTGGCGCGGCTTGGCCACCCGCTACGACAAGCACGCACTGATCTACCGCGGCGGCCTTGTCCTGGCCGCCATCCTGCTCTGGCTCCGCTGACTTAGGGGCCTAAGCTTCCTCAGATCGTTGGCCCAGAGCGCCCTTCGCCTCGTTGGAGTGGCGCACAAGCGGCGGCCGTCGCTCCGGGACCAAGCCCGGGTAGAGCAGGCAGGGTTCCGTTCTCGTGCGCCCGGAGGGACTCGAACCCCCAACCTTCTGATCCGTAGGTATCCGGCCGTGAACGCTGTACGACGGGCTCATACGAGGCCGGTGGCGACAGCCCTGTGCGTCCCCACCAGCGGAAATCTCAGCTCGCAGCAGGGGCTCCAGCCAGCCCGCCTGTGAGCCAGCCAAACCCCACGGCAATAGCACAATGGCTTGACGAACGGCCGGATGTCAGCGGACGATCAGGCCCCCGCTGATGACGATGGTCTCGCCGGTCATATACGTGCCCTGAGAAAGCATCCACACCCAATCGGCGATCTCCGTCGGTTGAGCGGCTCTGCGAAAGGGGATGGTAGCAACCGCCTGCTCCAGACGTCCGCCCGCCCGTGTTCCAGGGGTATCGACCCAGCCAGGCGCGACCGCGTTGACGCTGATTTGGTCATCACTCAGCTCAATGGCAAGTGAGCGTGTCAGCGAGACGACGGCGGCCTTGGAGGCGCTGTAGAGAAGCTGGCCGGTGGACACGGCGAAGGCATCGATCGAGGCGAAGTTCACGATAGCGCCGCCGCCGGTCGAGCGTAGGGCGGGCACGGTCTCCGCGATGACGTTGAGCGTGCCGAAGACATTCACATCGAAGATGTGCCGATACGTCGCGTAGTCGTAATCGGCCAGCGTGGTGGGCGGATAGATCCCAGCGGCGTTGACGACGGCCTCCAGCCCCGAGATGTCGCCGAGGGCGCGCGAAACGGCGCCCCTGTCGGTGATGTCCGCAACGGCAGGTCGGAACGCTGCGGGATCATGGGCCGCCGCATTCACGAGAAGCGACTCGGCGTCGCGATCGATACCAATCACCGTCCATCCCTTGGTGATGAATCGCTCCGTGACCGCCAGACCCATTCCGCTGGCTGCGCCGGTCACTACGGCGGTGCGTCTCCTGGGTTCAGTGGGCGAGGAAGCCGCCATCGACAGTCACCTCCGCCCCCGTGATGAAACTGGCGTCGTCTGAGGCGAGGAATGCCACCACGCCCGAGATCTCACTGACATGCGCCCTGCGGCCCATTGGTGTCTGGGGGACGACACCGCCCTCCCTTTCATGCTCGTTCATAGGCGTGCTGACCCCACCGGGACAGAGCGCATTCACCCGGATCCCGTCGGCCGCCAGCTCGAGCGCAGCGGTCTTCGTTACCGCGATCAACGCCGCCTTGCTTGCGCTATAGGCGACATAGCCGACGGCACCGACGACGCCGAAGATCGAGGCGACGTTGATTACCGATCCTCCACCGCCCTCACGGATCAGGGGGACCGCGGCCTGGATGCCGAGAAGCGCGCCGGTTGTGTTGACCGAGAGGACACCGTTCCAGTCCTCCACGCGCTCGACGAGGAGCGGACCGACGTGGATGATCCCGGCGTTGTTGACCAGCACATCCAGGCGGCCAGAGGTCGTTCGCGCATGGGCGATCGCGCGTGCCCATTGCCGAGGCGATCTGACATCGAGGTGCAGGTACTCGACGTCGAGCCCCTTCTGGCGCAGCCGGGCCACGGTGGCACTGCCCTCTTCATCCAGTATGTCGCAAGCCAGAACCCGAGCTCCCTCGGCGGAGAGCCGTTCGGCGTGCGATGCCCCCTGACCGCGGGCGGCCCCCGTGATCAGAATGGTCTTGTCGGCCAGGCGGCCCGCGACAGGCGTCATCATCGAGGCGTCACGGCGGGTCCATCATGTCCGGGTCAGAGAGGGCTCACTCGCCTGTGCGAGGCGGCTTCGGACGGACCCTGGAGCCCTTCGAAGGAACCGGTCGAGGTCCCGACGGGTGCGGTCCATCTGCGCCTGCCACGTTCTCCGGACTATGTCGATCCGGCTGTCCGGGGTCTGCCGTGCCGCGAGGTAGGCAGACAGCGCGACGTCATCACGCTCCAGCACCTCCAGGCACCGTGCGATCAGCTCGGACTGGGCGGAGTAGACGGGTAGTTGCGGCCCGCGGGGAGCTGCCAGACCGACGAAGTACAGCCGTTCGAGCCCGACCGGGACGGTGAGGCCCCCCACCCGGAGGGGTGTGCCGTTCTCCCACGTCAGCAGCGAACGGTCCAGGAAGGGGAAGGTGGTCTTGAACCCGGTGGCCCAGATGACGGAGTCGAAGTCAGATTGCGTGCCGTCGGTGAAGTGCACGGTGCGCCCGGCGAACCTCTCGATCCCCGGCTGCACCGTGATCCGACCGTGCTGGATCCAGTAGAGCAGCAGATTGTTGACGACCGGCCGCTGGTTGTCGAGGTTGCGCGTGGCGGGCTCGGGGAGGCCGCGGTAGGCAGAGGTGGGGCCGACAACGACGTTGATCAGGGCTCGGGTCACGCGCTCTTGGGCGAAGGCGGGCAACCGGGCAAGCCAGCGCAGCTCGGCTCGCGGCTTTCCGAAGATGGCTTTGGGCTGAAACATCTGGCCGTGGCGGATGGAGATGTGCGCATCCAGGCGAGCGTTGGCGGCGTCTACGACCACGTCGCACCCAGAGTTGCCGGCACCGACGACGAGGACACGGTCGCCCTCGATTTCACCCACGTTGCGATAGCCGGAGGAGTGCAGCTGCTTCCCGGTGAACTCCCCCTCGTACCGAGGGATGCACGGGTCGGTTAGATGGCCGTTGGCGATCAGGACCGCGTCGTACTCACGAGAACTTCCATCGAAGGTCTGGACCGTCCAACCGTCCCGCCCCGCGCGACCCCTTGGCCTGATGGCGGTGACCTCGGTACCGAAGGCGATGCGCTCGTACAGGCGGTGGTGCCGAGCGAAGCTTTCCAGATATGCCCGCATCTGATCCCTGCTGGGATAGACCGGATAGTCGGCCGGCATCGGATAGCCGGCGAAGCCCGAGACATCACGAGACGTGATCAGGTGCAGCGAGTCGTAGTCAGTGTGCCAGTGTCCACCGACACGGTCGGTGCGTTCGAAGCACTCGACGGCGAAGCCACGGTGCGTCAGGACCTGCAGCGCAGCCATGCCGGCCGCGCCCGCTCCGATGATGCACGAGCGCAAGGAAGTCATGGCTCCAAGAATGCGACGGGTCCTGGCGATCGGTCCAGCCTAACCTTCCATGAGATAGTATAGTTTTTACCTTGATCTAGCCGATGCCTAAGCCCAGGAAGTCGATGACCCTGCAACAGCTGATCTACTTCCTCGCCGCCGTCGAGCACGGCTCCTTCTCCGTGGCCGCCGAGGCCCTGTATATCGCCCAGCCCAGCCTGTCCGAGCAGATCAAACGCCTGGAGAACGAGCTCGGCGTTACCCTGTTCGTGCGTACCAACCGCCGTCTGGTCCTGACCGAGGCTGGCCAGCTCTTCCTTCCGAGCGCCCAGCGCGCTGTCGCGGCGGCGGGGGAAGCGGCAGAGTCTGTACGCGGAATCCGCACCCTTACCGGCGGCACCGTCGCGTTCGGCACCTTCAGCACCGCGCAACACCTGTTCCTCACCGACCTGATCGCCGAGTTCCGCGCGCGCCACCCACAGGTTCGGGTCCGCGTGGTCGGCCTGAACTCCTCGGAGGTCGCCGACGCCGTCCGCGACGGACATCTGGAGGCGGGGCTGGTCGCTCTGCCAGTGGATGACAGAGGGCTCCAGGTGGGCCATATCGCGTGGACCAGCGAGGCCGTTTACCTCAGCATCGACCCTGCTCGCACCAGTCACCCCGTGACCGCAGCCGACCTCGCCCAGGCACCGCTCATCCTCCCGGAAGCCCGTTGGGGCAGCGCCGATCCCACCCGCCGTCAGCTCCTTGAGCGGGTCCAGAAGGCAGGCGTCTCCATTCTCCCCGTGGTCGAGGTCGAGTCCTCAGCCTCAGCTCTCGCCCTGGCGGAGCGTGGCGTCGGCGACACCGTCATGTCGCTCCCCCTCGCCGCCTACCTGGGCTTTACCGAACGCTTGCACTGGGTGTCCCTAGCCCCGCCGCTGCAGGAGACCTTCGCCTTCATCACCCGCCGGAATGTTCATCTGTCGCCCGCGACTCGCGTCCTGATGCAGCTGGCGCGGGAGCAGCTGCGGCGCCTGCCCCACAGCGGCGAGACGACATCCCCGCCGGACGGCCCCCGATAGGCCCCCGGCTCCCCCCGATTCTGCAGGGTGACAGGAGACGAAGTCATCTCCTTCGACCAGGATCCGCTTGATTCGCGAGTGGGTGCTCACAGGTCTCGTCCATGAACGCGTGAGTGGAGGCGGGATGAATCACGGGCCTCCTGAGGCGCTCGGGTTCTTCCATACCCGCCCGCATCGGCCACCACGACCTGGTGGCCAGCCTGCGGGTCGCTCGGACCAGCGGGAGGACCGTTGAGCAGCGCCGATCCCGATCCCCAGCAATTCCAAGCCCAGGCCAAGGCCATCGGCGGCGACCCTCCTTCGGCGCGGAAGCTCAAGGCGCGAGTGCAGGAACTTGAGGAGTCGCTTGCCCGGCTCAGAGCCGAACGGGTCGAACGGCAAGCTCTCCTCGAGTGCCACGCCCACGTCATCAACGAGCTGTCGATCGACTACGAGCAGGTCAAGGCTGAACGCGACACCATGCTCGGCAACGTCCGACCCCTCGCTGGCCGGACCCCACGGGCATAGCACTCGGTGCTTGCCAAGCATCGAACGCTTGTTCGATGATGTCACCATGGGAATGCCACAAAGCGCGGCAGACCGCCACGCAGAGCGCACACGACTGGCGCAGCTTGTCCAGCCCACCACGCTCGCCGCCGACCAACTCCTGCCGGTGTTGCCACCGCTGGCACCGCTTCTGCCGCATGGCGGCCTGCGCCGCGGCAGTGTGGTCACCGTCAGCGGGTCCCTGCGGCTCGCGCTCGCACTCGCAGCCGGCGTCACCCAGGGCAACCTCTGGGCCGCCTTCGCCGGCATTCCGGAGCTGGGGGTGGTCGCCGCCGCCGAGACTGGCGTCGCGCTCCAGCGTCTGGCCCTGATCCCCAACCCAGGGGTGCAATGGGCGTGGGTGATCGCCACGCTGCTGGACGCGATCGACCTGGTCGTCACCCAACCCCCGGCCGCCTGCGGCCAGACCGTGGGCCATCAGCTTGCCACCCGAGCCCGGGAGCACCGCAGCGTCCTGGTCGTCCTCGGCACCTGGCCCAGCCCCGACCTGAACCTCCACGTCGACCACGAGCCATGGATCGGATTGGAGGCCGGAGCTGGATACCTCCAGCAGCGCCGAGCACGAGTTATCACCACAGGCCGGGGCAGTGCCACCCGGCCCCACGAAGCCTGGCTCTGGCTGCCCTTCCGAGATGGAACCGTGCAGCCCGCTACCTGACCGGTGAGCCTCTCATGGGCACCTCTCGGGCAACACAACAGAACAGGCGAGAGAACTACGGGCGACTCCAGGCCCGCAAGGTCGAGGTCGCGGCCGCCGGTCGGGGCGCCGCCGCGCTGAAGCGGCGGGCCAGGCTCTGGCTTCCCAGTCCCGACGTCGCTCAGCAGGGGCCCGGGCCGCGACACGATCGCTATGTCCGTGCCGTCGAGGAAGAGATGGACAGTCGGGTCGTACAACCCCGGAAAGGAAGGGAGGTGGACACCACGAGCGCCACATCCAAGGGCCGCCTTCTCCAGTCGGTGTAGTGGGGAGGTGTGACCGGCGTCGATGGCCCGCGTGCTGGCGATCTGGTGCCCTGATTGGCCGGTGGCCGCGGCGGGCGTGCCGACCACCGAGCCGGTGGCCGTGCTGGATGCCGGTCGGGTGCTCGCCTGCTCGGCGGCCGCCCGCGCCGATGGGGTCCGCCCTGGCCAACGCCGGCGCCAAGCGCAGGAACGCTGCCCAGAGCTCGAGCTGATCGCGCACGACCCCGACCGGGACGCGCGCGCCTTCGAGCCGGTGCTGGCGGCGGTCGAGTCGCTCACCCCGCGGATCGAGGTGCTGCGTCCCGGCGAATGCGCCTTCCTCGCCCGTGGTGCCGCCAGATACCACGGCGGTGAGGCCGCCCTCACCGCTGCGGTGCTGGCCGCCGTCGATCGAGTGCTCGGTGCCCTTGGACGCTGCCAGGTTGGCATCGCCGATGGCCGCTTCGCCGCCAGCCTCGCCGCTCGCCACGCCTCCCACCCCAATTCCACCTCGAACGGCGTTCTCCGCTCGCACGCCGGCCTCCCCCTCCACGCTTCGCCCACGGACCCCGCGCCGCGCGGCGATCTCACCTTGGCCGCCGACTCTGCCTCCCGCCCCGATTCCGCTCCTGCTTTGCCCGGCGCCGGCGACGGGCTGGCCGCTGGACGCCACTGGATCGTCCCTCCTGGGGAGACGCCGGGTTTCCTGGAGCCTTTCCCCGTCGAGGTCCTGGAGCACCCGGAGCTCACCGACCTGCTCAACCGTCTGGGCCTGCGCACCCTCGGCCACCTGGCGACCCTGCCGCGGGTCGCCATGGCCACCCGCTTCGGCCCCGAGGGCGTACGGGCACACCGGTTGGCCACTGGCCTGGACGAGCATCCCCGCGCGAGCCGTCGTCCACCACCCGAGCTCGGGGTCGCAGCCGCACTCGATCCGCCCATCACGAGGGTCGACGTCGCCGCTTTCGCAGCCAAGGCGCTGGCCGACGAGCTCGTCGATCGTCTCGAGCGGCTGGGCCTTGCCTGCACGCGCCTGCGTATCGAGGTCGAGACCGAGCACGGGGAGATGCTGGCCCGGGTGTGGCGACACGAGCCGCCCGCCCGCCCGTCGCGCCGAGGAGCGACCGCCGACCCACGCGCCGTGCAGGTCGCCTCCATCGCTGAGCGTGTCCGGTGGCAGCTCGATGGTTGGCTGACCGGTTCAGCGGCATCGCGGCCCACCGGAGCGATCACCCGCCTGGCCCTGATCCCGGACGAGGCGGTTGCGGCCCGTGGGCGCCAACTCGGTTTCTGGGGCGAGGAGACCGAGGCCAGCCGGCGAGCCGCCCGTGCCCTGGCGAGAGTTCAGGGATTGCTCGGGCCTGAGGCGGTTCGCCTCGTCAGCCTACGGGGAGGCCGTGCCCCAGCCGATCGGGTGATCAGCGTCGCCGAAGGCGAGCTCCCGAGCGCTCCCGATGACCAGGCCTCCAAGAGCGGCCGCCCGAAGGCCGGCGGAGGCTCCGGGGCCCGCGGAGCTCCGAAAGCCCCAGAAGGCTCCCGAACCCGCAGACGTCCGGAAGCCCACGAAAACTCGGGAATGCACGAGGACCCTGCGCCCCATGGCGGCCCACGGCCCCACGACGCTCCAACTTCCCACAGGCCACCCGGCTCCAACGACCCCCCGAGTCCCCACAAGTCCCTGGCTTCCGACGGGACCTCGCCAAGCCCCCCCGATCCCTTTGCCCCGGCAAGTTTGCGCGTCGTCGATGGCGGCTTCAGCGCGGAGAGCGCCCTGGAGCATCCACGCGACGCCAGTCGTCGCCCCAAGCCCGCCTCGCCGGCCGCGCCAGCCCCGCCGGCCGCGCCAGCCCCGCCCACCGCGCCCGCCGCGCCCGCGGCGCTGAACCTGCCCGCCGCGCCGGGGACGGCTGCCGCGCCGGACAGCTTGCCGAAGCCGAAACCGGCCGCCGGCACGGCTTCGAGGCGTTCCAGCGCTCCGCGAGGTTCCAAGACTCCTCCCTGGCCAGGGAGGATCCCCGAGCCCTCACCGGCGGTCGTCCACCACGAGCCGGTCCTGGCAGAGGTCCAGGACGCCGGGGGAGCCCCTGTGACGGTCAACGGCCGCGGGCTGCTGAGTGAGAAGCCCGGCTGGCTACGAGTGTCCGGCGTTTGGACGCGGATCGTGGCGTGGGCCGGTCCATGGCCGATCGACGAACGCTGGTGGGATCCGAAGGCTCATCAACGTCTTGCGCGCCTTCAGGTGACCAGCGAGGAAGACGTCGCCTACCTGCTGAAGCTGTCCGAGGGCCAGTGGTTGATCGAGGCGACCTATGACTGAGCCCGGCTGAGCCGTCGCCGCCAATCGCTCCCTCTCCTGGTCGCCGCTCCCGCCGTATGCCCAGCGCCGAAGCGTTTGGCAACCCCTGTGGATACTCGTTTGCCTTCGATTGCGTTCGAAGGTACAACTTCATCAAGCTTTGCTTCCTGAGCATCCCTGAGAGGTGGGAGATGAACGGAATCGGCATCCGGGTCACCCCGGAGCAGTTGCGGCAGGTGGCGGTCCAGCTCAACGGCGCCGCCGGCGACATCGATGGGGCCCTGCGCCAGCTCGCCGCCAACGTCGAGCCACTAGGAACGGACTGGGCCGGGGTTGCGCAGGCGCACTTCCTCGAGCTCTGGGGCGATTGGCAGCGCGGCGCCGCTGCGCTGCATCAGGCTCTGACCGGCATCGCGCAGCTCACGTCACAGGCCGCCACACGCTACGAGTCGACCGAGCACGGCATCGCGACCAGCTTCACCCACCAGTAGGCACGCCGCTCTGGGTCGAGTTGCTCGCCGCACGCCTCAGCGCTGCCCCGAACCGCCACAGGACTGGCGGCCGCGTCGCCACGGGGCTCGGGTCCATCGCGTCCAGCTCGAGGGCGTGCTGCCCTGAAGTGCTCGAGCGTGGCGTCGCGCCTCGATCCCGCTCGCGACCGCGTCCAAGCCCGGGAGATGGCGCCGTGCAGGCTGAGCATCCGGTGTGGCGCTCCGTGCCTGCCGACCGATCGACAGTGGCTGGGCTTCCGGTGCGGAGCGCGTGCCCGGTGCGGGCCGAGTGCTCGAGGAAGGCTGAGTGCCCGGCGTGGTGCCGGTGCTCCGTCCCGGCCGCGTGCTCGACGAGCCCCGACCTTGCGATGGGTCTCGCCGAAGTCCGGCAGACCGGCCAACGGTCGCGGACGCGGTCACGAGATGGGGAGCGTGCTCTCCGCCCTTGGACCGGAGAACGGGGCGGTCCGAGCGCGCGCTGGCCAACCAGACGCCGCGGTGGCCGGCGTGACACCGAAAGTGGACGACGATGCCTTCGGAGCTGTTCTGGACCGCAAGGATATTGGCTGGACCGAGAAGGAGGACTGAGCCGCATTGCTCGCAGTACACCGAGAACATTGGCCTGTCTCCATGTTCGAGCTTCGCTCCACGAAGTGGACGACGCTGGCTGGGTCATCTGGGCTGGTCGTAGGGATCAAGGGCATGAGACCAGGGTTCCAGCGCTGGCCTATAAGAACAAATCCAGTTATGATCGTTTTCGATCATGACTGCTAATGATTGGTCGTCCGTCGAGCTTCGCCATCTGCTGGCGCTGCGGGCAGTCGCCCGCGCCGGCTCGTTCAGCCGCGCGGCGGATGAACTGGGCTACACCCAGTCGGCGATCAGCCAGCAGATCGCCACGCTGGAGAGGATCGTCGGGCTCCCTCTCTTCGAGCGGCGGGGTGGCCGTCGGCAGGTCACCCTGAGCGAGTCAGGGGAACTGCTCCTGCGGCACGCTGGGCCGATCATCGACCGCTTCCAGTCGGCGAAGGCCGACCTCGCGGCCTTCTCCGAGGGCGCGAAGGGCACGCTGCGCATCGGCGCATACGAGAGCGTCAGCGCGCGGATCCTGCCGGCCATCCTCGGTGTGTTCGCGGCGAGGTGGCCCAAGGTCGAGATCGACCTCAGGGACTCCTCGGACAAGGACCTGCTCACCTTGGTCGAGGCCGGCGAGCTCGATCTCGCGTTCGTGATGGACAGCGAGGTCATGAGCGACAGGTTCAAGACGACAGAGCTGCTCCAGGACCCATATGTCCTGCTGGTGCCGGCCGGCTCCCCGCTGGCCAGCAAGCAGCCGGTGCCGCTCGACGACCTCGTCGACTGCCGGTTCGTCGCGCAACACACGATGGCCTGCCAGCAGTTCCTCGAGTCCTCCCTGCGGCGTTATGGGTTCGAGCAGCACGTCGTCCTCCGATCGAGCGACAACGCGACGGTCCAGGGGCTGGTGGCGGCCGGACTCGGCGTCGCGATCGTGCCGCTGCTCACCGTGGACGAGAACGATCCGAAAGTGGTCATCCGGCAGCTCGACCCGCCGGTTCCGGCTCGCACGATCGTGCTCGCCAACCACCCGGACCGCTATCTGTCGCCCGCCGCCGAGGCATTCCTCGACACGGCGCGGCAGGTCGGCGCGGAGGTGGGCGCTGGCGATCGAGAGCTCTTGACCGGGGCCCCCAGCGCCTGACCGGCGGCGCCGCGGTCGAGCGCTGGTCGTGATCGCCCGACGCGTCTCATAGGCGGTGCCGGCCATTCCCGTGCTTGAAGGAATTCATCTCGATGCTCGCGAAAGCCATCGGCCTGCCCAATTTCCGTGGACGAATTCGTCCTGATGTGGTGGGTCGACCGGGTCTCCGCGGAACCCTACGTAATGAGCGTTGCGGTGCGGACGTGGTGGCACAAGGTCGGTGAGCCCGCAACGCCGTCCATGAGGCGCCTGGGGAAGCGGTTTATGGTTGGAATGGCAATTGGCCGTCATCGACGGCCTATTGGTACCCATAAGGAGCTATTCCTGGTCACAGGGACGGTGGGCGGGGTCCTCGTCCACCTTCAGGAGGTTTCGATGACGACCGGGTTCGCGTTGCCATGTGTTGATCCAATTCATGACGCCTCCGACGCTGCAGTCAATTAGGGGGGTTCGCTACCATCGCGGCCCCAGTCGCCGTAAATTTAGGGGCTGGTTGCGAATTCAGCCCGAGATAGGCGCCATGCGCTGTTGTCTGAGGCGAACAAGTGTTCGATCATGACGCCATGGGCTTTCAGAATCCTCCAATTCCCTGGGCAGAATTCGCCCGACTGGTACGCGGCCGGTCGCGGTCGCAATCGCGGACCGAGGCGGTCGGCGCCGAGGTTCCTGGGGCCCGGCGCCAGGACCCGAAACCTGAGGGGCGCGACCCGAAGCCCGACCGGCGGCGACCTGGCGCTCGCGCGATCTCGCGAGCGCTGGCGACTCCCTACGCTGAGCTGCACTGCCATTCCAACGCGAGCTTTCTGGACGGCGCCTCGCCTCCGGAGGAGCTGGTCGAGGAGGCGGCCAACCTCGGGCTGGAGGCGCTCGCGCTCACCGACCGCGACGGCATGTATGGGGTGGTGCGCTTCGCGGAGGCCGCCAAGGCGGTCGGCATGCGCACGGTGTTCGGTGCCGAGCTCACCCTGGGCCTGGAGAGCGCCCGTCCGACCTTGCCCGATCCTGACCCCTCGGGGGAGCACCTGCTGGTGCTGGCCCGTGACTCGAATGGGTACGCCCGCCTGTGCAGGGCCATCTCGGCGGCGCAGCTCGCCGGTTCCAAGGGGGCTCCGCGCGCAAACCTGGAGCTGCTGGCGGCCCTGCATGGCGGCCACTGGCTGGTCCTCACCGGCTGTCGCAAGGGCGCGGTGCCCGGCGCGCTGGTCGATCGCGGCCCGACGGCCGCCGCCTACCAGCTCGACCGCCTGATCGAGACGTTCGGCCGCGAGAACGTGCTGATCGAGATCTGGGACCACGGCGACCCGCTCGACTCGGCCCGCAACGACGCTCTGGTCCGGCTCGGTTACGCCCGCGGGATCGAAGCGGTGGCCACCAACAACGTCCACTACGCCACCCCGCGCCGGCACCGGCTGGCGGCCGCGCTCGCCGCGGTGCGCGCTCGCCGCTCGCTCGACGAGCTGGACGGCTGGCTGCCCGCGTCGGCCGGCGCGCATCTGCGCTCGGGACTCGAGCAGGACAAGCGCCTTTACCGCTATCCGCGCACGGTCGAGCGGGCGGCCTGGCTCGGCCGTGAGCTCGCCTTCGACCTCAAGCTGATCGCCCCGCGGCTGCCGGACTTCCCCGTCCCGCAGGGGCACACGGAGATGAGCTGGCTGCGGCACCTCGCCGAGCAGGGAGCGACCCGCCGGTACGGTCCCCGTGGCGCGGAGCGGATCCAGGGCGCATGGCGACAGATCGACTACGAGCTCGACATGATCTCCAGCCTCGGCTTTCCCGGATACTTCCTGATCGTCTGGGACATCGTCCAGTTCTGCGAGCGCGCCGACATCTACTGTCAGGGTCGCGGCTCGGCCGCCAACTCGGCCGTCTGCTACGCGCTCGGCATCACCAAGGCCGACGCCGTAAAGCTCGGTCTGCTGTTCGAGCGCTTCCTCTCGCCGGAGCGTGACGAGCCGCCCGATATCGACCTCGATATCGAGGCGGGCCGGCGCGAGGAGGCGATCCAGTACGTCTACCAGCGCTATGGGAGGGACCGCGCCGCGCAGGTGGCCAACGTGATCACCTACCGGCCCCGCTCCGCCGTGCGCGATATGGGGCGCGCGCTTGGCTACGCTCCCGGTCAGCTCGACGCCTGGGCCAAGCAGCTCGACTTGTGGGGGTCGCTTCGCGAGGTTACCGACCACGACGTGCCGTCCGCCGTCATGGAGCTGGCCGCCCAGGTCCAGGGGTTCCCAAGGCATCTCGGCATCCACTCGGGCGGGATGGTCATCTGCGACCGGCCCGTGCTGGAGGTCTGCCCGGTCGAATGGGCGACCATGAAGGACCGCAGCGTGCTGCAGTGGGACAAGGAAGACTGCGCGACGATCGGGCTGGTGAAGTTCGACCTGCTCGGGCTCGGCATGCTCTCGGCGCTGCACGCCGCGGTCGACCTGATCCGCTCCCACCACGGCGTCGAGATCGACCTGGCCGACCTGCCCCAGGAGCCGGTCGTCTACGAGATGCTCCAGGCGGCCGACTCGATCGGCGTCTTCCAGGTCGAGAGCCGCGCGCAGATGGCCACCCTGCCGCGCCTGCGGCCGCGGGAGTTCTATGACCTGGTCGTCGAGGTGGCGCTGATCCGGCCTGGACCGATCCAGGGCGGCTCGGTGCATCCGTACATCCGCCGCCGCAACGGCAGTGAGCGCATCACCTACCTGCACCCACTGCTGGAGCGCTCGCTCAAGAAGACGAAAGGGGTGCCGCTGTTCCAGGAGCAGCTCATGCAGATGGCGGTCGACGTGGCCGGATTCACCGCCGCCGAGGCCGACCAGCTCCGCCAGGCCATGGGCGCCAAGCGTTCTGTCGAGCGGATGGAGCAGCTCCGCGGTCGTCTCTACCAGGGGATGGCGGAGCGTGGCATCACCGGGGAGGTCGCCGACCAGCTCTACGAGCAGCTCGCCGCCTTCGCCAACTTCGGCTTTCCCGAGAGCCACGCGGTGTCGTTCGCCTACCTGGTCTACTCGAGCGCGTGGCTGAAGCTCCACTACCCGGCGGCGTTCCTCGCCGCGCTGCTGAACGCGCAGCCCATGGGGTTCTACTCGCCGCGGACGCTGGTCGCCGACGCCCGCCGCCACGGCGTGGTCGTCCGCGGCCCCGACCTCCACGCAAGCGAGGCGGCTGCCACCCTCGAGCCGCTCGGGAACGGCGCGGCAGGCGCGGAGAGCGCCGCCAGATCGGGGGTGGGCACGGAGGGCGCCGCCAGGTCGGGGTCGGCGGAGGGAGTGGAGGGCGCCGCTGGGGCGGTGGGGGCGGAGGGCGCGGTCCGGCTGGGGTTGTCGTCTGTACGGACCATCGGGGACGAGCTGGCGGAGCGGATCGCCGCGGGGCGCCCGTACGCCTCCATGGCGGATCTGGTCTACCGGATCGGGCTCAGTCAGGCGCAGGTCGAGGCGCTGGCGACGGCGGGAGCGTTCGCCTGCTTCGGGTTGGAGCGCCGGGAGGCGCTCTGGGCGGCCGGCGCGGTGGCGCAGGCGCGGGCGGATCGGCTGCCCGGGGCGGTGGTTGGCGCGGAGGCGCCCCAGCTCCCGGGCATGAGCCCGGTCGAGCTCAGCGCGGCCGATCTGTGGGCGACCGGGCTCTCGACCTTCAGCCATCCCGTCGAGTTCCTGCGCGAGCGGCTCGACGCGCTCGGGGCGGTGTCCTCCGATGGCCTGGCCGGCGTCGAACCGGGCAGCCGCGTGCTGGTCGGTGGGATCGTGACGCATCGCCAGCGCCCGGCCACGGCCAGCGGCACCACCTTCCTGAGCCTCGAGGACGAGACCGGCATCATCAACGTGATCTGCTCGCCTGGTGTCTGGACACGCTACGGCCGTATCGGCCGGGCCGCGTCTGCCATGCTGATCCGCGGTCGCCTCGAACGGGCCGAGGGCGTCACCAACGTGATCGCCGAGCAGCTCCACCCCTTCCAGACGGGCGTCGCAACCCGCTCACGCGACTTCCGCTGAGGGCAGGCGGCGGCAGGCCAGTTGGGCGGGGCGGGCCGAGTCGGGGCTGCAGGTAAGCCGGGGGATTGGGGGGGCGGTCAGGGGCGGGTGAGGAGGTGGCGGAGGGCGGGTTCGAGGATGGGGTGTTGGAAGGAGTAGCCGCTCGACTCGGTGGCGGCTGGGTGCACGCGGGCGCTGGCGAACAGCAGCTCGTCGGCCAGCTCGCCGAGCAGGAGCTTGGGGCCGAAGCTCGGCACCGGCAGCAGGGCGGGGCGTCCGAGGACCTTGGCGA
>Ga0137379_10003003_pt1 | contig 15704 bp, 20 predicted proteins | sample SagtaG_18_FD_104812 | JGI IMG/M metagenome (GOLD analysis project Ga0137379, IMG submission 104812) | Vadose zone soil microbial communities from Sagehorn Ranch, Mendocino, California, USA - Sage2_L_80_16 metaG | ecosystem: Environmental > Terrestrial > Soil > Vadose zone | place: USA...
ACACAACCAGAGGCAATGGAAAACAGGTGAAAGAAGTAGCTTAGAAATGAGCAACAGCTGTCTCCATTTGAACGAAAAATGAAACTTTTTCACGGCTTGTAATCATTATGTTGGTTGTAAGGTTTGGATACCAAAAAAATTATGGGAGAGAATACTACGTGTCTGATTGCATTCTTCGTTATTGTCAGCGGTGTATGTCAACTGAATTGTCGCCAAAATTAAGGCATACTGTACTACTGCCATCTGCCAACCACCTAATATTGTCGAATGGTACGCCTGTGCATTGGTTTTGCTGATTGATCTGTTGATCAACTTTTATGCTGTTGTGTTTGTGGTTGTGATGTCCGCCTGCTAAAACCTGTTGTGGTATAGCGAATGCTACCGCAGTGAGTGTTGTAGCTGCGACGATAGCTACGATTGCTAAAGTTACGTTGTGGTTCATGTCTCGCACATTATTCCTCATGTATTCTTTATTAGAAATACTTCACAGCAACTGCTATCAATCTAGGAGAAATTCCAAATATATTCAAACTCTGATATATTCATCAGAAAAATTATAGTCAGAATGTCGCTTGATCTAACAAAGAGAATACTACTATTGGTATGACAAATATCTTTTAGCGATAATAACTCGCTTGTAGAATTAGCTATCCTATTATTAGATTATTTAAGACTAATGATTTGGTGTAGAATAGGCCAAGAAGAGAGAGAATAGTTACTAGAATTGTGTGGTTCATAATTCTCCTATTTCCAATCATTTTATTGAGGCCGTCTACACTATTAGATTTAGCTTGTTTTCGGATTGATTATTCATTGTTGGATTTCCACTCCATAGAGCCTCCGTATGTCAAGAGACGATGAGTTATGCAAAACAGACGAGTACCTAATAAAAATGTGCGTCATAGTCTGGAAATTATAAACCGAACAATCCATGTCAGTAACTGTTGATCCTTTATTTCTCACAGTGGCTAGAATATCAACCTACGATGACCCAACCATAGGTAAAGTATGGAATTACGGGACAGGATTCTTTTATTCAAATCCAAAGGAGCAACTATTTTTCATAACGAATAGACCCGTACTTCTAGATGAAGAAAAAAAGTACTTTCATAATGTAGTAAGGTTATCGCTTCATGCAAATCAAAATGATCTTAGACTAAATCGTGATTATGATATTCCATTATACAAAGGAGCTAAAAAACTATGGACAGAACCGAATCCATCTGCGGACGTGGTTGCAATTCCCCTAGATGTCAAAGATATTCAGGGAAAAGGTTTGCTATTAAAATCATTCTCAGATGTTAATTTACTCCCACCAGATTTACTTCTTCATGTAGGAGAAGACATTTTAGTAATGGGATATCCGTTGGGTCAATACTACGACGATGTCTTCAACTTGCAGGTAGTGAGGAACGGGACTGTTGCAAGTGCGTATCCTATGCAATTTAGGGGTCAACCATACTTTCTAATCGATGCTAGATTGAATGAGGGTACAAGTGGAAGCCCAGTCAACAGCAGCAGTGTGCCTACAATGCCTACTGTCTGTGCTATGCTTAACATGTCCAAGATTCCTACATCTAATACCATAAGTGATCTCTATCGGCGTTAAAAATAAGAATATTGAATAGCGTCGTGATCGGCCGCTAGATATTCTCCACATAATATATCAAATAAAATTATCTTAACGATTCTATATCATATGGTTCTTGAAGTGAATTCAACATGTAAAGCATCTTTCTGATATAATTCTCCTTTGATGGTACTTCTATTAATTTTCTTTTATAAAATGCTACCAAATGCTCCATGAGGCATCCTACCCTTTCTCTATCCTCTGATAGATAAGCAAGTATTATCGCATACCAGTACTCTATTAGTGCATCTTCACCATACCTATATTCTAGGTCTACAAGGAACGCAAAGCTTGAATGGCATTGCCTGCATAGTCCATCATGGGCCTGTGCGAATGATTTTTCTACAAAATGACCACACTTTGCTTTCATCATTTGAGTTTATTGTTATTTATTTGGACATATTATACTTGCTAAATCATGTGTTTCTACTTGATAGAGTATATGTGAGTTAAGGACTTGGTATTGGACCTTGCTTATCACAATTTCTATCCATTCCTGGGACCACGTTTGTATCCCGACTTCGTAGCAAATCCCATACAATGCATTTAAGGTATAGATTAATAAATATGAGTGTATGCGGACCGGTGGATTGAATAATATTTTGAAAACTCTGTTGGATAATGACAACAACAACAAAGGTATTTCAAATCAAGAATTAATATTGTTACTCCAGAAGATTGAAAATGACGCAACAGAAATATGCTATGCAAAGTATGGCCTAGATGAAAAGATTAAGTTTAGTATTGATTATCAAAACGCATCAAATACCAATCTTATAGGCAGGCAAAACGTAAAATCACTTCAATGTATCAGACAATCTATCAAGAAAAATTTGGAAATAATGAATGAGGATATAAAAACAATTTTTCAATCGTATTTAACAGAATGTGGAGAATGAAACCCCTAATTTGTTTGCGAGAAAATCATGAAACCAAACACAATCTGATATATGTTTTATTAACATAACGACATTTTGTGATCCTATCGCCGATGTTTTGTTTTATACACTGATTATTTTTTCTCTTCTGGCTTTTCCAAATGAATTATACATAAACATGTGCCAATTGTACAACGTCTTAATTCAGTTGTATCTGCTAAACGTACAATTGTCTCAGTGTGATAACTTAATGGATGCAAGCATTTTATACACAGAGGTTCATTATACATAATGATTATCTGATACTTTATCAACTACGAAAATCGATTTAAAGTTCTCTCATGCTTGGATAAAGCTACACTACAATCAGCATCTACCTTCGAAGTTGAGTTGGTAGGCTCCCGCGGCTTATACATCTCTCACATACCAGATCTTTTGGAATCATCATCACCTACGACTTCTACTGGTCTATTAACTACGGTGAATCCCAATATTTCGATATATCATTTTATAGCTTGATCCAGATCAGATACGCTAAATGCAATACGATTTATTATTGGGTTGTTCCTTTTACTTCGTTTCCTCGTTTTACACATTCCTTTAAAGATTTCAAATTGTAGGACATTTATAATAATGACACTACTTATATTGTAATGCGAGATATAACACGTCTGAAGGTAGTTGCCTACGTCTACAAAAGATAAGACACTCATAAGGAGCATACGTATAACAAAAGGACTTGATGATCTATTACTGAAAGACGCCAAAGCTAAAAGGATTAGTGCTAATGCTCTGATTGGCAGCATAATGACAAAGTATGCTGAAATGGATAGATACAATGAGAGGTATGATACGATCACTTTAAAACAAGAGAGCTTTAGATCTATTCTTCAGGTAGTTGAGGACGACAAGCTTGCGCAAGTTGCCAAAGAAATAGGTTCTTTAATCCCTAAACAATTCCTGTTGTTTTGGTTTAAGAGGTCCGATCTTGAAACATATCTTAGATATCTTTCTTTAGTATGCAGGTACAATGGATTTGGTGAATATGAAGTTGATATTGATGATGATAGAACTAATTACACAATCACTCTAATCCATAATATGGGAGAAAAATGGTCAAACTTCCTCAAGGACTGGTTACAACAAGGAATGAAAACTACAACTGGGATCATAGCAAAGATTGATATCAGCAAGAACACAGTGGTTGCAAGATTCCATGTGTCCTAATAACGATAGAAAAACAGACACTTTGTGGAACTCAGAACAACGGTCGTGGTAATAATAACAACATGGTAGATAAATCTACTTTCTCTAATGTATGAATAAGTGCTTTAAAAAGTCTGGTTTGTTGTTGATGTTGTAGTTGATTCTCGATCAATACTTTCTTCTTCAGATCCTGAGTGTCTAATGAAGAGTTAGTAGTGAGAGAATTAGATAGTTAATGTTAAGGTACAAGGAATTTGATTATTATTGAACTCTTGCTAAAATCAAGCCTCGAGTTTATCCCAAGCTCAGATTTTATTCCTTGAGACAACATGTCTGAGAGTTTGACCACTTCTCTCCTAATACATGGTGCATAATAATTGTATAATTTCTTCGGTCTGTTTCAAGGTCATATTTAGCAAATCCAGTATATTTGTAGAGTAACGAAAGTCCCTCAAGAAATGCATCAATCTCTATTTGTTTAAATCAGAACATCAGGAACTCTTTGATGGCTGTTGCTCTCCCAAAGCAGCCCATAAATAGAAATTTTATGTGTATGCAACAATAGCGACATCATAATTTTTTAACACGCTGTTCTTAAATTCGGTTCCTATTTCATTTTCATCAAGCAATATTTCATTTCTGGTAACCCTTATTGGATAGCTGTTATAATACATCATTGCTGTGATGAATAGCTCTGTATTTTCTATTGTGATTTCAAATGTTATGTTCCTTTGAGGGTTCTGGATAGTCAAGTATTTTTGAGGGCTGTAATTTATGTTCCAACCAATACTATTTTCCGATACCCAACTATTTTCTATTACTGTTGCAATCATATTGTTTATTTTGTCGAAAAAATTGATGTCAAGAAGGAAATACTTCCCATTGTCTCTAGTTATTGTTATAAGGTCAAAATCATCGACTACTAATATTCGGTGAGTGTTAATAAACTTGGATTTTCCTACATTTATGACCAACTCTTGCGATTCTACAAAAAATGCATCTTGCGGTTGTAATTTATTATGAGGATCTTTTTTCGCATCACGTAAATATGATTCTGAGAGATCCCCACTATCATATTCGTCATAGTGTGGGGGACAAAGAGATATCATATTCTCAGGAAGAAATGCTTGAATCCGATTATACGGAACAATATGAGCATACTTTAGTAAAGGAGAACCACACAGAGCACACCCAAAAAAACATTCTTTTCTAAGCTGTCTTTGGATTTGTAGAGGAACATTTCTCCCCAAGTCAACTGACATATACAAAAATGGCTAGCCATATTCGAATATATAATCTTGTCATTTCAACTCCCAAAAACATCCAAATTGAGCACATGTTGTCTTGGCAGTCAATAATGCAAGTGTTTTGAAATACGACCATAATATTCCTACTAGCCCCGCTTATGCTAATGACCTAAGGATGATAATGTGGCTTTTACAGTTTCTAGGTCCTCACAACCTATCAAATCACAAATCATAATCTGTTTTCTGAATGATTCAATATCTTCTTGTAGACAAGTCAAAAAAGGATGAGGGCCGTTAGCTCCGATGATCTTCCCATCCCTGGTTACGCCGTTTCTATGTAGCGATAATAATGCTTGCCCCGATTGATGTCCTCTTACATCTTTTCCGCATACAACCAGATAAAGCAACGCTGATTGTTTTAATGTAAATCGGACCAGTGTATCTAGTCCCTTATTTTCTGAGAGTAATCTTCCAACAATTAAAATTCTGCTCATTATATCATCTGTTTTAGCAATAGCCTGAAGTAGAGCCATACTAGATAGTGTACAGATAGCCACACTCTTTCCTTCTCCTATATAATATTCATGCTTGATTGGGATAAGAACTTCGCATAACCTTCCAGCAACATTCTCTAACTTATTTTTGAGCGTAGTATTAGCCATTTTGTTACATCAAGATAGATGTTTTTCGGATCTATAAAACTTCTGTCTCCCTGCTGCCATTATTTTATCATTCCTTCGCTACGCAAGTCTTTAAGTATTTTCATTAATGTATCATAGTCTACATCTACTTCATTCAGAATAACAGAATGTTCCACTTTTCCAGTTTTTCTAATAAATTTTTCAACGGTTCTCTTTTTCTTTTGATATTGTCTTGTCTGCATCTTCTTCTCCTTACTAATATCAGCAAGTCTCAAATATAGTCCTCTACTTTTGGGTCAGGAGCTGCCTTCATCATTGGCTCATCCCAGCAGACACAATAGCAGTTTTCTAATCTTAAATTTGTACAAAGTCAGCAAAAATGGCAGTCCGAATTTGCCAGCAGGCAGTATCTGTAAGGAAGCAAATTTTTATGGCAACTCCTTAAAGGACGCCTTAGGTCCTGATGGCTACAATACACTAATCTAGTAAATTTAGTGACACTATATAAAAGCCTAAATAAGTAAAGTGACAATAACTATCAACGGAGTACATTACTTCCATTCCCACATTACGAAATATTCAGTATCAGGGGAATTAAGTCATATACTTAAAATAAAATTGACCCTCTCTGCAAGAATGGATATGACACTTAATTTGGAACAAATATTGAGAACAGTAGAATTATTACTACATAATCAGTCTCCGGCTCATGATTTTCAACACATACTAAGAGTATATAGAAACGCCGAAATGATAAGCAAGAAAGAAGAAGGTGCTGATTTGGATATCATTCTTGCTGCTGCACTATTACATGATTTGGTAGTTTATCCAAAGGGAAGCAGAAAGACTAAACATTCAGCAGATGAAAGTGCTGACATTGCCAGGAAAATATTATCTGAATACAAGTATTATTCAGCAGAAAAAATCGAAAAGGTTGTTTATGCGATTCGTACACACAGTTATTCAAAGAAATTAATTCCATCTACTTTGGAGGGCAAAATTTTGCAGGATGCTGACAGGTTAGATGCAATAGGTGCAATAGGAATAGCTAGAACTTTTAGTGTTGGAGGTAGCGAAAATAGGTCTCTTTATAATCCAAAAGATCCATTTTGTGAATCAGATAGAGAATTAGATGATACTCGATGGACATTAGACCATATTAAAAAGAAATTGTTGATATTAAAAAATTCCATGCATACTAAGACAGCAAAGGAGATAGCAAAAAAGCGTACAGATTTTATAGAATCATTTCTAAATCAATTGAGGAAGGAGATTCTGCAAAGGGAGTCGGGACAACAATAAAATCGGAAAAGATTGAAGACTTGGCTGTTGAGAAATTTAACAAAGCTAAGGAGGACATAATCTATTCAGATTTATAACAAGCATATCGTATTAGCAAGAAGCAAGCTAAGCTCAAACCTAAGGAGTGTTATGAAAATGAGTCCTTTCCTTCTAAAAAAATGTTATTTGCACCAGAAAAACATAAGCCTCAGCAATATTATTTGAGGCATTTGAAAGCTGATGTAAAAACAACACCTTGCTATGTTTCTAATAAATTCCTAGTCCATCGATAGTAAATTTATTATTTATGCAATGAAAGCCACTGTAATATGAAGTGCAGGTATTGTACTAGTGTAGATACTGATAATATGCAGGAGTTAGAAGAACATATACGTATACAACATGCCATGATAAGAAACGACGAGCAAAGAACTAGAACTAATATTCATAGGCTTATTCATGATGTGGCAGAATGTTGGCAAAACCATGTAGCATAGGACCCGCGTCATCTATCGTACAAATATAGCTATCATCCAATCTAGCGACAAGAAATCAAGTTTTTGAAGTGATAAGGGAGCGTGCACAATAACTGTATATTCTCGAAAAGTCTTAAGTTCCATAATTTATAATAAAATAACAAAGTAGCTTTCGTAGTAGGTGATCTAGTCTCTAAAAACTATGGAAAGTCAGGGGCTATTTCACACGCCATTTTATTATTGAAGGAATGACGGAAACAAGCATCATTAACGCTGAAATGAAAAAGACCAGATGTACCGAGTTCAGAAATTTATCAACAACGAGAGTAGAGATAACCGATGATGATGTCTGAAACGAACCTGAAAATAATTGCTCAGCAGCATGTAGAGGAATAACATTGGTCATTATCAAGAATACTAAGCTAATACTGAATGCATTCCCTGTCATAACAAAAGTAGTACTAATACTTGCTGACACACCTCTCCTGTAAGTTGGCACAGAGGTCATTATCGATGCTCTGTTTGGTGATGCGAAAATACCCATACCAGCTCCCACTAGAAGAAGCGGCGTCAAAAGCCCATAGAAAGAGGTCGTTACTCCTATAGTTGCAAGAATAAAAAAACCTGTCCCTGATACTAATAAACCTAGTGATGCAAGAATCCTTAGTTTGTATTTATCATACAACCACCCACTTAAAGGTGCGAAGATAGCTAATGCGATAGAGACTGGAATTAGGTAAATACCTGCATTGAGCGCATTAAGTTTCATGGATGGACCCTGAAGATAAAATGACATGATCAATGTAAAAGCCCCTCGTGCAAGGGCATTAAGAAATATTGCAATATTTCCCCCGGTGAAAACCCTAATTTTGAATAAAGATAGATCGAACATTGGTCTGGGTACTCTTTTCTCAATAAAGACAAAGAATATTAACAAAGAAAAGCCTCCAATTATAAATAACGAAATTTCAAAGAGACTGATAATTTTAAAAGCACCAAAAGTTACTCCTAACAGGATCAGAAATAATCCTGCTGCAAATGTAGCATTTCCGACCCAATCTATTTTCTCTTTTCTGATAGTTCCCAATTCCTTCAACTTAGCATAGGACCAGATGGTAGCGAATATGCCTATCGGTATGTTAACCCAAAAAATAGATCTCCACCCTAAATATGAGGTAAGAAATCCTCCGAAGACAAGTCCCACTACAGATCCTACTACTATAGACATTTGATTTAATCCCAGTGCCTTAGCTCTTTCATTTTCTTGGAATGTATCAGTAATTATTGCGGCACTGTTAGAAAAAAGAAATGCTGCACCCAATGCTTGAATAATTCTGAATAATATCAATTGTTCTCCAGTTTGTGATATACTGCATAAGGCTGAGCCAAATGTGAAGAGTGCAAAGCCCATATTGTATAATTTGACTCTGCCAAACATATCTGAAAGCCTACCAAAATTTAGGAGAACAGCTGCTGTTACTAGCCAATAGACAAGAACTATCCACATCAACGTAAAAAATGATGTATGAAGGTCTGATGCAATCGTAGGTAATGCTATGAGAATTATGTTTCGGTCAAGTGAAGCCATTAACGTGCCAATGGTTGTGTTAGTTAGAGTAATCCATTTGTAATTCATCTCGTTACTCCACCGATCTTGGTCATATTCAGTAATCTATCGCAGTGTGCAAGTTAACAAACCTTATATCATGCTATGGTTCATTAGTACTTTGGTCAACCGTATCGTGATCATGGGCTGATACAGTTGGAAGAAGAAAGTCAAAAATGTCGGATTTATGAATGTAATAAGATAGGAATTCCTGACAAACTAGGACTTTGCCCTACACATTATGATGAGTATGAAGAAGATAAGCAAGAAATCATACAGGACGATTATTATTTATAATCATCGAATATATACTTGGGGTCCCATACTCCGATGGAAAGTCTAAGTAGAGTTGAGGAACATTTTAAAGCAAATCAATCTTGTTGAGATTATAGTACAATGGACAAATCTCAGGAAAATATAGACGTGTGGTATAAAAAAATAGAATTGATAGGCATTGAGATAAAAAGTCTAGACGAAGATATGGATACCGGTCGTTTCAAACTAAAAACAAGGTTCATGAATCAGCACTTCATAAATGAACTAGACAAGATTGGTTTACTACTCATAAATATAACCGGAACCTACGATGGTAAACTTATGGTACTTTTGGAAGGAAAAATTTCATGAGATAAGACGTTCCTCCAACCCCCTTTGGACCTGTGTAAACACTGAGTGCAAAGGGTAGAGCTTTCAGCTAATGAAACCATCCATAATAATATCATCATTGGATTAGAATCTAGTAGAGGTCATTGTCCTGAATCCATGTCTGTGAGTATAGAGGACATAATTAACAACGCGGAAAATTTTGTCTCATAAATGAATGATATTTAATATGTGTCCACCATTTGTATTAAATAGGAGAGAATGAAACAGATCTTCACAATAGGCCATTCAAGACGTTCATGGAGTGACTTTGCTTCCATTGTCGTTAAAAATTGTATAACAATGATTGTAGATGTACGTCGTTTTCCTGGATCAAGAAGATATCCTCATTTTAACAAAGCAAGTATGATAAAGTTACTTACTGATGAAAACATTGAATATGTTCATATTGAAAAACTAGGTGGAAGACGAGAAAAAACTGATCTCGCTCGCAATAGCAATAGTCATTGGAGAAACAAGAGCTTCCAAGCTTATGCTACTTACATGAAAACTCAATTATTTAAAGAAGGCATCGATGACATACTCTCGGTCGCAAAGCATAATACTATAGCTATCATGTGTGCTGAAGCTTTGCCATGGCGTTGTCATCGCAGATTTATAAGCGATTATCTATCGATGCTCGGGCTGGAGGTTCTTGATATTCTCAGCATTAAGGAATCTAACCCTCACGAATTTACTTCATTTGCGCAAATCCTTGATGGAGAAATCAGATACTAGAAAGTGCAGAGATTGGGATTATCTATTTACTTATTTTCTCGTAAGTGAGTGTGACGTCACAGGAAGAATTTCCTTATTATCATTATCTTCGAGATCGTCATAGATCAACCCCAAGATGGACGGTGATGGAACGTTCATATCTTCTAAATATCTGGTCTGGCAAGTCGACCAGTGTAGGATATATCGATTACGATAAGATTCAATATATGGTTTAAATGTCCAAAAGTGACGGTTAAGGAAGATATTATTATTCTTTTAATTCCATGAATTCTTTAAAAGCGTACTCGAAATCTACCTGAACCACTTTTAGTAATTGCATAAACTTTTTGTCTTTGGAGAGAATTGTTTTCATTGTGCTTTCAAGTTCGTACATTGCGACTCTAGCGCTATCATCGGCAACATCATCAGAATTAACCATCACAAGTATATTTGATTCACTATACATTACTCCTAGTCTAAATGCTATCAGCTTAGCATTCAGTTGTAAATCTGATTCCAATATTTTGGCATGCCTTTCTCGATCTCCATTTTTCAGATTCATATTAGTTGGATTTGCTGTAGTAGACTTTTCGATAGTATCGATTCTGTGGAGCGTCGTCCTACAACATTCCTGTAGATATTGAGTTATTACAGAATAAAAGCGACCAGTAGAACGTTCTATCGTATCTACTTCGAAGTAAGGAAACAGAATAGTATTTAGTATTATGTTATCTTGATATCGCGTTAACAATTGTGGCGGGTAACTCAATAGATCGGAAAAGATGTAGAATAATCCAGAGGTAGTTAGCACATAGATTGTTTCTCTACCCAGCAATGATTTCCTTTTATCTTGCACCTCAACCAAATTAAATTCTCGGAGTCTCTTTATAGCATTTTGCTCATCTTTATTATACGGTTCACGATGGCGTCTCAATCTAAAATACGAAGCTGGCTGAAATGTGTTCATGATTTTAAAGAAAGATGACCTTTCTATCTCGCGAAGTTTTTCTACCCTTTCATATGTCGATATTTCTGCTAAATATCCCGAGTAGTTCAATATTGCAATATATCTCATATTTTCATCAATAAGTATTCTTGCATGAGTTCTTAGATGTTGAAAATTTTACCATGCTTAGTTAGTTAGAAATTACATTGCGGCTGCAGACCGGAGTTTTTATTCTCCAAATATTTTTGACGCATTTTCTCCTTGCGTTGTAATAATAACTTTGCTGATACAAGTAGTATGACACGGAACAAGCCTAAAAATATAAATCGCCAATACTTGAGGACCAGAATTACTACGATGAGAATTATGAGGAATCAGATTAGTGTGTGTTCTCTAACCTGTAAACGTGTCAATTTTGACGTTCGTAATCGAGTGGTTATCTTGATAAAAGCAGAGAGCAGCAATATGCGTAACTTTGGAAGATGCTGACTACATTTTACTCCCTCTATTCCCCATGCACTTAATACATAAATACTAAACGAATGTGTGTTCAAGAATGAACATAAGTCAGATAAAAGTAGAGTATGTGATTTCATTTAGCGATGCTCTTTTTGCATTTTCTATCACTTTTATGGCTTTATCACTTCAGCTGCCAAATTTTCCTAGCAACATTGTAGAGTCTGAGCTAACGAGAAGATTATCTCAAACACTGATACCTAGCATAATTCATTACATAATCAGCTTCATGGTAGTCGGAACGTATTGGATTAGTTACCATAGAATTTTTGAACATATAAGGTATGCTGACATTACCTTGGTATGGTTAAACTTGTTGTTCTTACTCTTTATCTCACTAACAGCATATTTTACTGGTCTTCTTACTACGTATAGTACTCACGAAATAGTTGTAATAACCTTTGCTGGTATTATGGCCGCCACTGGCTTTATGTTATGTATAATATGGTGGTATGCTACACACAATAGATATTTGGTAAATAAAGATATACATCCAGCTCTGGTAAAGTATTTTCTTTTAAGGAGTCTTGCTTCTCCTGTGATTTTCCTCATCTCAATTGGAATTTCATTTATTAATATCCAACTAGCCCAATTTTTCTGGGCTTTAATATTGCCTCTCGGTATTATAATATACATGAAACATATTCCTCATCTTTCCAAATTATAGCTGTAAAATTATGTACAATCAAATAAAAGTTTCAAACTCAAGAATATGTGGAACAAAAGCGTAAAGTAGACCTCACATATCCACAGTTTTTACATGGAATTCCTTTTATGGCAAAGGAATTAGGAGTAATTCTCCAAACAGAGCACTCTGGTGAGACAATCAATGTGCCATGGGAAGAGATAAAGGTAGTTAATCCAGGATTTACAGTTGCAGCCGATTATGATCCTGGGATTGCACGTTCAAACAAATGTTCATTCGATGACTATGGAATCAAATCGGAGAATTCAGACAAGTATGGATTCTATTCCAAATTTAGTTACACGCCATAAGAATTGCAGATTAGATTCAGCTATAGGAGCAAATACAAGTTCATTGAATACAAACACGACTTATCGATCAAGTTCTTCAAGTAAAGGATGATCTTAAAGAAAATCCAGAGGCAACCAAAATAACGAATGGGGTTTAAACGACTTCAGAAGCGGTAACAAATTTTGCTATACTAGGATAAGATCAAGGTATACCAGCTACTTCTATACCAAAAGAAAAAGACACAATCTTCAAGGCGGATTTACACACATCTTGCCTATTGCATCAGTACAGCCTTGGTGAGTATGACCACCGTCAATTGTTACACTCCGTACCTTTCTGTTTCCATTAGCATTACCTGGAGTAATCCAGACGTCTTGTATTACGACTGTCTCTTATAGTAAAGGGTTGTAGATTTACCCTTCAAAAAGTTTCGTCTTTCCTCGTCTAATAATGACTGCAGTAAATGTCTTAACATCAGAGCCGTTAACTTTTGATAGTTCTAGGCAGAAAATAACTCCTAAGCACATACTTGCAACTTCTGGCTACCCGTCAGATAATTTTCCTTGGGTTGAACTAGAAGAAGGTGTATATGCTTGGGATGGTTCTCTACTCAATAACACGCCTTTTAGCGAAGTTTTAGATGCCTCTCCTGTGATTGACAAAAGACTTTTGCTTGTTGAAAACTATCCTAGGAGAGTTGATAAGCTACCAGACAACTTGGGTGAAGTCTATCATAGAGCTAGAGATATCATGTTTTGCGATAAATCTCAATACAGCATAAAGATGTCTAAAGTGATAACACGATATCTGAAATATATAGAAGAGCTCTATCAGATAATCGACAAAAATATTGATCCGGCTAGAATAGATAAGAAACAACTTGAAAAGATTCATCGTACATTTACTAAAATGAAACGTGAACGTGGTGCAGAAATAAGGGACATAATTCACGTAACTAGAGATGAGCCATTCCCACGCTATTACGAGAACACTGATTTTTCGGTAGAAACTATAAGGAATTCAATTAAGGATGGTGAATCAAAGGCTAATCAAATATTAGAAAAAAAATGATAAACCTGATGTGCTAGTTCTAGCGCCATCAGCGTGCTTACACCGTAACTTCAGTTTCACTTTTTAACAAAGCTTTTGTTAGCATGACAACGAAAACACCGAAAAGAGTATCTTAATTCAAATAACAGGTGGTAGCATAATAAATATGCAGGCACAAATTGCAATATTACGTAGGATGCTCAGGCTGGAGCTATTCGTCATGGCAGGGCCCATTCTATCCCACAACGATAAATAATTCTGGTTGGCTAAAATATTATTCACACATATTTGATTACGTAGAGATCGATTCTTCTTTTTACAGGATTCCTTCTCCTTTCATGGTCAAGAATTGGTATAAGAGAAGCACTCACAATTTCAGATTCACAGCTAAATTTCCTAAAATCATAACACATGACAAGAGGCTAAAGGATGTTGACAAGGAATTAGAGCGATTTTTTGAAGCAATTCGCCCGCTTTCCGACAAAACACTTGCTCTACTAATCCAATTGCCTCCTTCTTTACAGATACTCGAAGGCCTCCAGAAGCTTAGGGATTTAGTGCCCGGTCTAGATACTAAATTCAGATACGCAGTCGAAGTGAGGCACACATCATGGTTTCAAGATTTGGCATACAATTTCTTTGCGAATAGTGATATATGTTTAGTCCGGAGTCAGCTTGCAGAATTACAAACACCACCGATAATTACAACAGATTTTCTATATCTGAGATTCATAGGAGATCGAAGCATACATGAAAAGGATTTCGGAAGAATACAGATCGACAGAGTACTTGGGATGCAGAAGTGGGCTGAAAATATTAAGAAACGTTAAAGGAAGAAAAATAAGTATTTCTTAAGCTAACACATAGTGATTGATAACCTATTTAGATGAAATTATTAAGGATTTATATCTAGAAGTTAGTCACATAAATCAAATAAAATACAAAAAGTGTTGCTGTTTAGATGAAAATAAATAACAAAATTCTGGCTTTAACAACTGTCGCGCTGGTTTTTGTTTTGATTATTGCTGTGGGAGCACATAGAAGTTTGGCGACTGTGGAACTTCACATGAAAAAGAGCTCTACTACCTGTAATGGAGATACTTGCCATACAGTTGTGTGTATCAACAACAATTGCCATTCATCTAACTCCACTAGCACGAGCAAAATAATACAAAACTCAACTAGTCCCTAACAACTTACATTAAAAGTTCTTGCTTCTAACATAATTTCTCCACTCCGTGAATTTCCGGCTGGAGGCCAACGACCTATTAATACTGAAACGATACTGTCAAATACAAAATAACATCCTCTACCTTAGTAACATAGCATGACAGAAGAAGCAAATGAAAGACTGAGACAATTCCTCAATGAAGGAAGAAATTGGGAAAGGAAGGCTACTAATATACCCGGTGTATTTCTCTTCAGACTACCCGCATCTAAAGGAAGACCTGCATCTTTAGCGATCGAGATAAATCCAGTTGACACCTATGGTTCTATAACAAAGAAGAGAGGAGTGGTAATTAGGTCTGCTTCAGAATTGGATGAAGTTAGCCGTCTTTTGAGTCATCCGAAAGTAGGTGATCTATCAAAAAAGATAGATGATGTAAATCCCAAAAGAGAGGCTACTACAGGCAAAGGCGGTCCTGATATATTTGAGATATGAGTAAGAAAGTGATTTTCCAACCAGAAAAATACTCGCATACGATGGCTACGTGCATCTGGTAGTACTAGTGGTGGTAATGCAGGCAATGGGGGTTTGGCAATAGGACCAGGTAGTCAGGCCAACGGAGGAGGACTTGCGTTGAACGGTGGTGACACTCATCCAGGTTGTAATGTGGCAATAGATCATCAGTGTTTCAACCAGCCTGGAAAGTAATACTAGTAACACCAAC
>Ga0137379_10003004_pt1 | contig 15704 bp, 13 predicted proteins | sample SagtaG_18_FD_104812 | JGI IMG/M metagenome (GOLD analysis project Ga0137379, IMG submission 104812) | Vadose zone soil microbial communities from Sagehorn Ranch, Mendocino, California, USA - Sage2_L_80_16 metaG | ecosystem: Environmental > Terrestrial > Soil > Vadose zone | place: USA...
CCAGGTGACATTGACGGCACTCGTCGGCCTCCCGCGAAAAGCCCTGAACTCTTCGTCGGTTCCATGGATGATGGCGCCTTCTACGGTGCGCCGTTCGATGCGCTCAACGTCTTCCAGTTCTCGCTGGCGTGGAGCAACACCCCGACCGCTTCTTTCACCCTGGCGACGCAGCTCCCCGTGGCCCAATTCGACTCCATCTTCCCGTGCAGCCCGGGGAGCCGTAACTGCATCGCGCAGCCGGGCACCTCCAACAAGGTGGACATCCTCTCGTACCGGCAGCGGCCCACGTTCCGGCTAGCGTACCGCAACTTCGGGACGTACGAGACGTTGGTCACGAATCAGTCGGTCGAGGCGAGCCCTGGCGTCGCAGGCGTCCGCTGGTACGAGATCCGGCGGGTCGGCAACCAAATCTCCCTCTACCAGCAGGGCACGTACGCTCCGGCTGATGGTGTGAACCGCTGGATGGGGAGTATTGCTATGGACAAGCGGGGCGACATGGCCCTGGGCTTCAGCGTCTCCAACGCGACGACGGTCTTTCCAGGCATCCGCTACACCGGTCGGCTGCAAGGCGACCCGCTGGGGCAAATGACCCTGGGCGAGGGCGTGCTGATTAATGGCTCGGGGTCGCAATTGGTGAGCGCTCGCTGGGGCGACTATACAGACATGACTGTTGACCCCACCAACGATTGCACCTTCTGGTACGTCAACGAGTATTATCAGGTGTCTTCAGCGCGGGGCTGGCAGACGCGCATCGGGAGCTTCAATTTGCCTGGCTGCGCGTAGCGGGGGCATTCTGGGCTGACACGAGCCGGGGAAGCGATCCCCGGCTCGTGTCAGCCCATCCCTTTTCCCTGATCAGAAAATGTCCTCCTCATGTTGGACCTCTGTCAATCCTTGTAAGAGCCTCATTATTCGACAAAGCATACCCCTATGAGTTCAAGGGCCCCGTTCGTGGCTTATGTGGCAACGTAAAAGAGAATGTACTCCCCGGCCCATTATTGCGGGCGAGCCAGATATTTCCACCATGTCTTTCAATAATAGCTTTCGCAACATAGAGTCCCAGGCCAATCCCTGAATAGGGACGGCTGGCAGTATTGCGCACGCGATAGAAACGCTCAAAAATGTGATCCAGGTACTCTGGACTGACACCGATCCCGTGATCGATAATGCTCACCAGGTAATCACCCTGTCGCTCTGCTAATCGTACAATCACCTGCCCTCCATTGGGAGAGTACTTCACAGCATTACCTAGAATATTACCAATGACCTGGCTAATCCGCTGGCTATCGGCTTCAATCCTGCTATCTTTTACTTGAATATCAAGCGAGATCACATGCTGTTCCGCACTTGCCTGGGCTAAACGCACACATTCCGTGAGCAGATCGGCCAGGTAAAAAGTAGAATAATGCAGGTCTAACTGTCCCCACTGGACACGCGAAAGGTCGAGCAGATCGCTCACTAACCGTTCCAGGTGTTCCGCCTGGCCCTGCACAATATTCAGGCTCCGCAGGTCATAGCTCTCCGCGAGTTCGCCCGAGGGTATCCCGCTCTCTTGTTGCACCCGGCGTTTCTCTCTCAAGCGCCGCTCAATCCGTCGGATCAGGTGTTGGGTGTAGCCCTTAATTGAGGTGAGAGGAGTACGCAACTCATGCGAGACCACGGAGATAAAATCATCCTTGAGTTTTTCAATCTGCTTCGTCGAAGTAATATCATTCAGTACTGCAACCACGCCGATCGGCTGGGTCTGCATCTGTCCCGCGTCATAAAGTGGTGCGGCACTCACACTTAGTGTGAGCGGAACATTTTCCCCACTCACTCCGACGATGAGTTCATGGTTTATGACTGTTTTCCCTGCCAGCGCCTGGTCAACAATCTGAGCAAGCTCCTGGAGCCAGGAAGCATTACTGATCTCGGCCAGTTGCTGCAATAGCGTCTCCTGTGTGAGCTCCAGGTCAACCTGGGCCTGCACAAACAAATGCTGGGCCGAGCGATTGAGTGAGTGCGCAGTGATGGCACCTTTTGCGTTTGTGATGAGTAACCCTTCTGCCATACTGCTGATAATCAGTTCCAGGCGACGGCGTTCCAGTTCGGCTTGCTGCCAGAGTGCCATCTCCCGTTCTCGCAGGCGCACATTCTCGAGCGCCACGGCAGCATAGTCGGCAATCATGGTGGTCAGTTGTAACTGTTCCGTTGCAAAAGTTTCTGGTCTCTCATCAAACAAGCTCAGCATGCCAATGATGCGATTCTCCACTGTCAGCGGGATGTTGAGGCAATCCCTCACCTCAGTTCCTATCATTAATGCCTGGGAGTGGGCCGGGCTGAGTTCATCAGGAGCATCAAGATCAGCGGCGACTGCCAATTCTTCCGCTGTCAGATTTGGAAAGCCAATCACCCTGGCGGCTCGTGCAATGCGATTGAGCATTTGCTCGATAAATGGCGGATTCAGTGGATAACGGGGGATAATGGAGAGCTCAAATGGCTCTCCTTTGAGCAGAATGGAACAGGCGGTAAAACTATACAACTCTTGTAAGGCGGCGAGTAGTGCCCGGTGAACCTGAAAGCGATCTATGGCAGCGACGAAACGCTTGCCTATTGTATTCAGGTATTCCATTTCACGGCGGATAGCCGCCAGGCGATCCCCATTTTTGGAGGAGTGGTACGCGCTCTCCACGGTCTCAGACTCTGATTGCACGCTGCTCTCTCCCCATTTTCCTGCTATCTAAGAGGATAGTTGTTCAAGCTGGCGCGTCACTTCATCGTGAAGTGGTGGTACGATGAGATTCCCGGTGAGCTCCCTCAGACCAGCAAAACACTCTTGCAACAACATATCTAATCCTGCGGCAAGTTCCTTTGTTGTGACACCTCGCAGTTGCTCATCTAGAACCGAGGGCACCACCTCAGTATAGGGCATCTTGACCAGGAAATGGAGGAATGGATAGCGGTCCAATACCCGGCTTGCAGCGCCTTGTACCAGAACACGAGTGGTGACTTTGCCCAAAAGCGGTGTGACTCGGTCATCGATCAACTGAAAGACTTTCAGGTATGCTTCTACAATTTGCTCACGGGAGACGGAAGAGGAGCTGTCAGACAACTGTGACATACATTTCTCCCTTCACCTGACTTTTTCGGCATTCTCTCTCCGATGCTTATTATAACATAGTTTGAGTACTATTGTAAGTCAGTAGTACCCGTAATTTACTAATGAAGAGCCTTATGTCTATTCATTCCTGTGATAAAGAATGTCCACAAGGCTCTTCATTGTGCATACATATGAATAACTATCCCGTTACAATGTTAAAAAATACCGTTTTTTGTGTCAGATACCTCACATCTGATGATGGAGGCTTGCATCAGGACTCCACCGCAACTCGGCATACCTTTGCAGGCGTGCCGCTTTGGCTTTATGGTCCGACACATCCGGGTCAGGTGGCCCTGGGGCAACTGACAACTGCCCCGTCTGTATCCAGTCTTGCCAGACACAGAACGTGCGCATCGCGATATTGCGGGCACCCACCAGATCAGCGTGAAGCGTGTAGCCACATAGCTCGTTCGGGTTCCTGCAGATGAACGTCAGTCCATGGTTTGGACGGTTCTTCTTGTCCGTGTAGCCACACAAAGGGCATGCTTGACTGGTATAGTCCGCATCCACCTTGATAGAGATTGAGCCGAAAAGAGTTGCTTTGTAGGCAATCATCCCTTGCAGTTCAGCAAAGGCCCACTTGGAGGCATGTCGATTGGCACGCCGTTGCCTGGGTGAGGCAGGGGTGACCTGCTTGCCTTCCCGTCGGCGTTTGCGACGCTTTGTGTGTTCCCGAATGCCCGTGAGCTCTTCCAAACCGATCAAGGTGTGTGGATGGGCTTCGACAATGCTTTTGGCGATGCGGTGGTTGGTATTCAGCTTGAGCCGTCTCTCTCGTCCGCTGATGGTGATCAGTCTCCGTATGGCAGAACGAGTGCCTTTGCGCTGAAGTCGTTTGCACAGTCGGGCGTAGTGATCGGCCTGCGCCCGTACTACTTTGCCGGAAAAGAACTGACTTTGGTTCGTCAACGTGGTCGTGGTTGCCAGATACCTCTGGCCCACATCTACCCCGACGACTGTATGCTGTGTCTCAGGTGTTGGGTCGGTGATCTCCAATTCCAGAGAAACTAGCAAGTAGTACTGCTTGTGTGGTTTATCATACCAGAGTTTGGCTGCACCAATCGTAGTCTCGTGCTGGATCAAGGCAACATGGCGATGGTAGCCTTCGTAGGGAATGATTATCCTTCCTTGGAGCGTGAGCAGGCTCACCTGTTGACCGGTCTTGAAACCGTAGTCGTGCAGGTAGATGTATGTGAGGGTGGGTGATACATATTTGGGAGGCTTGTCCAAGCCCTTGAAGCGTTTCTTGGTCAGCTTCATCTTGCGGTGCTCGATGTTCTGCTTCAGTTTGGTCCACAATCCCTTGTAAGTTGCTCCCACTTGCCGTACTACACTGCAGGTCATTTGTGCCGGGAGTTTGAACAAGCGACGGATGTTTCGGTAGGTTCCTTTCTGCAAGCGGTTCACATTCGAGATTTTGCCATGCTCAAAGGCAAAGTGACTGGTGTAGTTCAAGGCATCCCGATAAGCCAGTTGCGTTTGCCGCAGCAGAGCAAACTGCTCTGGAGTCGTCTTCAGTTTGAGTTTGGCCGTGATGATCTGCTGCATGAATGTGTCCCACTTCTCTGTGTTGTTGTTCTGTCGCCCCTTGTGCAGCCAGACTCTGATCGAGCGCTTGGCTGCACAGAAGAACTGTCCTGGATATCCCCTACGCATGACTGAGTAGAAACGTCTTACCATTGTTGAGGAAGACCACAAGATTACCTTCCACGTGCAGTTCAAGGTCGGGTTTGCCATCCCCATTGACGTCATCAAACGTGAGAGTAATAGGTACCTCATCAGATCCAGGCCCATAGAGGGTCGGTCCCACATACACCTGGACCCTGGTGGGATCACCTCCTGCCAGTTCGATCACTTCAATCCGCCCATGCAGATTGAGGGCAATGAAATGGCTTGGGTGGGACGCGCTATCCCCATGTCCGACCACAGCATCAACTTGGTAGGTGCGTGGATGGCCGTAGGAGAGATCGTTCTGCGTGTGCTGCCACCAGGAGGAGAGATTGTTCCAGGCGGTACAGAGGGCCAGGGCACACAGCATGCCGATTCCTATCAAGACCAGCCGAAGGCGGTTCTTTCCCGGTGGTCGTCCTGTCATGGGAGCGGGAGACGTAGCAGCAATGGGTGGCATCCTGGAACGGATCAGTGCACTCCGTGATGAGCGCGAGGTGTAAACATCTGCCAATTCCTCCTTAGAGTCCTCTTCGTCAAGGGAGGACGGCGAGACACGACGTCCCATCTGTGACTGGTCTGGTCGATCCTCAGGGTGCAGACCCGCATAATGTCCAACCCGATGCGGTGAGGCGTTCGGGACATCAGATGTGTGTTGTGGTGACGACTGCCTGGCAACGGCACTGGCCCGTCTCGGAAGCGGAGTGCCGTGAGCAATCTGTTCTCTCATCGGGACGCCTCCTTGTACTGGTGAGGGACTTTCGTCTTCTCATCAGTTCCATGAGGAAGATCCTTGCTGATCCCAATCGACAGAAGGATACCCTGTTCCTTACAGGTGTCCAGCATCTCCTGTTGCATCGCCTGAAGCAAGACCGAAAGACGCTGGGCGTACTGCGTACTGTGAGTGTGCAGAGTGTTGACGGTGGCAGGGTATCGTGCCTCATGCCGTTCATGGATGAGCAACCAGTTTAGCCAGTTGGTGGCCCCCCTCCATTGGCGGATAGCCTCGGTCACCTCCTCGATGGCCTGGGTCAATTCGGAAACAAGAACTGTGACACTTCCCTGCTGATGGGAGGACCACCCTTGAGTGTAATGCTGGCGAGCACCTGCCTCAGACGCAAGAGCGGAAAACGCCATGCTCGTGGCAAGAAAAGCCGAGGCTGTGGTGGATTCACTCCCAAAGGTTCCCCATTGCTGGGCTATTCCATCCGGGGGGAGCCAGTATGAAGCCGCATGCATGACCCGAAATGTGTCTGAAAGTTCATGTGGGACTGAGGTCTCCATGAATGCTTCCTTTCTTGCTGCTACAGCATCCGTCCCGCGACAAAGCCAGTGACTTCTTCAGGCGCTAGGAGACTAACGTTGAGTGCCTCTGTTACAGACGCAAGCAAGATGGGAGTCTCGTGGCACTCATACCATACATTCAGACCAAAGGGATGGGTGTCGATATGGATCAGCACATCTCCAGGAATGACAAGAGGGACAAGGGGACCTTGGGTGTTTGAGTGAGGCTGCTGCATCATGTCCTCCAGACATTGATTATCTGGCCTCATGATGCGATAATGCACGATAAGGACCAGACGTGGTTAACAAGCACTGGTTCTCAGCATTGCTGACCCTACATGTGCAAAATGTAGGGCCAGCGCTCCTAGTGAAAAATGCCTCTCAAGAAAGAACTCGTATAGGGAACACACTACGGGGAATTTCTTATGAAGACGATGCTACAAGTACATCCCTATAAGACTTTTCCAAGCCTAGCTCGGTGGGAAGCGCACTGAGTTAGAACTCTGCTACTTTGCCTAATACAAGGTTACGGATGTTGGCACTTTAGCCAACTTTTGGTACTAATATTACCATATGATGCGAAATTAGTCAATATGTTGCATATCTTATTTTCAAGGTGGCTGATCTGAAGAGGAACGTTCAATATATTGCGTAGAGTGGGGTAGTGGCGTATACTTGCATGTACCTAGTAAAAGGAGGTCCAACGTGGTTATGCCAATAATCATTAACAACGAGGAATATTACACTATTGAAGAGGCATGTGAATATCTAGGGGGTATTTCGAGAGAAACACTTCGTAGGAGAACACAAGCATACGGTATAAAGAAGTATACAAGGGGTGTTACTCGAAATGTGTATTATCGCAAGGCTGACCTTGATAGGCTGAACGAGTTGCGCCCTGTGGATAGTGATAATGACAACTAATATTTAGGAGATGCAGAAACATTGCTAGACCAGGATTGAGATACTGCTAAGTACATGAAGCTCAAGGTAAGTGAGGCTTATTAGTTCAGTACACCAAATCATTGAAAGGGAGCGAAATTCGTGACTCCTGATGTTGTATTCGTGACAGCCCGGGACAGCAGTCAGGTTCTTCTCAATTCCGACCCTTTTCAACGACGCGCTGTACTCAGTTTCGAGAGATATGGGTTGCACAAGATTTCAGTCAGTACCAATAATGTGACCGCAGAGGAGCTTTCCAGTCAGGTCTGGCGGAGATTGTTTTGCTCATCCCACCTTTACAAAAGGACGCATATCATAGCCGCGAGTCCATACGCGCAGGCTCGCGCTCTTTCCATAGCCTGCTGCCTCACCTCCTGTGGGCTAGGAGACGAGGATATGTGTCGCTGGTACGTGGTGTGAAGTGCAAGAGGCCAGACTCAATACGACCAGTTGCAAGATGTTTCTGATACTACAAAAGTGGCTCATCCCCACATTAAGTGAGCCTGCTTGCTTTCTCACCTTCGTCTCAGCCTTGTCACAAGTTCAACTCAGAGAGCCACGAGCGAGCAGGCACACTTAAAGGGGTCTGTCGCGACTTGTCGCCAGTTTGCGTCGACTGCTACCGTCGGGAAGCACGCTAGCCCAAGGACTCGTCCTGCCACTCGGCGTGCCACGGGGCACGCCATTCGGGAGCCTCCCATCCTTGGGTGATGTAGATCGTTTCTCGGGCTATCTTGTCGCCTCTGAATTCGAGGATGCTGCACATGTAGTTCCAAGGTCCGCCGTCATACCTGATGGAGTTCTCCGCCACCCAGAAGTCTCCCCGGCCTCGTATCCGTCTGATCTCGAACTCCAGGGAGGCCGGATAGATCTTCCGCCAAGCGATGAAGTTCGCTTTCCCTTCAAACCGCTCCTGGGACTGCGGGAACTCCAACACGGCGTCGTCATGGTACATCTCGTGAGCAATCTCCTGGTCCGTGGCTGCGTATTCCCAGTGGCGCCGTAAGGCAGCGCGTAGGGGCGCCTCGTCCATATCATCGCTCCTTCCCACGAGTGTTTTTTGTAAAATACAAGTGAGACGCACTTCACTTGTGTGTATGGTGTACAACGGCCCTAACGAGTTCTGATCTCTCTGGTGGTGAGTCTACATTGAGATAGTATCATAAAAGAGAACACATGTGGAGAGGTTTTTTGAGTAAAGGAGATACAGTTCTGCTTGAAACGAAGCTAGCTTCCTACTTGTCTTGCTGTCAAAGGGAGGTATTGAGAGGCATGAGTAAGAAGAGCTCATACCCGATGTAGAACACGTAGCCGGAGGAGATCAAAGTTCGCTCTGCCGAATACGATCCGTTTCTGAAGCTTCAAGCAATTGACCTGTGCTTCTACCTGACCATTACTCCACTCGGAAGAAAACGCAGCTTTGACCGCTGCATAATCCTGGCGGATTCCATTCGCCATTTTTTTGAATTCGGGCAGGCCGCTGTGTTCAGCTTGGGTCAGCCAAGTATCCAAATCCGCTTCTCGACGCGAGGCCAGCATCATCACAAACTCCTGGCTCAGTTGGTAAGCCCTCTCTAGGTCAGGGAGTCGGCTCACATAACTAGAAACGTTTTACAACGTAAACGACGTAGCGTATGAAGCGCCTTGTAGAGCGAAACGAACGTTGTGAAAACGTTCAAACGTAAACGTACAGAACGTATGAAAATCATACTTCATTTACTTGGCAGCCTCTACGAAAACGGCATCGAGATAACGTTAAAAAGCTACCGACAGGCCATCAGGGTGAACAGCCGATGTCTGAAAAGTAAGAGGCGCTGATTTGGCTTGGCGAGTGCAAGCTATGTGCCACGGACCGAAAATGGACAAAGTTGAGCTGAGAGTCATTCTAGAATTTGCCTCTTTGAGGTCCTCTACGAAGCCAATCCAAACAATCGTGCCAGCCACAACCTGAACCCGCGCAATCGAGGTTTCCCATCAGCATTATAGTTCGCAGCCATCTCAAGCAATCGCTGACGTCCCTCCTCTCTTTGTGCAATAACCTCCTCTGCCTCCTCTTGCATAGAATACCGTTCCCTCTGCTCATCAATAGCCAGGGCAAAGTGCTCCGGGCGAATCTGGAAACGGGACGTCGGAAGGGCGGGAGCCATCTCCTCCCGGCTTGCCTCCTGATTTTGCCCGTTTGATGCTTCTGATGCTTCTGTTGCTTTTGATGCTTCTGTATTCTCCTCTGTAACCTCCGTGACCTGAACGCGAGGCATGTTCAGTTTAGGAGCGATCCATTCGCGTAGGGCAAGCAGAGCGGCACGTCGGCAGATCGCCTCAATATCGGCACCGCTGCGTCCTGGCGTCAGCCTTGCCAGCTCCTCCATGGTGATCTCAGGTGCCAGGGGCCTTCCGCGGGTGTGGACAGCAAAGATCTTCCGTCGCCCCTCCTCATTGGGGTACTCTAACTCAACGATCAAATCAAAGCGACCTGGACGCAACAGTGCCGGGTCGATGAGCTCAGGTCGATTCGTGGCAGCCAGCACGATCACCCCTTCGCGACCCTCGATGCCGTCCATCTCTGTCAGTAGCTGCGCAATCACCCCGTTGCTAAAACTTCTATCAGTATCCCCGGTACGTCGGGGAGCAAGCGAATCGATTTCGTCAAAGAAAACAATGCACGGTGCGGCCTGCTTCGCCCGGCGGAACACCTCGCGTACTCCCTTCTCTGCCTCGCCAACCCATTTCGAGAGCAATTCCGGCCCCTTAATGGAGATGAAGCTGGCTTCACACTGATTGGCAAGCGCACGCGCAATCAGTGTCTTCCCTGATCCTGGAGGACCGGCAAGCAGAACGCCGCGAGGTGCTTCAACCTTTGCATTGGCATACATCTCTGGGAAGCGCAAAGGCCACTCCACGCCTTCCGTCAGAAGTTCCTTGACCTTCTCCATCCCGCCGATATCGTCCCAGGAGGTTTCGCTCACCTCCACGTACACCTCACGAGTTGTCGATGGCTCGATCTCACGCAGCGCGGCCTGGAAATCAGCCATCGTAATACTCAGATTGACGAGTGTTTCATAGGGGATATACCCGCGTTCATAATCGATATGGGGCAGCACGCGGCGCAGGGCAATCATCGCTGCCTCGCGACAAAGCGACTCCAAATCAGCACCAACAAAACCAGGAGTCAGTTGGGCCAGTCGTGCGAAATCGATATCGTTTGCCAGTGCGGCATCTTTGCTATGGATACGCAGTATCTCCGTGCGTCCACGTACATCCGGCACGCGCAGAGCAATCTCCCGGTCGAAGCGACCGGGACGACGCAATGCGGTATCCAGTGCATTAGGTTGGTTGGTGGCCCCAATGATCACAACCTGCCCACGAGAAGCCAGGCCATCCATCAGTGCCAGTAGTTGCCCAACAATCCTTCGCTCGACCTCACCGCCCATCTCACTACGCTTGGGAGCCAGTGCATCGATCTCATCGATAAAGATAATGCTCGGTGAGCGTTTCTGTGCTTCCTGGAAGACCGCTCGCAAACGCGACTCGCTCTCACCATAAAACTTATTCATGATTTCAGGGCCATTAATCACGAAGAAGGCGGCATTGGTCTCGGCAGCAACAACACGCGCAATCAGTGTTTTCCCGGTACCCGGAGGGCCATAGAGCAGCACTCCTTTGGGAGGCTCAACACCCAGACGGTCAAAAACCGCCGGATATTTCAGCGGTAATTCAATCATCTCGCGAATACGCTGGAGTTCTTTGCCCAGACCCCCGATATCTTCATAGCCCACTCGTCCAGGCCCACCTGTCTTTCCTGCACCTCGCGCCTGTGCACGCACAAGCGTTCCTGCCTGCACCACTACGGCTTCAACATCCGTCTCTGACTGAATAGGAGGAACCAGCGCCTCTAGCTCACCAGTGCTCCGCTTTTTAACGGCATAGCTAGGAGTTGCAGGCGTCGTACTGATAATCAGAAATTCGCGGGGTGCTGCCCCAGGTGTCCCAACGCGCAACAGGTCACCAATCGTAACAGGCAATCCTATCAGGTAGCGCGTGATATATTGCAGGTCACTCTCCTGAATGGGAGCGCCACCAGTGAGTGGCAGGAGTGTCACCTTCTCGGCAGTGCGTACTTTTGCCTTGTGAACGGTCACACGCTCACCCAGACCCGATGCGCTATTCTGGCGTACCTGGCTATCCATCTGGATGATCTGCTGTCCGCGATCAACAAGGGCACTCGGCACGACTTTGGCTGCCGTCGTCCGCCCACCCGTAATCATAATGATATCCCCAGGCTGGCAGCCCAGGCGTGCCATGTCGCTGGGGTCTATGCGGGCAACACCCCGCCCGACCTGAAAGCCCTCTATCACAACCAATTGCAGGCTGTCAACGCGCTGGGGAGCCTGGCTCTGTTCGCTACTTTCGTTGCTGGTTTGCGTCGTACTCGTTGTATTGTTCGCAGCATCCACATCCGGGAGTTTGCCGGTGGGTCCCCTATATGGTTGGTTGGGGCTTGTACCACTGGAGCTACTCGTATTACGCGGCTCTTCCATTACCTTCCCTTCTTCCCTGTTGAAAAATGATTTCTATCTGTAGCTTATCATAATCTACGAGGGAGTGGGGGGAAAGTTTGATGGGCATCTCTGTGTTCTATATCCCTGAGAATGGCACGCGAATTGTATTCTCGGTGAAGCACCCCATGGCTTTCAGCCAGGGGCTTCTACACAGTCCCACCGGCGGAACGTACCCGCCGGGGCTTGTGTGGGACACTTCCTGCCCCATCTATTCTTCGTTGTTGCTGGTAGCGATGCAGGATATTCTTCGCGGCGTTCTGGTCAATGTTACGTGGAATACAGCTCATCCAATATAATACAGAGAAGAAGAACAAAAGTTCTTTTCTCATTGGAAGGCGCTGACCATGACGGATATCCATTGGGAACGCTACCCACTGATTGCCCAACAAAAGCATACCAGGACCTGGCTCCAAATTCAAGGGAATCTGGGCCTGGCGGCCAATACCGTCGAGGCGTATGGGCGTGCTCTTGCAGGCTACCTCCGCTTCTGCCAGAACCAGGGGATCACGCCGGAAACAGCTAGTAGAGAGCAGCTTTCCTGCTATGTCCATGACCTCATCTCGCGTCCTAATCCACGTGGCACAAAGATCCGAGTTCTTGACTCAGGAGTCGGCTTGGCGAACGCAACCTTGCAGCAATATCTGACTGCCGTTCGCCTGTGGTATGACTCCCTCATCGAAGAGAGCATCCGCGAGACCAACCCTGTCGGAAGGGGCCGATATACCCCTGGTAAGGGATTTTCGGGGGCTCGCGATCGGGGACTCATTCCCCGATACAAGAAACTCCCCTGGCTCCCTAGCGAGGAGCAGTGGCGTGCGATCCTGGAGGCCGCCAAAGGAGAACCACTTCGCAACAGGCTCATGCTGGCCATCGCCTACGATGCAGGACTCAGACGAGAAGAACTGTGTGCGCTTTTCACCGGCGATATTGACCCAGCTCACCGCATGATTCGCGTGCGTGCGGAGACGACGAAAAACATGCTGGAGCGCATGGTGCCCTACTCCGAGGCACCTGCCGCTCTCTACGCAGCCTACCTCCAGGAGCGCCGCCTCCTCAGCCGCAGCCGGGGACCGCTCTTTTTGTCAGAGTCGGAGCGGAATTTAGCCGCCCCGATCACCATCTGGACCTGGTCGAAAGTCGTGAAAAGCATTGCAGAGCGTGCCGACGTGCAGCAATTTACCACCCATACGCCTCGGCACCTCTGCCTGACTGATCTGGCCAGGTGCGGGTGGGACATCCACGAAATTGCCTTGTTTGCCGGTCACAGGAGCATTCAGACATCGCTTTTGTATAGTCACTTGAGCGGGCGAGAACTAGGAGCCAAGATCGAACGCGGGATGGCCTCCCTCCATAGCTGGCGGACGAAAATGATCGAGGAGGCCCTTTCATGAGACACCCCATGCCCGTTCAAGAACACCCGCAACGCTGTTGGCAATGGCCCATCGACCTGAACACATATGATCGCACGCCATCTCTGAGTATGGCCGAGCAAGCAGAACTTGAGAAATTAGTGCTCCAGCGCTATTCGGGAGCCGATCAGCCAGGTCAACCCCTTCAGCGCCTCATATGGCCTGTGAATGATGCCCTTGAGTTGATGGAGGCGACTGCGTGGGCAAGCCAGGGAACACGAAAGGTCCTCATCCAAGAAATGCATCGTCGCCAGACTTCATTTTGGAACTGGACACATGAGGAGTGGATTGACCTCTTTTGCCCAAGCTTTCCCCTCTTTGACCGACGGTATCACGTTTACAGAGGAACTCGGCCTCAGCTCTTAGCTGTGGCCTATCTGCTCAACGATTTCACAGACATCCACGTTTTTGGACATCAGAAGCAAGTCTTGTTTGCTTTCAAAGTCTTTGGGCAAAAGCCGGTTGAAGAAGCTCTCCAGTGTGTCAGTGATGAGTTACTCCGTTGGGGATACGGAACAGATCGCGCGAAGAGGCATCTTGCCAATACGTTGTGCGAACTCCTGCTGCTGAACCGGAGTCCTCGCCTGGAAGATCTCACTTTGGAGGTTCTTGAGCAGGCGCGTCAAGCTAGCATCGCTCGCTATCTCAAAACGAACTTACCGCTCTTGTCACGTGCCCTGGTCAGCCTGGGATATCTCCCTCATCCCCTGCCGTTAGCAGTGAAAGACGGGGAACGCTTTGGCAATCACGATGCACTTGCTGACGTTCCGTCTGAATGGCTCACCTGGTGCCAGCGCTGGCATGAAACGTCAACATTGTCTCCAGGCACTCGCATCAGCATCTACTACCAATGGCTCAAAGTGGGTCGGTGGCTGGCGAAGAATCATCCAGAAGCCACTGTCCCAGCAAACTGGACCCGCGAGTTAGCTGTGGAGTATGTGGCCGCGGTAGATCGCATGGCTGTCGGAGAGTGGGCGCAGGCAGACAAAATGCATCCAAGTGAGCTTGGTAAGCCCTTTTCTGCACGAGCTAAAGCCCATCAACTCAATGCCATTCGCACCTTTTTTGTGGATGGTCAGGAATGGGGCTGGTTCCCACGGCGTTTTGATGTTCGGCGCTGCTTAGCAACACCGCGCTCTGTGCGTGCTCTCATCGCTCCAGATCCTCGGGTGATTAGCGATGACGTGTGGGCGAAATTGCTCTGGGCCGGATTGAACCTTGAAGCTGCTGATCTGCCAGCCTCAACCTATCTCGCTGGCTCGACAAGAGAGAAGCGCGATCCCTGGTATCCCATCGCGATGGTCCGTGCGCTGGTTGTCACCTGGCTCTTCGCCGGGCTGCGCTCAGATGAACTGGTGCGGTTGAGAGTGGGATGTGTCCGATGGCAGCGAGAAGAGACCAGGGTACCAGGAACAGATGAGAGCCTTTCCCCAAATGCCATTTGCTGGCTTGATGTGCCCGTTCACAAAACAGGCACGGCTTTTACGAAAGCCGTCGATTTGGTCGTCGGAGAAGCTATCACTGAATGGGAGCGTGTCCGTCCCGTCCAACCGGCTGGTGTTGATCCCAAGACCGGGGAACTGGCTCATTACCTCTTCTCCTATCGAGGTCAGCGAATTGGAAAACCCTACTTGAATCGGAGTGTGATACCTGCGTTGTGCCGTAAGGCTGGCCTGCCATGTGCCGACGCACGTGGCACTATCACGAGCCATCGCGCACGCTCAACCATTGCGACGCAGCTCTACAACGCAAAGGAGCCACTCTCTTTGTTCGATCTTCAAGAGTGGTTAGGGCATCGAGATCTTGCTTCAACACAAGCCTACGCTAAGAAGTCGCCAACCAAAGTGGCTAAAGCCTATGAAAAAGCGGGCTACTTTGGACGCAATCTCCGAACAGTAGAGGTACTCATCGATCAGGATGCGATCAAGAGCGGGGCGGCAGCAGCGGGTTCCCCATGGCGCTTCTATGATCTCGGACATGGCTACTGCCTGTACGAGTTTTTTGATCAATGCCCTCATCGCATGGCCTGTGCAAAGTGCTCGTTTTACCACCCAAAGGGGTCGAGTCAGGCACAACTTCTGGAGGGCAAAGTCAATTTGCTGAGGATGCTCCAGGAGGTCCCGCTGAGCGAAGAAGAACGAGCCGCCGTTGAGGACGGGATCGAGGCGATGGAGAAATTATATCAGCAGCTCGCTGATCTCCCCACCCCTGCCGGGCCAACACCGAACCAATTGTTAACGGAGCATCAGAAAAGCAGGACCATCATTCCTCTTGAAGAGGTACGTCGGAAACGGTAAACTATGGTAAAGGGGTGAAATGTATTCCACATAATCGCGATCGACGACCAGACCACAGGCCAAATTCTCGCACACGTAGATGCGTACAGAGAGGTCCATCTCCTCTTTGACGTTGCCACACCTTGAACACCTCTTCGTGGAAGGAAACCAGCGATCGGCCAGGAGCAGCGTTTCTCCCTGCCAGACGGTTTTGTACCCCATTTGTCGTCGAAACTCGCCGAGACCCACGTCGCTGATGGAAAGAGCCAGATTGCGGTTGCGCTTCATGCCATCCACATGGAGGTCTTCCAGCACCACCACCGCCGGGCGAAGAAGCGCGTCGGAAATCTGTGCGAGTCGAAGGAGACGTTTGACCTGCTTTTCTTTGACCTGCCGGGCGATGTTCTCCGGCAGCGGCGGCGGATCA
>Ga0137379_10003014_pt1 | contig 15691 bp, 10 predicted proteins | sample SagtaG_18_FD_104812 | JGI IMG/M metagenome (GOLD analysis project Ga0137379, IMG submission 104812) | Vadose zone soil microbial communities from Sagehorn Ranch, Mendocino, California, USA - Sage2_L_80_16 metaG | ecosystem: Environmental > Terrestrial > Soil > Vadose zone | place: USA...
GAGCTGAACCGGCCGGAGGCGCAGGGGGCACGGATCCTCATCGCGGGACGCAACTTCGGCTGCGGCTCCTCGCGCGAGCACGCCGCGTGGGCGCTCCAGCAGGCCGGCTACGACGTCGTGATCGCGCCCTCGTTCGGGGACATCTTCCGGGCCAACTGCTACAAAACGGGCCTGCTGGCGGTGACGCTGCCGGAAAGTCAGGTACGCCATCTGGTCGACCTGGTCTCCGAGGACCCGTCGGTCGAGGTCGCGGTCGACCTGGAGGCGCAGCAGGTTCGTGGCGACGGCTTCAGCTACCGGTTCGAGATCGACGCATTCGCGCGCGAATGCCTGCTGGGGGGCCTGGACGAGATCGGCCTGGTGGAAAAGCACGACTCCGACATCGCCGCATACGAGAAGGCGCGCGCAGAGTGGCTCCCCACCGCCCGATAGCGGTTCTCCCCATTTATGGGGAAGTGGCGCCGAAGGCGCCGGAGGGGCTCGCGCGCTACACCGACCGGGCCGTTTCTCTCGACAAGATGCTTCGGGCTATCTGCGCCTGCATCGTCGCCGCGTTTCTCCTTGTCGGATGCAACCAGGTGCCCCCGCCGCCGCTCATCATGGTGCCCAACGTCGTAGGCCAGCCTCTATCCCAGGCCGAAGCCTAGCTGAAGGCGGGCGGGCTGGGATCGACTCCAAGGTGGAGGGGCCATGCCTGGCCTGCCCGCTGCTTGGATCGCCCACGACTCCGATGGTGCTCAGGCAGACGCCTGCCGCGGGCAGCAAAGTCGCGAAAGGGACAGTCGTTGTCCTGACCCAAAAATGCGAGTGCTGACTTAAGTCCTTCAGGTAACGGCGATCTCGGAATTGGTGTGGGACGGATTGATCCGGGCGTCGAGCAGTCCCCATTCGAGGCGTTTCGGCCCGGCGGCGACCGACAACGGCAGCTTGAGTCGCATCTCGGACCTGACAGAGGACCCCGGCGCGATATGCCCCACCGGGCCACAGTTCAACCCGTAAGTACCTATTGCCTCCTTCGTACCCAGGATCGCGACGTAGTCGGGGCATGGATCAAGCCGGTAGTCGGCCGGGCCTTCATTCCTGATCGTCACGAAGTACTCCAGCGTCGAGCCCTTCTTGGCTGAGGCCGGCGCGTCGATGGCAATCCGCACTGGGATATAGCTCGGTCCGGGCGGCCACTGGATGCCGACCGGGCTGAATGGCCCGCGTGCCAATGCCGAGTAGGCAGGGTTGTCGTCGCAAACCATGTAGTACCGCCCGGCCACCGCGAACGGAACCACAACACGACCCCCTTGAGCGGGTAAATCGACGGCCAGCTGCGCCGCCTGCGGATGCTTGCAGTCGTACCACGTCAGGTTCATGAACGCATCACGGCCGCCTGCCCGGACCAGGATCGGAACCGCCGGGCCGTCATTGAAGTACGTCCCCTTGCCGGTCGAACCCGACGCGACGGCGAGTGCGCCGCCGTGATCGTCGAGCACAGTGATATCCGCGAACCCTTCGACCACGCAGTCGCGGGAGCCGCCGTTGCGCAGCAACACGGGCATGTCGACGTTGCTCCCCGTCGCCGCGCTCGTCGGGCCCATCCTGCCTGTTAGCTGCGATGCGGTGCACGTGGGTGTTCCCGGTGGAATCGGGTAGGGCGGGCCCGGGGTCGCAGGAGGCGCCTGGATGACTAGGTTCGTGCTCGGCAGAGCCAGCCAGGGAACAAACGCGGGTGATGCGGTGACCGCCCCGCTGGGATGGATCCCCCCGGCGCAGCCAGCGCAGACCAACACCGCAACGATGAGCGGGCGCCAGCCTTGACGCATCTCACTGAGAAAACGCGGCTGGGCCGCGTTTCGATACGTCAGACGGTGGCTGCTCTCGAGGGGAGGTCGATCCGGTCCTTGTGCTTGGCAATCGCCCTCTCGATCACGTCCAGGTTGGCCCTCGTCCACTCCACCGTCCGGCCGACCCCATCCTCCAGCCGAGTCCCCGCCTCGAAGCCCAGCTTCTGGCGAGACTTCCGCGTGCTGCCCACCCGGCGCCCGGCCCGGTCCCACGGCCGAGGCGGCGTGACGCGAATCTCCGACCGCCCGCCCGCCAGCTCGTTGATGAGCTCAGCCAGTTTCTTGATGGTCGTCTCCTGCCCGCTGGCCAGGTTGTAGACGTCGCCCGGCGCACCGCGCAGCGCGCAAGCGACCAGCCCCTCGACGATGTCGTCCACGAAGATGAAGTCGCGGCTCGCGATTCCGCCGTTGTCGAGCTCCAGCGGCATGCCGCGCAGCGCGCGGTAAACGAAAGTGGGAACCACGTTTCGCCACACGGTGGCCGGGGTTCCGCGCCATTGCCCCGCCCCGAGAATCTCGCCCGGCCCGTAGACGTTCTGGAAGCGGGCTCGCACGGTCGGTACGCCGTGCTGTTTGTGGTAGTAAACGGCGTAGAACTCGCCCACGATCTTGGAGATCTGGTAGGGGCTGTCGAGGTCGAACGGCGCATCGCCATCCTCCTCAACCGGTTTTGCGTCGTCGAACGTGTGCGGCGCGAGCACGCAGCCGGACGCCGCGTAAACGAGCTTCTTCAGACGCTTGAAGTCGCGCGCGTGCTCGAGCAGGCGAAGGGTGGTGATCAGGTTGTTCTCATGGTCCTCGAGCGGGTTTGCGATCGAGCTCTGGTTTCCGTGGTAGGTCGCGAGATGCCAGATGTAGTCGAGGCTGTCAGAGACACCGTCGAGGACGCCGGCATCGGCGATCGACCCCTCGACGAATTGGACACGACCGTCGGCTGGAAGGTTCTCTCGCTCCGCGGAGAGGAGGTTGTCGACCACCACGACCTCATCCACCTCATCGGCCAGGAGGCGGCGCACGAGGTTGGAGCCGACGAACCCCGCCCCACCGACCACAAGGACCCGGCCTGAGATCTTTATGCCTTCTCTCCGACGGGCTTCAGGTGCGTGAAGGTCTGCTCGATGCCGTGCATCTTGTAATAGTCGACCGTCGCTGCGACGCCGACGTCCAGCGGGGTCGTCACCTGCCAGTCGAAATCCTCTTCGGTCTTCGACGGATCGAGCAGAATGGTCGCGACATCGTCCGGGTTGCGCGGCCGCACCTCGACGTCCTGGTCGAGCTTGATGCCAAGCGCCTTGATGGTCGCGTCGAACAGCTGCTTGATCGAGTAGTCGCGGCCCGAGGACACGTGGTAGGGACCTCGCCGTCCGCGGCCGGAGACCGCAAGGCTGATCACGTCGACCAGGTCACTGACGTAGATGAAGTCCCGCCGGGTGTCCATGACGAACACAGACTTGTTGTTGGTCAAGCGGTGGTAGAAGGTCGGGAGCGGCCCACTCAGGTTGCGCGGCCCATACGCGTTGGCGAGACGAAACGAGACGTAGTCGAGCGAGCTGAGAAAGATGTATTCCTCGCCGGCCGTCTTGCTGATCGCGTAACTTGATCCACCCGGATTGAGCGGGTGGTTGAGCGTGATCGGCTGCTCTATCGGGTGCAGCCCGTAGCCCAGAGCCGTCTGAAGGTAGACGAACCTGCCGACCTTCAGGCGCTCCGACGCCCGGACCACGTTCACCGTCCCGACGACGTTGGTCATCGCGTCGCCGTACCAGTTGTCGGGGTCCTTGTACGACGCCGCGGCGTGGACAACCACCTCCGGGCGGTGCTCGTCGAACGCGCGATCGACGGTCCCCGGGTCGGCGATCGAGCCTTCGATCAGCGTCAGGTTGCGATTTGGGGTCAGGTTGTCGCGGCGCGCTGTCTCGAAGTTGTCGACGACCGTGACCGTGTCGCCGTTGGCAAGGAGCCGGTCGGCGAGGTTGGAGCCGACAAAGCCGGCTCCGCCGGTGATGAGGATCCTCACAGCGTGACTTCCTCAACGGGTTTGTTCAATCGCTGCCGGTACTCGTGGGCACGATCGTGGAACGCGCGCTGCCAGAGCTCGAGGCTCAGCAAACCCCAGATCTGCCTGCCGAATTGCGTCTCCCCGTCGATCCGCTTCAGAACGCGCGAGTTGTCGATCAGCTCTCGAGAGCGAGCGGTTTGCGAGGAGAAGGTGTCGACGACGAAATCGCGCACCGGACCCGGCGTCGACATCCATTCGTGCAGCGGAACCGGGAAGCCCATCTTGTCCTGCCGGTTCGAGATGCGCGCAGGCAGCTTCGAGCGCATCGCTGATCGGAGCACGTGCTTCATGTTGCCATTTTCGAACTTGACGTCGGCCGGGATGGTGGCCGCCAGCTCGACGATGAGGTGGTCGAGGAACGGCACGCGCGACTCCAGTCCGTGCGCCATGCTCACGCGGTCCTCGACCTGCAGCAACGCGGGGAGCAGCGTCTTGAAATCGAAGTGGGTCATCGAGTCGAAGTACGACTCGTGGCCGACATTGTCGCCGTTGAAGATTCCATGGAACGTCTCGTACGGGTCGTACTGGCCGAGCGCCGCCCAGTTGATCTCGTCACCGAGCGAAGGTGCGCGATTGATGAGCCGGAAGTATCTGCGGTCGAGGTCCTCAAACAGACCGTCGCGCCAGAACTCCTGGAGCATCGGCTTGTAGTTCTTGAGCGCGACCAGGTTGGGGATGATCGACTCGTAGGTGACGACGTACCGGCCGCTGTGCATCGAACCTTCGATGGCGCCCTTGATGCACTGCTCGAAGTAAGCCACCAGGTACCGCGTGTAGCCGCCAAAGATCTCGTCGCCGCCCTGGCCCCCAAGAACGACCTTGCGATGCTTGGCCGCGAGCGCCGAGACGACGTACTGCGGAAACGAGCCTGGGCCGGCGACCGGATAGTCGAGGTGGTAGATGACCTTCTCGATCGTCTTGACGAAGTCGTCCGCCCCGATGTCCACGTCGAGGATCTGGAAGCCTTTCCATTGCGCCAGCTCCCGTGCGTAACCGCTCTCGTCGTAGGCCGGGTCGCTGCCGAACCGACCGGTGAAGGACAGGAAGGTCGGCCCTTCTTTCTCAACCGCAAGCGAGGCGACGATGCTCGAGTCCAGGCCTCCACTGAGGTAAGCGCCGACTGGCACGTCTGACCGCAAGTGCAGGGCGACCGACTCGGCGACCAGATCCTGGACCGCCGACTCAAAGTACATCGCAGTGTGATTGAAGTCCGGCTGGTAGTAGACCTCCCAGTACCGGCTTACTGTGATCTTTCCATATCGGACGGTGAGCATGTGGCCTGGCAGAAGCTCGCGGACGCCTTTGAAGAGTGTCTTGCCGCCAAGACAAAACTGAAAGCAGAGGTAGTCCTTCAGACCGTCGACATCCGTCTCAACCGACGGCAGGAAGGGGATCAGCGTCTTGATCTCGCTCGCGAAATAGAAGACGCCGTTGACTTCAGCGTAGTAGAGCGGCTTGATGCCAAACCTGTCGCGGGCGCAAAAGAGCGTCTCGGTCGTCTCGTCCCACAGCGAGAAGGCGAACATGCCTCGGAATTTCTGGAGACAATCCGCGCCCCACTTCTGGTATGCGCGCAGGGCGACCTCAGTGTCAGATGTGGTGCGGAATCCTTTGCCGCCAAGCTCGGCGCGCAGCTCGATGTAGTTGTAGATCTCGCCGTTGTAGGAGATCCAGCTGCCGCGGCCGTCGGTCATGGGCTGGTCGCCGGTAGAGAGGTCGATGATGGCGAGCCGGCGATGGGCGAAGCCGACGTGACCGCGCTCGTGCTTCCAGGTCGCATGGCCGTCCGGGCCCCGATGGACCTGTATCTCATTCATCAGATCGAGGCGGCGGCCCAGATCCGGGATCGGGCGGTTGGAGAGATCGATTGCTCCGGCGATACCGCACACAGCCTGGCTAGCCTACAGAATTGGTCATTCGACCGCGCTCATAACAGGCTCTACCGGCATCAGTGCGGGAGCGAGCGCTTTCTCGAGCGCCGCGGGATGCTGGTTTCCGATCCGCGCGAGGACAGTAAAGCTCTCGAGGCCTTCGAATCCAATCCCAACCTCCATCGCGGGACGGTCGAGGCGAATCTTGCCCCCGAGCGCGCGATGGTCCCACTCGATCACTTTCAGCTCGCGCTTACGCATTGCGTCGCGGATTCGGTCTGACGCTCGGCCGTCAAAGACCGGTGTGTGGCCGGCGGACGTGCTGACGAAACACGCGGCACCTCGGGCGGCGTCGTACTCGACGCTCAGCGCGAACGATTGCTCCGGCTCAAGCGCGCTGCCGGCCGCCCGGCGCAGCAGCGACAGCTCGAGGATCTCGCGCAGCAATCGGTCTAGCGGTGCCCCGGCGCGCCGCCCCAAACGCAGAAGCGGCCGCAGGTCGCGATCGCCGACAAGGGTGCGGACGGCGAAAAAGCCCTTCTCAATCTGCGATTCGTATTCGATGGCGAACCGCATCGACGGGTCGCGGCGTGCAACCCTGCTCCATGCCGCGTGCGCACCCCGAAACATTCGTACCCTGATGCCAGGCACGCGCAGCGCCCTCTCGGCTCGCGCCAGGTGCCACCGCGGGGCGGCAGCATGGCCGCGCATGATTCGGGCCTCCTCGTTGACGACGGTATCGAACTCCCTTACAAACGAGTCATAGCTCCAGCGCCCCGACATGATCAGGTCCTCACGTGTCCGCGACGTCAACTCGGACAGGTAGTTGTCGTCGCGTAGCGCATCGACCACCTGGCTCATGTTTGAGAAATCCTTGTCGAGCGAGATGTAGTGCACGCCGGGGTTGACGACCCCCGAATACTCGCCCGGGAAGAGGACCAGCCCGGTCCCAAGCGACGCCGCCTCGAAGACTCGAGGCGAGATCACATTCATAATCACGTTTCCCTCGTATGGCGCAAGGAGAGCCTCGTGCACCTCCTCATAGGGCGCCGCGGGGTGCTCGCGAAGATAGGCGCGGACGCTCTTCTCGATCGAGCCATCGAAGTCGGCGATACTCGCGCCACTCTCGCACCCGAGCGTTGCGCGGCATGAGGCCACAAAATCGATCCACTGCTCCCCGTAGATGCGGTCGTGCTCCTGCCACGCGATGTCGCAGCGGAGGCCGTAGCGCGGAGCGAGCTCGAGGAAGCGTTGGCCGATCCAGGCCTTTTCACGCGAAAGCCGACCGAGCCAGTAAGGGAGGTCCCGGGCGCGGTATCCGACATCGATGGTCCGCTCGGCAATTGGCTTGAGGGGCCTTTCGCGTAAGTTCTCCGGCACGTACCCGGTCAGCGTCTGGACCCGCCTGACGTTCGGCAAGCGTTCGTCGTAGACCAGGCCTGCTGCAGGCTCGGGCACAACCGTGAAGAGAACTCGAATCCCGATGTCGCGCGACGCTGCCGTGCTCCTGTCTACCCAGCGGTAGTCGTCCTGGATGAACTGCATCTTCAGGCCGCGGAACCGGCGCAGCTTGTCTCGAAAGTGGGGCGCCACATAGTGGTCGTCGCTCAGCACGACCGAGTAGTGGATGACTACGACGTCGAACCCGTCCAGATCGAGCGCCAGGCTCCGGCTCATGGCCTTGGGGTTGAAGGTGCGGACCTGGTGACGCGAGAACCGGCGAAACGCATCTATGTGATCGAGCACCGTATTGGCGTGGCCACGGCGGTCATCGCAGAGGAGAAGGATTCGGGCCTGGGCGGTCACCTGGCTTGAGCGCCCAGCTCCTTTTCTACCGTGTACACGCCGCCGGCGCCTGCGTACTTGCCGCGCCACATGGGGTAACCGTGGTCGTCGAACTCGAGCTCCGAGACGAACCGTTGGTGCGACTCGGGCAGTCGTGCATCCGCAATGGCCCGGTCGCGGTAATCTCTCACGAACTCGATTTCCTGCAGGTTAACGTAGCCGCCGCGGAACGTCCCTCTTAGTCCCGCCGACGAGATCATATCGAGCACCCGTTGTGGGGCCCACGCGTCCGAGATCGGGCAGTCGGGACCGTCGGTGCTCTTCGTGAAGGCCTGGTCGATCGTCAGGCCGGGAAAGGCATTGTTGACAATCATCTGCGCATACGCGATCCACAGGTGGAAGAACACGCTGTCGCGGTTGTAGAGCATCAGCCGGCCCTGGGCGCCTGGCTTCATGACTCGCTTGAATTCCTGGACGATGCGGAGCGGATTCGACGTGTGATGCAGGACCCCGCCACATTGGACCCAGTCGACGCTTGCCTCGGCAAGGGGGATCGCGTCAGAGACATCGGTGATCTTCACGAGCTCCACCCTGCTCGTATCCAAGTGGTGCAAAGCGATCCGGTCGCGGAGGAGTCCGAGAGCGGTGCGAGAGATGTCCATCCCGATGACCTTCGCCGTCCGCGACCACAGTAAGAACCCCATGACGTCATCACCGGGACCGCAGCCATAATCGAGCACAACCTCGCCCATGTGGTCTCCATATAGATCCATCAGCTCGGTGAACATCGGGTAGAGGGCGATGCGCTTGCGGAGGTAGTCCTCCGACTCTCGTGCCGAAATGAAGCGCATGGTGTTGACCGTGTGCTTGTTCCAGTAGTCGTCGACCGCGCTCGTGCTCGCGCCATCCCTGACGACGATGTCCGGAGCCTCGCCCCGTGGCGTCAAGCGAATCATGATCTCGCGCGCGACCTTTTCTGCGCGCGTTCGGACGCCGAACCTCACCTGACCGGCTAGCTTAGCCCAACCGCCTCGCGGCTCCGCCCTCCGGCGAGCGCTGGCCCGAGCGCGCGCTGGAGAAGACCGGGCTGCCGGATGGCCAGCTGAACCAGAATCGAGAACCTCTTAAAGCCCTCGGCGCCGATACCGACCTCTAATGCCGGCCGTTGGAGCCGAACTGACTCCCCGATTGCCCGGTGATCCCATTCGACCACGTCGATTGAACCCGTGCGCACCGCCTGCATCGCGACCGGCGACAGGCCGTCCGTCCGCCCTGCCTCCTCGGCCGTGCCGCTCAGAAACCGAAGGGATCGTGTCTCGCCGTCGAACACGGAACGGATCGTGAATCGCTGCGTCGCATGAAGGCGTCCGTCCGCGGCCGAACGAAGAATCGAAAGCTCGAGGATCTCCTCGAGAAGGCTGTCGAGCGGGACGTGAGCCCGGCGGCCCTCGCGAAACACAGCCCGCAGGTCCGGGTCCGCGAGGGCTGCTCGGAGCGCCAGCGATCCCTTGGCTAGCCAGGTCCCTGACTCCAGCTCCCGTCGCCGCGCAAAGTCTCGCCTACGTGCCGTCGCCACCACGGCGAGAGCGCCACGGATGATGCGTACCCTCAGCTGCGGCACACGCAACGAACGCTCGATCCTGGCGATTCGGTGGCGCGGCGTAAAAGTTCGCCCACGCGCATTCCCGGCCTCTTCCTCCACGACCTGGTCGAAATCGCGGATGAATGCCTCGTAGCTCCACCGCCTCGACCTGATGAGGTCGTCGTGCGCGCGCCTGACGAGGGACGCCACGTGACGGTCATCTCTCAGCTGCTCCACGACCTCGGCCATGTTCGAGAAGTCCTTCTCGAGAACGATGTAGTGGTCGCCCGGCGAGACCACTCCCGAGTAGAAGCCGGGGAACATCACCATCGCGGTGCCGAGCGCCGCCGCCTCGAACACTCTGGGCGAAATCACGTTCATCATCACGTTGCCCTCGTACGGGCGCAGAACCGCGTCGGACACCTCTTCGAACGGCGCTCCGGGGCGAGCCCGGAGGTACGCCCGCACCGCTTGTTCAACCGTGCCGTCGTAGTCGGTGATGCTCGCCCCGCTCTCGGCGCCCAGGGTGGCACGGCTCGATGCAATGAAATCAATCCAGCGATCCCCGTAGATCCGGTCCGCCTCCCGCCATCCGATGTCGGTGCGCAGCCCATAGGCTGGCGCCCGCTCCAGGACTCCCTCGGCGATCCACCGCTTCTCCTGGCTGAGCCGTCCCACCCAGTACGGCAGCTGCCGTCCGCGATACGCGACCTCGACTTGTCTTTGGGGCAGTGGCCGCATCGGCATTTTCTCCAGGCTTTCCGGAACGTAGCCGGTAAGGTTCAGGATCCTCCTCACGCCGGGGAGGCGCGTGTCATACAGCAGACCTGCCCCTGGCTCGTCGGCGAGAGTGAAGAGAACGTTGATTCCCACCTCGCGGGACGCAGCGGTGGCCCGATCGACCCAGCGGTACTCGTCCTGCATGAACTGCAGCTTGGGACCTCGGAATCGTTTGAGCTTCTTGCGAATGTCGGGCGAAACGTAGTTGTCGTTGCTCAATACGAGCGAATGATGAATAACCACGACATCGAATTCGTCTAGGTCGAGGCTGATGCTCGCTTTCAAATGTCGCGGGTTGAAGGTCTTGACCTGGTGCCGCGAGTAGTCGAGGAACGCGTCGATATGGTCGAGGGTCGTACTTGCGGTCCCTCGCTCATCGTCGCAGAGCAGGAGGACGCTTAGCCGTTTCAACGGATGAAGAGTTTGCGGCCTTAGCCCGCCCCGCTGTCGCAAATGCTCATCCAACACTGGATTCCCGGCGGACCAGGTTGGTCAGACGGGTGGCCCAATCGAGCCGTGTCTGACGCACCTCCCATGCGATCAGGTCAAGGTGTACTGGAAGGCGTTGAACGCGTCATAAGTGTATGGAGCGGTGCCGTTTGTACCCGCGCTGCTCGCATCGCGAACCCACACTGAGAAGCGGTATGCCCCCGCGGGTTGGCCGGCCGTGCTGTACGTGAGCGTCGCCGTGCTCGAGTACGCCTGGGCATTCGTCCAACTTCCACCCGGCGTGAGCACGAAGAATTCGTACTGAGGGTTGGGGCAACGGCCGCCCACACCGGTGATCGTAACCATGCTCCCGGCGGCCGCTGTCGTGAGCGGCGACGCTGTCGCGGTCATCGAAGTGCAGGGCACCGAAGTCAGCGAATACTGGTACGCGGTGAAGGTGTCGTACGTGTATGGCGCTGCACCATTGGTCCCAGGGCTGCTTGCATCTCGAGCCCATACTGATAATCGATACGCTCCGGCGGGACTGCCGGCCGTCTTCCAAGTGAAGGTTGGGTTCGGCGTGTAGGGCTGGAGAAGGGACCACAGCCCGTTGGGCGGCAGAAGCCACACTGAGAACAGCGGGCTGGAACAGCCGGCGGCGCTGGCGCTGATCGTAACCGTCGTGCCGGCGCTGGTCGCGGCAGCAGGAGCGGCCGGTGCGCTGAGAGATGTACATGGAGTCGTGTTCAAGGCATAGGGGATCGCGCTGAACGAGTCGTATGTGTATGGAGCGGTGCCGTTGCTGCCCGGGCTGGTCGCGTCCCTCGCCCACACTGAGAACCGATACGCACCTGCGGCCAAACCGCTGGTCGCCCACCGAATGGAGGCGTTAGTCGAGTAGGTCTGGGCCAGGGTCCACCCACCCGCCGGCGATTCCAGCCAGAACTCGTAGAGCGGATTGGCGCATCCGGTGGCCGCCGCGGTGACGATCACCTGTGCCCCGGGGCTGGCGGAGGCGGCCGGCGCCGCGGTCGCGGTGACGGTGATGCACGGCGGGTCGCCCAGCGTGTAAGAGAAAGCGCTGAACGCGTCGTAGGTGTAGGGCGCTGTGCCGACGATCCCTGGGCTGCTCGCATCGCGAGCCCAGAGCGAGAACTTGTACGTTCCGTTGGGCAGTCCTGTGTTGGTCCACGTGAAGGCTGTCGTGGTCATGTAAGCGGCGCCCAGCTGCCAACCTCCGCCGCTCGGCGGCATGATCCAAAGCTCGTACTGAGGATTGGGACACCCGCTCGCGGAGGGTGTTAGGTGAACGGCGGTTCCCGCTGGCTGCGGTGACGCGGGGTTGACGGCCACGCTCACGCCGGTGCATGGAGTTGGTGACGGAGTCGTAACGGCCTTGAACATGTCCACCATGGCCGCCGCATTCGAATCGTTGCTCGTCAACGTCGAGGTACCGCGCGCGGCCTCGATGGTGCGAAGGAGCGAGTAGTGGTTGTAAGACACCGAGCTCCCAAGTCCCGCGTTGACGTTGTATCCCAAGAAGATCGTCGCGACCTTGTTGGTCCCGCTCGAATCGTCCTCGTCCCACGTCAGCGCGAGCAGCGAGTGCTGGACCGTGAACGCGGGCGAGCCGAGAATCGACGGCACCTGCTGCTTCAGCCATGAGTCGCCCGTGCCGATCGAGCAGTCATGCATGTCATTGCACATGTTGGGTGTGATGAATGCGAAGTTCGGCGTGGTCGAGGCCGAGCCCAGGTCGGTCGCAAGCCGGGAGTAAGGAACTATGTGGCTCTGACAGCGGCTGCTGTTGGTCCTGATGTCGTTGAAGTAGATAAAAGGATCGTGCTTCTGCGCGTATGGATAGCTGTCTCCGACGTAGCACGCAGACGGCATCGACTCCTCGTAGCTCTTCCACGTGCTTCCGCCGGCCTCGAGGCTGTCGCCGAGGTTGCTCGCCGACACCCAGCATGTGGTGCAGTCGCTGGTGATGTTGTAGGTGCTGCCACCGGTCAGCGCGAGGTAATTCGGGAGACTCGGATGCGAGACGGCATAGTAGTTCCGCGCGACTGCACCGGACGTGAGGAGACCGTTGATATAAGGCGCGGCGGAGCTGCCGATGATTTCGTTATAGGAATGGTTCTCCATCACGATCACGAAAACGTGGTCGTAGGTGGGCACCGCCGCTGCGTGCGCTGGCGTCGGAGAGAAGCGCGCTCCACCCAACGCAAGTGAGACCAGCAGGGCCGCAATGACGAATCGACGGGTAACCAAGAGGTCGGCATTGTGGGTCCCAGGCCCGACGGCCCGTGATCAGTCCGGTAAACAGTCGTAAATCGAAGCTAAGTCAGCGTGTAAGTCATCGGGCTGAACGAGTCATAGGTGTACGGGGCCGTACCGTTCGTCCCCGAGCTGCTCGCATCGCGCGCCCAGATTGAGAATCGATATGACCCAGCAGGCAGACCGGCCGTGTTCCACGTGAAGCTGCCGCTGGCCGAGTAAGTCCGCAGAAGCGTCCAGCCGCCACCCGGCGGCAGGATCCAGAACTCGTATTGGGGCGTGGGACAGCCGGTAGCGGTGCCGATGATCGTGACCGTCGTCCCCACCGGCGAGCTGGTCGGCGGCGAGGCGGACGCGCTCATGCCCGTACACGGCGCGGTCGTGAGCGTGTAGTCGAACGCGTTGAACGTGTCATATGAGGTCGTGCTTCCGGCGTCCCTCGCCCAGACCGAGAATCGATAGGAGCCGGGCGCAGCACCCGACGTATTCCACGTGAAAGTGGCGTTCGTCGAGTAACCCTGAACCTGTCTCCAGCTACCAGCGGGCACCAGAAGCCAGAACTCGTAGCGGGGATTGGGACAGCCGGTTGCGCTCCCGCTGACGGTCACCGTGGTTCCCACGTTCGCGGTCGATGCGGGCACCGGGGTCGCCGTCATTCACGTGCAAGGCGAAAGAGTCAGCGTGTACTGAAATGCGCTGAACGCTTCGTAGGCGCTCGTGCTCGAGACGTCACGCGCCCAGACCGAGAATCGATATGAGCCCGCATCGAACCCAGTCGTATTCCACCGGTACGTGTCGCTAGCGGAGTAAGGCTGAACGAGCGACCAGCTTCTGCCGGGTGGAAGCAGCCAGAACTCGTAGCGCGGGTTCGGGCAGCCCGTCGCCGCGCCTGTCAGCGACACAGGCGTACCCACCGTGGCCGTAGATGGTGGAGCAGAGGATGCGGTCATGCCGGTGCATGGCGCTGGAGACAGAGCGAAGTCAAGTGGCGCGTATGCGTCATACATGTTGGGCGGAGTGCCAAACGCTCCGCTGCTGCCGGCGTCACGTACCCAAACAGAAAAGTGGTAGTTACCCTGCGGCTCGCCGGTCGAGTCCCATCTGTAGGTGGCGTTGGTGGAATAAGGCTGGACGAGACTCCACGGACCTCCGGGCGGCAGCATCCAGAACTCGTAGAGGGGATTGGGGTCTGGACATGTCGAGGACGCGGTCAGGTTCACGTGTGTGCCGGTTGGCTGCGGCGAGGTCGTGTCGGTCGCCACGTTTGCCGCAGAGCAAGCCGGCGGTGTGACGTCCGCGATCTCCGTCGACCATCCGGCTGAAGTGGCGCTCCCTCCACTGCCGGTCAGCATCTCGAACCCCCACACGGCATTCGCATTCGCGGGATCGGGCCTGGCCGCGGGGTAATCCCCCCACCGGCACGGCTCGGTCGTGGACGGGTTATGGCTCACGCCGCAACTGAAATCGGCGTCGCTGACGGTGCTGGTGGCCAGCACCGTCTCGCTCGACATGGTGCCAAGGGGCGCCGTCCGGTCGCGGCTCCTCGCCCGGAACGAGACAAAGCCGTCGGCAGCTGCGTTTCCTGCGTTGTAGACGATCACTGCCTTGTTGCCCGCGACGGTCGGCGAAATCGCGCCGTTGAACATGTAGAGGTTCGAGTCGCTGACATTGCCCGACTGGCGGACGGAACCTGTCGCGGGCACAATCTCGTACCACCGCATGACCGACAGCGGCGGTGTAAGTGAGTTGCTGATGGCATGCTGCGTCCAAACGGCCTCGCGGCCCGTGTCGGGGTCGTAATGGCCGACGGCTTGGGTCAACCGGGCATCGAGCGTGTCGAGGCAGGTGCCTGAGGTCGCGCACGAAGCCGTTCCGGTGGAAGGTTGCGGAACATCGGGAGGCACCTGGTAGTCGGCGACTCTGAAGTATCCGACGAAAGTGACGCCTGAGCTGGGGCTGGACTGCCAGACGAAGAGGTTGTTCGCCAGGCCCGTGCCGGGCTGCTGCGCGGCGACTATGTAGTCGACGGTTGACGAGTCCGTCATGTCCGCCGGCACGGGTGTGAAAACGGTCGACCCGAGCGACACGGGTTTGACAACCGGGCCTCCGATTCCGCAAGGATTGGTCAGAGAAACGTTGGCAGGCTTCGTGATCACCCAGACCTCCGAGTTGAGAAAGGCACCCTGACCGTAGTTGGCGAACACGTTTGCCCCCACGACGATGGAGTTGTCGTCGTGCCCGAGCTTCGGAAAGTCATCGAGGTTGGAACCCCGGTCGATCTCCATCCAGCAATAGTTGCCTTTGAGGAAGTCGTTGGCGTCGGATGTGTAGGTCCAGCCGATGACAAGCCTGTCGTTGGTGATGTTGGCAATGCTCTCGCCTCCACAGCCACCTACCACGCTGGGGTGCTGGATCGTCATGACGTACATCCAGTGGCCCCACGACTGATCCCAGGCGACCTGCGGATCGAACACACAGTCAGAAATTTGGCCTCCGACCAGGTTGTACAGCGGACCGTTCGGCGGACCACCGCACGCACCGCACGACGAGTTGGGAAAGACGGTCACAGAGCTGTTGACCATCTCGACCTGCTGAGTGGGAGACGCGTCGCCCGTCGAGTCGGATGGAGTGTTCGTTCCGTTGCTGGACAGGCCCGGAAATTTCGCTGAGGCGGCTGAGGCCGTTGCGGCGCTGGAGCTTGACGTAGGCGCCGAAACCGAAGGAGCGGACGCCGCAGCCCTTGCGTCGGCCTGGACCTTGGCGTTCTTGAAGATGGCCTCGTTCATGTGAAGCCGGGGGTGGACCTTGGGCCTGGACCGCGGCACCGCGAGAACGGGAGTGACTGCTCGAGGCGCTGCGGCCGCGCCAGTAGCGGGCGTCGCTGCAACCGCGGAAGCCGCCCCGACGAGCGCCACCAAGACGAGCCCTCCCACCCCCCGGCAAAACACCAGTCCGCTGATTCTAAGGAGCGAGCGGTGGTTCAGTGAAGTGTGTAATCGAAGGCGCTGAAGGAGTCGTAGGTGTAGGGCGTTGACCCGTTGACGCCGCCGCTGCTCGCATCGCGGACCCAAACCGA
>Ga0137379_10003034_pt1 | contig 15631 bp, 11 predicted proteins | sample SagtaG_18_FD_104812 | JGI IMG/M metagenome (GOLD analysis project Ga0137379, IMG submission 104812) | Vadose zone soil microbial communities from Sagehorn Ranch, Mendocino, California, USA - Sage2_L_80_16 metaG | ecosystem: Environmental > Terrestrial > Soil > Vadose zone | place: USA...
AGATCTCGCGCTCCGCAACAACGTGGGCCTGGTGACCACCTACAGCAGCACTCTCATGCCCAAAGGCAGCTGGCACCGGGTCGTGCTGCATGCCACCATCAACGGCTCAGCAAGCAGCGTTGACGTATCGCTGGACGGGACCCTGGTTCCTGGCCTGACCCTCACCGGCCAGAACCTCGGCACCAATCCCATCAGCACGCTGCAGCTTGGTGACAACAGCAGCGGGCGCACCTACGTCATCGACTTCGACGACGTCACGGTCTCCCAAAGCCCTCTTTAAGACGGGAGCATGCTCCGGTAAACGGCAATCAGCGCGGTTTTCTGATCATCGGCAAGATGCGGGTCGGCGCGGATCGCGGCCTCGGTCTGCGGCGCCGGCGGCTTGGTGCCAGGGTGGGCGGAACCGGCTGAGTCGATCAGGCCAGCCTGAGTCATCAGGGTTTCCGCCGAAAGGTTGAGCGCGTCGGAGATCAGCTTGAGGACGCGGACGGAGGGCTGGTGCAGGCCCCGCTCAATCTGGCTGAGGTACGGATTGGACAGGCTTGTCATCTCTGCCAGTTGCCGCAGCGACAGGTTGGCCAGCTTCCGCTGGCTGCGAATAAAGGCGCCGAGCGCCTCGCGCTGCGCCTCCCACGAATCTCTCATCGCGGTCCCACCCCCGCCACCCCACGAGCCCTTGTTCCTGCAAAGCATAGTGAGCAGCGGGCTCGTGCGCGGCGGGCCCTGGCTCGCGGCCCGCCACGCACGAGGTTTCACTTAGCGGCAGAACCGCTCTTCGCGGCGGGTGCCGCCGCCTTGCCAGGCCGCAGCGGCCCGGTGGCCTTGAGCACGTCCTCGGCGAACTTGCGCTGGCCGGCGAGCAACTGCTCGGCAAAGTCGTAGGCGCCACCGACGACTTCCTCCGGCTTGGGGAGCTTGTCCACGAACGGCACGTTCACGGCTGGCAGCTTCGGCGTGATGGACTGGACGGCGTCGGCCCAGGTCTTGATCGCGTCGAGAACGGCTTCCTGGCTCTTGCGGACGGTCTTCAGGATCTCGTCCTGAACGTCCTGTACGGCGGTGCGGGTGTCGGTCATTGTTTCGTCCTCCTCCAGAACTCTCTTTGCTTACTATACCAAGCACTAGGGCGTATTTGTCAAGCGTTCGTGAACGTGGTCACATGCATGCAGTTGGGGTCGTGAGGTCCCCGGCGATGTCACCGCCTAGACCCGCTCGAAGATCGCGGCGATGCCCTGCCCCCCGCCGATGCACATGGTGGTGAGCGCGTACCTTCCCCCGGTCCGCCGTAGCTCATACAGCGCCTTCACGGCCAGAATCGCCCCGGTGGCCCCGATCGGGTGCCCGAGGGACACGCCGCTCCCGTTCGGGTTCGTCCGGTCGGGCGGCAGGCCAAGCTCCCGGATGACAGCCAGCGCCTGCGCGGCAAAGGCCTCGTTCACCTCGAACAGGTCGATCTCATCGAGTTTGAGCCCGGCCCGGTCGAGCACTTTGCGCACCGCGGGTACCGGTCCCATGCCCATGATCCTCGGCTCGACGCCAGCGTGACTGTAGGCAACCAGCCGCCCAAGCGGGCTCAGCCCGTGATCGGCGGCGAACGATTCCGCCGCAATCACCACCGCCGCGGCCGCGTCGTTGATGCCTGACGAGTTGCCCGGCGTGACCGTGCCGTCCGCGGCGAACGCCGGCCGCAGGCGCGCGAGGTCGGCGGCCGTGACGCCCGGCCGGATGTGCTCGTCAGCATCGACGGTCACCGGCGCTTTCCTGCCCGGCACCTCGACCGGCATGATCTGCTCCGCGAAGTACCCGGCCTGCGCCGCCGCCGCGGCCCGCCGGTGGCTTTCCGCGGCAAGCTCATCCTGGTCAGCCCTGGACACGCCGTAGTCGGCGGCGACGTTCTCCGCCGTCACTCCCATGTGGCACTGGTCGAACGGGTCGGTGAGCGCGCCAACCATGGCATCCACAACCACGCCGTCCTGCATCCGCTGGCCCCACCGCATGCCCGGCAGCCAGTACTGGCCACGGCTCATCGATTCCGCTCCCCCGGCCACCGCGACGTCACAGTCCCCCAGGCGAATTGCCTGCGCCGCGGAAATGATCGCTTGCAGGCCGCTGCCGCACAGCCGGTTGAGGGTAAACGCCGGTGTCTGAACCGGCAGGCCGCCGTTGACCGCGGCCACGCGCGCGAGGTACATGTCCCGCGTCTCCGTGTGGATCACGCTGCCAAACACCGCGTGCCCGACGTCCGCGGCGTCCACGCCGGCCCGGCTCACCGCCTCGCGCACCACCGCCGCCGCGAGGTCACAAGGGGGCACGGCAGCCAGCCCGCCCCCGTACTTTCCGATGGCGGTCCGCACGGCAGACAGGACCATGACTTCCCGGTGATCTTCCATTGCTCCTCCAGCCAGCTCTCCAGGCCTGGCCATGTTCGCGGCCAGGTATCTCTTCCGGGCACGATCACATGTCCAGGCCGCCGTTGATGGCCCAGATCTGGCCGGTGATGTATGCGGACTCATCGGCCGCGAGGAACCCGACCACCCGCGCGATCTCTTCTGGCTTCCCGAGCCGGCCCACGGGGATCTGGCCGCGTATCTTCTCCAGCAGCTTGTCGGGGATGGTGGCGAGCATGTCGGTGGCGATGAAACCGGGCGTGACCGAGTTGACGGTCAGCCCGATCCCGTCACCGGCCGGGCGCTGTGCCCGGTTGAGCTGGAAGATGGCCTCCTTGGCCAGCGACTTCGTCAGGCCGAACAGGCCAGACTTGGACGCCGCGTAGTTCGCCTGGCCGATGCTGCCGGTTTCCCCGATGACCGAGGACACGTTGATGATGCGGCCGGTACCGCGCTGCAGCATGTGCTCAAGCGCTGCCTGGGCCAGGAAGAAGGTGCCCGAGAGGTTGACAGAGATCACCTTCTGCCAGTCCTCGGGGGTCATCCTGGCCACGGTCCGGTCGATCGTGATTCCGGCGTTGTTGACCAGGATGTCAAGGCGCCCGTGCTGGTCAATGACCTCGCGCACCACCCGCTGGCAGTCACCGGCTGTGCCGATGTTGCCTTCATGCACGGTGGTGCGCAGGCCCGGGTACCCGTCGGCCATGCTGTTCAGGAACTTCTCCGCCTGCTCACGCTGGCGCCAGTAGCCGGCCGCGATCGACGCGCCCCCGTCGGCCAGGTGCCGGCAGACGGCAGCTCCGATCCCGCGGGTCCCGCCGGTGACCAGGGCCACCCGGTCCCTGATCCTGCCCAGCCCCAATGGCTGTACTTGCTCAACTGTGGTCATTGCTGCCTCCACGTTCGATCGGCACGCTTTGCTGTCCTTGCCGTCCCACGGGTATGGCGACCACAACGCTGAGGAGGCCGGGAGGGACACAAGCGCCGCAGCCACAAGCCGCAGCCTTCTTCACGCTACGTAGGACCACGGCTACCGGTGAACCTGCCATTGGTCACCCGGGCAGGGACATAGGACCCTGAACCCGAACACGCTCGCCACCTGGCACGCGGGACCGCGGCCCCTGCGAAAGTCGCGGCCGTCGCGGGACCTTGGCCACCGTTTCACGGACCGAATGCCTGTTCACGGCCGGCCCGGAGCCCGCCTAGTGTGGACTGCGGGGTTGGGCGACAACGCGCGGCCGGACCGAGGTGACGAGACCGCGCGCCGCCCGCATGGATACCCGGCCCATGACCCCATCCGACCAGCCGGTCAGACTGATGGAACGGATCGCCGCACCGAGGAGAGGTCATGGCAAACTCTGAAGCCTTCCCGGCAGGAATCGGGTACCCAGTCGGCCAGACATTGGATCCGCTCGGCATGCTCAAGTCGGCCGGTGATCTCGTAAACCCGGCAGCTGCCGCCCGGCAACTGCCGTGGCTGGCAAGCGAACTCCTTGACATCGCCCTCGGCCGTTCGGGCATCGAGGCCGACGAGCGGGATCCACGGTTTGCGGATGTGACGTGGCGGGCCAACCCGTTCTTCCATGCGCTCGCACGGTCGTACCGGCTCTTCGAGGAATGGACCGACCGGATGGCCGATGCCCCCGACGTCCCATGGGACCGGCAGGCCCGCACCCATTTCCTGGCCGACATCCTCACGGCAACAGCCGCCCCGACCAACTTCTTGCTCACCAACCCGGTCGCGCTCAAGCGCGCCCTGGAGACCGGCGGCCAGTCCGTGGTGCGTGGCGGACGGAACATGCTGCGGGACTTCGCCCGCGGTGGCATGCCCCGGATGGTCAACACCGAACCGTTCCCGGTCGGCGAGAAGCTTGCGTGCACACCAGGTGCCGTGGTGTACCGGGACGAAATATTCGAGTTGCTGCAGTACGAGCCAACGACCCCGACGGTCCGCAGCAGGCCGCTGCTGATGGTGCCGCCGGAGCTGAACCGCCATTACGTGCTCGACCTCGCGCCGGAGCGAAGCCTGGTGGAATTCGCCGTCGGCCACGGCATCCAGACCTTCATGGTCGTCTGGCGCAATCCCCGGGCCGAGCTCGGACACGGGCGCTGGGGCATGGATGACTATCTTGGCGCGCACGCCCGGGCGGCGGAGATCGTGCAGAAGATAACCCGCAGCGAAACCATCAACTGGCTGGGACTGTGCGCAGGCGGGCTCACCACCGCACTTATGCTCGGGTACCTGGCCGCCAAGGGCGACGCTTCCGTCAACTCCGCGACCTACCTCGTCACGCTGCTGAACAACAGTTGCCCCAACATCATCGGGATGATGGACACCGAGGCCTCCCGGGCCATGCTGCACCGCGCCGCCGCCGCCGGTCAGATCTTCCCCGGCACGATGGTGCGCACCACCTTCGCGTGGCTGCGCCCCAACGACCTTGTGTACAACTACCTGGTGCGAGGCTGGCTGCTCGGCGAGGACCCGTCCGCTTTCGACGTGCTGGCGTGGAACAACGACGCCACCGCCATGACCGCGAGGTTCTCGGCTGAAAGCACCGAACTGCTCGTGGACGGCACGGTGGGAGCGGCCGGCGGGATGGCCGTCCTCGGCACGCCCATCGACCTGGCCAAAGTCGACTGCGACAGCTTCTTCGTGGCCGGCTACACCGACCACATCACGCCGTGGCGCGCCTGCTATGCCTCAAGCCGGATGCTCGGCGGCGACAAGGAGATGGCCGTCGTTAGATCCGGTCACATCCAGTCGTTCGTCAACCCGGCGAAGACCGGCCGCTATGACTACTGGTGGGGGCCCCCGGCGAGCCCCGACCCCGACCAGTGGCTCGCGACGGCCACCAAGCAGACCGGCTCCTGGTGGCCACGCTGGGCCGAGTGGCTGATCGCCCGCTCCGGAGACGAGAAGGAACCACGCGGTGGTCTCGGCAGCCGGAAGTACCCGCCGCTCGGGCCGGCTCCCGGCACCTACGTCCACGAATGACTGGGGGCCGATTCAATGGAACTCGATGGGGCCGTGGCGCTGGTCACAGGTGCCGCGTCCGGGCTGGGCCGGGCAACCGCTGAGGGGCTGCACGCCTCCGGGGCGACGCTGGTCCTTGTTGATACCGAACGCCTGGCGGGGAAGAAACTCGCAGACGCCGGCATCGGTGTGTTCGTGCCGGCCGATGTAACCAATGAGGCGCAGGTTCAGGCCGCGGTGGACCAGGCGACCGCGCTTGGGCCACTGCGGGTAGCCGTGAACTGTGCCGGCGTCGGCTGGGGCAGTCGGATCGTGGACCGGCACGGAAAGCCGCATGACTTGGGACTGTTCCGCCAGATCCTCGACATCAATCTCGTTGGCACGTTCAACGTGCTGCGGCTCGCCGCGGTCGCGATGGCGGGCAACCCCCGCCCCACCGACGCCGACGGCGCGGCCGGCGCCGAGCGTGGGGTGATCGTCAACACGGCGTCCATCGCGGCGTTCGAGGGCCAGGTCGGGCAGGCTGCCTACGCGGCGTCGAAGGCCGGCATCGTTGGGCTTACCCTGGCTGCCGCACGGGACCTGGCCTCGCTTGGGATCCGGGTGGTGTCGATCGCCCCTGGGCTGTTCGACACACCCATGCTTGACGAGGTGCCAGGGGAGACGCGGGAAGCCCTGGTAAAGGCCATGGCCGCGCCGCGCCGGTTCGGTGAAACGCCAGAGTTCGCCTCGCTGATTCTGGAGATCGTGCGTAACCCCTACCTGAACGGGGAAACCATCAGGCTCGACGCTGGCCTGCGCATGATGCCCCGCTGACGAACAGCGGTGCATCATGCGCGTGTGCGGTGCTGGCCCACCGGTAGGCGGGCCCGCACCGCCGTGCCAGTCACGGCGGTGCGGGCCACGGCGCGGAGTCACTCCCCGAACGCGGCGAGGATGTCCTCGCTCGTCCCCCCGGAACTGGCGGAGAATCCCAGCCCGGTGCCGCCTGGGGCACGTCCTGGTGCCAGCGACACCACGGCCGGGTTCACCCGCATCACCGCGTACCCGGCGGTGGCACCTGCCCCGAATGCCGGGGTGAATATCCGCGCCGGGCTGCTGATGATCCCCTCTGACACCGCGTCCCTGATCGCGAGCGGAATGCTGGCAGCCGACACGTTTCCGAGCCGGCCGACGTTGAAGTACAGCCGGTCGGCGCTGATGCCTGCGTCCTGGGCCGCCTGCAAGATCATTATCTTGTTCGCCTGGTGTGGTATGACGAGGTCGATAGCTTCCAGCAGCGATCCGGCCGCGCCGGGCGGGGCCGGCAGATCGTGCAGTTCGCTCATCATCTGCGCCAGGTACCGCTTGACGAACGCCTTGACGTCTGGCCCGAAGACCGTGAGGTTGTTGTCGAATTCGGGATTGGGCCACACGACGGCGTTGACCTCGCGCGCGGGCCCGCCGGCGTAGGTCTGGATGACCTCGACATCCGGCTCACCGCCATCCCTGGCGGGACCCACGACCAGCGCGGCAGCCCCGTCCCCGAACAGCATGCGGGAGGTGCGGACATTACCGAGCTTGTCGGAGAACTTCTCCGCGCAGACGACGAGGACCGGCCGCTCGACTTCCTGCAGGATCCGGATCGCCTCAAGCAGCCCATAGGGAAGACCAGCGCAGGCAGCGATGAGGTCCGCGGACGTGTGGGTCTGGAACATGCCAAGTTCTGCGGAAAGCCAGGCGGCAACAGACGGAATGAGCCGCTGGCTCGTGCATGTGCAGCACAGGACCGCGCCGATCTCCCCCGGTGTGCGGCCTGCCTTGTCCAGTGCCGCCCGCGCCGCGGCGGCCGCCAGTTCCTCAAGGGGTTTCCCGGTGTAAGTTCGCTCCTCTATGCCCGTCTTGGCGGCGATCTCGCCTGCGCCCATCGGGGACCAGTTCCAGCTGGCGTTGCGGATGATGTCTTCATTGGTGCAGACATACTCGCCGGTCACACCCGCGAGTGACTCCAGCCGGGGCATGACGGAAAACCGCTTGTGAATCTCGACGGGCTGGTAACCCGCGACCGGGTACTCTAACGCCGCCCCAGCCCGCGGCCGAGGCCGCGTCCTGTCGGTGTCCTTCGCCCCCCGGTCGGCCCTGGCACCCCGAGCGGCGTCCGAGCGCAGCCCGGCCTTCACCCGCCCGATGAAGCGCAGCACCTCGTCGTCGCGCGGGTAGAACAGCACCACGAAGTCGTCGTCGCCGATCTCGTCGCTGGCGACCAGGCGGGTCGTGCTGCCCGCCCACGGATACTGGTTGTGCAAGACCATGGCCCAGCGCAGCAGCGCCTCAAGTTCGGGCACGGCGGCAGTGGCATTGATGATCTCGTCGTGGGAGTACAGCGGCCAGTCCGGCTCGTAGGCTGATACGACGAACGTGCGGTTCTGCTGGCTGGCGAGGAATTCCGACACCGTCGGCTTGATCGCCGGAAGTTCCGCTGCGTCATGCCGCAGATGCGTGAACACCGCGAACATGATGTCGAAGATCTTCTGCTCGGTCTCCTCATCCCAGCTCGGCGGCAACCTCCGGTGCGCCTGCTCGATCGTGGCCACTGAGCGCTGGAAGCCTGGCAGGGGGGTGAGCAGCGGCAGGAAAATGTCATCGTGCGCCCGTGGGACGTCCCGCCACCGGGTCGGGCGCTTGTCATACATGGTGATGGCAAACCGGTTGACCCAGAACGCGTGCAGACCGAGATCACGCAGCAGCGCGTATCGAGTCGGGTAGCCGTGGGACTCCAGGCGCCGCAGAATCTGGGTGGCGCTGGGTGCCTTCGCCTCGAAGTCGCGGGCAACCGCCGCACTCAGCTGATCGACCGTGTCGAAGACCGAGAAGTCCAGCCGTGGCCACGCGTTCGAGGGAAATACCAGCCGGCCGTGGCGGTTGATAAGGAACTCTTTCACTGCAGCAGTCCGATCCAGTAGCGGGCTCGCTGGACCGGGCACATGGCGTCCAGCACCGCTGGTCGTCGATCGTGGCAGGCACCGCCCCTTCGCCCCGGTTCGGGTGGGGTGGGTGCCCCCTGGTCCCCTGCACATGCCGGGTGGGCACGACGAGTGGGGCGGCGACGGTGATGCCGCCGCCACGGGTCTTTTGGCCCCGCAGGTCCAGTGGACTCTTCTCGGCCATCCTTCGCAAGGGCCAAAGGCCGTCCCTCGGCGCGGCGGCGGGTCATCGACGGCCACCGCACGGTCAGCCCGGCGCCTCCGCACGGTCACGCCGGCGCAGCACGGTGGCTGCGAAGACAGTCAGCCCGGCAGCCGTCGCGCCGGCGCCGATGGCGAGAGCCATGGGATATCCCCAGTGACCTGCTGCCAGGCCCCCGGCGACGGAGCCAATCAGCCCGGCTACCCCGCTGCTGGCGTTGAGCATGCCCTGGGCATCCCCCTCCGCGTTCGGGACCAGTTGCCCGGTAAGCCCGGGCGAGGCGACGCTGAGGAACGGCCAGGCGAAGAGTACTCCGCCGAAGGCAGCAAGCGGCAGAACCGCCGGGACATGCCCTATTGCAGCCAGCACTGCGAGCGCTGTCAGCAGCAATATCCGTGCCCCAAACGCACCTGCCATTACCATCGCGGGTCCCCGCCGCTGGCTGACCGCTCCAGCCAGGACAAACAGTGGCAGGCTGACGAAGACGATCGCGGCAAAAGCGAGGGCAGAGGTCCGCGGGGCAATCCCGAACGCATGCTGGAACAGCACCGGGTACAGCGAGAAGACAACCGCTGAGCCCGCGTACGCGGGGATCCAGGCAGCCAGCATCCACCCAAAGCCACCGCCGAGGATCCTGGACAGCCCCATCAGCGGCCGCCGCCGCTGATGGAGATGGTGAGCACGCGACGGGCTCAGCGGTCCCCACTCACCAACATGGCCGACCGAGGAGAGCCGGTGTTGCGCCCGCTCGGACGGGTCTGCTGCCAGGGGGCGCGCGCGGGCGGCTGAAGGGGCCGGAGTGGCTGCTGCCGCGGCCGGGGGCACAGTGCCTGCTTCAGCGCCAGGAGCCGGAGCGGCGGTCGCGGGCAGCCGCGGAATCAGCAGCAGCGCGAGCGGGACCGCCGCCGCGGGCACGACCGCACCAATGAGCAGGGCCTCTCGGCCGCTCAGCTCGCTGAGCCACGCCGCCAGGACAAGAGCACCGCCCTGGCCGACGCTGAGCACGGTCTCCAGCCAGCCAAGCCGGGGATTCCACTCCGCGCGCGGGCGCCGTTCGACGATCAGCAGGTTGGCGATCGTCACCGCCCCCGCGAACCCAGCCCCGTCAGCGAGTGCGAGCAGCAACTGGAGCGCTGGCCCCGCCACCGGGAACAACCACAGCGCCACCGCCGAGACAGTGGCAGCGGCGGCCGCCAGGCCACGGTAAGCGCTGTAACGATCGGCCAGGGAGCCAGTGAGCGGCGCCGCAAAGCCACCGAGGTTGAAGGCCCCCATGACGAGGCCAACGTGACCGACGCCGTACCGGACCGCCACCAGCGGCAGCAGGATCGGTGTCAGACCGACCGCGGATCCGTTGACCAGCGCGAACGGTGTGAACCACGGCTCAAGCAGCCATCTGGCCAGGTGCTGGGTGGGCCGGTGTGCGCCCCGGCCGGCCGCGGCCCCAGCCGGGCCGGCCCGACCCCCGGCAGGCTCGGGCGGCTGCTCACCAGTCATATGCGCGGCCATTATGGGTGATCGTAGCGCCGCACTCGCCTAATACGCGCGACACCTTCACCGCCCGGCATGCGCCCCAGCAAGCTCACCGGGCACTGATTTCCCGGCCGGCGAAAGCCTATAGTTGAGGTCACCCGCCCCTTTCCCGACGATGGCCCCGGTGTAGCGCCTCCATGGCTGTCGCTGGCGAGCTGCATGTCGTCTTCAGCGTTCAGCGTGTCAGGTACAGCCCGGTCCAGTAGGAGAAGAGCGCGCCGAGAAAGCCGATCGACATTAGCAGCGAGTAGCCGTCGTCTTGGCGGTAGGCCAGGAACGCGGCCCCCGCGAGGCCGGCCGGGGCCGCGGTGAACAGGCCGAGCAGAGCGAACAACCTCCATGACCGTTCCCGGGAGCGGAGCGCGAGGACGGCATGCGCGATGGCGCAGGCCCCGATCGCGAGGCCGACCGAAACGTGCAGTTTCAGCACGGGCGGGCCGTGCAGGAGCGCCCACCGCGCCGCCGCGCCGAGGCGGGCGTCGAAGTTTCCTGGCAGTCCCGGCGGGGTTTCGGGGAGCCGGGCGTAGAAGTTTGCGACCATCCCGAGTAAGAACTGGGCGGCCAGCAGGCAGAGCAGAACGACGGCGAGCGGGCGGAGCAGGCGGGTCACGGGCTGTCTCCGGCAGGCGGGGGGCCGAGCAGCAGTGTGAGCACCAGCTCGGGGATCTCCTCCAGGCCTGGTCTGGTGCCACCGGAAGCCCAGTGCTGGGCCAGGGCAAGGTCGGTGAGCCCAGCGATCGCCAGGGCGAGCACCTCGGCGGGGACGTCGCCACGGAGCTCACCGTTGCCAGCCCCGTCCTGGACGGTTGCCGTCAGCTCACCGGTGAGGGGCGCTTCCGCCCCGATCACTCGCGGGTAGAGCCCGGGCGTCCCCATCAGGCATTCCCGCACGAGCACCCGGGCCAGGGCGTCGTGCCGGCCGGCCCAGGCGCAGAATCCAGCGAGCGTGGCCCTGAGCCGTTCCCTGGCCGGGGCATCGTGGCGTGCCGGGCTCGAGGAGTCGGCCTGCGCCGACGCCTCCTCCACCACCGCCAGGAACAGCTCCTCCTTGGAAGGGAAGTAGTTGTAGATCGTTCCCTTGGCGTAACCCGCGGCAAGGGAGATCTCGTCCACGCTGGCCCGCTCCAGGCCAGCGCGGCCGAACTCTTCCGCCGCCGCGGCGAGCAGCCTCGCCCGCGTCGTCTCCCTGGCATCGGCTGAGACTCTCGCCATGGCTCCCCACTATAGCGGGTGACCGGTCACCCATAATAGAGCCTAAGCGGCGGCGAACCCGTGCACCTCTCCTCCTCATTCCTGCTGCACCACGGCAAGGACGGCTACCGCATCGTGGTCTACCTCAGCCACCAAGGCATCCCGCAGCCGCCGGCACCCGGAACCGAGTAGCGTCAGGCCGCTGCCAGGGAAGGCGGGGGGAGGTGTCGGCTCTGCCCGGCCGCTGGCCATGCCAGCAGGACGTGGCGGAGCCGCCACGTCCGCTCCCGCCCTTCAAGGACATTCAGCTCTCAGGGGCGGGGCGGCGGTGGGCCGCGGCGGCGGCTTGGAGCCGGCTGGTAACGCCGAGCTTGCGCAGGATGTTGGACACATGCACGCTGGCGGTCTTCTCGCTGATATAGAGGGTCCTGGCGATCTCGGCGTTGGACATGCCGCCGCCGAGCAGCGCGATGACCTCGCGTTCCCGCGGAGTCAGCCCGGCGGGGTCCGGCTCCGGTGGTGCCACGGGAGCCGGTGCGGCCAGGTCGATGCGGGCCCGGCGGGCGAGGGTGGCGATCTCGTCGCGCAGCGGCGCAGCCGCGAGCTGCCGCGCGGTCTCTCCGGCGTCGCGCAGCGCGGCGGTCGCTTCCCGGCGCCGGCGGCGGACGAGCAGGCTCGCGGCCTGCTGCAGGTGCGCGTAGCCGGCCAGGTACGGGCCGGCCAGCTCGCTGGCCGCCACCCGGTGCCACAGTCCGGGGTCGGCCGGGCCGGGGATGCGGCTGAGCTGGGCACCGGTGAGCGTTTCGAGCAGCGAGAACACCGGGCTGCGGCAGCCCCCCGCGTCGGCGATCCGGGTAATTGCATCGCGTGCGGTGGCCACGATGTGCTCGGCGCGGGCTCGGGCAGCTACGAGGTCGGCCCGGTGCCCGGTGAGCCGGGCGGCGTCGAGGGCGTCGGCTTCGATGCGGACCGCCATGGCGGCGACATCCAGGTGACGGGCCACGTCGTCCGTGCTCGCGGTGATCTTCAGTGCCTCACCGGCGCGGGCTGCCGCGCGCGCCAGGTCGCCGCGGGCTGCGGCGAGCATGGCATCCAGCGCTGCCAGATCGGCCCCGTAGTCGGCGTCCTCGGTGGCTCCGGGGACCGCGGTCATGGCGGCAAGATCGGTGGCTGCGGCGGTGAGGTTGCCGCGGGCCAGCGCGACCCGGCAGCGGGGCAGCCGGATCGGGATCATGCTCCACGGTTCGGGTTCGCGGTCCAGCGCCGCGCCCGCGGGGGACTTAATGTCGTCCCAGCGGCCGAGCAGGTACAGCGCCTGCAGGACGCTGCCCAGGATGGCGGCCGCGTGCACCCTGCCCAGGCCCAGCGCCGTGGCTTCCCGGATACCTTCCTCCCCGGCCTGCAGCGCCTCTTCGGCCCGCCGGGCTCCGGTGAGCGCCTCGGTGAGGTTGAGATGGCACCGGGCCGCCTCGGTGCCGTCGCCGATCTGCCGGGCGATCCGCAGTCCGGCTCTGATCATCTCGATGCCGTCGGCGTGGCAGCCGGTAATGGCCAGGTCGGTGCCCAGGGTGTCGCGGGCGTGTGCCTCCTCGGCTCGCGCGCCCACCGCCTGGGCGACCGCGACGGCCTGCTCAGCGTAGCCACGAGAGGACAGGATCTGTGATTGCCCCATCAGGCTCTGCGCGGTCGCGGCCAGTACCCGGGCGCGGGCAGCCGATGGCTGGTCCGGGATGACCCGCAGCGCGTCCTGATAGGCCCGCCGCGATGTGGCTAGGTCCCCGGCGAGCCAGCTGAACCGGCCCAGCCGCTCCAACCGCAGCGCCGCCGGGACAGGCTCCGCTGCCGGGTCGGTGCGGGCGAGCACCCGCCGCGCGAGCCCCTGCGCGCGGGCGTTGTCGCCGGCCGCGGACGCGGCCTCGGCGGCACGCTCCAGCAGGGAGATCTCCTCGACACCGGCGGCGGCCTGCGGGTCCGGCAGGTTCTCCCATCCAGCGATGGCGAGGCTGTACTGGGCCAGCGCCTCGGCTGGGGCGTGTGCGGCCTGCGCCAGGTCACCCGCATGGACCGCGGCGGCCAGCGCCTTGCGGGTCTCGCCGGCCTGCTGCCAGTGGAAGGCGACCTGCACCGCGTGGCCCGCGTGTCCAGCGGGCGCCGCGGGCGGGCGCAGTTCGGCGAGCGCAGCCGCGGCACGGGCGTGCAGCACCTCCCTCGCCGCGGGCAGCAGCCGACCGTACAGCGTCTCCTGGATCAGCGGGTGCCGGAACAGGTATCCGTCCCCGCCGGGTTCCAGCAGCCGGTGGCTGACCGCCGAGGCCAGCCCGTCGTCCAGGTCTGCGGCCTCTGCCACCGCGGCGAGCAACCGGTGGGGCACCGCCCGGCCCAGCACCGAGGCCGCGCCCAGCACTCGCTGTCCCGCCGCCGGAAGCCGCGCCACCCGGGCGGCTAGCACGTCACGGACCGACGCCGGAAGTGTAGGGGCGTCTGGGCCGGCGGCGAGCAGCTCTTCGCTGAAAAACGGGTTGCCCGCCGCTCGCTGCAACAGCCGGTCCGTCAGCCTGGCGGACGGCGCCACCCCGGTGATCGCCCGAACCAGCGCGGCCACACCGGCCCGGTCCAACGGCGCCATATCCAGCCGCTCGGCGTGTGGCATCCGCGTCAATTCGCTGATCAGGACGCTCACCGGCCGCGCCGGGTCCAGCTCCTCCGTGCGCACCGTGATCACCAGCAGCACCGGCTCCGCACGGATCCCCCGGGCCAGAAACGACACCAGGCGTCGGGTCGACACATCCGCCCAGTGCAGATCCTCCACCACGAGGACCAGCGGGCCTCCCGACGCGACCGCGTGCACCGCGTCCGCCGCAGCGGCGAGCAACCGCGTCGGCCCATAAGGGTCTGCCTGCCCAGGGGCATCCTGTGGCAGCAGCCCGGCAGCCGCAGGCGGGTGAAGCCGGGCCAGCGCCTGGAGAATGCCGAGTACCGGCGCGTACGGGGTGTCGGAGGCGAGCGGGATACCCCCGCCAGCGAGCACCCGCACCCCGTCCATCTTGGCGGTGAAATCCTCCACCAAGCGGGTCTTGCCGATTCCGGCATCACCGTCAACCAGCACCAGCCGGCCCTGGCCGCGCCGCACGTCCGCCAGCGCTGCGCCGAGTACGGCCACCTCCGCCGCCCTCCCGATCAGCTCCGGGCTGGAGATGCGTCGGCTCACCCGGCCAGTATGCCTGCGGGGCACCAGGTAAGGCGATTGCGCTGCGGATCTAAGCGTTTGCCCGATGTGCCCGGCGTCCCGCTTCCCTACGGTCGAGCCATCGGCCCAGCGGCTGAGCCAGGGGCTTCGCCACCCGGGACGCCAGCCAGCGCGCCTGCGCGCGGAAACTGCACACGCAACGAGCTGCCGACCAGGCCGTTTTCCCGCTGCCTGATGGCCGCCGGACTGCATCAAGGAGGAAGGCATGACCAACGAACCAACGACACCCGATGCGATCATGCAGCTGGGGATGGCCTTCTGGGGGTCCAAAGCATTGCTGAGTGCGGTTGAACTCGGGCTGTTCACCACCCTCGCCCAAGGACCCCTCACCGGCGACACGCTGACAGCCAAGCTGGGGTTGCAGCCACGGGGCACCACCGACTGGCTGGACGCGCTGGTCTCACTCGGCATGCTCGAACGGGCCGGCGGCCAATATGCCAACACCGCGGCCACTGACCTGTTTCTCGACCGAGATAAGCCGTCCTATGTCGGCGGGATCCTGGAAATGGCCAACGCCCTGCTGTATCCCTCCTGGGGATCGCTTAGTGAAGCGCTGCGCACAGGGCGTCCCCACAACGAAGCCAAGGCTGGCCAGGATTTCCTCGCCATGTTCCAGGACGAGGCCCGCCTCAAGCAGTTCCTCCGGGCCATGACCGGCCTCAGCATGGGTGCCGCGCTGGCGATCGCGGAGAAGTTCCCCTGGGACCGCTACCACACGGTCATCGACATCGGTGCCGCCGAAGGCTGCGTGCCCGTGCAGCTCGCGCAGCGCCATCCGCAGCTCACTGGCGGCGGTTTCGATCTTCCCGCAACCAGGCAATTCTTCGAGGACTACGTGGCGTCACACGGCCTCGCCGACCGCCTGCACTTCTATCCCGGTGACTTTTTCGCCGACCCGCTTCCCCCCGCCGACGTGCTCATCATGGGCCACATCCTGCATGACTGGAGCCTTGAGGAGAAACTCGCCCTGCTCCGCAAGGCCTACAGCGCGCTGCCCGACGGCGGAGCGCTCATCGTCTACGAAAGCGTCATCGACGACGACCGCCGGGCCAACACCTTCGGCCTGCTGATGAGCGTGAACATGCTCATCGAGACCAACGAGGGCTTCGACTACACCGGCGCCGACTGCCGCTC
>Ga0137379_10003042_pt1 | contig 15609 bp, 13 predicted proteins | sample SagtaG_18_FD_104812 | JGI IMG/M metagenome (GOLD analysis project Ga0137379, IMG submission 104812) | Vadose zone soil microbial communities from Sagehorn Ranch, Mendocino, California, USA - Sage2_L_80_16 metaG | ecosystem: Environmental > Terrestrial > Soil > Vadose zone | place: USA...
GCCCTATGGCTGACGCGACGTTACGTAGGCGAAGGGCGGGCCGCCGCCCCGAGCGGAAGCCTGGATTTGCCCGGCACGGTGCTCACGGCATTGGCATTGGCTGGACTGTCTGTGGGCGCGATTTCGGGCCAGCAGCGCGGCTGGTCCAACCCCTCAGCCTTCGTTGCGCTGAGCATTGGCATCGTCGCGACGGCTTTGTTGCCCTGGTGGATGCTGCGCACGCCCGATCCACTCGTTCCGCCGGCGCTGTTCCGGTCGCGCAATTTTACCGTCACGAATCTTTCGACGCTCGTCATCTACGCCGCCCTCGCGGTCACGTTCTACTACTTGACCTTATTTCTCCAGGGGACGCTCGGGTATTCAGCGGCGGCGGCGGGGGTCGCCACGATGCCGGCAGTGCTCCTCCTGGCGTTGTTTTCGTCGCGACTCGGTGCGCTGTCCGCCCGTTACGGCGCGCGCTGGCTCCTGACGCTAGGGCCGATCCTCATGGGCCTCGGTGTCCTTTGGCTTTCCCGCATCCCCTCCACGAGCCCGCCGTGGGACCTGAGCGCTGCTGCTCAGACGTTCACACCGCCACCCGGCTACCTGACCAGCGTCCTGCCTGGGCTCCTGGTGTTCGGTCTCGGCGCGACGCTCATGGTCGCGCCGCTTACGGCAACGGTCATGAGGTCCGTTCCGGTCGAGCGTGCGGGTGTGGCGTCGGCGGTCAACACGGCGATTTCAGATGTGGGACCCCAGCTGGCCGTGGCGGTGCTGTTCGTCGCGATGACGCAGAATTTCTACGGTGCGCTGGCGCGGGACGCGCCCGGCCTCGATGTCGCCTCCGCCGCGGTACGAAAGGAGGTTGCGCCGCTCAATGTGCCCGGTCCCGCGGTGGCGGAGGAGGTCCGACTAGCGGCCCGCGAGGCATCCACGGGCGCCTTCCGCCTGGCCATGGTCGTGGCTGCCTTCCTACTGCTCGCGGGAGCCGTCATCAATGGCGCGGGGCTGCGAATACCCTCTGGTGCGCCCGTGGTACGGGTCGCGTCGGCTGACCCCTTGTGGCGACGCTGCCGTCACATCGCCCCGGAGAGGCGCGGCGATCCATACGAGCAACGAAGAGGTGAGTCATGAGGCAGAGACAGTGACGGAGCCATTACGCCTCGCCGCTGAAGTGGCCCGCCGTGATCGGGTGATGGCCAACCTGATTAAGAGGACGAGCCCCTTCCACCTGCCGAGGCGGTCCTCTAGCCACTTTGCCGCGCTCGCCGAGAGTATCCTGCACCAGCAGCTGGCCGGGGCCGCGGCGCGTGCGATCCACGGACGATTTGTCGCGTTGTTCGACGGAGATCTCTCTCCTGAAGCCGTCTTAGCCGTTCCGCCCAGAAAGCTTCGCGCCGCGGGCCTCTCGGGCAGGAAGGTCGCCTCGATCCGAGATCTCGCGGCGAAGGTTGTGGATGGAACCGTCCCGCTAGATCGCATCGGCCGGCTCGCTGACGAGGACGTCATCACGCGCCTCTCGGTTGTGCGCGGCATCGGACGGTGGACCGCTGAGATGTTCCTGATCTTCCAGTTGCGTCGGCTCGACGTGTGGCCGGTCGGGGACTACGGCATTCGCAAAGGCTACGCGCTGGCCTACGGCCTGCGGAAGCTCCCGACGCCGAAGCAGCTCGAGGGAGAGGGCGAGCGGTTCCGGCCCTACCGAACGGTGGCCGCGTGGTATTGCTGGCAGGCCGTTCGGGAGCAGCGTAAACTCCGGCAGTGACATTCGTCGGGAGGGCCCAGGTGGAATACCCTTCGGGCTGGACCTGCGAGGTGACGGTTCTGCGTCTGGAACGGTATGTCGTGGAGTCGTTGCCGCGTCGGGAGATGCTGGCGGTAGGCGAACACCTCGAGGCGTGCGCGGAATGCGCCCAGGCGCTCGCGCTCCTGCGTGCTGGAAGCCGGCATGGCTGAGCAGGCGTTGCACGATGTTCTTCGGGTCGTCGCGTTTGCGGGTAGCCTGCGGCGCGGCTCCTTCAATCGCGCCCTGCTGGAGGCTGCTCGGCAGCTTGCACCGAGGCGCATGTCCATCTCGCCGATCGAGATCGGCGACCTGCCCTTTTACAACGCCGACGTCGAGGCTGAGGGCGACCCCGCTGCCGTCGTGGAGTTCACGGCGGCGATCCGCGCGGCCGACGGCATCCTCGTTGCCACGCCGGAATACAACGACGGCATCCCGGGAGTGCTCACGACCGCGATCGATTGGGGTTCGCGTCCACCCGCCATTGCACCGCTGACGGGGAAGCCGGTCGCGCTGATGGGCGCGTCGCCGAGCCAGATCGGCACTGCGCGCGCCCAGCTGCATCTCCGGCAGCTCCTCGGCCACGTGCACGCTCGCACTCTGCCGCCGCCCGAGCTCCTGGTGGCGGCGGCGCACGAGCGATTCGATGCGGAGCTCCGGCTGACGCACGAAGGCACTCGCCGCGTCCTCTCGGCGTTGCTGGAGCGATTTGCGCGTTGGATCGACCGGGAGCGGGCCGCGGATGCGGCCGAGCGTGCGCTCGCCCCGCCTGCCTCAGCGCATCGTTAAGAGGCGACTATTCGGCCAGCACCTGATGTACCGTGGCGATCGCAATCGAGCCCTCGCCTACGGCCGAGGCGACCCGCTTGGTGCTGCCGCTGCGGACATCGCCGACGGCGAGCACGCCCGGGATACTGGTTTCTAGCAGATAGGGCTGTCGGCGCAGGGGCCATTTGGCGTTGATCAGTTCATCTACGGTCAAGGCATGGCCCGTCTTGACGAATCCCTTCCCATCCAGCGCCACACATCCCGCCATCCACTTGGTGCTCGGCTCGGCGCCCGTCATGGTGAAGACGTGTCGAATGTTCCGCGTCTCGACGGCTCCACCCGCCGTTCGCCAGGACACGCGCTCGAGGTGCCCATCCCCCTCGAGGCCGACAATCTCGGTGCGGGGATGCTGCTCGATGCGGGGATGCGCGTCGATGCGACTGATCAAGTACCGGGACATGGTGCTCGAGAGGGCATCCGAGCGAATCACCATGTGCACGCGTTTCGCGGTTTCCGCGAGGAACACCGCGGCCTGGCCAGCCGAGTTGGCACCGCCGACGACGACTACCTCATCGTCAGCGCACATCCGCCGCTCCATCTGCGTCGCGGCGTAATACACACCCGCGTTTTCGAACCGGTGCAGGTTGTCCATCGCCAGCTTTCGATATTCGACACCGGTGGCGATGATGACGGCGCGCGCGAGCAGCGGGTCGCCGTCCCCGGCATCGAGCAGCACGCGGAACGGCTTCCGATCACAAGTGAGCCGCACCGCGGTCTTGGCGATCAACACACGAGCGCCGAATTTTTGGGCCTGATCGTACGCGCGCGCGGCCAGCTCCTGACCCGAAATGCCGAGCGGGAAACCGAGATAATTCTCGATCTTGGAGCTCGTGCCGGCTTGCCCGCCCGGCGCGGTCGCTTCGATGATGACGGCGTTCAGTCCTTCCGACGCCGCGTACACAGCCGCCCCCAGCCCCGCGGGCCCGGCTCCGATGATCACGACGTCCCAGATTTGCGTGCGATCGAGGGTGGGATTCAGTCCCAAGCAATCGGCGAGCTGCTGAATGGTCGGATTCTTGAGCACGGTCGTGCCGCGGCAGATCACGACCGGAACGTCTTGCGCGCTCAGGTGGAAGTGGTCCAACAGCTCCTGACTCTCTGGGTCGGTATCCAGGTCGCGCTGCGTATAGGGATGACCATTCCGGGTGAGAAACTCGCGGATGTGCAGCGTCCCCGAACAGTGTTCCGATCCCAGCACGACCACGTCACCGTAGCCGCGATCGATCAATTGCAGGCGGCGCAGGATGAACGCGCGCAGAAAAATGTCGCTGAGCTCGGTGTCGGTCTGGATCAGCTCGAGCAGCTCGTCGCGCTCCACCTCGATCACGTCACTGGGCGCGGTGGCCGAGATCCGGCCGAGAAAGCGGCCGCCGGATAGGATCGAGCGCTCACCGGTGAACATGCCCCGCGTGAACCTCGGCATGTTCACGGTTGACGCCTGGAGCGGCGTCACGGCGTCCAGCTGCCCCGAGACGACCACGAAGATCTTCGTCACCGGCTGCCCTGGCTCACCAACGACCTCGCCCTGCGCGAGGCGGCGACGACGCCCGTGCGGCTCGATGCGGGCGAGCTGTGCTGGCGTCAGCTCTGGAAAAGCCTCGTTGGTCCGAGACTCGGTCTGGAGCTGGGGGGGGAGGGGGACTGTCGAGGAGGTCATCGGATTCCTTTTGGAGCACTAGTGACGATGCGTCACGGATAGCACATCACCGCCGCGCGGACCGTCACCGAGGCGACACTATGCAGATGAGTACGATAATAATAGCTTCCGTACTCGACCTGAGCGCTCCGCGCTCCGGCACCGCACCTGCCTAGTACAGGAACCCGGCACGCAAGTAGAGCCCACTCGATTCGGGGCTGCGCGCGTAGGCGAGGCTCAAGGTGTTCGTGCGATGCAGGAACGACACCCAGATCCCGCCGCCCGCCGCGGCGTGCCAGCGGTCCGACGTCTCACCGCTCAAGTACACTCGCCCTACGTCCCCCAGCCCGAACACCCCGAACTCGTCGGGCGCGAGCAGCGAGAAGCGAAACAGCGACAGTCGCAGCTCGGCGTTCCCGATGAGCGCCGCATCGCCCGCGAAGCGGTGCTCGGGGAACCCGCGCACGGTGGTCGCCCCGCCCACGAACGCCGCTTCGTGGAACGGATAGGCGCCCCAAAGCTTCTTTCCTACAGCCCGGAGGGCGAGGGTCGGGCTGGTGGGAATCGGGGCTGTGAGGTACGTCGCCACTTCGGCGTGCGCTTCCTCGAACGGTCGCGCCACATCCCAAGCGGCGGGATACACGCTCCCGCCGGCGACGACGAGCAGCCCGGAGTTCGCCACACGCTCCTGATTGCGCGCGTCGCCGCGAAACTCGATCTGAGCGCCCACCTGGCCGAAGTGTCCCGTGCCGTAAGGGCGTAGAGAATCGAGCAGCGTGCCGGCGGCGAGCGTGGTCTGCGCGGCCTCAAGCCGTGGTCCGAAGGCAAACCGCGCGCGGCGCGAGAATGCAAGGACGAGCGCGGGCGCGAAGACGTAGTCTGCTTCCTGGACCTTGTAGTAGGCGTCCGGCCGCGGCGTGCGCGTCTCGTTGCCGAAGCCGTAAAACCGCACGACGTCCACCCAGGACGCGCGCGCGGTGACGTCGCCCTCGAGCCCCAAGGCAACCCGACGGAACTCCCCCCGATATTCCGCCCGGGGCTGCCCTACGGCGGTCGCGAAGCTCAGCCAGACGGTTTGCCGCGATGCGTAGGGATCGGCTCGGAAGCCGAAATGCGTGACGGTCGCACCCACGCCCAAGACCGCGCCATAGTCGGTGGCGTAGGCCACCCGTACCATGGGAATCGTCCGCGCCCCCCAGTCGCGGAAGGGCTCTTGTGCTGGATCCGTCAGCGGCGGGAAGCGGTTCCGGCGATGATCGACTGCGGTGCGAGCACCCCGCACCAGATGGGCAGACCCGGGCGCGTCGTAGAAGCGAACGCCAACTGCTGACGAGTCCACCAGCTCGTCCGCGGGGCTACCTGCGATTACACGGACGACGATCTGGCCCGAGCCGCGGCCTCGCGCCACGACGCGAGTGCCGCCGCCACCGAGATAGAGCCGGACTTCCTCTGTCTCGCCCGGGTGAAAGGTGCGGTGATAGTACGGGGCGTGTGGCACCGTCGATCCTTCGTCGCGCATGGCCATCGAGACCCCGACCGTCCCCTCCGCGCCCCGCTCAACCTCTACGAGCTCGGGCTGCCGCGTGCCGTGTAGGTCGACGACTCGAGCGAGCAGCTCGTAATAGCGCCGCGCCGCCTCCGGCAGGCGGTCGCGGCGGCGCTTGAGCGCTTGAGCGAGCTCCACCCCATTGCGCGTGTAGTACTCAGGAGGCAGGCGATGCACGGCCGCGTCGATGACCGGGTCGGTCAGCCGCTGCTGCAAGCCTCCAGCGAGCGAATCCCATACCGGCCGCTCGAGATCCACAAGCAAGCGACGGTCCAGCACGCGCCCATCCCACGTGAGCCCAATCATGTTGGGGTAGTCTGGCCCGAAGCCGACGAGGTCCAAGAAGTAGAAGTGGGCGAGCCATGGCAGCAGACCGTCCAACTTGGAGAACGCCTGGTCGCGGTCTCGGGGGATGGGCCGCCACAGGCGGGCGTCACCCTCATCGAGCCGCGCCCAGCGCCACTGCGCGGCGTGCCGATCCCAGTCCCCGACGAAGAGATCGAGCAGCCGCGCGGCAAGGAACGCGCGCGCATCGACGCGGTTCTCGGGGCCGCGGTCCAAGTATTCCCACAGCTTCGCCGTGGTGACGACGCGGGTGGCTCCACCAAACTCCGGCTCGTCTTCCGCGTCCTTGGGCGGCCGCTCCTCGAGCTGGCCAAGCATCCCGCCAAACTCGGCGCGAAACGCCCCCAGGCGTGGGTCATCCGCCATCACGAAGAGCTGGGGTGCGGCGTTGAGCACGCCCGCTGCATCAAGGAGGGGAGCGACCACGAGCGCTCCCGCCGGGTGAGCGGAACTGATCTGGTCCTGCACGACCCCCGTGATGAACGTCTGCCGCAGGTCCGGAGGCAGAGCCGCCGTGGGATCCTTGTCCACGGAGCGGAATGCATAGACGTGGCCATTGGCACCCTGCAACCGCAGTGATTTGGTCTCCCGCCCGCCCCCGCGCCGTAGCGGTGTGAGCCCGCCGGCAAACCCTCCCAGATCGAGGACCGCCACGCGCACCGGCGTGGTCCACAGGTCGCGGTAGTGCGCGCCGAGCAGTAGGCGGTGCAGCCACCCAGCTCCGTATCGCACGCCCGCCGCCACGGTCTCCGCTGTTTGTGCAGCGGGTGGGGCGCCCGTTTGCGCGGCGACGCGGGACCACGTCAGGCCAGCTCCGCCCACGCACAACAGCGCCTGCCACGCCCGGTACCACACGGCTGGTGTTCCTCCTCTACATGGAAGACTTGTCGCTATTGAAAATGTTGCCCAGCACCTTCCACTCGCCGTTCACGCGCGTCCACGCCTCCACGAACTTACCAGCGTCCTCGATGCGCTGCCCCTTGCGACCGTCCATACCGAGCTTGTAGGGGCCGGTGGCGATCGCCAGGTCTCCGGCGCTCGATACGACGACCTTGGACGACTCAAAGGTGAGGGAAAGGTTCGGCGCTCTCAGTATCGCCGCCCACGCCAACCGCACAGCGGCGCGCCCGCTCACGCGAGGAGCGCCAGGCGGCAGGAACTCCCCGTCCTCGGCGTAGACGTTGCCGATCGCCGTCGTGTCCTCCGCCGCGACGGCCTGAACCCATTTCTTCTCCAGCTCGCGGATGGTCCGCTCTTCAGCGGCGACGTCGGCGTGGCGGGTGCAACCGCCCACGCTCGCGGCGGTGGTGAGGGCGAAAATCAGGCTCACAGGGCGCATGGAAACCTCTCACATGGCTCAATCGTTTCGACGGCGTGCCTTGGTGACTCCTGACGGACCCCCGCTTAGGTCCGGGACAGGCTCGCCGAGCGCGGTTGCCAGATCGATTTGATGGTCCGGTTCCTCTACTAAGGATGCGGCGAATTTGCTCCGCCATGGCGTACTCTCCGAGCGCTTCACATTGCCGGATACGGTCGCGGTAATTGCGGATGGTGTCGGTTTCATTCTCCAGATCGTACCGCAGCATGTCCTTCGGGTCGTGCGATGTGCGAACCGGTTTGGCGGAAACCGTCGGCATCTTGCCGAGATAGTCGATCTGCCGCGAGATGGTTAAGGCGTGATCGAGCTCTTGCTTGGCGTGAATCTCGAGCTGCGCCGCGATGTCCATGTACTGGGCGCCGCTCAACACTTGGGAATACACGACGTACGCGATGATGGCTTGGTATTCGCGTGACAAATCCTCGTTGAGGAGCTCCGCGAGGCGCTCGCGAGAGATCTCCTCCGGTGCTGTGGAGCGCGACTCAGGCCGCGGGTTCATGGGGTGCGGTGGACGACATGCTCGTTCACAAGTGTTCTCCTCTCCTTCATAGCCGGCTGCTCAGTCTCCGTCTCAACGGGAGCCTACTGCTGGTGTGGGTAGCAACTCCGGCGTCTTCGCCGTCCCACTGACTCGGAGTCGGATCCACATCCCGGCGGCGCCGTGCCCGGGCACGCCGCAGGCGATCAGGTAGTCCCCCGCTGGCTGCGCCGCGAAGCGCATGTCGTCTGTTGCTTCAGAAGGAAGTCCTTGCGCAAGCTTGAGCGTGAAAGCACGGGGGATCGCAGGATCGCCGGGCAGAGCCGGCGGCGGCGTCTGCGGAGCGATCACCTCGGCGCTGTGCGGCAACACCCCGTCATGGTTACGGAAGTCGATCTCCGTTTGCCAACCGACCGGTACTACGAGGGTGAGCTGCCCGTCGCGGAACCCGTTGAAGTTCAGGGCGCCGTTAAGCCCGGTGAGTCCAGCGATCAACTGGAAGCGGACGGTCTTGGCGGCCGTATCGAAGCTCAGCCAGGTCGGATCTACGTTCGGCTCCTGGGCAGTGTTCTGCTGCTGGGCCGTCGCGGGCGCGGCGGCCGAAGCCGAACGTCGATTCGCCACGGACAGCGCGTACACCGCGGACCGAAGCGGCGGTAAGGGATCATCGGAGAGCTGAATCCCATCACTGAGGAAGATCGGATTGAATTGGAGCTTCCGCGACACTTCGGCATTGTCCGGCGCGACGGTCGTGAGCGTGACGACGCCGAGCTCGACGAGCTTGCGGTCGTCCGGCCAGACCACCGATGCATCCGAGGTCGGATCACCCGGGTTCGCGAGCTGCACGAGCACACGAACCTTCACCGACTGTTTCGCCAGCCGACGCGTGAGCTCGTCGAAGAGGTAGTTGGCCGACACCTTCGCCGCGGCGGCCGAGTCCAGGTACCTCGTGCCGCCGACAGGGACGAGCCGGTAGCGACCTGGCTGCTTCACGGTTTGCGCGTTGACGAAGATGAACGCGTCGTTGCCGTAGTACACCTCGGTGGCGAAGCTGACCGGCACCCGCGCGGGGTCGGTCACGAATTTCATAGCGGCCGGATGCGTGCCGAGAAACGCCTCGATCGGCGACGGATGCTTACTGTCGGGCTTGGTCGCAAGCGCCGCGTCGAGGAATGCGGCGAAGTCCTCGCCGGTGCCGACGACGAACCCGTTGTGCGAGTTCGCCACGATGTCCGTGTAGGCGCCGTTCGGCAGCTGGAAGCGAAGGGCGAGGCCGCGTGGCACCGCGGTGGGGCTGTTGTCGGCAACGTCTGGGACGCCGCTTCCGTTCGAGTAGCGGGCGATGACCGGCGTCGACGCCGTCACCAGGTGAGGAGCGCGGCTCAGCGATGTCGCGCCGCGCGACGGCGCGAACGTGCCCGTCACGACGATGCCCTTGGCATGCGCGATACGGTAGCCGGGGTGTACGCCACCGGCCAGCGCGATGAAGTCATCGGCGATACGCTGCTGGAGGCTCTTGTCCTGCCCCTGCAGAGCGAGCGGATAGCAAGCGAGACTGCAGACCAGGCCGACGCGAACCGACCAACACGCGAACATATGAGACTCCCGAGAAGGATGGTGAAGCATGTCGACGCTATCGTAGCGTGCACAGGATCGCGAATCTATTGGACGATGGTATCGGGCGGCATGGCATCAGGCCATTAGGCGAGGAAGGCGACCAACTCGCGGTTGACTTGCTCGGCGTGAGTCCAGAGCACGCCATGAGGGCCATTCTTGAGCTCCACGAACTTCACGTTCTTGATCATCTTCGCCTGCCGTCTGGACGTGGCATCGGGAGGCAAAATACGGTCCGAGTCCCCATGCAGAAGCAGCGTGGGGACATCGTTGCGCACGATGTCCTTTCGGAAGTCCTCGATCCACGCGTCGACACAGGCGAGTGTACCCGTGGCGGAGGCGCCGACCGCGACGTTCCAGTTGTCTTCGACCACTCGATCGCTCACGAGTTTTCCGCCCAGCACGTCGTAATTGTAGAAGTTGTGCAGGAAATCGAGCAGGGACGTGGGCCGATCGGCCTTGATCGCCGCCTTGAGGCCGTCGAAAACGCTGGCGTCGACGCCGTCGGGATTGTCGGAGGCCTTCACAAGGTAGGGGCCGAGCGTGCCGATCAGCACGGCTTTGCGCACGCGCTTCGTGCCGTACTTGCCGATGTAGCGCGTCACCTCTCCGGTCCCCATCGAGAACCCCACCAAACCCACGTCCGTCAAGTTCAACGACGTCAGCACGGTGTTCAGGTCGGACGCAAACGTGTCGTAATTGTATCCGACGGCTGGCTGGCTCGATCGTCCGAAACCGCGGCGATCGTACGTGATCACCCGATGCCCGGCGGCCACCAGTGCCGCGGTCTGCTTTTCCCACGACGCGCCGCTGAGCGGCCAGCCGTGGATCAGAACGACTGGCGACCCCGATCCGTGATCCTCGTAGTACAGCTCGATGGGAGTCGAGTTTTCCTGTCCCACCTTGATCCTGCTGCTCATGGCGTCTCTACCGGTACCTTGGCGTGGTGAGGATTCGGCGGCCGTCGCGGTGGACGGCAGCGCGGACAGCAACGGTGCAGCGATGCCCGCCGCAGCAAGCTTGAGGGTGTCACGCCGGCTTAAGGGCTTGTTCACCGAGCAGCCTCCAGGTTAAGACCGTGGGTCGTGGGTGCACCGCAGCTTCTCCTCAAGGATCCTGGGGCTGTCGGGGTTCCGCCGCTTGGCGGGTATGGGCGTTGACTCCGCGGGATAAACGTCATCGACTGGGTTCGCCGGTCGGCTTCGCGGGACAGCGCGGGTCCATCCCCTGGAGCTCGGCAATTTGCTTGTCGTCGATCGGGATGGGAGCACAGCCGTGGCCCTTTTCGCACACGAAGTCATACTTCGCGGCCGGCTTATGACAGCCCAAGCAGGGTACGCCCTGAAAGTTGACGACGTTGTCTCCGCGGGTCTTGATCTTGGTGCCTTGCGGGGACAAGTCCAGGCCAAAGAATTCCCACCCGTTTGTAGCGGGAAACGTCGCCCGTGGGTGCTTCACCATCGCCTCGCCCGGAACCAGCTGGAGAAAGGTGCCGACCGGGTACTGCGTGTCTGCTATCCGGTCACGGAGAATGCGCACCGCTTCCGCCAGTCGCTTGGGATCGGCATTACGGATGTAGGTGTTCCTGACTTTGGTGCCGTCGCGCAAACAGCCGAAGGACTTGTCGGTCACCACGATGTCCTGGGCGCCTGTCGTGTCGCCGACCCCCTGTCCGTTGCCGCGGCCGGGCGCGACGCACAGCAAAGCGCCGACCAATGCGATGCCGCGCCAAGCGTTGCTCATATCAAGCGACCTCTTGTTGTGTCTTGCTCCCTGTCCATCCGCTCCCGGATGTAGCCCTCTGCTTCACACGTGATAAGGAAGCGCACGACCGCGACGTCCACCAGCGTCACCTCATTGAGATCAAGCACGAACCGAGCGCGGAAGTTCCGGACCTGGGCCCCTAATTCGCCGAGATACTCCGCCTCGATGCGCCCGATGAGCCGCGGCTCAGCAATTGCTGAACGACCAGCGTACCTCATCGGGACATCAGGACCGGGAGGCCCGCGTCGTGCAGGGCGGTGCGTGTGACGCCGCCGAAGATCAACTCGTTCAGGCGAGCGTGGCCGTAGGCACCCATGACGAGGAGATCTGCGCCGAAGGCGGCGGCCTGCGACAGCAGCAGACGTCCCACGTCTTCGCTGTCGGACGACAGCCGTCGTACGTCCACTTTCGCGCCGTGACGCGCCAGGTAGCGCGCGATGTCCGCTCCGGGCTCCGGGCCGTGATCCCCCCGGCTACGCTCAGGGTCGATGATTAACACCTCCACTGCCGCGGCCCGAACCAGCAGCGGCAGGGCGTCCGCCACAGCCCGGACGGCCTCGCGCCCCGCGTTCCACCCGACCTCGATGCGGCCGAGCCGGGATGCCGTGCTGCGTGGCGGGAGTACGATGACCGGCCGTCCGGAGGTCAGGACGAGGGACTCGACGAGGCCGGGAGGGCCGGCGGTCTGGCCCGCTGGATCCGGGCGGGCAACCACCGCCAAGTCCGCGTAGCGCGCGTGCACAGCTGCGTCGCTGCTGAAATACGGCACCGATCTCCACTCCGACCCGAGAGCGTTACGACGGACGATATCGTCGAACACGGCTCGATGGTTCGCCTCGATCCCCTCGACTTCCGCCTGGCGCGCCTCGATCACGCGCGGGATGCCCGTTCCGCGGGCAAACATCTCCGGCGGGGTAACCGCAGGCGCGGGCCGCATGAATACGCCGGTCAGGTGCGCGTCATACTCTTGGGCGAGTACGCCGGCGAACTCCATGATGCCTGTAGGGTCGGTCTGTCCATCGACGAAGACGACGATTTCCTCTATTGAGGCCGCCCTGGGGGCGTCATCGACCAGCGATGCAGTCGTGCGTTGTGTCGGGTTCACGGTGATGCTCCCTCTTATTCAGGTCGTGTCACGAGCCCAGGAGTTCCACTCGGTATCGGCTCGCTCTTCACCCTAACGCTCGGGCGTCACGCGGCCCTCCGGTCCAATTCGCGACCGTCGACGCCGAGCGTGACGTCGACGTTGCCCCGCGTGGCGTTCGAGTACGGGCAGCGCTCGTGGGCTCGACGCATCAGATCTTCGGCCTCGCCCCGCGACAGGTGCGGCGCGTGCAAGTCGAGCGCGACCGTCAAGCCGAAGCCGCCGTGACCGGCGGGACCGATCCCCACCCGCGCGGTGATGGTCGAGTCGGAGGCGTCGAGTTTACGACCGCGCACCAGCGACAAGAGGGTGGACTGAAAGCAGGCGGCGTACCCGACAGCGAACAGCTGCTCAGGATTAGTACCTGGCCCGCCCTCGCCGCCCATCTCCTTCGGGACGGACAACTCGACGGTCAGGCGCCCGTCGGAGGTCCGGCCATGTCCCGCCCGCCCTCCCTCGACCACCGCTTCGGCTGTATACAGGATGTTCATGTCTGCTCCTCGTGGTTTACGGTGGTGATCAGCTCGCTAGCGTCAGGCCCGACCGGCGCCGCTCCGCCTGGCACGACCAGCAGCGACGTCGGCAGATGGTTGATGAGTCCCTCCGTGACGCTCCCCACGAGCATTCGCTTGACCGGTCCTTTCCCGTGCGAGGCGACCACGACTAGATCGGCGCGCCAGTCGGCCGCCTCGCGCAGGATCGTCTCCAGGGCCGTGCCGTGGCGCACGACGGTGCCCACGCCGGATGCCCGGATCAGGGGCCAAACGTCGCGCGCGAGGGCTTCCTCCCACCGCCGGTAGTAGTCTGTCGTGTCTTGCTGCGGCACTTCGGGGACGACGGCCAGCGGCTCCACCACGCTCAGGGCACGCAGCTCGGCGCCGAACAGCGCGGCGTAGCGCTCGGCGGCGGCGGCCGCGGGCCGCGCCGCGGCCGACGGATCCAGGGCGAGCAGAACCCGCCGGATGGCGGGCGCTCCCACCGCCACCAGCAATGGCACGAGGGCCGTTCGCGCCATCTCGACGCTGGTGCTGCCGCCGAGCCAGCGCCCGAGCGTCGAGTGGTGCTTCCCGCCGAGCACCACGAGCTCGGCGCCGAGCGCTGCCACGGCCTCGTTCAGGACGGCAGCCGGCTTTCCCCGATGGACGGCGAGGGTCTTAAGCACCGCCGCGGGCACGCGGTTCCCAAGCGCTGCGGCCACCTGCACGCCTGCCTGCTCATACCGCCGTGTGTACGGGTAGCTGTCGCGCCGCGGCGCGTGTCCCGAGCCCGGGGTCGCGTGGACGAGATGGCATGATGTCTCGGCGCGATGCGCCACCGCGACGGCGAACACGGCTGCATCCGCGGCCTCCGGCGATGCATCGACGCCAACGACGATCGGCTTCCACGGCATGTCCCAGCAACGATGCTTGCTTCTGGAAGGTTCCGACATCTAACCATTCGTCATTCTAAGTATCATTGCGGAACAGCAGTGCGGCGTTATCATACCGCGATGGCCAAACAGTCGCGGCGGGAGGTGGCCGAGGGGGTGCTGGAGATCACCTTGCTCGTGACGCGCCTGGTGACGCCCGAGGTGCGGCGGCTGCGCCCGAAGCAACTGTCGTTGTCCCACATGCGGGCGCTGGGGTTTCTCGACGCCAATCCGGACGCCGACCTCTCCGCCATCGCCGATTACGTAGGGCTTACGCTGCCCAGCATGTCCACGCTCGTGGACGGGCTAGTGCGCCGGGGCCTGGTGGTCCGGCTTGCGGCCCCGCGCGACCGCCGCCGGCTGCGGCTCCGGCTCACCGCCGCAGGCCGGGCGGCGCTCCGAAGCGCACTCGCGGCGGCGCAAGCTGTTCTCGAGACGCGGTTCGCCGATCTGTCACCGGGCGAGCGCGCGCTCGTGCACCGCGCGATGACTCGGCTCCGACCGTTCCTGACGCGGGCGTAGGGCCTATCGGTCTGCACGGTTGGTCTTGTCTTCGATCGTGACGACGACGTTGGCGAACCTTTTGGTATCGCTCGATACCTTGGTATCAGGCGGCGATGGACACGCGGAACGAAGCGATCCACGCACGGTCGTTTCCCTCAGGACGAACGGAGTTGCGCCGTCAGCGGCAGACTCCGGATCCGCTTTCCGGTCGCCGCGAAAACCGCGTTGGCGAGGGCCGGCCCCGTAATCGAGGTGCCCGGCTCGCCGATCCCGCCCGGTGCCTCGAGGTTCCGTACCAGGTGGACCTCGATCGTGGGCGCTTCGTTCATGCGCAGGACCCTGTAATTATGGAAATTGGACTGCTCGACCCGCCCGTTCTTCAGTGTGATCTCGCCCCACAGAGCCGCGCTGATGCCGAAATTGACGCCGCCCTCGATCTGTGCCTTCACGGTATCCGGGTTGATCACTGTGCCGCAGTCGACCGCGCACACGATCCGGTGCACGCGCAGCTCGCCTGCCTTCGACACCTCGACCTCGGCGACCTCGGCCAGGTAGCTGCCCCACCCGCTAAAGAGGAGGGCCACGCCGCGGCCGCGCCCGGCGGGTAGCGGTTGTCCCCAGCCGGCTGCTTTCGCGGCGAGATCGAGCACCGCGCGTGCTCGAGGTGCCTTGCTCAGGAGCGCACGCCGGTACTCGACGGGGTCGGCCTTCGCCGCCGCGGCGAGCTCATCCATGAAGCTCTCGATCACGAACACGTTGTGGGTGGGCCCCACCCCGCGCCAGAAGGTGGTGTTGACAACAGGTTCCTCGTGCCGGACGAATTCGACCTGGATCGCCGGGATGTCGTACAAGAGCTGTACCGCGGCATCCACCCCGTCGGGGTCGATGCCGTTCCTGAAGGCAGGCGGCAGATAGCGCGCGAGGATCGCCGGGCCCACGATCCGGTGGGTCCAGGCAACCGGCCGGCCGCGGGCATCCAGCCCAGCGGCCATGCGGTCGTAGTAGTAGGGGCGATAATACTCGTGCTGCATATCCTCTTCGCGCGTCCACACCACCTTCACAGGTCCCTCCACCTGCTGCCCAATGCGCACGGCCTGTGTCACCCAGTCGTATTCGAGTCGTCGGCCGAATCCGCCGCCCAGCAGGTGGTTGTGCACCACCACGCTTTCCAGTGGCAGGCCCGTCACCCGGGCGGCGGTCCC
>Ga0137379_10003044_pt1 | contig 15606 bp, 10 predicted proteins | sample SagtaG_18_FD_104812 | JGI IMG/M metagenome (GOLD analysis project Ga0137379, IMG submission 104812) | Vadose zone soil microbial communities from Sagehorn Ranch, Mendocino, California, USA - Sage2_L_80_16 metaG | ecosystem: Environmental > Terrestrial > Soil > Vadose zone | place: USA...
CCAAGGTCGTTGCCGCCAATCCCGATCGTCACCAGCGTGGTGCCCGCCGAGAGCGCGTCCAGTTGCGGCGGGTTGGTGCCAAACGGCACCGACTGTGCCTGCGCCATGTTGTCGGTGGTGGCTCCCTGGCAGCTGACATCGGCAAACGAGCCGGTGCCGATCGCCGCCGCGACCAGCGCGGGGTAGTTATGGCTTGACCGCAGGCACCCGGCGGGCGACCCGGCCAGGTCAGGGATGAGCGACCCGGCGGTGTAGGAGTCGCCCATGGCCACGTAGTCCTGCCCGCTGCTGGCGCTCGCAGCGCCAGCAAGAGCCGTGGCCGAAAGGGCACTGGCCGCGGCGAAGACTAAAAAACGGCGCAACCTCCTGGGAGGTTGCGCCGTCGCGGCGCGGGGATGGGCGCCGGACGCCGGACGCGGGCCGGACGCCAGAGACGGGGCAAAACGCATGTGGGCTCCTTCCTCCCTGGTTACTGGGGGGTAAACCGATGATGAGCGCACCCACAAGCCCCGTCAATGCCCAGGCGATCGCATATTCGCTTTCCCCCGATGATCACCGCACTCTGACATCCATGATCCTCAAGACTTTTTCCCACGTACAGCCCAAAAGTCTTCAGGATCATGAACAACAGGGGGTGGGACGCGGGTTAGGTGCCCGCCTGGGCTCCCGTCAGGACGGCGCCGGGGTGAGCCCAGGGGCGGGTGAAGCCCACTGGGGCCCGGCTGCCGTACGGGGCTATCCGGATCGGGAAACCGGTGGCGAACGCCTCGATCATGAGCCCGTGCCCGATCACCAGCGCCACGTGACCGGGCGACGCCCGGGTACCGTCAGCCCCGGCGAAGAACACCATGTCGCCAGGCTGCTCTTGCCCGGCCGCGATCCGCGGGCCCCACAGCCATTGCTGCTCCGACGTGCGCGGGATGCTCACACCTGCGGCGCGGTAAGCCATCATCATCAGCCCGGAACAGTCGAACGCGTCCGGCCCGGTACCCCCCCACAGGTACGGCTTGCCGAGTTGCTGCCGGGCAAAGCCGATCACGGTCGCTGCCGACTGGTTCGGTACCTGGTCGCCCGTGGTGTTCGTGCACTGCGCCTGCACGGCCGTGGTCACCGCGGAGACGGTGAACCCGCCCTGGGCGTAAACGCCCGCCCACGACAGCACCGCCTGGACATAGGAGGTCAGGTGGTTGTACGCGAAGACAGCACCGGCCGGATCGCTGAGCACACCGTGCCCGAGCAGGTACTTCGCGGCGCCCGCGATCGCGTCCGCGGGTTCGTAGACGCTGGCCGAACCGTCGGAGTTGGCGTCGGTCGCCACCCCGGCCACCTGCAAGCCGGCCGGATGCGCCGGCGGGCCGCCCCAGGTGTTCCCGGCCGCACCGGCGATCCCGATCTGCATCGGCCCAGCAGCGCCAAACGCATTTGCCCCGTTCCGCACCCCTGGCAGCGAGGTCCGCCCGTGGTCGGATTCCACCTTCCCGATGCCTGCCAGCACCACCCAGGGAACGCCGTACTTCTGCCCAGCCTGCTTGTACAGCCGCAGGAAGTCAGCCGGGATCGAGTTGCGCCCGGCCGTGCTCGCCGCCGGCTGGGCGGCCGTGACGGTCGTGCCGCCCTGGCCACTGCGGCTCGTGCAGCCCGTGCCCGTCGCGAACAGCATGCTGCTGCCGCCCATGATCCCCGCCCCGGCCACGGCAAGGCCGAGCACCAGCAGGCCGGCGGAGCCGACCGCCACCAGTACGGCGATCCGCCCGGCGCGGGGCCAGCCCGCGAGCCACTTCACGTGTTCCCCGCAGTGGCAAGCTCGATGTCACTGACCTGCCACCCGGTACCCGCCCCGGTGACGGTGACCGCGTAGTGACTGGCGAGATTGTTCGTCCCGCGACTGCCGGTGATCTTCTGAATCACCGTGACCAGGAAAGTCATACTTGACGGGCCAAACGCCCGCAGGGCGGTGATCTGCCCGCTGCCCACGGCCGACTGTTTCTGCCCATTTCTCACCTGGGCGACGCCCGGGGTGGCATAGCCGCGTGCCAGCGTTACGGCCAGTTGCGTGGTGATCAGCCCCCTCATCCGTCCCACGTAGCTGGCCGCGTTCTCGGTGTAGCTGTAGGTGGCGTAGTCGGCGGCGAACGAGCGCACCACCGTGGCGGCCGAGGTCAGGCCCGCCTTGCTGAACGGAAGCCACTGGTAGATGTTGACGTCACCGCCGACCGCCGCGGCCGGGGATGCTGCCACCGGTGCGGGCGCCGGTGCCGCCGATGCCGCCGTGTGTCCTCCTGCCCCGGCCGGGGGGCCGCTCTGGTCCCGGTGGCGGACCGGCGAGCCCGGCAGCAACAGGAAAACCCCGAGGCCGGCAAGGGCCAGGACGATCACAGCGAAAGCCGCTACCCGCTGGGCCGATGTGAGCTGCATCGTGGGCCGCTACTTCCGCCGCCGCGGGCGCAGCCAGAACGGGCCGGATGGGCTCGCATCGTCACCCCGGCCGGTGCCATCACCGTTCGCGGCCGACTGCCCGATGGGTGGGGTGACCGGCGATCCCGGGCGGCGCCTGGCACTGGACCCGGCCGGGCCCCCGCCACGGGCAGCAGCGGCCAGTGGCCCGTCCGCGCCCACACCCGGGGTTGCGGCACCGGACAATGCGGTGCGCGGCGGCGGGGCGGCTTCGCTGTGCCCGGCCCCGGGCGCCGGGCCTGGCCAGGCCGGCCGTCGCTGGGGCGGGGATCCCGCCCGCGCTCCGGCCCCGCTGGCTGCGCCATTGCCCGCTGGCCCGGCCGCCGGTGCCCCGCCGTTGCCCACCGGACCAGCCCCGCCTGCCCGAACGGCGGCACGCCCTCCGCGCCGGGAACCTCCGCGTGCCCAGCCTGACAGCGGCCGCGGCGTGTCCTCTCCTTGCCGGGGTGGCAGGTCGAGGGGTGGCGGGGTTCTCCCCGTGGCCGGTGTTCCGGCTGGTCTCGCCCGCGCCCGGGCTGCGCTGCCGCCACTCGACGGCTGCGGGTCGCTGTCCGGGCCACCGTCGGTGGGCCCTGGCTCGCCATTCACGCCTGGCCCAGCGCCGCCGGATCCCGTTCCAGCGGCCCCCACCGCCGCCGCCCCTGCCAGCGACCCGGCCGCGCCTGCGGTCGCGACCTGCGCGGCCAGGCCCGCGGCTTGTGCCGGGTTCCGCCGTGCCCACCGTGCCACCCGGTACGCGGCGAATCCTGGCACGCCCACGGTGGCCGCGTCGACCGTGTTGCGGGCCGCGGTGCTGCCCGCCCGGGCGAGCGCGAGGTCGGCGCGCTCCCGCGAGCCGATCACCCCGTACCCGACAGCCGAGAACAGGTGGACGAACGGCTTGCGGTAAATGAACACCGCCACCGTTACGAGCGAGATCATCAGGATCTTCAGCGCCCACGGCAGCACCGCGTCACTGGCCCCCATGATGAGCGTGTACGCATACAGCAGCACGCTGAGGACCAGCGCCACCGCCCCCTGCTTGAGCAGCACCCCGACAAGCAGTTCTCCCCAGCGCAGCGCGATGACCCGCCCGAAGCCGGGGTGCGTGCCCACGATGAGGAAGAACGGGCCGGCGATCAGCAGCAGCAGGAAGCCCAGCTTCAAGATGATCAGCGTGATCGCGATCAGCAGCACCAGCACCCCGGCGAGCAGGGCGGCGAACACCGCCGCGAAGGCGATCTGCAGCCTGGTGGTCCATTGCTTGCCCTGGAACAGCGGGTACACCGCCGGCTCGTTTTGCTTGATCGAGGCCGCGATGCCGGCGAAAGTGTCCTGTTTGGCCTGGATGACAGCGGCGGTGGGTTTCTCGTTCGCCGCGATCGCCTGTGACCACAGCAGTTGCCGCGCGTAGGTGTTGACCACGGTTGGGTGCCCCGCCACGGACGCGGCGTAGGCGGTCGTCCCGAACTCCCCGTCCAGCCAGGGCTTGCAGACCAGCACCGTCCACAGTTCGTTGGCGTTGGTGTCCACGACGCTGCCGCCGGCGGTGTAGTTGAAGTTGGACACCTGGGGCACTTGCGGGTCGCTGCGCTGGACCGGGACACAACTGGTCTGCTGCGGAACGGGCAGCTTGGCGAATGCGACATTGAGGGTCTGGGTGATGCCATCGGAGATGGTCTTGCCGAGCCCGGTAAAATCCGCTGGCCGGCCGATGAGCCAGATCGCTGCCGCGCAGGCCACCACCATCCACAGGGTTCCCTCAATGGTGCGCGTTGCCCGCTTGCGTATCAGCCCCTGCCAGGCCAGCCAGATCGCGCCAAGCAGCACCACCGGGGCGAGGTAGGGGAAGTAGATGGCGTTGCCGAGGGCGGAGACAAGCCGGTCCACCGACCCGGTGAGCCAGCTAAGGATCCCTGGCCCGGCCGCGGACTGGTAGACGGTGATCGTCACCCGGTCCAGCGCCTTCGCCGCATCGAACACGACCCCGGCCACGTTGTTGCCGATCAATGACGCCATGTCCGAACACTGCAGATCGTAGGCAGCCCAGGACTGCCCGGCCATGCCATAACTGTGATACAGCGTGCGCGACTGACCATCCGCGGTCAGAGGCGGCCTGATCAGCGCGTCGACGCCGCCGGTCGCGGGCTCGGGCGTCGGCACGGACGGCTGGCAGACGTTGTTGAGATCACCGACGATCCCGCTGGACCCGGACGAGCAGAACCCGAGCAGTCCGCCGATGTCCCCAATCCCGGGAACCTGGCAGATCCCGCCGGGCGCCGACGCCCGCTCCGGAAAATCCGCCGCGGTCAGCACCACGCCGGTCGGCGGAATCGCCGCGAACAGCCCAGCTGTCCCCCGGACTGCGCTGGCGCCACGGTACACAACCATGCTGGCACCACGGTGCGCGGTCGCGTTGTCCGCGAGAGTCCACACCTGCGCAGCCGCGCTTGGCGCCGCCGTTCCCGCCCGCGCAGTCATGCCAGCCTGGGCCGGGGCCACGGCAGCCGGGGCCACCACGGCCTGGGCCGGGCCCGGGAGGCCGACCATCGCACCCAGCGCGCCGAGGACCAGCAGGACCCGGCGAGCTGAGGGGGACAGGGGGACGGTCAATGACATCGCGGATGCTCCAGGCTTGGGGGCTGCCGGTGTGCGGTGGGCGGACGCGAGCATTTCGAGGCGTCCCAGGTCAGCGCGGGACTTTGCCCGCGGCAGGACCAGGGGGACCGGCCTGATAAGGGGATGCCGGGCCTGGCGGGCCGCTGCCTGGTGGGCCGCTCCCCTGCTGGTCCGGCCCGGGCGGGCCAGGTGGGCCGGTCCCGGGCGGGCTGCTTTCTTCCGGGGTGTGCGGGCCGCCCGGGCTTGGCACCACCAGACTGCCCGCCGAAGCCGGGGGAACGAGCCTGCTGGAACCGGTGTCCTGCGGGCTGTCCGCCGAAGGTGGCGCAACCGCACCGCTGGCGCCGGTGCCAGGCGGTCCGCCGCCGTGCTGCGAACTCCCCGTTGCGGCGCCGGCCGGCGCCGCAACAGGAACGGGTGTCGAGCCCGGGCCCGTTCCGGCCGCCCGGGGACGGGCACGGGTGGGGTTGGTGTCGAGCCACTGCCGCATCTCGTCGGAGATGAGGTCAATGCCGATCCGCCCAGCCCTGCCCTCCAGATCGCGGCAAATGCATTCACCATTGCCGAGGCCCCGCAGCACCGCCTGGTGTTCTGCGGACGCCTCCACGCCAAGCAGCGCCATGACGTTGGCCACCTCAACCCGTTCGGAGGAACGGAAAGCGAAGACGCTGGAAATGCAGTTGGTGACTTGCTCGGTGAGCAGGTCGCCCGCGTTCTGGGACACCAGGATCAGCGCGGTGTTCCGCGACCTGCCCATACGGGAAACTTCCGGCACGAGCTTGGCGCCCTCCGGCGTGGAGGTGATTGCCCACGCCTCATCGAGGAAGATCGCTTTGGGCAGCCGGCGGTCCATTCCGTTCAGCAGCCTGCGAGCGAACTGGGATACCAGGTAAAGCAGGGCTACGGACAGGCGCTGCTCATAGGAGAAGTCCTCCCTGCGCACGGCCGCGTCGGGCAGGGAGAGGCCGGCCAGCGTGAACACCGTGGTCCAGCCCGCCGCCTCGACGCGCTGGCCGCCCGTGGGCGCAAAACACAGCCGGGCGAGCCGCATTTCCGACATTGAGCGCAGCACCGCGCCGAGGTTCTTGGATGCGGGATCCGGCGACTGCTCCAGGTGCCGGACCACCTTTCCCAGGCTGGGGCGGTCCCGGCTGGCCACCGAGCCGACCGCCTGGATCATCGCGCTCTCCCGCTCCTCACTCATGCGTGGCAGCAGCAGCCGGAGTGTCTCGGTGGCCATGGTCCGCTTCTCGGCGAGGTCGTCGCCGAAGGCGAAGGGGTCGAGCAGGCCGGGGGCGGCCGCGCCGAGCGGGAGGACCTGAGCCTTGCGCCCGCGCGCCCGCAGCACCTCCACCAGGGACTCGGCATCACCCTTGGGGTCGATGACGGCGACCGTCACGCCCCGCAGCGCCAACTGCATCATCAGCAGCAAGGCGAGGGTGGTCTTGCCGCCGCCGGGCTCACCGGTGATGGCGACCGCGGTCGGCCGGTTGCGGGCGGCCGCCAGCAGCGGGTCGAAATGGACGATGCTGCGAGCCCGCCCCAGCGTCTCCCCGATGTACGGCCCAATCCAGCTGTCCCCGTCAGCCGACGCCTCATCCATGCCGCCTGCCGTCCGGTCACCGAGGTCCACGGTCGCGGTCGGCACCCCGCCGGCGATTGTGTACAGCGGCTGCCGCTGCACGTAGGAGGAAAGGTGCACGCCCTCCCCCGGCAGCGATTCGCACAACAGTGCGAACTGGTCGCCAGTGGAGTTGACCACGTCGATGCCGACATCCCGGTAGTGCTCGACCAGCGCCTCCACGCGGCGCTGGCACAGGTCCCTGGTTGGCGCGGCCACGCTGAGCCGGTGCCATCCGTAGACGAACGGCAGCCGTTCTTTGGTGATCCCGTGCTCGAGCATGCGGGCGGCCTCAAGCTGTTCCGCCAGCGCCAGCGGCAAATCGACCCCAGCCTCCCTGATGTGCGCGTCCATGTCCCGGGCGTGCGCGAGTCTGCGCCCGACGTCCTTGCTCGCCTTCGCGGGCGGGATCAGCCGCATCCGCGAGCTGATCTCCACCGGGAACGGCAGCGAGTCAGCGAAATGCAGCCACGGCTCACCATCGGGGAACGACATGACGTCGGGAAAACGGGAGAACGACAGGAAAGCCACCCACGACTCCCCGCCCGGCTGATCCAGCCGCAGCAGGGTACGCCCGTTGTGCACCTGGCCTTCCAGCAGCGCCTCGATGTGGCCTGGCCCCCAGGTACGGCGGCGGGCTGCCGACGGTTCCGGGTCGCCCACCGTGCCAGCCAGCGAATGCTGGAACAGCCAGGCGATGTCCTCGCTGGCCGCGTGCCTTGCCCGGAGCGCGCTGGCGGCAAGCGCCCGGCCGAGCCGCTCCGCCTGGTCGGTCCAGCGCGCGATCTCCGAATCCGAGACCGCCTCGTCGGTGAGGCCAAGTGCCTGCTCGCTGGCCCGGTAGGCGGACAGGAGCTGGGAGAACATCCCGCCGGAAAACTGTGCCCGCATGCCGCGCTGGCCGAGCCGGACCCCGAGGTAGACCTCCTTCGACCAGAAGTCCTTCGCCCACACATGCCCGTACATCTCATCGAGGTACTCGCGCCAGCCCGGGCCACCGTCGGAGGTCCTGTCCAGCCGCGCCGCCCACTCCGCCGCCGGGTAGGACCGGTGTGCCACCCGCAGGTGCACCTCGGCCTCGGGCAGCCGTATCGTGGCCAGCGCGACCGTGATGTTGATCGCCAGTGCCTCGCGCTCGGCGGGCGTGGTGAACTCGTAGGCGTGCGTGGGGAGCCGGTAGTAGGCCCAGGCGTGAGTTTCTGTGAGCAGGATCCGGTCATCGAAGTATCTGATTCCCAGCCTGCTGCGTCCTTGTGTCCGCCCGCTCACGGGGCGGCCCTCCGCTCCTGCTGGCCTGCGGCGAGTTGTCTGACCAGCACCCCGGCGAGGGCGGTGTATGCCTGCTGCACGGCCGGCCGCAGCTGCCGCAGCCGGGAGGCACCGGGCATGGCGAGGCTGTCCCGGATGCCACGTTCGGTTTCCGGTTCGGCCAGGTGATCATCCCAGGGGACCCTGACGATGGCCCGGCAGCGTCCGCTCACCACGGCCACTGCCTGGTCCGCGTGCGGGGTGCTGCGCTGGCTCACGCCGTTGATCACGGTGATCGCCTGCTCGATGAGCGGGTTGTACCCGTGGGCTCCCAGCCACTCCAGCGTCATGCCCAGCGCGCGGGCCGCGTCGGGGCTGGACGGGGCCACCAGGACAAGCTGGTCAGCGGCGGCCAGCAGCTTGGCCACGGCCGGCGCGCCGGGGTCAGCCAGGGTGAGCGAATAGCGGCTGGCGAGAACATCGAGCAGCCTTCCGTGCTGGACCGCCCGCGCCGCTCCGCCGTCTGATGCCGTGGCATCATCGCAGATCACATCCAAACGCCCGCGGGATCCGTTCGAATCCGCTCGCCCACGCCCGAGGCCTGTGCGCCCGCCATGGCCACGGTGCGTGGCCGGGCTGGCTGGTGCCCGTCCCGCAAGCAGGTCGCTGACGCTGATGGCTGGGACACGTGCGAGTTCGGTGAGGGAGGCGGGTCCCGCGTTGAGATCGAGCGCCGCCACCGGCTCGCCCCGCAGGCTGGACAGCAGGTCAGCGAGCATGAGCGTGGTGACGGTCTGACCAGCGCCGACGGTGCAGCCAAGCACCACGACCAGCCGCGGGCCGTCGACCGGCAGCACCGCCCGTGCCTTGGCACGCTTTTGCTGGTCGGGCCGGCCTGGGCCGCGCCCGCCCGGCACGATCGAGACATGACCGCGCCAGCCCGCGCGGTGCTCGCCCGGCCCGCTCAGCGCCCGTTCCAGGGACGGCGCTGGCCTGACCGGCGGCGCGCTGTCTGGATCTGGGACGGACCGTTGTGCCGGGACGACGACAACTTCGGGCACGGGCCGCGGCGGCGGGGACGCCGGGGGAGACACCCGCTCGGCGGCCGGTTCGGCGGGCCGCTCCACCGGCGGGGCGGCCGGCTCGGCGGCCTGACGGCCTGTGGGAACCGCCGGCTCGGCGGCCTGACGGCCCGTGGGAACCGCCGGCTCCGCAGCCTGACGGCCCGTGGGAACCGCCGGCTCGGCGGCCTGACGGCCCGTGGGAACCGCCGGCTCGGCGGCCTGACGGCCCGTGGGAACCGCCGGCTCGGCGGCCCGGTGAACGTGCGCCGGGCGGGCCTGCTCGGTGGCCCGCTGCGCCTGCCATCCGGCAGCCTCCGCCGCCCGCTGAACCTGGTGCGAACCCGCTGGCTCGGTGGCCCGCTTGGTGTGCCGGCGAGGCGGAGCCTGCGACGCCCACGACGCCACTGGCGCGACGCCCGCCTCCGCCGCCACCGTGGCAGCTTGCTGAACCCCGGGCTCAAAAACTGGCGCTGCCCGCCGCGATCGCAGCACGGACCGCAGCCGCCCTCGCATTGTCTTGGCCCTGCGTTCGGCCCCACTGAGTTCGTCCCCACTGCGGTCGACGCTGAAGGGCCGCGCCCGCCGCCACACCCGCCCCACGACCGTGATCTCATCCTTCTCGGCGAGCGGGGCCATCCGGCACCACACCGATGGCTCCCCGAGATAGCGAAGCTGGGACAGGATCAGTTCAGGCAGGCGCTTGCTCTCCAGGACCGGCCGGGTAGCCAGCCAAGTGAGCACCCCTGGGGGCAGCACATACAGCCAGAACAAGCTGTGAGTGAACGGCAGCCCGAACACCCGGAGCAGGATGATGTAGGGCACGGTAATCGTGGCGAAGACAGCAATCTGGCCCACAGGCAGCGGCATCGGCAGCCGGAAGTCGTACAGTTTGTACAGCCGTTTCTCGATCCGCCAGATGCTGGTGTAGGTGGGCAGCTCCACTGGTCCTCTCCTTACGCTCTGGCGGAGGTCAGTGGACGCCCAGTGCCTTCGCGATGCCCTGAGCGAGTGTCTGCACGATGCTCGGCGTGTAGAACACCACGGCGATCGCGACGGCGAGAACGATGAACTGGACGAACCTGATGATCTCGCGAGTGAACAGGAAGAAAAGAGCCACGATCCCGACGATCCCGAGGAACAGCGGCCCGAAGAGACCCTGCAAGTACGACACGAGGCCGTTCGTGTTGAGAGACATGGGGGCCATCATGATCACTGAATGGAACGACATTGGCCTACTCCGGGAGAAAGGGAACCGCGCCCGGAGCGGCAGTTCCGCCGAGCCGACGCGGGCCTCACGGCGACCCCACCTGGCTCGATGGACTGACGTCCCGGACGTACCACGTCCCGTGTTGCTTTGTGATCGTCAGCGCGTAACTCATCTCGAGCCCTGCTGACGAAACCGAACCCACGGAAGTCCGGCTCCCCGTGGCTGGGTGCCCGGGTACCTTCCACGCAACCGTGGCAGTGATATGGCGGGTCGACCCGCCTGGCGGCACATAGACCGCGATCAGCGATCCAAAACTCACCTGGCCACCCAGGCCAGTCATCACCGTGCCAGGCACCAGGAAGCGCCCCAGCGTGACCTCGTTGCCACTGGCGTACGCCTGGAAGAAGGCTGGCAGCTGACTCATCATCTCCGTCTGCGTGGCCTGGTCGGATGCTGCCGTCGCAGGTGATGGCGGCGCCACCGGCGCCGGGGCAGGCAGCCAGGCCGGCTCGCCCGCGACCGACATGCCACCGCGCCCGGCGTAGACGGGGACGCCGAGTTCCATGAGGCGGCCGTTCACCCGCGCGAGCAGCGTCACTACTGCGTGGTGAGCGTTACGCACGTCAACGCCAGCGACTTGTTCCGACTGCAACTGCAGGATCCCACTGCCGTTCCAGCCCAGCTGCGGATCGGAGCCCCCCCTAACGAACTGGGCCAAGTCACTGGCGCGCTGCCCGGCGGATGCCGGGCTCGCGTTCAGGTAGACCTGACCGAACTGCAGCGCGTAGGCGGCGGCGAGGTCCACCGGGAACCTGGTGCCCGCCGCAGGCACGGCGCCAGGCCCTGTGCTGGGGGCTGTTTCGTTCTGGACGATGGCCTTCACGCCCAGGTAACCGATGACGAGCAGGACAATCCACGCGACTGCCCGGAACACCCAGACCAGCCAGCGCCCGCCGGAGCCTCGCCAGCCCGGGGCCGAGCGCCGCCGCTGTGTTCCCCTGCCGCCCAGCGCCAAGTCCCCGGCCGCATCGAAGCCCGCGCTGTGCACTCCACTGTGCACAGCCGGTTGCGGACTGCGATCAACGGTGGACCTACGAACCATCGCACCTCCGACCCACTCCTGCGCACGCGCAGCGTCGAGTTGCGGTGCTATCCGTGTCCGTCTGTGGACCATTCTGCGTCATAACGCCTCGCTCGTCAGCCCTTTAGCGATGCCCTTGGCATGTCGCGCCGTGATCACGGCAGCCCCGGCGGGGTACCGCCCACGGCACGGCCGGGTATTGTCTGCTTCACCTGGATATTTCCCCCAAACGGATCATGCCGGAATGGACGGCCCAGATCACGCGCCGTTTGGGGCGCTTGGTGCGTTCGGTCACAATCGGCCACGCACTGTCTCATCGCGGTTAGACCGCACATCACCAGCCACATAGGGAAGATGCCCTGTCAGTGACTCTACGTAACACCCTGCGTGGAGCTGGTTATCACTTTCCTGACAGGACTCAGATCGGGCCATCTGTACCTACCAGGAGGCCGCAGCATCTCACTGGACTGGGAGAATGTCCGATCGAGCGCGCCCACCCCCTGCCCCGCGAAGTGCTGAAGCCCCGCAGGATCTCGCCACCCCGCCCGGCATGCAATCCGCGGGTCCGTGGGCGGCGCGCTGGGTGTGGCCGCACTCGCCGGCGGGACGGCCGGCGCAATGCTGGCGCACCTGGCCCGCATGGCGTTCTACTTGAGCGGGATGGATCTCGGCCTGCGTACCGGGGCAGCTGTTGCCGTCGTCGCCGGAGTGGTGGCCTTCGTAGCCGTGCCCTCACGCGCGGCGACCGCGCGTGGGCTGGCTTCTCGCTCATGGCCCGGCGTGAGCTGTGCCCCACGTCAGGGGTTCAGACGTTGAACCTGAACTCCACCACGTCGCCGTCTCTCATCAGGTAGTCCTTGCCCTCGATGCGCACCTTGCCCACGGCCTTGGCCGCCGCCAGCGATCCAGCCGCGACGAGATCGTCGTATGACACCACTTCAGCCTTGATGAACCCGCGCTGGAAGTCGCTGTGGATCACACCGGCTGCCTCGGGCGCGGTGGCACCGGCCGGGATGGTCCAGGCACGGGTCTCCTTAGGGCCAGCGGTCAGGAAGGTGGTGAGGCTGAGGGCGTGGAAACCGGCCCTGGCCAGCTGTGCCAGCCCTGGTTCGCCAAGGCCCAGTTCAGCCGCCATTTCGGCGGCCTCATCCACGGGGAGTTCGGCCAGTTCCGCCTCTGTCTTCACATCGAGGAAGACCGCGTCAGCGGGCGCCACCAGGGCGGCAAGTTGATCGCGCAGTTCCTTGTCTGCGAGGCCGGCCTCGTCGGAGTTGAAGACGTAAAGGAACGGCTTGGCCGTGAGCAGGTGAAGCTCCCGCAGGTCCGCGAGATCAATGCCCGTACCAGCAGCACCAGCGAACAACGTGGTTCCTCCGTCGAGCAAGGGCTGCGCGCTTGCGGCGGCAGTGGCCACGCGAGATCGTTCTGCACTCTTTGCGAATTTCGCCTCCTTCGCCAGCCTGGGGACGGCCCTTTCCAGCGTTTGCAGGTCGGCAAGGATGAGCTCAGTCGCGATCGTCTCGACGTCGCGGGGCGGTGAGATTGTGCCATCCACATGGCTCACGTCTGGATCGGTGAAGACCCGGACTACCTGGCAGATCGCGTCGGTCTCGCGAATATGGCCGAGGAACTGGTTGCCCAGGCCCTGCCCCTCCGAAGCGCCGCGCACCAGGCCCGCGATGTCCACGAACCTGGCAGTGGCGGGCACGATCCGGGCGGAGTTGTGCAGCTCCGCGAGGACGGCCAAGCGCGGGTCCGGGATGCCGACGATGCCAACGTTTGGCTCAATGGTCGCGAAGGGATAGTTCGAGGCCACCGCGCTTGCCCTGGTCAGTGCATTGAACAGGGTTGACTTGCCGACATTGGGCAGCCCGACGATGCCGATGGACAGGCTCACCCGCGTGAGTCTAGTGGCGCGCCCGGGCGGCGAAGCCGCTCCCGGGGGCTGAGCACAGGCCCTTCGCCACTGGGCCTTCGCATGATTACCGCGCCGGTCGCATCACTGTTCACCAGCGTGGCATCCGGAAACCGCCCGCACTTGGTGCGAGTATTTCCACACATGACCCTGACATCTCTGCTGACGCTGCTTCTCGGGATTCTTCTGGGTGCCGTGGTCGGCTTCCTGTCCGCCAGGAACCGGGAGGCGGCGGCACGGACCGATCTGACCGCTCGCGCCGCCGCTGCTGAGGAACGCACCCGGGCTGCCGAGCAGCGGGCGGCGCTCGTCGACGGGCAGCTGGCCGAGCGTCTTCAGGCGTTGTCCGTACAGGCGGTTGATGCCAGCACCCGGCGTTTTCTTGAGATGGCGGAAGGGCGGCTCGGCGTGGCCAACGCCAAGGCTGCGGGCGAACTGGAAACGCGCCGGGCGGCCGTGGAGAACCTGGTCAGCCCGCTGAAGGAGACACTCGCACGGGTCGAAACGCAGCTACGCGAGTCGGATGCGCAGCGCAGGGCGTCCCACGCAGCCCTCACCGAACAGGTGAGCATTGCCCGGCAGAGCTCGGAAGAGCTCAAGCGGCAGACCCAGGCCCTCGTCACGGCCCTGCGACGGCCGGAGGCGCGGGGACGCTGGGGTGAGATGCAGCTGCGGCGGGTGGTGGAACTCGCGGGCATGAGCCCGCGGTGTGACTTTGACGAGCAAGTCGCCGTGGCCAGCGCTGACGGGCTGTTGCGCCCCGACATGGTGGTCCGGCTGGCCGGCGGCAAGAACATCGTGGTGGATTCCAAGGTGTCGCTTGCTGCCTACCTCGAGGCGGCTGAGTCGTCGGACGAGGCAATCCGTGACGCCCGTCTCGGCGCACATGCCCGCCACGTGCGCGAGCACGTGGACCGGCTGGCCGCCAAGGCGTACTGGGCGGCGCTGTCCCCAGCGCCGGAGTTTGTGGTCCTTTTCATCCCTGGTGAGGCATTCCTTGCTCCCGCACTGGAGCGTGACCCGGGCCTGCTGGAGTATGCGGTGTCGCGCCGGGTGCACATTGCCACCCCAACCACCCTGGTTTCGATGCTGCGGACCGCGCAGTATGCCTGGCAGCAGGCCGCACTGTCAGATAACGCCCGGGCTGTCTTCGAGCTCGGCCGCGAGCTGTATGACCGGCTCTCCGGCATGGGCCAGCACGTGGACCGGCTGGGGCGGGCGCTGACGAGCGCCGTGAAGACCTACAACCAAGCGGTCGGCTCGCTGGAGAGCCGCGTGCTGGTGAGCGCACGCCGTCTCAACCAGGTCGGCCTTGTCGATGCCGAGCTGGAGACACCCCAACTGATTGAGGAGAGCGTCCGGATGCTGTCCGCCCCGGAGCTCACCACCGCTACGGCCCCGGAGCTCACCACCGACCTTCCGTCCGGGCTCACCGCCACGGCCGCGACGGAACCGGCCGGCGAGATCCCCACCAATCTCACCACCACGGCCGCGACGGAACACCGCCGCCCGGCCGCTGTGCTGCTCGCAGCACACCGCAATGGCGCGGCCAAATAGCAAAACAGGACGGAGGGCGGGTATCCCGCAGACGGCGGGCGGAATCGCCCGACTTCCAGGCCCCCGGCACCAGACTCGCCGCCAGGTGAGAATGTAGACCGACCGGAGGAGGACGTGGGGCACAGGTGGCTGAGGGGCGAGCGGTATCCGCGGCACAACGGGGGGAGGCGGTGGTGTCTCGGCACGGGTGGCACGATGGCCAGCAAGCGCAGCCGCGGGCGGGAACGCTGGACCGCGGTGGTGCGGTGAGCCCGCGCTGGCAACCTGCTTCACACCCAGGTGAGCCAACCTCCGGGCGAAATTCGCGGTCAAGCACCAGCCCGGTACCCTCCCGCACTCCGGTGCCAAGCGCAGCGGCCCGATCGCAGGTCCGGGAGCTCAGGCCGGTGATCCTAACGGGACGCGGGGCTGTGCTGCTCATGGTGACCGTTTTCACGATCGGCTTGCTCGGTGCGTCCTGGCTGGGCTGGACCGCGCTGGCAGGCATCACCTTCCTGCTCGGTGCCGCCGCTGCTGCCCGGTACACCAAACGAGCGGATCTCCTGATAGTGGCGGCCACCCCCCCGCTGCTGTTTTTCTGCGCGCTGATCGGGGTCAAGCTGGTCACGGCTGCCGCGAGTTCGCTGCTGTCCGTGTTCGGCGCAAGCTTGCTCACGCTGGCCAGCGTCGCCCCGTGGCTGTTTGGGGGCATGGCGTTGAACTTGATAATTGGCTGGTTCCGCGGCCTGTCCGGGTGCCTCGCAGAACTGCGCGGTGCCGCCCACCCCAAACACATCCGCACAGCACCAGGGAACCGCTGACGTTAACCGCCCCACAGCACCAGGAACCGCTGACGTTAACCGCCGCCGACCCGCGCTAACC
>Ga0137379_10003051_pt1 | contig 15587 bp, 7 predicted proteins | sample SagtaG_18_FD_104812 | JGI IMG/M metagenome (GOLD analysis project Ga0137379, IMG submission 104812) | Vadose zone soil microbial communities from Sagehorn Ranch, Mendocino, California, USA - Sage2_L_80_16 metaG | ecosystem: Environmental > Terrestrial > Soil > Vadose zone | place: USA...
CTCGATCTAGCGCTGGTCCTCGCCACCGTCGTATGCGGGCGACTGCCAGAATCCCGCTAAAGACCACAAGGGCACTGTGGCCATCACAGAGAGCGACCGGATTCTCGGGACACTGTATTGCGGTGTCAGATGCCGAACGCCGATTCGGCGCGCATGTAGGAGCTTGGCGCGTGGTTGGGAATGCGCCCCAGAATAGGGCGTTATGTACATAATGCTGGCACGTGCCCGAATGGTGACGCGCCTCTTCGCGCTAAGGCCTGTACTTCGGAAGCGGAAGAGCGGCGGTTGGGTCACCGAGGATCACAGTGCTCGCGCGATCGTGCGCGGTGACCCGGCTGTAGACGAGCATGTCGAGTGATCGTTTGGCCGCGGCGCCGATCGTCGCGTTGTAGGCCGTCCGCGCCGTCATATAGCTCTGCAACAGCGATCCAATGGCCGGGTAATAGGCACTCATCGCCATCCCGACGGGCAGCCCGCTGCACAGCCGGGTGTAGATCGCCGTGATGAGGTCGCTGGTCAGTGACTGCCGGTTCGGCGGGAAACTGAGGGTCCAGTCGAAGGTCGGTTCCACGTGGCCGATGAACGCGCGCAGCGGGCTGGCCGCCCCGAGCAATGCCCGCGGCAGCGGCGACGTCATGGCCCCGGCCCGCGCGATGCCTGTCAGCGTCTCGTTCAGCAGAGAGCCGGGCTCGAACAGCCCGGCGTACGCGGACGGGCTGTCCGTGCCGGCCGAGCAGCACGCCTGGGCGAACCAGATGGCTCCTTGCGGCTGCCAGCCGGCGAGCAGATCTTCGGGTGATACGGGGCAATGTTCTTGGTCGACCGGGAGCCCCAGGCTGCGCCGCAGCGTGTCGAGGTCGGAGAGGGGGCCGGTCATGCCGTGACTGCTGGTGACCACGAGGGCGGGACGGTTGACGGCGAGCGCGTCGCGCAGCGCGGCACCGGTCGCGGGTTGGGACGAGCCGTCGACGAAGGTGGCGGATCCCATCTCGGGGTCGCGGCTCAGCTCGGCGAAGATTGGGGACGCGACTGATTCGCGCATCAGGGCGGTGATGTCACCTGTGCCGTGATCGACCGCCCAGACGACCGGGCTGCAGTACGCAGCACTGGCACCGGCCCAGCCGTCCGTCAGCGCAGTAACGTAGTGGGCGAGCGCCTCGCCGGCGAGGTCGAGACGCCCGACGCATCGCACCGGGTTCAGCGCGAATTGCACATGCCAGGGCACCTCGGCGGGCGTTGCGTAGATCAGCAGATATTTCGGCAGTTGCTGCGGGCCTGCACCCAGCGGCGACGCGGCATTGAGCACATCGCCCTGGCCGGCGTAGTCGCGAAGTGTCCAGTCGGCGAACTTCGCGCCGGACCGGTAACGCAGTATCTTCCCATGCCTGGCGGCGACCAGATCCTGGATCGGCTCGGGAGCGTCCCCGGCCGTGGCGAGTTGATCGGCGGTTCGCCCGGGCGGCTCGGGCAGGATCAGTCCCCAGCCGACGCGCGGATCTAGCCAGTTCTTCGGATCGGGAGGATCGGGCCGCATAACCGGCTGGCCGTATTTCGGTGTCACGAGCGCCCAGGCACGGTAATTGGCCGCGAATCGGCCGGTGGCCGTGGCCTCACCGGTGTAGGCGTCGATCGCGACGGTGCCGCCTGCCACGAGTTCGGGGGTGTTCACTGTCCCGTGGCGGCGAATCCGGCAGCGGAGGTGAGGCCGATCAGGCGCGCCAGCTGCTCGATACGGGCTTCGGCATCCGCCTTCAGTTCCGGGGCCTGATCGGGCGGCAACGAGGTCAGCAGCGCCTGGAGCGCCTCTATTTCGAGGCGTGCCTCATGGCGAGCAGGCGGGGGCGCTTCGTCCTCGAAGGCCTCGGGTGCCCGCCTCACCCGCAGCTGGAACGCGTCGGGACGAACGTAGACGACCGGCATCGTCCATTCCTTGGTAGACGCCGCGGCCAGGCTCAGCACCATCCCTTCGTGGATCCGCGCAAGCCTGTCCCGGACGGCGACGACCAGGTGCGCCCAGTCGAGGGGGCGCTGCCCGGCGTCGTTGCTCCTGATGGCGATGTCAGCCAGTAGCTTCGCGTACAACGTCCGCGTCAGCAGATTCGCGGTATCGCTTACTACGGGCTCTCGCATGCCCACGACGGCCGGAGCGATGCCTTCCCGGGCGATGCCGAGCGTGAGGGACTGCGAATCCGCGGTGGCACTGGAAGCCGCGCCCTCGCAGCAGTTCAGCACCACAAGCCACGGCAGGTCGTCGGTCTTGCCGGTGAACCCGTGGAAGTCGCGTGCCTCCGCCAGCAGTCCGCTGGTCGGCTCGGGGGCTTCCCAGTCCGACTTGACCGCCAGGCTCACATGCGGGCTGCCTTCGATCGAGCCATGGCAGAACAAGTGGAGGACATGCGGCCGGAAATCCGCAACCATCGCCTGCAGCGCCGACAGGTCAGGCGGGATAAGGTTGACCGCCGCTACCTCGGGGGCCGTGCCCGCGGTGATCTCGTCCTGGAGGTCGCTGAAAAGCTGTTCTTCGCTGGTGATCACCAGCAGCCGAGCAGTGTCGGTACCTGCCTCGCGAATGGCTTGCCGGAGGGCGGCCAGTTCGCCTGCGGCGGAGATTCCGAGGCAGGACAGCGCAGCCGCGATCCGCAGCGGCGGAACCAGCGTGTAGAACGCGGGCGGTTCAGCTACAGGCTCGACGATGCGGGCCAGCGCCCACCGTTCATCGAGACCCAGGTAGTCGTCGTTCGGGGAGCACAGCGCCTCCCATGGCAGGGCCTCGGCGCCGGCAGGAGTCGCGATCTCGACGCAGACGGGATATCGGCCGCCGACGGCGGTCTGCAATGCGGTCTGTAGGTATTGCTGAACCTCGGGATGGGCTGCGACCGCCCCGAACAGCCTTCCCCCAGCGAGTTTGATCGAATCCGGCGCGATGACGGCCGCTCGTAGCGCGGTGAAGGCGGGATCGGTGGCCTGACAGTCGAATGGCATGGCGTAACTGCCGAATACCGGCGGCTGCTCCAGGGAGATGAAGAGGAACGGGGCGCCGTCCGGGGCAATTGCGCTGCCGAGCTGGAAGATTATTCGGTTCATGACGCGCCCAGGCCAGTTCCGCTCGGGTACGCGCGGCCCACGTGCCGTTCCACGAGATCGGCGACATTGCGCAGCGCGGTCACCGCGGCCGGATCCGCAGACTCCTCAGGTGTGTCGGGAAGCCACCGGACCTGCTGCATCTCCACGGCGCGTGATGCTGACGCCACCCACGCTTCGGTGTCCTGCCCGGAGAGGGCGTCAACGGTCGCAGGTCCCAGGAACGCCGAGCTGCCGTCGTGGTTCACATGGAGATCTTGTTGGTCCTCGGCCGGGAACTCGACAAAGGCGGGATGCACCCAGCAGGTGATCGACGACAGCGGGCGGTCGAGAGAACCCTGCGCCAGGACTGTCTGCAGGCACCGGCCGAACTCTAGGCTATGGACGTCAACGCCCGCATCATGGGTCATGGCTATGCCCGGGCGGACCTGCGCCACGGCATCAGCCAACTCGCGCAGCCCAGAACTGCTGAAATTGTTAGGCGGCCCGGTCAGCACCAGTCCCCAGGCGCCGGTCTGCGACATGAACGTGTTGACCTCGGCCGCGCTGATGAACCGTGACAGCCGTTGGTCGGTGTTCACGGTCGGCGCGGTGGCCAGGGCGATGGCGCCGCGATCACCGGGCATGTAGCCATGCGTGACAAAGTGCACGAAGTCCAGCGGACGGCCGAGCAAGGCGTCGCGCATCCACAGCAGCCATGGGCTCGACAGGCGCGATGCGGTTCCAACACTAGATCCTCGCCTGGGCGGCTCGTACGACGACGCCGCGGCCGGGTCATAGGCAGTGACTTCGCCGCCGGGACTGGCCATGGCCGCGACGTCCGGATAAGCCAGCGCATCGGTGAACAGATGCAGCCTCACCCGGTGGCCGGTAAGCATTAGGTAGCGGTCGGTCAGTGAGCGGACGATCTCGGGTGCGCTGAACCACGCCTTGGCCGCCGGCGCGCTGGCGCAGATCGCCACCTCCAGGTTCTGGCCAGGCGCGTGAGGCCGGACTAGGTAGTTGGGCAGCCGAAACAGGTTCCGCCCGAGCGACTCCAGCAGGCGTTCCCAGGGCATCACGTACAGGCAGCCGCGCGGACTGGGAAACTCCAGCCACAGCGCGTTGTGCGGAGGCATCGGGCTGAGCCCGAACTTCGGTGCGGACGCCTCCAGCCGGCCAAGGACGCGCGAGGGCACGCGCAACTGGTGGTCAGCGACGGGCAACACGCCTTCTAGGGTGGCGGGCAAGCCTAGGTCGCGCAGGTGGCAGCGAGCGACCTCGGTGGGCGTATCCCGGCCCCGCACGAGCTGGAAGACCGCGTACGTGAAGCTCGCCGGGTCCAGCAAGATCCGCAGGGTCGGCAGGTCCAGATCGGATCGGATCAGTGCCGCCATTGCGTCACCCCCGTACCTGACTAAGCAGGGCCCAGGCGGTCTCAGGGGTTTCCACCGCGCCATGTCCTGAGATGAATCGCGTGCCGTCCACGGCTATGATCCGGTCATCGACGGTGAGCGGGTACGGCTCGCCCGCGGCGGGCATCTCAATCCATTCGGCGTCGACGCCCTGCGGTCCGAAACCTCCGAGCGCGGCGAACCTTGACGGCGCCTGGCCGGCGATAACCGCTTCGGCCAGGTCAGACTTCCGCCGGACCACCCGCTGAAAGAACCATCGCAGCGGGACGTCATGGCGTGAGTACGTGGTGACGATCGGCTCGCGGACGCGGTCAAGCGCCGAACGATAGCCGCCCACATGCCCGTCGAGGTCAGCGGTGAACGCGTAGCACGACATCGCCGGCTGAAGGAGCAGCACCGAGTCGACTGTCCTGCCGGGGACCGGTCCGTTGCAGAGGGCAGAAAGCATCACCTTCGCGCCGTAGGAATGCCCGGCCAGTGAGATCCGGGCATCCGGGAATTCACTGACGATGTCTCGCAGCATGCGGCCGACTCCATTCCCGCCGACCCGTCCGGAGCGGTCCTTCATCAGCAGCACAGTCGTCAGCCTGATGCCATCACGGATCAGCGAAAACGGATCCCAGCCTGCCGCTTCAGGGGCCGTGCCGCCAGCGGCAGGGACGTCGTCGTCGATGAATCCGCCGGGGGCCCGCTCCGGATCTTCGGTTCCGGCCGATGCAGACCGCCACGTTTCCAGTAGATCGCCCGGCGATGCGGCGTGGCTTCCCGGCGCGACCTCGTCCTCCTCACCTGCCAGCAACGGCGCGAGGATCTCTGCGAGTTCAGCGGCATCGCCTTCTCCGGCGTCAGGGTCAGACGCGATGGCCAGGAACCGGGCGCGAGCCCGAGGTTCCAGCGCATCCGCGAGCGCGACGACGTCCGGGTCGTCGAGGCCGACCGGCCCGGTCTCTCCGGCGATGGCCGGACCCTGTTCCCAGGGCGCGGTCAGCGCGGCGCTAGGCCAGAACACCCCGACGCATACCGGCTGGAAGGCGCGGCTTGGAGGATTCCATCTGGCCCGCTGCACTTCGATGAACCGGTTGATGAACCGGTCATACCTCTCTGTCGCGGCACGCCAGTCGTTGTTCCAGCCATGCGAGAAGAGGAAGAAATCGGTCTTCTGCTTCTGTTTGAGAAGGCGCTCGAGCGCCGTCGGTGAAGTGCACTCACCGCGCTCGTCGAACTCGACGACGAATAAGGGCACATCGCCCAGCGGGGTGGACAGTGTTTTCCACGGGATGTCGTGAGGCTCGCTCATCGCCCCCCTGCTCTCCCCATTCGCTCCCTCCACGCATTCGGTCGGATTGTAACACTACCGTTACGGTCCGTGTGATCAACATCGGTTGCACACGGGGCTACCGCCCGCCGCACCGATCGGCGATACTGGCGCAGAGCGGGCTCGCGCAGGCCGACCTCCGAGCGTGCCCGCGGCGGTGGGGTGATCCGCAGTGGACTACGGCTTCGTGCCGGTGACCGACGAGGCCACCGGGTTGCTGAACGAGATGGTCGCGCGCCGGGTCCCGAAGACCACCATGCGCACCGCGTCCGAGGTCCGGGGCTTCATCAAGGGGCTGAACGACGACCTCGCGCTCCACCCGGCCGGCGACCTGGTCATCGGAGCCCACGCCAACAGCGAGGGGCAGTGGTTCATCCGGCTCTACCCCAACCAGGTCGATGTCGCGGGCCAGCCGACCGGCCGGACCGAGTTCGAGAACATTGAGCAGACCCTCGAGACGACGGCGGCCGGGCTGGCCCGCCGGATCCGCTTCGATGACTCGCTGGTCGCCTGGACCGCACCGCCACCCACGCACTTCGTGCACTTAAAGGGCTGCAACCTGGGAAAGGCCGTGCCGTTCCTGACCAAGATCAAGCATGCGTTCGGGGACCACGTCCTGGTAACCGCGCCCAAGCACTTCCAGGCCGTGGTCGCGCTGACCACGAAGAACAACAGCGGCTCGTTCGAGTACATGTGCTACGAGTTTCAGGTCCGGACCGCCGCCGTCCCGAACGCCAACGGCAACGACTTCCACGGTTTCGAGACCCGCGCCGACCTGGTCACCGCGCTGGACGGCGCCGGCCACGTGTACCTCGGCGACGTCAAGGTGCCGACCGCCGACTGGGAGAAGTGGGTGCCCAAGGACATCACCAAGGCCCAGTCGTTCTATATGGCGCTGCCACTCGGCCAGACCGTCGCCGGGCTCAAGGAGATCACCCTGCGGCCGCACAAGAAGCCCCTCAGGCGCGGCGCCCGGCAGTTCCGGGTCAGCGAGATCAAGGTGAAGTGGAAGTTCGCCCCGCCCGCCAGCGCAACCACGCTGGCCGACAAGATCGCCGCGCTCAAGACGAACATGCTGCTGGACGCACGCTTCAAGCCGGCCCACCTGTGGCCGATGTACGTGCGTGCCGGCTACACCTCGATGGACGACTACATGGCCGGGCACCACTGGACCTTCCCGGCGGCCGGCGCCGCCCCGCTGACCATCGGCCGGCGGATCGAGTACACCGTGCTCCTCCCGATCACCGACAACAGCGGCGCCAAGCCGAAGCTGATCTTCAACTTCCTCCCGGCCCCCGGCGCGACTCAGGCCGCCATCACGACCGGCATCCAGACCACAGACCTCAGCTACTACGCCGGGGTGTGAGCGATGGCTGACGACGACGCCCTGGCCACCATCGCGAGCGAGCTCGGGCGCGCGCTGCAGCCGCTCGCCGAGGCCACGACGTCGGTCGACAGCCTGCAGTCGTTCCTGCTCGAGCTCGGCTGGGACATCGCACCGGTCGTGGCCATGGCCGAGTCCCTGCACGCGGCCGCGTCGACCATCTACGACCTGGTCGAGGGCGGAGACCCAGGCGACTCGGTCGACCTGACCACCCTGTTGTCCGGGCTGCGCGCGGCGTACGTCGCGATCTCGGACGTCGCCAGTGGCGGCGGGCTCCCGGCCGAGGCCGCGGCGGAGCTGCCCCGCCAGATCGCCGACTTCGTCGTGTCCGAGTACCTCCTGCTCAACCAGCCCCGCTGGGGGCACCTGCTGCGGGCGCTGGGCATTATCCGGATCGAGCGGGTGGCGGCGACCGCGACCCGGCCCGAGTACGTCAGCCAGTCGGTCGACTGGGAGGGCTTCGGCGAACTGGTGCACGACCCGCTGACCTTCTTCCGTACAGGGTACGGCTGGGGCACGTCCGGCTTCCGCGGCGAGGACTTCACCGACGCGCTGGCCGACCTAGCCGACGCCTGGGGGATCGACACCGACATCGTGCAGCTCGACGCGCTTACCCTGGCCCAGCTGATGCAGGGAGCGCTGTCCCCCGCGACGGCCGTCGACACGGTGCTGCGGCTGCCGCTGGTCAGCAGCCAGTCGACGGAGTCCTACGAGGTCGGCGTGGGCCTGTTCCTGCTCCCCGAGACGGCCGCCACCAAGCCCGGCTTCGCCGTCATGCCCTACGGCAGCGCCGGGGTCGAGCCGGAGATCGGGCTGAGCGAGACCCTCAGCCTGGTGATCGGCGGCAAGGTCGCGATCGACGGCGGTTTGGGCGCGCTGGTCCGGCCGGGCCAGGACCTGCAGTTCCTGGTGGGGTTCGGTCCGGGCACGCCCTCCGCCGCGGCGGGCACCGTCAGCATCGGGCTGAAGGCCGGCGCGGGCGAGCCGATGGTGCTGATCGGCGACCCGGAGGCCAGCCGGTTCGAGATCGACGGTGCCTCCACGGTGGGTGGCGTGCGGTTCCACTCCAGCGGCGCCTTCGAGGTGTACGTCGAGTTCGCCGTCGAGGGCGCGCGGATCGTCATCAAGCCGGGCGAGGACAGCGACTCGTTCCTCTCCAGCCTGCTGCCGCCCGAGGGGCTGACGATCGGCACCGACCTGACCGTCGGCTTCTCCACCACGCAGGGCCTGTACTTCGGTGGCAGCGGCGGTCTCGAGATCGCGATCCCCGCGCACCTGCAGCTCGGCCCGGTCGAGATCATGTCCGCGCTGATCGCGGTCAAGATCCGCGACGGCGGCATCCCGATCGAGCTCGGGGCCACCATCAAGGGCGACCTGGCCGTGCTGAAGGCCGTCGTCGAGAACATCGGCCTGACCGCCACCGTGACCTTCCCGCCGGACCAGCACGGCAACCTCGGCCCGGCCAATATCGCGCTCGGGTTCAAGCCGCCCAACGGCGTCGGCCTCTCGATCGACGCCGGCGTGGTCAAGGGCGGCGGCTACCTCTACCTGGACTTCGACAAGGGTGAGTACGCCGGCGCGCTCGAGCTCGCGATCAGCAACTTCCTGACCCTGCGCGCGATCGGCCTGATCAACACCAAGCTCCCCGGCGGCCAGCCCGGCTTCTCGATGCTCGTGATCATCACGGCGGAGTTCAGCCCGGGCTTCCAGCTCGGCTACGGCTTCAAGCTGATCGGGGTCGGCGGTCTGCTCGGCCTCAACCGCGGGGTCCTGCTGGAGCCGCTGGCCAGCGGCATCCGGACCGGCGCGATCGGAAGCATCCTCTTCCCCACCAACATCATCGAGAACGCCCCCAAGATCCTCAGCGACCTACGGGCGATCTTCCCGCCCAAGCCGGGGACCTTCCTGATCGGGCCGATGGCGAAGATCGGCTGGATGACGCCGACGCTGATCTCGGTCTCGCTCGGCGTCATCATCGAGATCCCGGGCAACATCGTGATCCTCGGCCGGCTCAAGCTGGCCCTGCCCACCGAGGACGACCCGGTCGTCGTCCTGCAGCTGAGCTTCATGGGCGCACTCGAGTTCGACAAGCGCCGGCTGTGGTTCTTCGCCTCGCTGTACGAGTCCCGCATCCTGTTCATCACCCTGGACGGTGAGATGGGGCTGTTGATGGACTACAGCGACAACCCCGACTTCGTCCTGACGGTGGGTGGCTTCCACCCGAAGTTCAGCCCGCCCCCGCTGCCGTTCCCCTCGCCCAAGCGGCTGGCCCTGTCGATCCTGGACGAGAGCTACGCCCGGGTCCGGATCGAGACCTACTTCGCCGTCACGACCAACAGCGTGCAGCTCGGGGCGCGGGCCGAAGCGTACTTCGGGATGAGCGCGCTGAGCGTCGAGGGATACTTCAGCTTCGACGCCTTGCTGCGGTTCTCGCCGTTCTACCTGATCATCGAGATCTCCGCGGGCTTCTCGGTCAAGGTCTTCGGCCTGGGCGTCTTCGGCGTTCAGTTGCGCGGTTCGCTCGAGGGCCCGACCCCTTGGCACATCTCGGGATCCGCTTCGATCGACTTCTTCTTCTTCAGCATCTCGGTCGACGTCGACGAGACCTTCGGCGAGCGCAAGGCCGAGACGCTGCCACCGCTGCCGGTGCTTCCGGCTCTGCGGGCCGAGCTGGAGAAGCTCGACACCTGGAAGGCCGCGCTCCCGGCCGGGTCCCGGCTCCTGGTCACCCTGCGCGAGCTCGGCGAGCCCGACCTGCTCGTGCTCCACCCGGTCGGCGTGCTGCAGGTCAGCCAGCGGTTCGTGCCGCTCAACCTGCCGATCGACAAGGTCGGCAACCAGACGCCGTCGGACATCACGAAGGCGACCGTCGCGGTCGACGCCGGCAGCGTGCTGGCGGTCCGCGGCCCGGCCCGAGAGCGGTTCGCGGTCGCGCAGTACCGCACGATGGACGACGCGGCCAAGCTCTCGGCGCCAGCGTACGAGTTGCTCGAGAGCGGGGTCGAGCTCGCGGCGTCCGGTAATGCCTGGGCTACCGGCCCGTCGGCTACCCGCACGGTCCGCTACGAGCAGATCGTCATCGACGCCGAGTTCGAGCGGCACCCGACCCACTACTTCGAGTTCTGGGGCGTGCTGTTCGTGCACTTCACGGCCGGCGCCGCTATCGCGTCGAGCGAGCTGTCCCTAGCCGCGGAGCGCCGTCGGCAGCCGTTCGCAGGGAAGATCGGCGTCACCGGCGACCAGTACGTCGTGGCCAGCCAGGTCGACAACACGGCGATGCCGGGCGGCCGCACCTTCGCCAGCCACGCCGAGGCGATGGCCCACCTCGCGTCGGCGGTCGCCGCCGAGCCGAACCTGGCCCAGTCTGTGCACGTGATCCCGATGGCGGAGGTGAACCTCGCCGCATGACCGAGCTGCCGATCGCGTCGTACACCTTCCTGCCGTGGGTACGGCAGGGGCTGGGCGGCCAGGTCCAGGAGGCCGACCAGGCGGTCGTGCCCGGCATCCGCGCGACCATCGGCGTGACCCTGACCATCGCGGCCGACAAGGTCGGCGGCGGCAGCACGAGCGAGGACATCCCGCGCAACGTCCAGATGTACGGCCCCGGCGACATCGCCGGGATCGACACCGCCAGCATCGTGCGAACCGAGCCGCGGCACTGGATCACCAATTTCGAGACCAACTACCTGCCGTTCGTGGAGTTCTACGAGGAGGACTTTCCCTGGCGCTACACGCCGGCCAAGTCCGCCGACGGCGGTCGCCGGATGCGGCCATGGCTGACCCTGCTGGTGCTGGCCGAGACCGAGTTCACCGAGCACGCGCCGCTGGCCGACGGCCGGCTGCCGGTGATCCAGGCGACCGACCCGGCCGGGACCTTCCCCGGCTTCGGCACGCTCTGGGCCTGGGCCCACGTGCACGTCAACGGCGCGCTCGGCGGCGACCCGCACGACCAGGTCGGCAACGCGGTGCGGCTCGGCGCCACGGTCGCGGCAGACCGCGACCAGGCCTACTCGCGCCTGATCAGCCCGCGGCTGCTGCGGCCTAACACCGGCTACCACGCCTTCGTCGTGCCGACCTTCGAGTCGGGGCGGCTGGCCGGGCTGGGCAAGGACCCCACGACCGCAGCCTTCCCGACCCAGGGCTCCTGGGTCGCCGGGCGCACCGACCCGGACGCCGACCTCTACCCGGTCTACCACCGGTGGTTCTTCCGCACCGGCGAGGTCGGCGACTTCGAGTACCTCGTCCGGCTGCTCCAGCCGAAGACCGTCGACGCGCGAGTCGGCCGTCGGCCGATCGACGTGCTCGTGCCGGGCTCCAACCTGCCCGCCATCACCGGCCTGGGCGGCGTGCTGCGGCTCGGCGGCGCGCTGCGGGCCCCGCTCAGCACCCTGAGCCCGACGGAGCGGGCCGAGTACGACAAGTTCGAGGCGTGGGCCGCGCCGTACCCCCACCCGTTCCAGACCGGGCTGGCTGGGCTGGTCAACCTCGCGGCCGAGTACGCCGGGAAGAGTGCCGCCGACGCCAACGCCGCCTCCGGCCTGCCGAAGGTCGAGGACGACGAGGACCCGATCGTCGTGCCCCCGCTCTACGGGCGCTGGCCCGTGCAGGTATCGCGGCTGACCCCGGCCGACGCCGACCCCGTGCTCCGCCACTGGGTACACGAGCTGAACCTCGACCCCCGGCATCGGGTCGCGGCCGGCCTCGGCACCGGCGTCGTGCAGAAGAACCAGGAGCAGTACATGGAGGCGGCCTGGCAGCAGGTCGGCAAGGTGCTGGAGGGCAACGCCCGGATCCGGTTCGGGCAGCTGGCCATGTTCACGTCGATGGTCTGGCACCGGCGCGAGCTGAGCCGGCTCGCGTCCGGTGCGGGCGAGCGGCTGCTGACCCTGACCGCCCCGCTGCACCAGCGGGTCCTGCACGACGGCCGGGCCGTGGCGTACTCGGTTCGGCAGAGCACCGTCCCGGCCGCGCTGCTCGGCACTACCGCCCGCAAGGTGCTGCGCCCGCGCGCGCGGGTCACCCGGCTCATGGCCCGGACCGCCGGGGTCGGCGGCCTGCTGTCCTGGGACGGGCTGGTCGCCCGGGTCAATAGCGGCGAGGTCAGCACCGCGCCCCCCAAGACCGTGCCGGCCAACCTGCCAACCGGGCCCGTGCTGGCCGCGACCCTCGGCGGTTCCGGGCCGGGCTCGGGCGGCTCTGGCGGTGGCGGGCCGGCGCTGCCCCCCGCGGTGGCCGAGCTGCTGCGGCGGTTCCCGGCCTGGCGGGTCTGGCTCTGGGTCGTCGCGGTGACCTTCGCGCTGCTGCTGGTCTTCGTTCCCGTGGTCGGGGTCGTGCTCGCCGTCCTCGTGCTGCTCGCGGCCCTGTGGCTCTACCGCTGGCTCAGCCGGGCCGTCTCGGGCGGGGGCACCGGGCCGCCCCCACCCGACCCGGCCGAGGTGCTCGACCCGGAGACCCGCACGCCGGCGTCGGTCGACGACCTGCCGACCAGTTCCGGTTTCGAGATCACCCCGAAAGGGCCGGCGACGCCCGGCCAGCCGGATCAGCCCGGCTCGCTCGGCCTCCCACCGGCGTACCGGCCGGGGGCGGACACGCCGACCGGGCTGCGGTTCAAGGAGGCCCTGCGCCACCTGTACGCCGTGGACGTCGCCGAGCGCGGCCTCCCGGTCGTCGTACGTCAGCCGCTCGCGCTGGACGCGGTCATCGGCACGGCGTACGCCGCGGTAGACCCGCTGACGACGGTGCCGCGGCGGATCCTGGCCGGGGTCCAGATCCCGGGCCGGATCGCAGGCGCGATGGTCGGCGGTACACCCGACGGGACGGTCGAGGACTTCGGCGAGGTCATGGTCTACCCGGAGATCGACGTGCCGATGTACGAGCCGCTCGAGGACATGTCGAGCGAGTACCTCGTGCCGAACATCCAGCTGCTGGAGTTCAACTCGATCACTCTGCTGGAGACCAACCAGAAGTTCATCGAGGCCTACCTGGTCGGGCTCAACCACGAGTTCGCCCGCGAGCTGCTGTGGCGCGAGTACCCGACCGACCACCGGGGCAGCTACTTCCGCCAGTTCTGGGACGTCACGAGTTTCCTGGCCCAGCCGGGCGTCGACCCGGTCGCGCTGCGCGAGCGACTGCGCGACATCCCCGAGCTGCATCGCTGGTCGCGCAACAGCGGGCTGGGCGATCACGACTACCGCGAGGAGCAGGGCGACAAGGAGGAGGAGGTCGTCCTCGCGATCCGCGGCGAGCTGCTGAAGAAGTACCCGACCGCGATCATCTACGCCCACCGCGCGGCGTGGGAGCGCACCGGCACCGCGATCGACCGGAGCAAGTCGCGCCGGTTGGCAGACCTGCCAGCCGGAACCCCGCCGCGCGACCTGGTAAAGACCCCGCTCTACGAGGCCAAGGTCGACCCGGACATCTACTTCTTCGGCTTCGACCTGACCGCGGAACGGGCCAAGGGCGGCCAAGTGGTCGACGGCGAGGAGGACCCGGGCTGGTTCTTCGTCATCAAGGAGCGGCCGGGTGAGCCCCGGTTCGGTCTCGACCTGCCCTCCAGCGGCCCAGCCGGCCCGATCAACACCTGGAACGAGCTGTCCTGGCCGGACGTCGTCGACGACTACCTGACCGCCGACGTGCTGCCGGTCGGGCAGCACACGGTGACGCTGGTCGACCCGGGTGCTGGCACCCCTGAGAAGGCGCAGTACGACGAGGACAAGGCGTTCAGCTGGCGGCCCGACACCGACGCGGCCGAGATCGCCTACATCCTCTACCAGATCCCTGTCCTCATGGCCGTCCACGCGGCCGAGATGCTCCAGGCCGGGTGAGCGGTCGTGGCTGAGTTCGAGGAGCTGCGCGACCTGCTGGCCGCCGGGCGCCGCGACCGCGAGGCGGCCCGGGCCGCCGCCCTCGCCGCCACCGAGGCCGTGGTCGGGCTGCAGCGCCGGCTGGACAGCGCGCGCCGGACTGCCTCGCCGGACGACCTGGCAGGCCTCGCCGGCCTGGAGAGGGAGCAGGCCGACGCGGTCGCCGCGGCCGAGGCCGCGCAGGGCCGGCTGGCCGATGCGCTCGGCACCGAGGCCGGGCTGGCCGGGGCGATCGCGCGCTTTACCGACCCGGTCACGGCAGTGGAGCGGCTCGACGACCGGACACCGATCCTGTTGCTGCCGTTGCGGATCGAGACGCGGTTCAAGCAGTCTCCGGCCGGCACTCCGCAGCTATGGGTGCGGGCCTACCCCGACACCTGCCTGGTCGATGCGTTCGAGGACTCGCTCACCGCGACGGAGGTTGCAAATGGCTCGGCCTTCTGGGCCGCGATCTGGCGGGCGGTCGGCGACGAGGGCCGCGAGCGGGCGGCCTGGCGCGAGCTGGTCGCGGCCAGCGGCTCCGGCCGGGCCGGCTGGGTAGTGCGCACGCTCCTGCCCAGGAACCCCGGCGACAAGCCGGAACCGGCCGACGACACGCTCGACCTCATCGTCGTCGCGACCGGGCCACAGCCGCCCGCGGTCGCGGCCTTCTGGGCCGCGACCTGGTCGGCCCAGGGGCAGCCCGCCGCCACGGTGCAGGCGCGCGCCGACCTGGACGCGGCCCTCGGCGCGGCTGCCGCGGCGCTCGTCGTCGCGAACCCGCCGGTCAACCTGGACGACCCGCCGCCCGCCGGGTCGACGCATGCCGGCACGACGCCGCGGGTCAGCGTGCTGCAGCTGCCCGCCGCGGCCGAGCTCGGCGCCCGGACCACGACCTGGTCGAGCGCGCCGCGGGTCGACGTGCTTCCCGACCGGCTGGTCCTGGTGGGCTACGCCGAGGCCGGCGACCCGCAGCCCAGCCTGGTCGAGCTGGGCGGCCCGATCCCGGGCTCGCTGCAGGTCGGCCCGGACCCGAACGCCGCGTCGGCCGACCAGCTCAAGCCCGTGGGCGACGACCCGGACCACCCCGACACGTTGCAGATCCCGGACGCGCTGGCCTGGATGTTCGACTTCGAGCGGGCGCTCGCGGCCGGACTGGCCTTCCGGGTCGACCTGAGCCCGGCCCAGGCGGCCGACGGGTTCGGCCGGCTCGTGGTGCTCGGCGTCCGGGTGACCGAGACCCCTGCCGCGGGCAGTGCCACCCTGGGCCGGCTGCTGGAGCACCACCTGCACAGCCGGGCCGGCCTGGAGCTGCTGCGTCAGGGAACGCCTACCAACGACACGGAGCAGGGCGGCGCGGCGTACAGCTGGCGGGACGACTCCGGCGCGAGCTTCGGCCCGTTGTTCAAACAGGAGCCGCAGTACAACCGGGTCGCCGACCCGCAGCAGCGGCTGGACGGCCAGCGGTTCGCCGACGCGCTCGGTATCGGCGACGCGCTCGGCACCCGGGTCCCCGGCGCCGGGCTGGCCGACCGGGTCGAGGCGCAGGCCATGCAGATTGCCCTGTGGCC